>Ga0187891_1001436_pt1 | contig 20463 bp, 20 predicted proteins | sample June2016WEW_21_4_FD_132990 | JGI IMG/M metagenome (GOLD analysis project Ga0187891, IMG submission 132990) | Peatland microbial communities from SPRUCE experiment site at the Marcell Experimental Forest, Minnesota, USA - June2016WEW_21_40 | ecosystem: Environmental > Terrestrial > Soil >... | reverse complement strand
TCCAAGGCGAAGAGCGAGGGCCGGTCACTAACGGTATCGGTCGAACTGCCGGATAGCCGGACGCCGGTCTCCCCGCAAGGGTCAAGATCGGTGCGATTCTGACCCCTGCCCGCGTTATATCAGGCCGGTGCGGGTAGGGTTTCCACCCCGGCGGCTCGGAGGGTTCTCACCACCTGGCGGATGCCGGTAACCGACGGTACCGAGCGCCCCATCGGACCGAGGTTGCTAGTAAGTGCGAGTTACAGGTCCGTTAGCGGCTCAAATGCCGTCGTTCTCGGAACCGGGTAACTCCTCTTGGACGGGCAGATCCCTCTCGTGACTAGGCGCTTCTACAGCCTTCCCCTGGCTGGAACTGCTGTTTCCGACCGCATCGCCGGCGTGGCGCGACGTTGAACCGGTATTTGGACGCGGGTTGGCAGCGATACTCGGAGGCGCCGACGGCACATGAAACGTCGCACCTGAGGCTTCGGAGCTGCTGTGGTCACTTGCCTCCGTCGGAGAGACGCGCTCGGTGGTAGGGGGCGCTGTCGCTTGAGCCGGTTCTGGGCGCATTGGCGGGGTGGGCGATAGGAGATCTCGCGAGATAGCTCGAAACTGCGTATCAAGCACCGCGGCACTCACGAGGAAACTGCAGACATCGGCGAGCAGCTTCCCCGCCAACCCGTCGAAGGCGGGGAACACATCGCGGACGGCCTCGGCGCGCTCGGCAATAGAGGCCTCGCTGGCCCACTCAGAGTATCGGAGCACGTCTGTCAAGTGTTGCGGCCGACGCAGGAACCTCGTGACCACCTCAAGGAGGGGGGAGAAGTACGTCGGAAGGAGGCCTTCGTCAGCGCTAGCCTGCTCGCGGCCGGTGGCACGGCGGAGCACAGCGGCCAACTCACGCTTCTCGCGTAGGCCTAGTTGACCGCCGAAGAGGTACTCACGCATGGCCGTATCGACATTGGTTACCTGAGTACGGCGGACATACTGAACGGCGTGAGCGACGGAGAGCGAGTACAGCCAAGCACACTCGAAGAAGATCGCGCGGTGCACCGCGTTGTTGGGATGAAGGTTACCTGCCGCGTCCCTGAGGTGGGCAACCACCTGGAGCAGGTTGCGATGCTGGTCGTAGACCCAGTAGTCAGACTCGCAGAAATCGACCAGGGGAAGCAACCCCTTGTCGACGCGTCGGATAGCTGAGCGATAGCGCCCGATGGCAGACGGTGAGAAGAGGAAGGCTAGTGCCGGCTCGTCGACAGGCGCTGCGGTCGGATAGGAAGCCTCAAGTGCAGCTAGATCGGGGGGCGTGAGGACGGCGATGCCCAGTCGACTAGCCAGCTGCCTGGAGGCGGCGGTGACGTCATGGGAACGAACGAGGTAGCCATCATTGGCACCAAAGAAGTCGGCGACGCCCCTGGTCCAGAACATGCGTTCCGTCGAGCCTCGAAGGCTGGTCTTGCAGTCCGCGATCGCTGCATGGACATTGGCATCCGGTCCGATCATGACACCTAGCACGTCGAGATCCGTGTACGCTTCAATGCCTGGCCGGTTCCTGGTTCCTTCACGTACGTAAGCGCGGAGGGGGACATCTACCTTCGTCGAGAAGCCGATGCGCCACAGGAGGCGGCGTACGCTGGCCTTGAGCACAAGGTCTCGCTCAGTCACAGCGCTGCTCGACCCATCAGTGCGTCCATCGCGTGCTCGAACTGAGCATCGCTGAGCTTGAGTGGAGTGCGACGGCGCTGCACCGTCTGCATTGGAGAGAGATATGGCCGATTGTTCATGAGGAGTGCGCGGGTTTCCGCTTCGTTACCTAGCCGGTCTGTGAGTGGTTCGCCGAAGGCGATGAGATCTCGTGCGATGCGGACGGCCTCGACGTTGTCGTCGGTCACGATTAATCGCGGAATCACCCAATTGCCTGAGGGTACAAAATCGACCACCTGCATACGAAATAGTATCTGATACTGGCGTCGGGCTGATGAATGCGCCCTCAAGCTGAATCCAGCGGTGGGATCGAGTAGGCGGTCCAGGAGTGCAAGGGGGCGTGTGATTCCGCTGTAGCCCCCAAAGTGCTGACCGCACCGAACACATGAGACGATCGCCAACGCCTTGTCGAGGACACTCTTGCGGACAGTCGTGAGTTCAGAGTCAAGCGAATATGGGAGGCAAGCGAAGGGCTGGAGTTGTCCCTCAGGACGCTCAACCGAGGGAGCGAGTAGAAGTCCCCTGGCCACCGCATCGCTGAGCGCTGGGGTGGTAGTGGATGAGACGGGTAGTCCTTGGTACGAGCGCACCTTCTGCAGTTCAGCTCCGAGGATGTCTGGCCCATGCGTGATGAGGACCTCGCCTAGGAGTTCAGGGCGCTCAAAGGCTAGGAATGGCGAATAGAGGATCTCGCCGTTGGGTGTGACGACACCCTTGACGAGATCGGCAGCCCGTGAGATTGTGAGGAGTTCCTCGAGGTCGGCGCTATCCAGACCTAACTCTGACCCGACGCTCTCGGCGGGAACGGGACCGCCAGCTAGCCGGTGGACCATGGCGACCAGTTCTTGCTCTACTTGAGTCGGTGCGCGACGAGCCCAAAGGTTACCGAGAGCTGCGTAGAGATCTTCGTGGTATGGAACGCTTTCCGAGAAGCTAATGACCCGGCCCGCGTCCTGTTTGACGGAGTAGATGAACTCCACTTCCTGAAGGACGTCAACAACTGAATTGAAGGCGAGCGAGTCCACGTCCAACTGCTCAGCGGCGACGGCTTTCAGGGCTTGGGCGTCGCCGACAACGTCCTGGCCGCGAATAGTGGCAGCCAGCGTTGCGGCCATTCCAATGAGACGGGTGTCGTCGAGCTGGGAAAGCCGAGCGGAGTTGGGGTCGAGCGCCCGGAGCCCGGCATGGATATCCTGGCACCGGAGCCCTTGCTCGAAGCGCTTCATGCGCCATGGCTCCTGAGGGGTGGCGCCATACGACGGCAATACTAGGGCGTTTTGGAAGGTTTTACCTAGGCGCCCTCCGGCGAGAGCACCCCGACTACGCTCGAACAGCGGCAAACGCGTCACGAGCGCCAGCTTTGCGGGCTCGACGGGTGGCGGCTTCGTCGGGCGTAAGCGGATGCCGTGCTGCGCCGATTCTCGAATCACTGCGAACTCAGGCCGCGTCCCTGAACACCTCACGCCTGTGCCACTCGAGAAACGCAGCCGAAGGCCGGTCGTCGGCGCGACGTGGAAGCCACAAGGGTCGGCCATCCAGCTTGTAGTAGTCCTCTCCGTTGTTGAACTCGCCGTGGACACGTCGGCTGACATGAAATGTTCCATCGGCCGTGACTGTCACGTAGCCCTTATCGAACAACGTGTGGATATCTGATCGGAGCAGTAATCCGTTCGCAAGCTGGTGGGGGCCGCCGGCGGTGACGGGTAGGATGTGCGCTGCCTGAAGCACCGGCAGGACACGCTCTTGAGTGATGGCGCAGCGCCGCTCGTATGCGTCGCGGACTACGAGCTCGAACGAGCCTTGACCTAGGCGTCGTCGGACCACGGATTCAGCGAAGGCCACTGGCGTCTGCTTAGCCTTGGCAAGGCCGCTGCTGGCCCAACGGTCTTGGAGCTGTGCGAGAAGCTGCGCTCCGTACTCGCCTTCGAGAGCGTACCTCTTGCCGCCCACGACGTTGGGCGGCCAGTTGGCGGGGGGAGCGATCCACTCTGCCTCCTGGAAGAAGAACGGCTGGGTGAGGATGACGCACCCGACATCCTCGTCGACAGCGGCGATGGGCCGCCGGCGAAGCCGTGCGAGCCGCGTGCGGAGCTCGTCGTAGGACGCGGTGCCATTTCGCTCTCCAAACGCATCCCACACGACGCCGGACGGGAACCGCGAGAAGTGGAGGAACCATCCGCCACCGACGATGGCTCCTCCAAACCGTTTGCGAAGCTTGAAGAGGAACAGCCCACCCGGCGGCAGGGCGCGAAACGCTCGCGCCTCCTCGCCGGGCCTCCAGAAGTTCACCTCGTCGAGTGATGGCCGGTCGCGAAGGAATCGGAACCAGTCGTAGTCGGTGATGGCGATGTAGACGTCCATCGCTGTGGTTAGCTCGCCCGGCGGAATCGTTCGTAACGGATCTGGAGCCGAAGCGGATCCGGCTTGGCAAGCCGTTGACGTGGACTCGTCAGCACGGTGCCCGCCAACCCTTGCAGACCATGTCGCAACATTGGTCCGTCGTGCTCTTCGAGTACGTCACGCCGCACCTCAATGATGTGGTCGGGTCGCACACCAATGATGTCGCTGTCAAAAGCGGCATGGTGAATCTTGCAGAGAGACAGGCCGTTTGGCATGACGGGATCGCCTTGCGGGTCACCGTCCGGAATGATGTGGGCAGCATCGAGCAGTTCGGCGTGCCCCAGCCGACACATGGCGCAGCGGTGCTCATAGGCGCGGAGGACCTGGCTGCGGAATACCCGCTGGTGAACTCGGACTATGGTGAGCCGCCGGGCATAGCGCCGGAGTGCCGGATCAGCCACCGAAAGCAGCCCCGACTGGGCGGCATCCACGGCGACCACGAACCGTAGCGCTGCCGGCTCGTCCGCGAGGATCCATACCGGGTAGATCGGTGTGTAGACGCCCCGTTCGATCCCGACGAAGTAGGCGAGCGGGGCGCGCGCCGACATCGCCTCTCGGAGTGCCCGGTTGTCCGCTGCGTGCGGGTCCTCGCCCTGGTACGCGTAGCGGACCAAGCCGTCAGCTTCCACAGTGTCGAGGTACGGTGGGATCTTGTCGGGTGCGGTGTAGGTGGTGCGGATTGTCAGGGCGGCTCTGAGGAACGCCGGCTTCCAGATTCCGGCGAACCGGTCGGTTAGGCGCAGTTGTCGTCCGTCGAACTGAAAGGAGTTGATGGCGGCTGAGGGCACAGCCCCATCCGGACTCTGAGCGAGCAGGGCGTCGAGGTGGGCGAACATCGCCATGCGCAAGCGCGCATCGACAGATGCCTCGACGCTCGGGTCTTGCATGTGGTGTGGAGGGTATTGTGCGATTTGTCTCCGCTATGTGGGTGGATCGTCAGACGCAGGCGCACCGACCGCAGCGCAAGCAGCAAACGCAGTGTGCAACGCAAGGCACTTCCGTTTTGGTACCCGCACTGGCTCTCCTTTGGGCTGCGCCGCAAGCAGGGTGCGTCCCCTTGACTGCACTGGATCCCACGACAGGCTCGTGTCGCGGCGCAGGGCGACACTGAGACTACGGAGACCAGCGACTAGAGGGACGACGAGCGGCCATGAACTCGAACGACCGGACCGGACTGTACCAGAGCCTCTTTACCACCTTCCTCTCTCGCGCCAAGGAGAGGGGTTACATCATCATTGGGGTCCTCGGGCGGGTGGACGAGTACGTCCAGTTCATCGTCCACGACGACCGGGTCGGTGGCGAGGTCGGCTCGCGCCAGTGGTCGGAGCCCGAACGGCCACTTCCCCCGAGTACGATCGCAGCTCTCGGCCGCCTCGGCTTCGTCGGCGGCGGGCCTGAGCGCAACTACGCCAAGGACGGACTTCCCCGCTCCGCCGCCAAGCTCGCCAAGCTCACCGACACCCTGCTGCGTACCGCCTACGATCTCGACCGGGACTTCTCGCCGGTGGTGCATGAGATCCATCTGAACGACGTCACCCCCCCGCGGGCGGAGCCCTTCACTCGGGAGATGATCGCGGCTCACCTACGCGACCACGGCACCCACTTCCTCCGTGACGAGGAGGGCGACTTCCGGGTGGAGCTGAACCTTCCCGACGCCGGCGGGCGGATCGTGGTGTGGTTCGTGGCCGACGGAAAGGGCAGCACGATCTACCACGTCCACGCGACCCCGCCGGAGCGCCAGGGCGTCTCGACGCGCGCGGAGGCGCTGGAACGCTGCAATGGGTGGAACCGGCAGCACCGCTGGCCAAAGGCGTGCGTCGTGGATGGGGAGGACGCCACGTGGCGCATCGTCCTCGGCGCCGACATCGACCTCTCGCCGGGCGTCACACGGAGCCTCTTCGACACCTTCACGGAGCGGACCGTGGGCGCCATGATCGAGTTCTGGAACCCGATCGCGCCGGGAGGTGGCGCCACGGAGGGAGCCGGTGACGAGCAGCCCAGCCACCGGCAGGGCACGGACGACGGTTGAGCCGTAGAGTTCGCTGAGCCATGGTCCGCCAGGTCCGCTGAGGTGACCTCCACGCCGTCGCCCGAGGTGGTCCGTGTTCGTCCGGGCCCGACCGCGACGGCGTGGCTGGTGCGGCGGATCCGCGACCTCCAGGAGGGAGACCTGCTGCGCCAGGTCACGGTGGTCGTGCCCAGCCACCACCTCGGGCTGCACCTCCGCCGCCGGCTGGCCGGTGAGGGATACACCGGCGTGCGCTTCTCGGTCCTGGCGCAGCTGGCCGAGGCCCTGGGCGCGGCCCGGCTGGCCGCCGAGGGGCGCTCTCCGCTCACGACGGTGATCCGCGCCGCCCTGGTCCGCCGCGCCCTGCGCACCGCCGGGGAGGTGCTCTCGGGGAGCGCCGACCAGGCCGGCCTGGTCGATCTCATCGCCGCGCTGGCCTTGGAGCTGCGCCGCCGCGGCGATCTCAGCGCCGACACCGGACGAATCCTCGGCACCGCCACGGCCACCGCCCAGGCCGCCCTGCACGCCATCGCCGAATACGAACGCAGCCGGGTGGAGGCGCGTCTGTACGACGAGGTCGACCTCCTCGAGGCCGCCGCTGCGGCGGTCGAGGACGGCGATGCCGCCGGGGTGGTTGGCAACATCGGCGCCGTTTTCGTCCACCTGCCCGCGCTCGTGGACGCGCCCGACGCCCTGCTCCTCCGCACCCTGGCGCGGCATGCCCCGGTCGTCGTCGCCCTGCCCGCCCTCGGCGGTGACGGCGAGGCCGATGCGGCCGCCCGCCTGGGCGTCGACCTCCCGATCAACAGCGTCCCCAGCGCGACCCTCCGGGCGACGGCCGTCGCGGTCATGGCCGGGGACTCCATCGAGGAGGTTGGCGCCGCCGTCCGCGATGTCCTCGTCGCTATGGAGGGTGACCAGGCCGTCCCCCTCCACCGCGCCGCCATCGTCTACGGCGATGAGGAGACGTACGGCATCGCCCTGCGCGACACCCTGCGGGCGGCCGGGATCACTCCGGTGGCGCTGGGTGGTCGCCCGCTCGCGGACTCGGTGGCGGGTCGCGGCCTGCTCGGCCTGATCCGGCTGCGGGAGCAGGACTTCGCCCGTCCGGCCGTTCTCGCCTGGCTGTCTGGCCTCCCGCATCGCGGCGGCGTGCTGCGCAGCCAGGCGCGATGGGACCAACTCTCCCGGGATGCCGGCGTGGTCCGCGGTGCGGACCAATGGCAGGCCCGTCTCACCGAGTTCGCCGAGTCCCGGGCTCGGCTGCTCGGCCGGTTCGACGCAGAAGCCGACGCCGCCACGGCAGGGGCCCGTCGCGCGGCCGCCGAGCGCGACATCGACGACGCCCACCAGATCGCCGGCCAGGTGGCCGCCATCGACATGGCGACCCGTCCCCCCGAGGAGCCGACCTGGGAGGCGCACGTAGCCTGGGCACTCACGCTCCGCGACCGGTTCTTGGCCCCCGACGCCGGCTGGACCCCGGAGGACCAGGAGGCGTCGCAGATGGTCGAGGAGGTGGTGCGCGGGCTCGCCGCCGCCCACGACGTCGAGCCCACCGTGTCGATCGCGGTCTTCCTCCGCGCCCTCGAGGACGGGATGCGCACCCGCAGGCGCCCCGATGGCAGGCTCGGCTCCGGGGTCGTCATCGGGCCCCACCGCCTGCTCCTGGGGATGGACTTCGACAGCATCCACGTCCTCGGTGCCATCGAGGCCAGCTTCCCCGGTACGGCGCCGATTGATCCTCTGCTCGCCGGTGACCCCCTCGAACGACGGGCTCGTCAGGAGGATCAATCACGCCGCGACTGGCTGGCCGCCCTCGCCGCCGGGGATGGGGGCGATGTGATCGTGAGCGCGCCAGCTGTCGATTCCGAGGGCCGGGCCGTCTATCCCTCGCCCTGGCTCCTCGAACTGCTCGCCAACGGCGGCACCCCTCCGTCCGCCACCGCCGTGCGCACCGGCACGGTGACCCGTCCACGACTGCGCCGGGTGGGGACCGCCGACCCTGTGGGCGGCGGGACGCCGCTCAACCTCGCCGAGCGACGCGAGTGGGAGGCGGTCGTGGCCCACCGTGCGGGTGCAGACCTCGCGCGCACCGCGCTGGCGGGTCGCGAGGACCTGCCGCTGGGCCGGGCCCTGCACATGGTTCGAGCCCGTCGCTCCAGCCGCTTCACCGAGTTCGACGGCAACGTCTCCGCGGTCGTGGAGCTTCCCCTCGTCGCCCGCGGACTGACCGGGTCCCCGCAGTCCGCCAGTGGTGTCGAGACCTGGGCGACCTGCCCCTTCCGTTTCCTGCTCGGGCGTGTCCTCGCCGTCACCGCCACCGAGGACGTCGAGGATGAGCGCTGGTGGCAGATCGACCCCGCCGAGCGCGGCACCCTGATCCACCGCATCCTGGAGCGCTTCTTCACCGAGGTCGCGTCTAGCGGCCACCCGGCGCCCGACGTCGCCTACGGTGCTGACGACGTCCACCGCCTCGAGGCTATCGCCGCTGAGGAGTTCGACAGGGCGGCGGCGCGCGGAGTGATCGGCCATCCCCTGGTGTGGGAGAACGAGCGCGCCACCATCCTCGCCGACCTCCGCACCCTGCTCCGGCAGGATGCCGAGCAGCGCGCCGCCGGGGGATGGCGGCCGGCCCACCTGGAGCAGGCCTTCGGCATGGCCCCGGACGGGAGCTCGTGGCCTCCCGTCACGGTCGCGCTTCCCGCCGGACGCAGCATCGTCCTGCGCGGCTTGATTGACCGGATTGACCGCAACGAGGAGGCGGTCCGGGTCATCGACTACAAGACGGGGCGGGATCCGGGCACGGAGGTGAGCATGCTGAACCGGTTGGATGGCGGCCGAGCCGTCCAGCTTCCCCTCTACGCCCGCGCCGTCCGCGATCACGATCGGGCCGAGGGGCGTCCGGTCTCGGTTGTGACCGCCCTGTACTGGTACTGCACCGGCCGCGGCGGGTTCCGCCAGCGGGAGGTCAGGGTCGACGACGAGGTCGAGGCGACCCTCACCGACGTGCTCGCTGGGATCGACGCCGGAGTGCGGGCCGGCTGTTTCCCAGCGGTGCCCGGTGCCTTCCAGGAGTTCCGGGGGCGCTGCGAGAACTGCCAGTACTGCGACTATGACGCGCTCTGCGCCACCGGCCGGGACTCCCTCGCCGCGGCCAAGAGCGCCGATCCGGCGCTCGGGCCGTACCGTGCCCTACAGCCGGAACCGTCCGAGGACGAGACATGAGCGTTCCACCGGTCGCCGACCAGGCCGAGCGCGATCGCCTCGTATCCGAGCTGGAGAGGACGTTCTTCGTCGAGGCCGGCGCCGGCACCGGGAAGACGGCCGCGGTGGTCTCGGGGATCGTCGCCCGGGTCGCCGCCGGACGGCTTGCCATGGAGCGGCTGGTGGCGATCACCTTCACCATCGCCGCGGCGGGCGAGCTGCGGGTCCGCATCCGCGAGGCCCTGGAGGCAGCTGCCGGCAGCGCAGCGACGGATGGGGAGCGGCTCCGCCTCCGGCAGGGGGCGTCGGAGGTGGACCGCGCCCGCATCGAGACCATCCACGCCTTCTGCTCCGCCCTGCTGCGGCTGCATCCCCTGGAGGCCGGCCTGCCTCCCGACTTCGAGGCCCTGGCCGACCTCGCCGGCGACCTCGACGTCCGCGAGCGCTTTCGTCGCTGGTTCGACTCGCTGACGCCCGGCGAGCCAGGGGCCGAGGCGGTGCGCCGGGGCCTGCTGCTCGGGGTGCGCCCCGACGGCCTGCTCAAGCTCTTCATCGCCCTCAACGACAACTGGGACCTCGTCGAGGAGGCGGACTGGCCCATGGGGACGATCTCGGCGGTGAACCAGGCCCGGCTCCTCGGTGAGGACGTCCAGCGGTGCGTCGGCCTCTTGCCGTACTGCCACACGCCGGACCAGCTGTATCAGCGCGTGGACGCGCTGCGGGTGGTGGCCTCTCGGCTGGGGGAGGCCGCGGACGAGGACGCCGCCCTGGTGGCGCTGATCGCACTCGAGAGCGCGCCGACGCTGGGCCATGCGGGCAGCCTTCACAACTGGGATGCTGTCGACGGCGTCAACGCCTGCCGGACGATCCGGGAGACCTTCCATGCCGCCGTCGAGGAGGCGGAGGACGTCCTCGGGGCGGCACGGACCGCCGCTATCAGCGGGATCGCGAGCGAGCTGCGCGACCTGGTCCTTTCCTACGCGGAGGAGCGCCGGCAGCGCGGCCTGGTCACCTACCAGGACCTCCTGGTCCGGGCCCGCAACCTCCTCCGCGACCACCCGGACGTCCGCGCCGCGCTGCAGGCTCGCTGGGACTTCGTCGCGGTCGACGAGTTCCAGGACACCGACCCCCTCCAGGCAGAGCTAGCCCTCCGCCTCTGCGCGGCCGTCGACGAGGCAGACGGCGGGTGGCGCGAGCTGCCGCCGGCGCCGGGCCGGCTCTGCGTGGTCGGCGACCCCAAGCAGTCGATCTACCGTTTCCGGCGCGCCGACATCGCCGTGTACGCCGCCGTCGAGCGCAACCTGGTCGGGGCGGACCCCAGAGCGCGGGTGCGGCTCTCGGTCAACTTCCGCTCCGGGCGTCGGATCATCGAGGCGGTCAACGCCGTCTTCGGCGGTGCGGGAGGGCTGATGAGCGCGAACCCAGCCTCTCCCGGCGCTCAGGCGGAGTATGTGGATCTGGTGGCGCACGCCCCTCGGATCCAGGGCAGCGTTCGCGCCTTCGGGGGGCCGGTCGACGGGCCGGCCAGCGCGATGTGGCTCCGCGAGGCCCAGGCCACCGGAGCTGTCGTCCAGCGCGTCCTCGCTGAGGGCTGGACGGTGGGGGAGGGGACGGATCGCGGACCGCACGCCTGCACGGCGGACGACATCTGCATCCTCATGCCCAGCCGGACCAATCTGCGCAATCTCGAGCGCGAGCTGGAGGCGGCGGGGATCCAGTACCGGCTGGAGAGCGGCTCGCTGATTATCGCCACCCAGGAGGTGCGCGACCTGCTCAACATCCTGCGCTCGGTCGACGACCCCACCGACCAGGTGGCCCTGGTTGCCGCGCTGCGGAGCCCGGCGTACGGCTGCAGCGACAGCGACCTGGTGCGCTGGAGGGCATCCGGCGGCCGTTGGTCCTATGAGCGCCCTGGTGGCGGCGCCGAGCCGCGGGTCACCGCCGCGATCTCCGACCTCCGCGACCTCCACGAGCTGCGGCACACCATGTCGGTCCCGGCGTTGATCGAGGAGGTGCTCTCGCGCCGGCTGCTCCGGGCGGCCGCCTTCGATGACTGGCGACCGCGCGAGGCCCACCGCCGCTACCGCTTCGTCGCCGACCAGGCGCGCGCGCTCGCCCGCAGCGGGCGGAGCACGCTGCACGACACCGTCGACCACCTGGAGCGGCTGGCGCGGAACCCGACGTACGACTCCGTCGCCACCGAGGAATCGCCGGATGAGCATTCCATCCGAGTGATGACGGTGCACGCGGCGAAGGGCCTCGAATTCCCCGTCGTCATCGTCACCGGGCTGGGGCGCAAGCCAGTGGCGAACCGACCCGTGATCGTCTCCGACCACACCTCCGGAAGCGTCGAGCTTCACCTCGGGGACTTCACCACCGCCGGCTGGGAGGTGGTGGATGCTCGGGAGAAGTCGATGGAGGCTGCGGAGCGGGTGCGTCTCCTCTATGTGGCGCTCACGCGCGCCCGGGATCACCTGGTGGTCGGGCTCTTCCGGGCAGCCAACAGGGGAGACGAGACAGACGCCGGGCGCCTCGACCTGCGGCTGCGCGCCTGCGACGGGGTCGATGCGCTGGAGGAGGAGTGGGAGGCGGCCGCCCCGGGCAGACGAGCGGGTGAGGCCGACGGCACGACCCCGGAGGAGCATTGGGACGCGGAAGAGGCCTGGGTGAAGGGTCGCGCTGAGCTGCTCTCCAGGCTCGGCGTCCTGAGGACGCAGACCGCCACCGGCCTGGCCCACACCGACGACGAGGCCGGCCTCACGCACGAGGCGGGCGAGGACGTCGCCACCAGCCGGCGGGGCCGCGCCGCCACGTCGCGGGGGCGCGCCGTCCACGCCGTGCTTCAGGTGATCGACCTGGCGACCGCAGCCGGCCTCGACGATCTCGCCCGGGCCCAGGCCGCCGCCGAGGGCATCCCGGACCAGGCTCCGGAGGTGGCCGCCCTGGTCAGGGCGGCGTGTGAGAGCGAGCCGGTGCGTCGCGCTACCACCCTGCGCCATTGGCGGGAGGTGCCAGTGGGTGCCCGCATCGACGGTGTGCTCCTCGAGGGGTTCGTCGACCTCCTCTACGAGCTCCCCGACGGACGGCTGGTGATCGTCGACTACAAGACCGACGCGGTCCGCGGCGCCGAGGTCGACAGGCGGATGGAGCGGTACCGGCTGCAGGGTGGCGTCTATGCCCTCTTGGTCGCCGAGGTGACGGGACGTGAGGTGGCTCGCATCGAGTTCGTCTTCGCCGCGGCGGGAGAGGTGCGGGCGGTCACCGACGTCGGGCCGGTGGTCGGTGAGGTGCGAACCCGTCTGGGGTCGCCCGGTGCCATCCCCACGGAATAGGCAGGACTGGTGGGGTAAGCCCACCGCGGACCTCGATAAGCGGGGGCGAGAGACCATGACCGTATCCATCGATGCGGCCGAAGCGGCAGAGGTGGCGCTCGAAGTCCATGCCCTGCCGATCGTGATCGAGCGGCCGTTTGAAGCGTTGAAGGACGTCTTCTCGGAGTCGTGGAGCGAGGACTTTGACGGCTACGCTGCCTCCGGGGACGCGCCGGCGGACAGGATCGTGGTCGACGACGTCCGTATGATCAACCGCACCATGGGCGGTCGTTCGCCACATGCAGACTGGCGCGGGCTCATCCGGCGCAACCCGCTGCCGCAGCTGGTCGCCGTTGACCCGAGCTGGGATGCGGTCCTGATGACGAACGAGGAATGGCAGCAGCAGCGGGTGGAGGAGCGGGTCGCGGCACTGCTCAACGTTGTGATGGGCAGGCCGGGGATCGGCCCTGCTCGCGCGAGCAAGGTTCTTCACCTCAAGCGGCCGGCGCTCATCCCCGTCTGCGATTCCCGACTGTTGCGGGTGCTGGGCATCGCTCAGACCCAGGACGACGCGATCCTCACGGTTCTCCGTCATCTTCGGGGCGAGGGTCAGCGCTTGGAGGTCTCACTGAAGGTGCTGCAGGAGCGGCTGTCTGGGGAAGGATGGCAGCGTCCTCTGATCCGAATCCTCGAGGTGCTGGTGTGGGGGAGCACGGAGCCGGCCTTTCGTGGGGGACTCGGATCGGCTCGCCAGGGCTAGGTGACGATCACGTGGCCGCGTTCATCTGTTCGAGCAGTCTGTTGTACGTCTGCCGAAGCTCCGCGGTCATGGGCCCGAGGAGCCGGTCTTCGGTCATGGGCCCGCTGAGCCGGTCTTCGAAGACTCTCAACAAGGTTCCGTAGTACCAGATCGGGTCACTTTCGGGGTCAAACCTCGCCCACAGTGCCTCTCCGATCTGGTCGTAGTCTCGAACGATGGCCCGCAGGTTATTGAGCTTGTCGGCGAGGGACACTCGCAGCACGGAGGCGGGAGCTGTCCTCAGATGCTCGACGTACGCCTCTTTGCGGGCGCGCCAGGGGGGCTTGGGGAGCACGTTAGTATCCGAGCACGCCTCGACGATACCGGCCACGTTGCTTCCGAATTGGGCATGGATGCGCTCCAACGTCGCAGCACCGCCCTGGTCCTCGACCGCGTCATGGAGGACAGCCGCGATGGCCTCGTCCTCGGAGCCGCCGCTGTCGATGACCAGTCCGCACACCCCCAGAAGGTGACCAATGTACGGAACGTTCGAGCCTTTGCGAGCCTGCTGAGAATGCAGGTCGACAGCCAGACATAGAGCCTCGACGAAACTGGTGCCCAAGACCGGGTCGGGCAGCGTTTCGCTCGTCAAGCGGTCCAGCCCAGCCTCGAGAAGGCCGCCCTGTCGATTGGGGCATCAATGCCGATCACCAAGGGTACGTACTGCAGATCCGTAGCTTCACCCTCCCCAGACGAAACGCTCGACCTTGATATCGCTCTCGCGGATGAGCCTCTCGAGATCGTAAGATTTGATGTCGGTCCACCGCTGGTCCAAGACGTCGAGTACCAATGCGTCAGGCGGAGCCCCCAGCAGTGCGAGGAGGCGCGGAAGATCGTCGGCGCTGATCTTCTCGAGCCATTCGTACTCACCGTCGTTGCTGACCGGGGCGCTGCCTGGCCCCAGGTCCTGCCCGTCGATATGGAGGTTGCCGTCATCATCCAGGTATGCCCAACGGCGACGGCGATCGGGGCCTGACGTGTCGTGGCGGAGTGTCACCTGGCGGGGATCTTCGTTCATCCGTCTATCCCACCACGGACCGGGTCGCGAGATGCGGATCCGACGGCTACTCTTGGGGCACCACCGGAGAGTCAGGCAGCAACATGTCCAGGACCCCGGAGAGGGCCACCTCGCTCAGGCGCGCCACGAACCACTCTAGGGCGGCATCGTGTGTGACAAGTTTGGTGGCTCGCGACTGCGCGACGAGGAGCATGGTGCCGCTACGCGGACGGTCCCAGTCCGGTCCGAACCCGGGCGCTGCCTCATCGACTTTCTTGCGCGCCGATTCGACGGTGGCCCGCGTGGAGTCTTTCGCGTCCACGGTGACTTCCCAATATGCCGTGCCGTCCTGGGCCGTGAGGCCGTACCTGAGGGGGCCGCCCGTGCCGACCATTGCGCCGGACCAGCGGAAGCCGGCGCCAACGGCGTTGATCAGCTGCCCCTCGTTCCTCCAATGGAGCTTGGCGGCGACGGATTGAGAGAAGACGGTCGGAAGTTTCTTGTGCACGGCGACCACGAGCGCCGACACTTTCTGAATCAGTTCGTAAGCCGGTTCCAGCGATGCCGCTTCGCGATCGCTGATCGGGCCCAGGGAGTCGTTAGCCACGTTCTGCTCCTTCAGGAGGGCGCGTAGGTCCTTCCAACTCCTGTGTTCAAGCCAGGGTCGGTCTTCTGGGGGTCCGTGCTTCGCGCACTGGTAGAGGTCGTTCCAGCTCAGATTCGGGACGGTGGACCGCAGTGGAGCGTGGCGAAGTGTCACGAGCCACACGGGATAGGCTCTCGCGGCGGCACAGTCCTGATAGTGCGTGAGCTGATCCCCCGTCTCATCGGCGCCGATCTTGACTTCGACCCACACCTCGCTGACGCGTCGGTGTTCGTCGACGAGCCGGAGAACGAGGTCTAGCCAGCCACCGCCAGGCAGCGCCACCTGGGTTGTAGGTTGACAGTCGACCCCGCTCCGAAGGCTGAACTTCTCCGCCTTCGCCGGGCCCGCGAGCCGGCGCAGCGCCTCGATCATTGGCCGGGGGTCGTCCTCAATCGCCATGCGAAGGGCCTCGGTCGTGAAGTTCTCCTGGGCGGTGAAGACCTCGTCCTTGGAGTACATGTGGAGGCGCCCGAGCCGGGAGGGGGATTCGCCCATCTTTACATCATGCTCCTCGCCGGTCGCATCTGGGTAGACGTCCCGGGGGATCCCGAGCTTCGTGTCACGCGCGCGAGTCGCGGGAGCGATCGATGGCAGGACGGAGGAACCACCGCCTCTGTCACGCAGCGCTTGCCTTGACCTGCCAGGAGCACTCGCTGTTGATCTCCAGCCACACCGTTCCTCCCGAGTGGTAGCTCTCCGTCCCCGAGCCGCCGCTGCCGAGCTCGTTGACCCCCAAGACGGAAGCCCCCTGGACATCGACCACGAAGTTGCCGCTGCTCCCGTAGGTGGAGCAATCGTAGGACCAGGCCAGGGTCCAATTGGTGGGTACTGTGAAGGTCTGCGTGCTGTGCGACCCGCTGCCGGAGGCGTCAAGACCGGCACCACCGTTCTCGCCGCTCGCGGCGGTGCGGGCGGTGACCTGCCAGGAGCACTCGGAGTTCACCTCCAGGTAGTAGCTGCCGCCCTGGTGGTAGTACTCGGTCCCGGAACCGGAGGTGCCCATCTGGTTGACACCCAGGGGCCCGAGGTTCCCCTGGATGTCGACTCCGAAGTTGCCGCTGCTGCCGAAGCTGGAGCAGTCGTAGGACCAGACCAGGTCCCAGTTCTTGGGGGCGGAGAAGCTCGCGGTGCTCGCCGTGCCGCTGCCCTGCTGGTTGAGAAGGGTCTGGGGCGGGGCGGGGGTCGGGGTTGGGGTCGCCGCTCGCGTCGGCGAGACCGTCTGCGTAGGAGTGGCCGCTCTCGAGCTGGTCGCTGCTCGAGGCGACGTCGCGGGGCTGGCTGTCGCCGAGCTGGCGGACGAGGTGCCGGCGGTCGAGGCGCAAGCGGCGACAAACATCGCCACGCACACGGCGGATACCAGAGCCGGGGTGCTTAGACGCCGGTGGCGGTTGGCGGGGTGGCTGATCTTCTTGAGTGGTCCCTGGATGGTCATCGGTGACTCCTCGACTGCTCCTTCGGGGGAAACGAGGAGAGGGTGAGTCGCGCCTGCGACAGGAGCGTGTCGTTCCGGGTGCGGCGCCGTCCGTTCACGGTTGGTCGGGATCAGCGCACTGCTGGACTTTGCAGAATCGCCTCTGGGAGGCTGAGCGACGCGCGCACCACGGATAACTCGATGAGGTCGGGATGAGAGACCGCGGACCACGCAACACGGGCGTCCCGTGCGGCTTCAGCCAGGGCCCGGCGGACGAGTGCCGACGAGTGCGGGTCCTGCAGTGGGGCTGGAGCCGCGGATGCCACCGCGGGCGGGACCATCAGGTACGCGGCGAGGAGTGTCGGCCCGTCGAGGAGTGCCCACCCGTCCTGTTCTGCCGGCGCATCGTCACGGGGGAGTTCCCGGCAGGCTTCCCAGAGAGCGGTGCGGGCGAGGGAGCGCAGTCCGATCCACTCACTCGCCGCCAGCTGGACGAGGGCCAAGAGGGTCGCGGGGAGCCGGCCCCAGAGCCGCAGCGGGCCCTCGTCCCACCATCTCGGCTCGAGCGGTGCGACCGGGATGATGGTGTTCTCACCCTCGGGGATCGCCGAGTGCGTCACCACCACGCGGTCGGCCATCCCGCCGAGCAGCCGCTGACCGAAGACGGCGGCCCCCCCACTTCCCTGGGCGTCGCTCGTGATGACGGCCTCAGGGGTGGGCGGCTGGAGCTCGCGCACGATCAGCGGTGGGACATGTCGGCGCCGGGCCGGATGTGCACCACGGACCTGTATCGGCATTACGGTCAGCCCGTAGCCGTCACGTCTCGGAGGACCCGCGGTGACGGCGCCGAGGAGGCGAGGGGAGAGGAGACGGGCAGGGTGCGGCAATGTGGGCGGGTCCTCGTGCGGTCTCCGGTACGGTGCTTGCCCTGCACCGTGCATCCGGGAGGCGACAGATGTCCGTCGCCAGAACCTGGTTCGCGCCCGTCTCGACAGGCGATCAGCGCGCCGTCTCCGTGGTGCGGATCGGCTGCCGCGGGGCCGATTGGCGCGAGCGCGGGTTTCTGGAGAAGCCGGACGACACCGAGTTGTCGCGGCGACGGTCCACGCTGCGCCCATGGCTCTCACAACCGAGGATGCTCGTACCTACATCGCCAGGGTTCGCTGGCAGTTCGCCAAGATGATGCCCCAGTGGCCCCATGAGTACACGGTGCGAGGGTGGCGTCCCGACCTCGAGCCGGACTTCCTCGAGTTCGCGGCGCTGATCCGGCGTGAGGGCGTAGTGAAGCCGTGGCCGCGGGAGACGGCCCATCCCCGGTACCACCACACCTACCTCGAGCTCGACGGCTGGGAGTACTGGACGATGGGAGCGCCGCTCCCTGAGACCACGGTGATCAACCGCGCGCGGGTCGATCAGCCGCCCGCGCAGAGCCTCGCCCCGGCGACCATCGAGCCGGCGACGTGCTCGCGGAGCGAAAGGGGGGCCAGCACCTCGACCCGGGCTCCCCAACCGAGCACCGAGGGACGCATCTCCACCTCGCTGGCGACGCTGAAGGTCGGCTGGGATGTCACGCTCCACTGGCCACCTCGATGGTCGAGGGGTCCACGTCCCAGCCGTCCACGATGCACTTCACGCACTCGATGTGCACCGCCGGGACTTCGACATGCATCGTCGTGAGGGGTCCGGTGACTTTGTCCGGTGCGCCTGCCATCGTAGGTATCGACATGTTCGCTGTGGGCTCGCCTGCTTGTGCCCGTGCTTCGTTGAGCCCGGCTGGCACTGCCGTGACAACGGTACCGTCAGGAGGGAGCGTCATGAGATGACAAACTCCGTCATTGAGCAGCCCACGCGCTGCACCAGGAACAGGGCCTTGAGGAATGCCTCGCCAGCCGATGAGGGCACCATCGTATCCGTGACCCCGTCCCACACACCTCTCTCCATGAAGTCGTTGTCCACGTCGCAGGTCACGGTGCCATTGTCTTGCAGCGTGTAGGTGGCAGTCAGCTGTGGCTTGTCGCCGCCCAGGAAGTACTCCATGACCTTTGTGGGGTGGTCAGGGATTTTGGACTGGAGCAACTGCTCTCGATCTACCATGGGAAGCTCTCCTTTCCTTCAAAGGTATCGGGTCCTGCCAGTTGACCTGAAGTTTCATGAGAACCTCCCGTCGCTGCTTGTGGGAGTGATCATCGGCACCTGATGGCGGAAATGGCGGTGTGGCAGTGGTCGCACGGATCGGGGCAGTGCTCTCTGGCGGCTGAAGGCGATGCGGCTGGCGGCTGTGCGACCCTTGAACCAGCCGGTCGACCCCGCTCGCCGCCCAGGGGCATCAGCCGCCCGCGTAGAGCCTCGCCCCGGCGACCATCGACCGGGCGACGTGCTCGCGGAGCGAAAGGGGGGCCAGCACCTCGACCTGGGCTCCCCAACCGAGCACCCAGGGACGCATCTCCACCTCGCTGGCGACGCTGAGCCGCAGCTCGACCCCACCATCCTCCAGGTCGGTGAGCTGGGCGCTGCGGTGCCAGAAGGACTGGCGGACCCGGGCAGCGGCCTCGGGGGTGAAGCGGAGCGCGACCTCGTCGTGTCCCTCCGCCTGCCAGACGCCCCAGGAGCCGGAGACCAGGGCGTCGACGTCGAAGTCGGCGGGTGGCTCGAAGCGCTCCCGGACCACCCGGGCGCGGGAGATCCGGTCGAGCCGGAAGAGGCGCACCGTGGCGGACGCCTCGTCGTGAGCGAAGACGTAGATGGTCCGGCTCTCGGAACGTGGCTCGAGAAAGTAGGGGTGGACGACCCTGCGCGAGCCGTGCCCCTGGGCGTCGGCGTACTCGATCTCCAGCTTCAATTGGCCCGTGAAGGCCTCGACCACCGTTCTGCGGAGCTGGAGCGCGAGGGGATCCTCCGGCCGCTTCTCCACCGTCTCGATGAAGCGCCCGAGTAGGTCGGTGACGGTCGGGACCTTCAGGGCGGCGGCCAGGCGGGCCATGGCCCCTACCAGGGCGGGGTCGCGGTCGGGGTAGAGCTGCTGGAGCAGCCGGACGGCGATGAGCAGGGCGGTGGCCTGATCGCGGTCGAGTTGGAGGGCGGGGAGCCGGGTGCCCTCGCCGAGCTTGTAGCGGCCGTCGACCGACACGATGTCCAGGCCGACGTCGTCACGGAGCTGGCGGATGTAGCGCTGGGCGGAGCGGACGTTGACCTCGAAGGCCTCCGCGAGCTCGGCGGTCGTCAGGCCGACCCGGGTGGTACCGAGGCGGTCGAGGAGCTCGATCACCCGGATGAACTTGTCCCCGGTGGAGTAGCCAGCTCGGGCGGGCATGGTCGCCCGCAGCCTACCCCTTCCGGCGGCACTGGGGCGGCGCTCCTCGCCGCCTGGCGTGGTTGCGACAGGGGGATGTCGCCGTCCTTCGGCACGCTGGGCCAGACCGGTTTCGGTGGGTAATGAAGGAGGAAGACGCGCCCATGACCGCAAGAGCGATCCTGCCGTTGCCTGCCCCGGCAGCCTGCTCGCTCGCCTTGAGGTGCAGCTTCCAGGGCTCGCTGCACACGGGCGATGTCACCCGCACATCGGCCGCCGCGCCGGTGGGCGAGGCGGAGGCCGCGGGCCTCGGGGCCTGAGATGGCGGAGAAGAGGTCGAGGTGTTGTCTGGGGTGTCTCGGGAACGGCTGCTTCTGGCTCTTCGTCGTCGGCCTCATGCTGTCCGCCTGGGCGAACAGCGGCCTGTGTCTGCGCATCCTGGAGGCGATAAGTCTGGTCGCCGTCCTCGCTGCCGCCCTCTGGGTGCGGCGGCGCTCTTCTCCGAACGCGGGGCCCCCGCGGGGACGCTGACGGGATGCGCTCTCCGCGCTGGCCAACATCGTTAGCTGTGACGCCGACGTCGGGCCGTCACCTGACCGGTGCTACGATTCCTGCGGGTCCAGAGCGGACAGCGTCAAGCCTCCTGGCTTGCTGTCCCGGCAACCTCGCCCCGCGCAAGGTGCCTCCAGGAGAAGACCCGGCCCGGCTGCGG
>Ga0187891_1001424_pt1 | contig 20541 bp, 16 predicted proteins | sample June2016WEW_21_4_FD_132990 | JGI IMG/M metagenome (GOLD analysis project Ga0187891, IMG submission 132990) | Peatland microbial communities from SPRUCE experiment site at the Marcell Experimental Forest, Minnesota, USA - June2016WEW_21_40 | ecosystem: Environmental > Terrestrial > Soil >... | reverse complement strand
TCTTGAGCTTGTACGCGCGTACGCTCGCTTGCTTGATCGCCACCCGGATGCGGCCCTGGTGATTGGGGGGACGAGCGGTTTCGGAGTTCATCGGGAAACCGATTATGTGCGTAAAGTACGGGACTTGGCGCAATCGTTAGTCCGCAATCAGAAGGCACGGATCCATTTTCCGGGATATATTCATCATGATAGGGATTTGCCGGCCTGGTTTCAACGAGCGACGGTTTTTGCCAGCCCGTCTTTGTTTCAGGAGCCTTTCGGCTTGGTCAATGCCGAAGCCATGGCCTGCGGCACTCCCGTCGTTGGTTCGAACCGCGGGGGCATCCCGGAAGTGGGTGAGGCAGGGGCATCATTTCTGGAGGAGGTCGGACCCGGTGGCAGCCGCACGTGCCCGGGAGAACATGGGAAACTAAATATTTTCACATGAAGTTAGAAACCCAGGGTGCGATGAAAACTCGGCTGGGTAAAGTCAAGCTAGTTTTGCGATGCATTGCCATTCTTATGGGTATGGTGCAACTTGTCCTTGCTCGCAATGGCATCGGCCCAGACTCGCGATCCTACAGCGAAATCGCAAGGGCATATTTGCGTCACGATTGGGCGATGGCGATCAACTCGTACTGGAGTCCGCTGTACTCCTGGCTGATTGCCCTTACGTTGCAGCTTGGTGAGCCCTCCTTAAGGCAAGAGTACCCATTCCTACATTTCTTGAACTTCCTCATATTTATAGTCGCCCTCGCGGGATTCGAGTTTTTCTGGAGTGGAATGCTGAACGCTGAAGCGTTGAACAGTGCGCCCTTGCGGCGCGAAGGGCCTCTACCCTTGCCAGCTTCCGCCCTATGGATCCTTGGTTATGCTTTATTTGCCTGGCTGACGGTTGGATCGATCATCGGAGTGCTGGGGCCGGACATGTGTGTGGCCACGGCCGCGCTTTTCGTGGCAGGCCTCTTAGTCAGAATCAAGAAATCCAATGCCGTTACCACGGGGAGAAGTTTTTACCTATGGCTCGGGGTTGCGCTCGGCCTCGGCTATCTGGCCAAGGCAGTCATGTTCCCCATGGCCCTGGTTTTCCTCGGCATCGCACTCTGTTTACGACTTAACTGGAAGAATGCCGCCAACGTCGGGCTCGCGCTGCTGATTTTTGCGGGTATTGCCGTTCCTTGGATCATAGTGCTGTCAAGGGCCAAAGGGCGGCCTCCATTTTCCGACAGTGGCAAATTGACTTTTGCTTGGAGCAATTACGATTTGCCGATCCGCGATTGGCAGGGCCAGCCGCCAGGGAGTGGCGTACCGCTTCATCCCACGAGAATGGTCGCTGCGCATCCTCAAATGTTTGAATTTAATGGGCCGATTCGCGCCAGCTATCCACCCTGGAACGACCCCGCATATTGGAATGCGGGGATGTCGCCGAAATTTAGGACCGGTCTCATCTTGCGCCATTTCGTTCGGAACGCAATGAGTATTTTGCTGGATTTTACGCGCCCTCGGATATGGCTGGCCGGAGTCGTACTCTTGTTTTTCTTCTGCGCGCCGAGCGTCACCATTCGAGGCGTTTTTCGGTATTGGTACTTGATCGTGCCGAGTGTATGCGTGTTTGCCGCTTATTCGCTCACATTTGCCGAGTTTCGTTATATGCCAGCGTGGCTATTGATGGTCTGGGCATCGGTGCTCGCCGGGTTGCGCCTGCGAACTAGTCTTGCATCGCCGCCCATTGCAAAGTCGATTGCCATTTTGGTGGCGGTCGTGATTGTAGCCTCCATGGCCAATGGCCTTTACGGTCAGTGCAAATCAGTGCGACACGATGACGCGACCGTGCAGTACTCGATCGCCGAAGGCTTGACAAGACTCGGCGTCCGCCATGGTGACATGGTCGGCGCGATCGGCTTTGACAATGATGCGCATTGGGCATATCTGGATGGCCTCATGATCGTTGCTGAAATTCCCACGGGCAGTGTGTGCGATTTCTGGAATGCTTCAGCCGTTGATAAAAGCGACGTGCTGCACAAGTTTGCGCAAGCTGGTGCAAGGGCGATAATCACCAACGAAGGCCACAATTTTAAGAGCACAAGCCGGGACGTGCCTTTTGACTTTGCAGCATGTTCGCGTCCAGACTCTGGCTGGCACAGGATCGGGGATACTGAAGACTACGTGTATTTTGTTTATCGATAGTTCTGGATCGAAGAGTGGGAGCTTATCGTGGCGGCGGTACTTTGGAGAATTACGAGTATGCGTCGGGCGCCTGTCGCAGTCGAGATCGAAGTGGAATGTCGAAAATGAGCAAGCGGCTTGTGATCCTAACGGAGATTATTGCTCCGTATCGCATCCCGGTTTTCAACGTTCTGGCGCGCCGAGCCGGGCTGGATCTGCACGTAATATTTTTGGCAGAGACGGATGAGGCGCTTCGACAGTGGCGTGTCTATAAGAACGAAATCTGTTTTTCGCATCAGATTCTGCCATCCTGGCGGTGGCGCGCGGGGAAAAGCAGTTTCCTGATCAATCGAGGATTGTGGTCCGCCTTAAACAAGGTGAGTCCGCAGGTTATCATCTGTGGCGGATACAACTATGCCGCGTCATGGGAAGCGCTTCTGTGGGCCCGGCGCCAAGGGGTTGAATTTGTGTTGTGGTCGGAGAGCAACGGCCATGACGCTCGTCGAGGATGGGCGTGGGTTGAGTCCCTGAAGGCCTATTTCTTGAGGCACTGCGACAGATTTGTTGTGCCCGGCAAAGCTTCCTTCGAGTACCTCAGGTCGCTTGGGTCTCCGGAAGCAAGCATCTTGACTGCGCCCAATGCCGTCGATAACAGTTTGTTTGCGACCGAGGCGGAAAATACAAGGGCTCATGCAACTGAATTTCGAGAGAAACTGAAACTGCCTTCGCGGTTTATTCTTTTTGTGGGCCGTTTGATTCCGGAAAAAGGAGTTTTTGATCTCCTCGAAGCCTATGCCAAACTAGAGAGCGGCCTGCGATCCGAGGTTGGCTTGGTATTTGCAGGCGATGGTGTCTCCAGAGAGGAACTGGCGCAACATGCCAAACGGATCAGCCCGGGGGTGGTTTGCTTTCCGGGATTCGCGCAACGGGAAGATCTGGCCGGTCTATATGCGCTCGCAGAAAACTTAGTTCTACCGACGCACAGCGACCCATGGGGTCTGGTGGTGAATGAAGCGATGGCATGCGGACTTCCGATTATCGTGAGCAGTGTCGCGGGATGTTCGGCCGATCTGGTCGAAGATGGGTGCAATGGTTACATCGTCCCTCCCCGAGATTCGGAGAAACTCAGCGTGGCGATTGATTCTCTTCTGCGGCAACCTGAGCTTAAGCAACGGATGAGCGCGCGCAGTTCGGAACGAATTCGAAACTACTCGCCGGAAGCATGCGCCGATGGTCTGGCCGCGGCCGCGATTCCCGCCGGAATCGAGGCTCGATGAATTCCTTGAAACCGCTGCAGTGGGCTGGCGTCGGGCTGGGCGTGAGCCTGGCACTGTATTTTATTTATCACCATTTGCATTACTTGAGCGACGTGTCCTTCCTGGGCGGCATCTTGCTGCTGGAGGTAATCATCGCCAGCCTCTGGAAATATGACCAGCGTTTTTTTGTTCTGCTGATGATCACCTTTATTTGGGCTGGCATGCATCTCCCCCTGCAAGGCGCCTGGACATCTGGACGCTGGGTCGTGCTGTCCGCGGGTGCAGTCGTCGGCTTCATTGTTTGGGCGAAGAATCCCCGCCGGTCTTTCGGATCGTTACATCTGATCGCTTTCTTTTGCATCTGCGCCGCGTTTGCCTCCGCCACCGTTTCTCTGTACATGCAGATGGCGTTCCTCAAGGCTTTGAGCCTGCTCCTTCTTTTTCTTTATTGTGCTGCGGGCGCTCGCCTGGCCGTTCTCGGCCGGGAGGACCGTTTTTTCCATGGTCTGCTGTGGGCATGTGAGATCGCGGTCTATGTCACGGTGATCTGCTATTTCGGTCTGGGTCAAAGGATCTGGGGTATTCCCAACTCGCTCGGTGCGGTGATGGGCGTCGGATTGTTCCCCATCCTGTTCTGGGGATGGCTGATCAGCAATGGGCGCGTGGTGAGGTTACGCAGGCTGGTCGCCCTGCTTCTTTGCACGTACCTTGTTCATTTCAGCCTGACACGCGCTGGGATGGCTTCGGTGGCGCTCGTCACCCTTGTCTTCTGTGTTTGTCTGCGCCAGTACAAATTGCTGGTGAAGGTGGTGGCACTGGTTCTGTTCCTGGTTGCGGTCGCTGGGATGTTAGCTCCTGGAACCTTGAACAAGCAGCTCGGGGATCTGAAGGATACAGTGCTCTACAAGGGGCACAAGGAAGAAGGCGTGCTGGGTTCGCGGCGGACACCCTGGGAAAAGTCGATCGCCACGATCAAGGAGCATCCGTTTTTCGGAACGGGATATGGCACGAGTCCGACGGGCGAGGATCCCGGGTTGTCCTTCGGAACTGTTGCTTCAAGCGCCGCGACGGAACGTGAGCACGGCAGCAGCTACATGACCATCGCAGAGTGGGTGGGCCTGTTGGGTGTGTTGCCCTTCGTTGCGCTCGTCGTGGTGACGGCGTCGAACGTGTGGAAAGTCTGTGCGTGGATGATCCGAACCGCCCATCCACGCCATTACTCGATTCCGCTGGCCATGGTGGTGTTGGCGGGTCTGGTCCACGCTACCTTCGAGGATTGGCTTTTTGCCGCGGGTTCATATCTCTGCGTGTTTTTTTGGGTTTTTGCATTTCTACTCGCGGATCTTGCCCCTGATGTTGTTGTGGTTCCAGTAGCCGGCGTTGTTTCCCGAGCTTACCGTCCATCGCCAGCCGGTTTTGAAGCGGTCGTGCCCAGCCGATGATCAGATTGTTTATCAACGGCCTGGCCGCGAGTGCGGGTGCAGGCCCAACCTACCTGCGAAATGTGATTCCCCAACTGGCGCGGCGGCCGGATTCGCAAGCGACAGTCCTGTTAAGTGCCGAATTGCGCAGGGAATTCGCTGAATTTCCAAACATTTCTTTTGCCGAGGCCAGCCCGAGCTGCGGGGTAGTGGGGCGCTTTGTCTTCGAACAGACCAAACTTCGGGACTTGCTGCGGCGCAGTGGTGCGCAAGTTCTTGTTTCTACCGGGAACTTTGCCCTCCGGGACTCTCCGGTGCCGCAGATCCTTCTGTCGGGAAACTCTCTCTACGTATCGGACGACTTCTACCGCGATGTCCGAAAACGGAGAGATTACAAGCTTTGGATCGACACGTTCATCAAGGGTTGGTTCGCTCGGCGGTCCGTGCACTGGGCCGACGTCACGGTCGCTCCGAGCAAGGCTTTTGCGGAAGACCTCAGCAAATGGACGGGGGAAAATGTGCTGTCTGTTCACCACGGGTTCGATCGTAACTTGTTTACCAGCGACTCGACTCCCTTGACTGACTTCATGCAAAATCAGTTGAAGGAGTCAGCCGACGCACTAAAGTTGCTTTTTGTAAGCCATTACAATTACTACCGTAATTTCGAGACGTTGATTCGGGCCCTCCCAATTTTGCGCGACCGGCTGCCCGGAAAGAAAATAAAGCTGCTTCTGACCTGTCACTTGTCTTCATCCAGGAATCCAGGCTCGTACCGGGCCGAGACCGCGGCCGCGCTTATGAGCACGCTTGGCGTCCGCGACAATGTCGTTGAACTGGGCACAGTTCCCTATCGATCGCTGCATCATCTCCACCGCGCCTGTCACATCTACGTAAGCCCGGCCTACACAGAAACGTTTGCCCATCCGCTGGTCGAGGCCATGTCGAGTGGCTTGCCGGTGGTGGCATCCGATTTGCCGGTGCATCGCGAAATCTGCCGCGATGCGGCAATGTACTTTCCCTGCTTTTCGCCGGATGCATTGGCGGAACGCGTGATGCAGATTCATCAATCGCCGGAGTTGGCGGAAACGCTCTCACGAAACGGTCTCAACCGGGCGCAAGACTTCCGCTGGGACACGCACGTGGATCGTCTGCTCGCTTTGGCGCAGGAACTTGTGAGCGCGAACCCAAAAGGGACCTGAGTTCAAGCCTTGGTCGGTCCTGCGCACTTTTTCGGAACATGTGGAATGGTCGTTCAGCGGCTCAAGTTAAAGGATTGCGATGGCCCGCCCGGGCGCTGCATTGCGATCGAGAAGTGACGAGTTGGGCCAAGCTCCTGGGCGTATACTATTTCGACGCGGGGTTGCCGGCTTCGCTCGAAGTCACCGAGTTCGTGCCCGAAATTGAAGATCGCTTCGGCGTGCAGTCTTCCGAACAGGACTTTCAAGATCCGGGTTTTGTGACGGTCGCCGGCCTTCGGAACTAATCGCCGATCGGTGCGCCCCAAGCAACGGAGAAGTTGTGAAGCGACGTGAGTCAAATGGAAGCGAGCGTTGAGCCCCAACCTGGCGCGCCACGAAAACGATGTCTCGCCCGTAGAAGCGCCAAGGAAGTCCGCGCTTCACGTACTAACGCTGACGCCATTTTTCCCGTCCGCTGGCGATGAAGTGAGTGGTTGCTTCATCGCGGAATCGACTAGGCAGCTTGAGCAGTTTGGGATCAATTCCAGCATCATTGCCGTAACCCCAATCCACCATCGTCGAAAGGAACCGAGTCCCTCGGCTCCCGCGGATTGGGTGAGATATCCGCAGATTCCGGGGAATCTGGGCCTATCGAGCGCGGGGCGGTGGCTCTACGCGCGCTTGCGGGCAGAAGTGCCGCGTCTCCACAGAGAGAAGCCGATTGACGTCATCCACGCGCATGCCGCTCTGCCCTGCGGCCACGCGGCAGCCTTGCTGTCGCGGCATTTGAACATTCCATTTGTCGTGACGCTGCACGGCCTCGATGTGTTCAACACATGCATCCTCGGCGGAGCGCCTGCCGAGTGGAGGCGTAGGGCGTCGATCAATGTCTATCGCTCCGCGCGCACGGCCATCTGCATCAGCGAGAGAGTGCAACGCCTGCTGCGAGACGGAATGCAGGAGGAGGTCCGCAGCACGGTCGTCTACAACGGCACCGATACCGATTTTTTTTCGCCAACGCCCAGCGGGCCGCCCCGGCAGCCGGGAAGCGAAATCCTGATCGTTGGCAACCTGAACGCCGCTAAAGGGCATGAACTTGCCTTGCGGGCGGTCCGCCAGATCGAAGCGTCTTTTCCGCAGCTGTGCTGCCGGATTATTGGGGAAGGCCCCGACCGCGCCCGATTTGAAGCGTTGGCCCGCGATCTGGGAATTGCGCGGCGCGTGCAGTTCGAAGGAAGAAAGAGCCGGGCGGAAGTGGCGGACGCCATGCGGGCCTGCTCCGTGTTTGTGCTCCCAAGCCGCTACGAAGGATTGGGGTGCGTCTATCTGGAGGCCATGGCTTGCGGCAAGCCGGTGATTGCTTGTCGCGGGCAGGGAATTGACGAGATCGTCAAGCACGGGGAAAATGGCTGGCTGATTCCAGTCGAGGGACTGGGCGAACTCGCGCAGGGACTCTCGACCTTGCTCCGGTCGCCGGATCTCCGCTCGCGTTTGGGTGCGTCTGCGCGTGCGACGGTCCTCAACGGGCTAACTTTATCGGATCAGGCGCGGCGCCTGGCACAGATTTACGGCGGCGCGATCGCAGGAGTAGGCCAACCGTCATGAAGTCCGGAAGTCCTCCTGCAAAGTTAGTTGCAATTTCCGGGTCCGACATCGTCGAACTCGCGCAGTTCATCGCAGCTCAATCGGGACGCGAGCCCGCTAACGTCGAAAGCCATCTGCGCTGGTTCCTGCTCGAGAACCCGGCGCGCGACCCGGAGATTCCCCTCGGTTGCGGATTGCGCTCGGCCCAAGGTGAACTCGTCGGCTGCATTCTGTGTGTTCCGCAAACCTTCCGCTTCCAGCAGCAAACATTTCTAGTTGTCTGGTCAAGCTGTTTCTACGTCGACGAGCGCTATCGCGGCAACGGTGGTCTGGTGATCTTCTTCAGGTTTTCGGAGCTAAGCAGCAAATGGCCGCTCTTCGCAAACTCCGCCAACGCCGATGCCGCCAAGTTTTGGAAAGTGCGAAGGGCAGTTCCCATTCCGTATTCCGATCACGAATTGTTTGGCGTGCTTCGCTGGAGAGGCGTGATCGAAGAAGGACTCAACCGCCGCAGTGTGCCTAAGACACTGGCGCGACTGACCAGCGGCCCCGCCGCGCCTTTTGTGCGTCCCTTCAAGCGATTGAAACTCGCGAAGGGCCGGGCCGAAGACTTGGTCCCGCTGTCTTCGGCTGAGCAGGTCATGCAACTGCCTATTCATGGGCCAGCACCCGAACTGACGGCAAACCGCGATCTGGCCTATATCCGCTGGCGTTACTTTTCTGGACGAGATGCTACCGTCGCCGTCTTCGCCTTTCGAAACCAGCAGGTCGAATCTGGCGTGATGGTGACGGTCAATCAGCGTTCTCGTGGATATCGTGGACAGATTCGCACCCTCAACGTGCTGGATATCTATCCCGCGGTGACGCCGGAGGTGTGTGCGTCGATTGTTGGCGCGCTGGTAGCGCGCTATCGAGGCACTGTGGATACCATCGTGCTGCGCGGCCTGGATGAAGCGCGGCAAGACGCTTTTCGTCGTCTCGGCTTCATGCGTCGCCAGTTGGATGCGCCCAATGGGTGGTTTCTGGACAAGTCTAGTCTTTTGCCAACTCGGAACTGGTACATGGTTCCAGCCGACGGCGACTGGCTGATTTAGCAGGTCTCAGGTGTTAGGTCTCAGGAAAACCAAAACCTGCGATCTGACCTTGACAGCTAACAGCTATTACGATAACGATCACCGCGAGAGGAATTTCGATTTGAGAAGCTTCCTGCGCACGAGTGTGATAAAGACGGTCGCGAGTCTTCACTTGGATGAAGTGATGCTCCGGCGCCAACGCTGGCGGGCGTCACGCGGCGGTCCTCTCGTGCTGGTGGTTGAGACGCACGAAACTCTTCAACGGGACGCCGCCCAGCTTCGGTGTCAGCTTGAGTGGGTGGCCGAGCGATTTACGCTCATCTCTCCGGAGACTTTCTTTGGACTCTGGGATCGCAAACGGACTCCGCCGAACTGGTCCAAGCCCGCGGTGCTGTTTACTTTTGACGATGGCCGCGAAAGCAACTATACGGTGGCCGCGCCCATGCTCGAATCCATGGGGACGCGCGGCCTGTTTTTTGTGGTGCCGGAGTTTGTCGGGTTGACGGCGCAGAAGGCACGCGACTTCTACTATTCGAGGATCGATCCCCGCGGCCTGACGCCCTCGGAATCCCCGGAGCAGTGGACGCCCATGGGCCCCGGTCAACTCGCCGATCTCACGCGCCGCGGACATTCCATCGGAAATCACACCTTGTCCCACGTAAGTCTCACCGGCCTTTCCCCGTCGGACCGGGAGCGCCAGATCGTAGCCAGCGCCGAGCAGATTGCATCCTGGACCGGGAAAAGCGTGGAAGCTTTCGCCTGGCCGTATTCGTGGAACGCGATCGACCGGGAAGCCTGGGACTTGATTCGGAGGACGCACTGCTTCTGCTTTTCGCCTTGCCCCGGGACGGCGGATTCTTCCAAGGACTCGCCGCACCTGATCTGGCGGACCGAGATCGAAGCCTACTATTCGCGTCCGCAATACGGGTTCATGTACTCGGGATTCGCCAACCCAGCCTGGGCGGGCAGGCGCAGGCGGCTGCAAGCGATGCTGCGAGCATGAAGGCCGGTTTGCGCTAGCGGCCGTCGCGAGCGATCTTGCGTTCGACAATGCCCTCAATTCAGCTAACATGGTAAGACCTTCAACCAACCAACGGAATGGACTTGATCTAAACAATAATGATCGAAGCAAAATCAGAGGCTGAGGTGTCGAACTCGAGCGCTGTTGTGCAGGTGCTCCCCGTAAGTGTGATCGTTCCGGTTCGCAATGAAGCCCGCAACCTGCCGCACTGCCTGGAGTCGCTTAGGGGGTTCGGCGAAGTGTATGTCATCGATTCGCAGAGCACGGACGACACAGTTGCCATTGCTCAGTCACATGGCGCGAAGCTGGTCCAGTTCCAGTATGCAGGAGGCTGGCCGAAGAAGCGCCAGTGGGCCATGGACACGCTTCCTCTGGCCTATGATTGGGTACTACTCGTGGATGCCGATGAAGCTCTTACTCCCGAGTTGGCGGCGGAAATAGGGCAGGCCATCCAGAATCCGGACTTTGATGGCTACTACATCGCGCTGCAGATGTATTTTCTTGGCCGAGTCTTGCGTCACGGCGGCGCCGGTTTCTACAAGCTCTCGCTCTTCCGCCACCGCAAAGGCCGCTTCGAATGCCGCCTCAAGAACCAGGATACTTCGATGGCTGACATGGAGGTGCATGAGCATGTCGTGGTCAAAGGAAAAACCGGGAAGTTGAGAAACTCGCTGATCCATCACAATGTCGAGTCGCTTTCCCGCTATATACAGAAGCATGATGAGTACTCAAATTGGGAGGCGCGGGTATGGTTGGAGGGGGAAGCGGGCTATGGCGATCTGCCGCCATCGCTGTTCGGAACCCAGGCCCAACGCCGGCGCTGGCTGAAAAAGAAGTTCTTGTCCGTTCCAGGTTCCCCGGTTTTCTTCTTTCTTTACCGCTATGTTTTCCGGCTGGGGTTTCTGGACGGCACGCCGGGACTAATCTATTGTGGTTTACAAGGCGCGCAACTTTTTAACGTGAAAGCCAAAATTTACGAATTAAATGCCAGGAAGGGCTGACCCTTGCTCGCCATGAATTTCCGGAAAGCGTCCACATGAATGCCGAAGCTAATGCCAAAGCATATGTCGCTGGCGAGGAGTCTCTGGAAGCGATTGCGTACCATAGGCAATTGGCGAGGGGCTGGGACCAGCGTTACCGAAAGCGGTCCTTCAAAGCGCGCCAGGCGGTGCTGGTCGAGTGCCTGGAAGCGCGTGATCTGGCAGGCGGCAGTTGGCTCGATGCAGGCTGCGGCACGGGCACGCTTTCACGGTTGCTGGCGGAGCGCGGATGCAGAGTCCTCGGCGTGGATGCCGCCATGGAGATGGTTGAAGCTGCGAATCAACTGGCGCAGAGCAGGGACAGGTCCATCCAACTCAAGTTTGAACGAGTGGAAACCATTGCCCGGCTGCCTCTGGTGAGCAATTCGTGCGATGGGGTCCTGTGTTCCAGCGTTCTAGAATATGTCTCGGATGTGGACGCGTGCCTGAAGGAATTTGCCCGAGTGTTGCGGCCGGGCGGGCTCTTGCTGGTCTCCGTGCCCAATCGGCATTCGATGGTTCGGCTGACACAGGCAGGATGCCATCGCCTTGGCAAGTGGCTGGGACAGAGTTGGGTTGAGTTCTTGGATTATTCGCGCAACCAGTATTCTGCCCATCAGTTTGAGCGCAGGCTGGCTGCTTACGGTTTCTGCTCAGAGAAGGTCGTGGCCTTTGGCAGCCCACTGCCGAAGTGGGCCCAGCGAAGCCGGTATGGCGGATCGCTGCTCATGTTTGTGGCGAGAAGAACCTGAGTGTCCGCGATGCAACGGCTAGTTCAAACACGGCAGCCAAGCGCATGAAACAAGTTCTCCAAGACGCGCGCACGGGCGAGTTAAAGGTCGCCGAAGTTCCGGCTCCGCAATTGTTGCCGGGCTGTGTGCTGGTGCGAGTTGCAGCGTCGCTGGTGTCGGCCGGCACGGAGCGCGCGTCGTCGGAGTTTGCCAGTAAGAATCTGCTGGCGAAGGCAAAGGCTCGTCCCGATCTGGTGCGCGACGTGCTTGCCAAGATGCGGCGGGATGGATTGGCTTCCACCCTGCAAACTGTGCGGTCCCGCTTGGACCAGCCGCAATTGGTGGGCTACAGCAGCGCCGGAGAGGTGGTTGCCCTTGGCGATGGCGTCGCCGACGTCAACGTGGGCGACCGCGTGGCTTGCGCTGGCGCGGGATATGCGGTGCATGCCGAGTTTGTCTGCGTGCCGCGAATGCTGGTTGCGAAGATTCCCGAGAGCCGGGAAACGTCGACCGTTTCCTACGAAGAGGCGGCTTTCGGAACGGTGGGCGCGATTTGCCTGCACGGCATCCGAACCGCGGAAGTCGCGCTGGGCGACACGGTCGCGATAATCGGTCTGGGGTTGCTCGGACAAATCACCGTACAGTTGTTGAAGGCCGCCGGTTGCCGCGTCTTTGGGATGGATCTGTTGCGGCCGCGCGCCGATCTCGCGATTGGGAGCGGAGCCGAGGCCGCATGCACCGGCGCGCGCGAGTTCCGCGATCTGTGTTTCCAGAAAACGGGTGGCTTAGGCGTGGACTCGGTGCTGATTACGGCGGAGACTCCGAGCAGCGAACCGGTGAACCTGGCAGCGGAACTGGCACGCGATCGCGCCATTGTGGTTGCCGTGGGAACCGTCGGTATGGAGCTTCAGCGCAAACTGTATTACGAGAAGGAATTGGACTTTCGAATTTCGCGCTCCTATGGCCCCGGCCGTTATGACGCTGCGTATGAACAGAAAGGGCGCGATTATCCGATTGGACATGTGCGCTGGACGGAAACTCGCAACCTGGAAGCCTTTCTGCAATTCATCGCGGACGGCAAACTAAACCTGCCGTCGCTGATTACGCACCGCTTTCCGATGCAACAGGCGACACAGGCGACGCGGGCCTATGACCTGATTACGGGCAGATCGCGGGAGCCTTTTCTGGCTGCGCTGTTCACTTACGCCGGGGCCGAATCTGGAACCGCGCCGAATTTGTCGGAGAAAATTCCGGTGTCCGCCGTCGTGCCCTCGCCGGGCTCGATCGGTCTGGGCGTGCTGGGAGCTGGAAATTTCGCGCAGAACACGCTCTTGCCCGCGCTGAAGGCGATCCCAGGCGTCTCTTTCATCGGCGTCTGCAATGCGACCGGGCCGCGTAGCCGCAACGCGGCGGAGAAATTTGGATTCTCCTACTGCTCGAATTCAGAAGCCGAACTTCTGCAGGATCCAAAAGTCAAAGCAGTGCTGATTGCCACCCGCCACAACCTTCATGCCAGCCAGTCGGTCGCGGCCCTGCGCGCGGGGAAGGCGGTTTTCTGCGAAAAGCCGCTTTGCCTGAATGAAGGCGAACTGGCGGCGCTGGTTTGTGCTATGTCATCGAGTGCTACGGCGGAGGAAAATGCTCCGCTCCTCATGGTCGGCTTCAATCGTCGATTCGCGCCGATGGCCGTGCAGATGAAACAGTTTTCGTCGGAGATCCACGAACCGCTGGCCATCCACTACCGGGTGAATGCGGGTTACATCCCCGCCGATCATTGGGTGAACGATCCCGAGCAGGGAGGCGGACGCATTCTCGGCGAGGTCTGCCATTTTGTGGACTTCCTCTGCTTTCTCGCCGGCGCGTGTCCCATCGAGGTGCAAGCGCAAACCGTCGGCAATCCGGGGCAGTACAGCATGGATAACGTCATCGCATCGCTCAAGTTCGCCAACGGCACGCTTGGGACGATCACCTATCTCGCGAGCGGCGACAAGTCGGCTTCGAAGGAGCGCGTAGAAGTCTTCGGCGGCGGCTCGGTTGCGATCCTCGAAGATTTTCGGCGGCTCGAGTTGGTTCGCAACGGGCGCAAACAGATCACACGCGCGCGCTGGCGACAGGACAAGGGCCACAAAGCGGAGATGCAGGCATTCGTGGATGCGCTTCGGGGCAAGACGCCACCGCCCATTCCGTTTGAACAGCTCGTGGGATCGACTCTCGCGACCCTTCGACTGCAGCATTCATGCCAGACCGGGCAACCTCTGATGGTGCAACTGAGCGAGTTTGTCGCGTCGGCCCTGCAGGAAAAGTCCACGCATTAAGAAATCCACGCACTAAGAAAAACGCGCACTAAGAAAAAATGGAATAACAAGAGAAGGGAACGAGCCGTAAATGTTGATTCTGGGCCTGAATATGTTCCACGCCGATGCTTCGGCAGCGATCGTCGAGGATGGAAAAATTCTTTTTGCCGTGGCCGAAGAGCGCCTGAACCGGCATAAACATTACGGCGGCTTTCCTTCACTGGCGGTGAAGGCGTGTCTGGATGCGGCGGGCGCGAAGATCACCGAGGTTGAGCACGTTGCCGTGGGGCAGGACAGCGACGCCAACCTTGCCAGGAAAGTGCAATATGCGCTGGCGAATCCGGCCAAGGTTCTGAATTTTATCAAGATGCGGCAGCGCAAAGAGTCGATGCGCGACGTGCGTTCGCTGCTGGCGCAGGCGCTCGACGTAGATGTCTCCACCCTGAAGTTTCAGCAGCATCATCTGGAGCACCACATCGCGCACATCGCCAGTTCGTACTACTGTTCGCCGTGGGAAAAGGCGGCGGGCTTCAGCTACGACGGCTCGGGAGACTTCGTCTCCACCATGATGGCGCGCTGCGAGGGCGACGACATTCAGGTGCTCGACCGCGTTTTCCTGCCGCACTCGCTCGGCAGCTTCTACACCATGATCTGCGAGTTCATCGGCTACAAGAAATACGGCGACGAAGGCAAAGTCATGGGCCTGGCGCCCTATGGCAAAGACACATACGTCGAGCAAATCCAGAAAATTCTCGCGCTCAAGAACGGAAAGTTTCAGCTCAACATGAGCTACTTCAAGCCGCTCGGAAGCAACCAGGGAATGCAGATCCTGCCCGATGGAACGGTGCGCCTGGCGCGGCATTTCAGCGACAAGATGGAAAAGCTCTTCGGCGCGCCCCGCGAGCCGCACGCCGAGATCACGCAGCGGGATATGGATCTCGCGTATGCCATGCAATATTGTTTCGAGGAAGTATTCTTCCATCTTGCCAACGAGTTGCATAATCGCGTTCCCGGGGAGAATCTTGCGATGGCGGGGGGCTGCGCGCTCAACAGCGTGGCCAACGGCAAAATATTTTCCCGGACGCCATTCCGGCGTACCTGGATTCAGCCCGCGGCCGGCGACGAAGGCCTGGCGATTGGCGCCGCCCTGCACACCTATCACTCGGTGTTGAAACAGCCGCGCAGAAACGAGCACCGGATGAATCATGCCTACCTCGGACCCGAGTTTTCCGGAGCGCAGATTGAATCAGCCTTGAAAAGTGCAGGCGTAAAGTATCGGCGGCTGGAGCGCGCGCCGCTGCTCGACGCTGTTTCCGATCAGATGGTGCAGGGCAATGTTGTGGGATGGTTTCAGGGGCGCATGGAGTGGGGACCGCGCGCGCTCGGCAATCGTTCCATCGTCACCCACCCGGGCCTGTCCGACATGAAGGATGTGTTGAACGCTCGCATCAAACACCGCGAGTGGTTTCGTCCCTTTGCGCCTTCCATCCTGGCCGAAGCGCAGCACGAGTATTTCGAGCACGATCATCCATCGCCCTACATGCTCCACGTGTACAAAATTCGTCCGGAGAAGAGGAAGAGCCTCTGCGCCGTGAACCACGTCGACAACACCGGGCGATTGCAGACCGTGGCGCGCGAAGAGAACACGCTGTACTACGATCTGATTCAGACGTTTCGGAAGAAAACGGGGATTCCGGTGATCCTGAACACGAGTTTCAACGAGAATGAGCCGATTGTGTGCACGCCGCAGGAAGCCATCGATTGCTTCCAGCGAACCAAAATGGATGTGCTGGCCATCGGCCCGTTCTTCGCGTGCAAGTCGGAAGTCACAGAAGACTCAAGACCGAGAGCTGACGTCACCCGGCATGACTGAAACCCCAGTTGCGGTGGCCGCATCTTCCGCGCTCAAACTTCGGAGAATCGCCGCCTGGCGCGGCATTCGAGCGCTGGCGTGGGACGGCGACGTTCTCTACGGATGTCGCGGGTATCAGGTCGTTCGCCTAAACGCGCGCATGAACACTCGTCCGCAAGCGGGCAAGAGCGCAGAGTGGGAAGTGGTCGCGCGCTTCAGTCCAGTCTGGTGGAGGAATCTCACGTCGCGTGTTGCGCTGAGCTATCGCCTGGCTCGCGATGGCTTTCATGCGCTGGCCATTCTGGGCAGCCCTCTCGACGACCCGACGATGGTGGGCGCGGTTCCGGGCGCGCTTGTAACACGGGCCCCGGGCAGCGATGAATTTCATGTCACTCATAAAGTGCAGCGCGGCACACGGCCTCTGCACGTCACCGCGGTTCCATCGGGAACAATTTACTGGGGCGAGTATTTCGACAATCGCGAGCGCGCTGAAGTTCACATCTACGCTTCGACCGATCGAGGACGCACGTGGCAGATTGCCTACACGTTTTCCGCGGGCAGCATACGACACGTCCACAACATTGTTTACGACCGTTGGGGCGATTGCCTTTGGATACTGACGGGAGATGAAGGCGCCGAGTGCAAGGTGCTGCGCGCTTCCTGCGATCTTGGCTCGGTGGAACGCCCGGTGGAAGTGGTGCTCGCGGGGAACCAGCAGGCCCGCGCTGTGGCTGCGATTCCAACGCGGGAGGGGTTGTATCTCTCGACCGACACGCCCTTCGAGAAGAACCACATGTATCGGCTCGATCGGGCAGGGAATGTGGAGCAGGTCGGCGACCTCGCCAGCTCTTCGATCTTTGGTTGTAGGGTTGCTTGTCGGGTTGGCGAGGCGATGTTCTTTTCGACAATGATCGAGCCCAGCGCTGTGAATACTGGCCGTGAGGTGCATCTCGCCGGCTCCAGAGACGGAACGAACTGGCAGGTGTTGGCTCGCTGGAAGAAGGACAATTTGCCGATGCGTTATTTCCAGTACGGTAACGCCTTCCTGCCCGACGGCGAGAACACCACTCATTATCTTGCAGCGACGACCATCGCCGTCGAGCGGGATGATCTGGTCACTACGCTCTGGGAAGTCGAATCGGCATGAGTCTTTCCACGCGTTGGCATTATTACCGGCGCATCTTCTCCGCCTATCTTGGCTCCGGAAGAAGCCAGTTGACGTTCTGGCATGAGGCGCCAGAGATCAATCCGCGCGCCACCATCGATCAGCTTGGCGAGTACTACATGCTGTTTCGCGAGAAGGCGGACTACGCCGGCCACTACGATGCTGCGGGCATTCCCATGCTCGACTACCACGGAGCGATTGGCCTGCAATACAACCCGATCGCGATTGCACAGTGGGGCCTCGCGAATTACAACCGTTTCTGCGAGACCAATGACGAAGTTCGCTGGCGGAGAACTCTCAAGGCTGCCGATTGGCTTGCCGCCAACCTGGAACAGAATGCTCACGGGCTTTGGGTCTGGAACCATCATTTTGACTGGGAATATCGTGACACGCTCAAGGCGCCATGGTATTCGGGACTCGCGCAGGCACAAGGCGTTTCACTTCTTTTGCGCGTGCATGCTCATACTCATACTGAAGACGAAAAGTATCAGTATCAATATCCATATCAACGCTCGGCGGAAAAGGCCTTCGTCGCGCTCACACGGCCCATTGCCGAAGGTGGCGCGCTCTATGAGGACCTATCCGAGGACAACGAGAAGAACCTGTGGATTGAAGAGTATCTCGTTGACCCACCGACGCACATTTTGAACGGATTCATGTGGGCGCTCTGGGGTGTGTTCGATTATTGGCTGGCGCGCGCGGATGCTTCGGCTAGGGAAATTTTCGATCGTGGCGTCGAAACTCTGATTCGCAACCTGGATCAATACGATACCGGATACTGGTCGCTATATGAACAGTCTGGAACCCGGCTGAAAATGCTGGCGAGCCCTTTCTATCACCAGTTGCATATCGTACAGTTGCGCGTGATGTCCAAGCTGACGGGCGATGCTCGCTTTACGGCGGTTGCCGAACGGTGGGAAGGCTACGCGCAGCGTCGCCGCAATCGGACTCGCGCCCTAGTCGAGAAAAGCGTTTTCAAATTGTTTCGCTACTGATTGCTCGAATACTCATTGTGAAGATTCTCTACGTCTCGCAATACTTTTCGCCAGAAATGGGAGCGCCGGCGGCGCGCGCGGCGGAGTTGTCCCGGCATTGGGCGCGGATGGGTCATGAAGTAACTGTTCTCACCGGATTTCCGAACCATCCGACCGGCGTCGTGCCCGAGGAATGGCGCTCGCGGTTCCACCGCCTTCGCTACACGGAAACCGTCGATGGGGTGCGCGTCGTGCGCACGTGGCTCTGGCCGCTGCCGAACCGAAAAGCGCACGAACGAATTCGCAATTACGCGTCGTTCTGTGTCTCGGCAGCGGTCAGCGGGTTGGCTCTGCATAAGCCGGACGTGATCATCGCCACGTCTCCTCAATTGCTGGTCGCACTTTCCGGATGGTGGCTGGCGTGGTGGAAGCGCGTCCCTTTCGTCTTCGAAGTGCGCGATCTTTGGCCGGAATCGCTCGCCGCCGTCGGCGCGGGCAGTGAAGGAAGCTTGCTCCATCGCACGCTGGGTGCAATCGCCGGATTTCTTTACGGTCGCGCCGACCGCATCGTTGTCGTGTCGCCAGCCTTCAAGGACCACCTGATCCGCTACTGGAACGTTCCCGCAGCCAAGATTTCCATTGTCGAGAATGGAGTCGAGACCGATCTTTTCCGGCTCGACCCGGCAGCGATGGAAGTGCGAAAGCAACTGAAGCTCGAAGATCAGTTTCTGATTTGCTACATCGGCACGATGGGCAATGCGCATGGACTGGAGACGTTGATTGCCGCCGCCGAAGAACTACAGACTCCGCTGCCGGGCGCGATGTTCTTGCTGATTGGGGAAGGGGCAGAAAAGAAACGAATCGTGGAACTCGCCGTTGCGCGCGGACTAACCAACATTCACTTCCTTGGTCAGCAGCCGCGGGAACGGATTCCCGCCTATGTTTCGGCTGCCGATCTCTGCCTGGTCATGCTGAAAAAGACCGAGTTGTTCAAGACGGTGATTCCCACCAAACTCCTCGAATACATGGCCTGCGAACGGCCGGTCATCGTCGCGGTCGATGGGCAGGCTCGCCAGATTGTCAAGGAAGCCGGTGCAGGCGCTTTTGTGGAACCGGAGAACAGCCAAGCCCTGGTGGAAGCGATCCTCGACTTGGCGGAGGACCCCGAGCGCAGACGACAAATGGGAGCCCGCGGGCGGCAGTACATCGTCAACAAATTTTCCCGCGAAAAAACGGCGCGGGACTACATCGCGGTGCTTGGCATGCTCGGCTTATGTCATGGAAATCGCGACGGCAAGAACACGAGGTAAATGCAACGGGCCGCGAACAAGGTCCTGCCCGGTTTTGCCGAAGCCCGAAGGAAGCCGCAAGAGTCTGTGCGGCCTAAAAAGTCTGGACGCCAACGACGGCCAAGGTGGTGGACAGCGACACGGCTGCGTCCGCAGTGCGATATGCCGCAGACTTGGCCGCACTTCCCGGTATGAACAGTATGTCGCCTTTCACCAGAGGCAAATCCGGCGCCTTGGCATAAAGTATCTTTTTGAGGTTGACGGGAATTTCCTGAATCCCGTTCGGCGTCTTCCGCAGGATCTTGGTTTTGTTCAAGGCAGAGGTTCGGGTCTTGCCGCCGGCCAGCGCCAAGGCTTCGAGAACGGTGAGCGCGTTGTCCTCTGAAAGCCGAAAGCCGCTGGGACGCTGCACATCGCCCATGACATAAATGATTCCGGCGCGCGAAACGATGATCATGTCTCCCGGAAACACATCGACGTTGTTCTGGGTATCTTCCGCCAGATTGGGAGATAGCTGAAGCTCAACCTTCTGACCTGAATTTCCGTGATGCTCGATGGTCACGTTGCGGCCCGCCTTGTCGGTGAATCCTCCCGCCGCCGAGATCAAGTCGAAAAGGCGGCGCTCACCAACCGCAGAATAGGATCCAGGGCGAATGACCTCTCCCGCCACCGTGATGCTCTGCGAGGCGGATTCGTCAACGAAAATGGAAACATGCGGCCCGCGGACAAACCCGCCATCCTCCAGCCGCTTTTGGATCATCTCTTGCGCTTCATCGATCGTCAGACCGGCGACGTGAACATAGTCAATCAAAGGAAGATAGAGGTCTCCGGAACCGCTGATGCGTGTTTTTGCGGAGAGTTCGGGCACTCCAAATACACTCACCTCGATCAGATCGCCGATGCCCAGCTTCACATTGGAGTTCGCAAGTACACGAGGCGACTGGGGCGAGCCGGTTTCGTTCGCGGTTGCAGGCTGCGATGCCTCCCCCGCGGCCGGTGTCTGGGCCAGAAGGTGGAGGCTGCACATACCAACAAGAAACACATACAAGCTTCGCAAAAGGAAGCAGCGATTCCGCCCGGACATACCAAGACTCCTGGATTTATGCGTGGGTCGAGTTTAACACACGCGACCCGGTAAAATCGGCGCAGAGCGCTCTCTTTCACCGTTCCGGGACCATCAACAATTAACCAAAAAAAAACGCCGGAGCAGTTGCTCAGTGACTGCCACGAGTTGTATAGTTCCATGAAACCAACATTGGATTCGTCACCGGCGCCGCTAAATGGGGAAACCCCGTCTGAAAGAATGGACTGAAACTTCCGCGCCGCAGATTTGGTCTGGGATGCGGGATGTTTCAGCCGGAAGGGAACTCTGATTTTGACGCTCCTGTTCTTTGGATTATTCGCGTTCTCGCTGGGTCTGTCCTTTGTGGCTACGCGTGAAGTGCGAGACCTGGCAACCCGCAAAGGCTGGGTTTCCGTGCCGCAAAACGGACGGCATGTCCACCAAGCCCCGCTTCCACGTTTGGGGGGCGTGGCGAT
>Ga0187891_1001419_pt1 | contig 20584 bp, 32 predicted proteins | sample June2016WEW_21_4_FD_132990 | JGI IMG/M metagenome (GOLD analysis project Ga0187891, IMG submission 132990) | Peatland microbial communities from SPRUCE experiment site at the Marcell Experimental Forest, Minnesota, USA - June2016WEW_21_40 | ecosystem: Environmental > Terrestrial > Soil >... | reverse complement strand
CGTGTCAATTTCTTTAATGTCTCGGCCAAGCCGGGACAGTAACAAAATTCCCCGCCGTATCAGTTTACCCTGCAAAATACGCTCTCCCGCGCGCTGCCTAAATTGGCCAAAGTCAAGCTCAGTAGAAATGCGCGAGCGCTTCATCAGCATCCAAAGCACGATCGAGGCCATTGATCGAGCTATCGCGGATGAAGGGCGCATCGCGAGCGGAGACAACTCGGTGCCGCCTGGTGGCGTATAATGCTACAGTTTTAGCCGCCAGGTGGGCGTTGCAGTCGAGTTGGCGCAACTGGAGTGGCTTCGATGCGGAGGAAAATCCTCGCAGTCGCTGCGGCCCTGATGAGGCCCGCCGCATGGCGGTGAACTTCGCCAAGCTGCCGGAGCTGCTGCGCCGAAAGGCTGATAGCCCGTGGAGCGTGCTGTACCGCCCCTTCCGTGGCCGCTGGTGCGTTTCTTCTGCCGTATCATCGCCCCTCCACGGCATCCGCGCGCCTGGCGCGTGGAGGCGAGGCCGTCGCTCGTCGAGCACTCGCCGCGGCTCTCGTATCCTCGCAATCCACAATTCGGTATCATGGGTCGGGTGTTGACGACCGAGTCGGAGGAGGGGCAGAACCATTGAGCATGGTCGCGATCGCACCAAGCCGCCGCCAATCATCCCGCTATCGTCCGCCGTCCCGAATGGCATCGATCCGGCTGCAGGAACTGTTGGCAAAAACCGGCCGGGGTATCTTAGAGGACCGGCAGTTTGATCTCCTCGGGTCCGAAGGTTCGCTCGTGCGCGTCTACTATGCGGGGAACCTAGCGCTCCTAGATCGACCGAGCGTTTCGATCGTCGGAACCCGCGATGTGTCGGACGACGGCGCTGCTCGTGCGCGCCGTCTTGCCCGTGAGCTTGTCGCGGCTGGCGTCGTCGTAGTGAGTGGCTTGGCTAAGGGAGTGGATACAGCGGCTCTGACGAGCGCGATCGAAAGTGGCGGATCAACAGTCGCCGTGATCGGGACGCCACTCGACAGGGCCTATCCCGCCGAGAACGCGCATCTGCAAGAACTTATTTATGCCGAGCACCTCCTGCTAACGCCTTTCCGAGTCGGCGAAAGCACGTTCAAGGGGAACTTCCCGAAACGAAACCGCGTCATGGCAGCGATCTCAGACGCAACTGTAATTGTCCAAGCATCCGACACGTCCGGCACCCTGCACCAAGCAGCAGAATGCGGGCGGCTCGGACGTTGGCTATTCATAATGAAATCAATCCTCGACGATGATCGAGTGTCATGGCCTCACAATTTCATCGGAAAACCGAAGGTTGCGCTGCTCAATTCGACGCAGGACATTATCGATGCCATCAGCCTCGAACGAGCTTAAGGTCGTGTCTCTTTGCTCATATCTCACCGGGGATTTGAAGCCGCGGCCCAGCGATTGGTCAGCGATCAAAATGGTGAAGGCCCTAAAGGGCGATCCGATCAACGGCTATTTTCGAGCTGTCGGTAGAGGGGGTCAATCACCGTTTTGATAAAAACAATGTCGGCGAGTTTTTGGACTTGGTTCCGCGTGCCATGGCTGCAGCGATCCTTCCGCGCATTGAGGGCACTGCAACGCTGGTGCCTATCCCCAATTCGCATGTCCTAAGGCCAGACGAGCCGAACTTCCCAACGCTCAAGCTTGCAACAGAAATAGCTGCTGCGAGTGGTGGTCGGCTAAGGGCCGCCGTCGCATTGGTATTCAAAAAACCACAAGAAAAGGCACGAAAGGGCGGTCCTCGTGGCGCCGCGCATTTGCAAGAGGCGTATCAGATCGTCGGGAACGTTGAAGGACCGATAATCCTTGTTGACGACGTCTGGACTCTGGGCGGCCACTTAAGGGCCGCATGTTGGAAGCTCGCATCTCCGCGGAGATCCATCATTCTTGCGAGCACCGTCGCACATACGACCCACGAGCACGTCGATAAACCGGTCGGTGTGCAAGAGCACACAATCGATTTGACCCGTTCGGATTTCTGACTGCGGCGGATATGTCGGGAGGAAAATGAGCCAATGTTGCGTAAGGAATAGCCTGTGTCCCGCTCGAACTGGTCGCGTGCATTACCGCGACCGCTCGTTATCCCCAAGGTCATGACGCTCAAGACGCTTGCCGACGTGCGTGCGCTCATCGAGCGGCACCTGCCGCAGCACTTCCGAGCGAAGGCGACTTGGCGCTACGTCGCGGCGCGGCTAGCGGAGGCGGCGCGCGGCGGCGACACCATGGACGTCGCCGTACCGCTACGGTTGGTGCTGTCGATGGAGGGCGTAGAGTGTCACCTGGAATGACGCCGCGCCGCTTCCCGCCGCCTTGGCTCGTCGAGGAGCACAACAATGCGTGCTTCATCGTGAAGGACGCTACGGGGCAGGCGCTCGGCTATTTCTATTTCGAGGACGAGCCCGGTCGGCGCTCGGCGGCCAAGCTCCTCAGCAAGGACGAGGCGCGCCGCATGGCGGCGAACTTCGCCAAACCCTCAGCCGTTCGTCGAGGGGGCGGCGCGCCAAAGCCCGCAACGCCGCCAAATTTCAACGGCCCTAAGCAGATTGCGATGGTAGTTCGTCAGTTCGCCTCGGCTATAGGATGTCAAAAGTTCCGAGCGGAGGTCTTCCGGCAACGCCATCCAGTGCCCCCAACATGCACACATGCTGCGAGTTGGAGTAGGCGCTCCGCAGCAAACGCACTTACGCGTCTTCGGTAGTACCTCAGTTTGACCCGTTACCTCGATGCGGAGGGCCATGGTGCTGATGGTCGATCGGACGTTCTTCATCGGCGACGGATACGGCCTTCTTTTCCTGCACTAAAGAGAACATCGGCTTCCGGACGACGGCGTCGCATTTTAGAGCCGCAGTGCCTTGATCTGGAGCAATCGGTCAGCGGTGGCTGAGCGAATGCATAAATGCCACTCTGCTACCAAGCTGCTCACCAGGGACGAGGCACGGCGGATGGCGGTTAATTTTGCTAAGCTGCCGGAACTGCTGCGCGCGACGCCGCCGATAAGCTGTCCGTGACGAGGTGTATGCGTTTACCCAAATCGAAAGGTAGCTCGCTATGGGGCTTCGTTTTCATCACTTGGCAGCGGCTTTGTGGTTGTTCGTTGGCCTTTTCGGTGAGGTCCCGGCGAATGCCGACACTGTTCCAGCGGAATACAAAAAAATCGTCACATTCATCTTCCCGGCCGATGCACAAGGTCAGTTGCTGCGCGACGGTAACGGCAAACCTAGAGCGTGGGGAACAGGCTTCTTTGTCGGCGTGAAAGGCGAAGATTCAAAGTCATACGGCTACCTGGTCACAGCTAAGCATGTGTTGAAGGACGAAAAAGGAAACGACTTCGACAGGGTGTATCTCAGATTGAACAAGAAAGACGGCGATGCAGAGTTTGTTGCCCTAGACTTGGTTGTCAACGGGAAACGACTCGTTTTCACCCATTCCGATCAATCAGTTGATATAGCTGTCGTGCCTAGATTCCCTACCGTCAAATTTGACACCACCTTCGTTCCAGATGAGATGCTTTCCACAAAGGCTACCTTCGATGAGTTCAATATCGCTGAGGGAACAGACGCATTCTTTGTTGGACTTTTCACGACATACTATGGAGAGCACAAAAACAATCCCATCGTTCGCTTTGGCCGCGTTGCAATGTTTCCGGATGATCCGATCACCTGGATAGACTACGAGGGACAACCGGAGCAGCATGCACGGCTCTACTTGATCGAAACCGGGTCGTATGGTGGCAACAGCGGCTCGCCTGTCTTTTTTCGGTTAGGCGCCGATCGTTCACCTAAACAGGGTTATCTTTTGGGCTCGTATGCCATCACGTTCGCCGGTGTCATGCGCGGAAGGTTTAATGACGTCAGTCCAAAAATTGTGTCGATACAGAATCCGACAGCGTCAGCACTGATTGCGTTGCCGAATGTTGGAATTGCGGCAGTAACGCCGTCTTATTTCTTGCACGACATTTTATTTTCGGAAGAACTAAAAAAGTATCGCGCGGACAATCCTGTGACGGACACGCCGCCGGGAAAGTAGTGCCCGCCGATTGCACATTATCGAGGAAGTTTGAAATGACCCACTGTCCGTGCTTGTTCTCGCGATGGTTTGTAGGGGGGTGCTGCAAATGAGAGCTACGTCAGTTGCGCTTTTGTGGCCTTTGCTGCTGTTAGGCGGCCCCGCGCAGGCAGAAATGTCTGTCGAGCAATATACGCAGAAAAGTGGAACCAGCCACATGTTGGACACTGTGTGGTTATACGGCGTTCAAAATGGTTTTGCTTGGGCAAACGCCTATAACGGAGACCGTGGCCTTCCTCCTCTATACTGCCAGCCAGAGAACCTCGCTCTAACAAGAGATCAGGTAACAAACATTTTGGATAACTTCATTAAAACAGATCAAGGAAGGGCGCTCTTAAATGCAGAAATTAGCCTTGTGCTTCTGAAGGCGCTTCAACATGCGTTTCCCTGCCCGCACTGATAGCGATCATATTTTTTGGCTGCGCCGCACTAGGCTGGCGATGAACGCCGCTTTAGAGGATGGCTCCGCGCCGCCCCAGCCGATAGCGCTGGCCTTCACAGGTGCATTGCGCTTAAGCTAGTCACATGAGGGACTGGGTTATGCTGCGCCTATTGTTGATCTTCGCGCTGGTCGGACTTGCCTTGGCATCACTTGCTGGTTGCACAGACCACGCTCGCGTTTACCCACTTGACGAGGCCACCGTGCGGATGGGCACGCCGACCTTTGAGTTTGTTAAGCAGGGCTTAGGCCACGGCCTCGTCACGATCACAATGCCGGACGGGGAAGTTTTGCGAGGCGAGTATCAGATAACGGAAAACGCCGCAGTCGGTGTAGGCCTTGCTGGCGCTCACATGGCCACGGCGGTGGGCTTAGGCAGCGGACGCTTGGTTGTTGTCAACGCCGTGGGCGACCGGGGCACGATCTCATCTTGCGAAGGGACCGCTGATCTTGGCGGCCATGGCTCCGGCACTTGTCATGACAGTCGCGGCAGAGACCTTGAGGGCGGCGCTTGACGGTTGGAAGCGTGACCGTAGCCGATCACCACGAACACTGACCGAGTACGAGCACGCCATTAAGCGGTTTGTCGAATTGCACGGCGACTTGCCAGTGGCACAAATCCGTAAGAGCCACGCTCGGCAGTTTCAGGAAGCGCTGCGGAATGTGCCGATCAAAAGTCTCCGCAGTGGCAAACTGGTCAACGCTTCGCTGCCAGAACTTGCACAGTGGGGCCAAGAGCACCCTGATGCTCAGAAGATCAGGGGAAGTACACTGAACAAGCTAATCGGCGGTGTGCAATCTGTCTGTCGATGGGCGCGCAAGAAGGGATTGGTCCCGGATGATTGGGCCGACCCCTTCGCTGACATGCGAGTTGGAGAAGATGAGAGTGACCGCGCACCGTTCGATACCCAAGGAACTACAGGCGATCTTTGGGGAGCCCTGTCCTCAGCGACGGTTTAATGAGTTCTGACCCTAATAAATTGGTCCTGCTAGGTGGCGCAGGCCGACTTCCGCTTCAGGGCTACAAGCGGACCTCATTCCTTGCCTATCAAAGTGCAGCGACGGGCCTAGGCTGTGTGCAGCGGACTCATGCACTGCAACAAAGTCGGGGCGGTTCTGCGTGTGGAAAAGTATTTTACGGTACCCGCTCACGATCGTGGAAGGGTGGGAGCAGGCGGCAATTGCTGCGGATCATCTATTGCGGCCGGCCCGCGGCCTCCTCCGTTTGGACTTTTCATCTGGACGCTCGACGGCGTATCGGTTGGATTCTCCTCCCGCCGCGACGATCCTTCGAACCGCGCATTCTCCTCGATCGACAAGGACCGATGAAAAATGTCGCCCTCGACTACCGCAGTACTGTGCAGCTTGACGCGGACGGCGTGGATGGTGCCCTTGACGCGGCCACCGATGATCAACTCCTGCGCAGAGATATTACCCTCGATTTGCGCGCCTTCAGCGATAAGGACATTTGAGGCGTTCAGTTCGCCCTCGACGCGACCGAAGATCTTCGCGACTCCTTTGCAGGAAATTTTGCCGACAATCGTCATTTCGGAGCTGATGGAAGAGATCGTTTCCGATGACTCGGGTGTTGCCTCCGTCCGCGCAACGGCCGACCGTTGCAGCTGCTGCACTGGCGCCGCGCCCCGACCCTCACTGACCGATTTACCCTTTCCGAACATGCCATTCTCCTTCTGTAACATTTGTTATCCGAACGTTTGCATTTATCAGCATCGCTCCTTGATCGCGGCCACTGAGGGAAGCGTATGCCGATAACGTGGCGGGTCAATGTCGGCTATGTGCCAGCTTCGACACTGCGGAAATTCAGCGCGCCTCTTCGCCGATCAGCGAATGCGAAAGTCGCTCATCGCTCAAACTTTCTAAGGCCGAGCTGCACTGGTGGCAAAGCCGGTGACGCAGCAGGGAGGCAGAACAATTCGGTGAATAAGCTGTGGATACCCGCGAACGTCATGTTGCGGCCATACTGCGGTTACGTTAGCACGTAGAAAATCCGAAAATTGGCAAGGTTGGAGGTGTCTGTCATTCGGGCAGGCGGGCTCCGCGCTAAACGTAGTCGAATCGGGAGTCGGGAGTCGTGCTATGGCGCAAATGGAACCTGACAGCGAGCGGACGGAAGACTCCTCGTCATCCACTCCGATTGCCGCAGAGCTTGCCGCGATCGCGAAGAAGCGCGTCGAAGAATGCATCGATGCCCAGACGGAGCTTCTCGGCAGGCTCCAGGAGAGGAACCGGCAGTGGCTCGATCGCCTGCAACAAGAGGCGAATCTTGCTTCCGAATTTGCCTCCAAGTTGACGGCAGCGCGTTCGATCCCGGACGCGATGACAGCGTGTCAGGAATGGACCAGTTGGTGGTTTGAGATGATGGCCGAGGACGGTAAGCATCTTCTCGCCGATACCCAGCAGTTTATGGAGACGGGCGCGCGCCTGATGTCTAACGGCTCGTCATCGAGCCGCATCGGCATCAGCACCTAGAATCGCTCAGCGTATGGGGATTTCAGTGCGGCCATAAGCGTCCACCACTTTCGTTGCCCTTAGGCGCGGGGTCATCCAAGGCCGAGGCGGTGCACGGGCGCCAATTTAGACCCTTTGCCGATGAGGGGTCGGCCGCAATCTTTGTACTCGAAAATGATTTGTAACTCGGGACACTGCCTGAGGGCAGGTGTAACGTCGTTTAATCATCACGATGGACTTGTAAAATTATGCGTGGCCGGTGGGTTTCTTATAGAGGAGTTGCGCCAATGTGCGACTACAGCCTTCACAGTGTGGCGTCACGACCGGCGAGGGTTGGCGACAAGCTGGTGGCGATGGATTTTGCGATATCGATCACTCGTGGCTTCGCCGCAGTCGGGGAACCCGACGTGGCTGTCTGCCTACTTCCCGGCACGGAAGTGGCATTCGAGGACGACGTCCGATACCACCACGCGCGCAGCCTTTTCGGGAAAGCGCGCGTGGATCACAAGGTCGCACGGTTCCGGCAGGTTGACATGGACAATCCCCACGTCCACCACGACGCGCTCGAATTCCCGGGCGGACAGATCGTGATGGTCACACGGCTGGTCGCTGGACAGAGGGCGACCGTGCTGCAATTGCCGGCGCAGCCTGTGACCGCGCCGGAGACAGAATCCCGGACGCGCGCCGCTTACGCGGGCTGAGCATAATACACGACGTGATTGGTAGGCCGCCGCGTGAGGCGGCCTACTTTATGCTGAATTCGCGTTGATTTGGCTCCGTTCCAGGTAGCGTAGGCCGACGCATGTTCGGGATTTCGAATGGACGTGATCTTCCAAGTCGTCATCCGTGGGAGCGTGCAGGGCATAGGCTTTCGCGCCTGGACCGAAATCACCGCCCTCGAACTCGGGGTCGAAGGCTGGGTGCGGAACTGCCGCGACGGCTCCGTCGAGGCACTGTTTGCCGGGTCCGAAGAGGTCGTTCTTACCATGATCGAGCTGTGCCGGAATGGTCCGCCCGGCGCTCATGTCGAGACGATCGATCAACGCGAGGCCGGCTTCGAGGATTTGGCGCTGCGTCGTCGCGGCGAGCTATTTTCCGTACTCGGAACGAGTTGAGCTTTTGCTGCCGCGAAGGCGCGGAGCCGCATCGCAAGACCGTTCATTATCCGCGGCAGCGAGTGTGCCACGGGTATCTGCTCGTCTGGTACTGTCGTCTGCTTTTGCGGTAACGAACTTCAAGGCTGGACCGGATCCGAGAGCCGGCTGCGGAAATCTGGACAGGACGATAAGTGGAGTTTCTGCCTGAGAGCGGGCACGCTGTGCCCAACGAATCAGGAGAGACAATGAGCAAACGACCGCGCCGGAACCACACACCGGCCTTCAAGGCGATGGCGTCAAGCAGCAGGGGTGCGTTCGGAGAATGAAATTAACGACGTTCTGATTTCTACAGCGGCAAGCGCCAGTACCTGAAGGTTCTTTGGGTTCGACGCCCTGTTGGCTCTGGGAGGCCATGTCATGAGCCTGCTCGATGTGTGCCGGCGGACGGCGCGCCGAACGTTCGGCATCGAGCGGCTTCGGCCCGAGCAGGAATCGGCGATGGTCGCCATCCTCGAGGGACACGATGCGCTTGTGGCGCTTCCGACCGGCTTTGGAAAGTCGCTGATCTATCAAGTTCCAGCGATGATCCTCGAGCGGCCGACGATTGTCGTCTCGCCGCTCATTGCCCTCATGGCGGACCAGGAGCGCGCGCTCAGGGGCTGCGGCGTCCCTGTCGTCGTGCTCCACAGCCAACTACGTCTAGCCGAGCGTCGCGCCGCGCTCGAGCAGCTCGAAGGCGGCGGCCGCCTCGTTGTCCTCACCACGCCTGAGACGCTCGAGTCGCGCGCCACTGCGCCCTGTTTCGACCGCGCTCGACCGGCGCTCCTCTGCGTGGACGAGGCTCACTGCATCTCGGAGTGGGGGCACGACTTCAGACCGTCGTACTTGCGGCTCGGCGCCGCCCGCGAGCGGCTGGGCAACCCGCCGGCGCTCGCACTCACGGCGACCGCGACGCCGCGTGTCCGCGGGGATATCGCCAAACGGCTTCGCCTACACGATCCGGTTGTGCTCATTGCTCCGGCTCACCGAAAGAACCTTCACTTGACCGTAGAAATCGTGCCCGGTCCGCAGAAGTTCCGCGCCGCCGGCCGACGCTTCCGGGCGCTGCGCCTGCCCGGCATCATCTACTGCGCCACTACGGTTGCAGTCGATCAGCTCGCGGGCGCCCTCAAGCGAGCGGGCCAAGCCTTTGCGCGAATGACAGAGGGCACAGGGCATGTGACCGCCGCCACCGTCAAACCTCAACGCATCGTTAACGATGCTTTTTGACCCGGGCATATTTCTCAGCTGGGTTTGTTTCACGCGAGACTACCCGGCCTGTCCAGCCTGGGGGTGGGGGTCGTCCAGCCCGGCGGGGCTTTGCATCTCGCTGCAAAATTTAGAACCCGCGCTCGACGCAACCCCGGTGTGCGGCCTTTCGCAAAACGCGGTCGCGTGACGCCATGGCGCGGTTTGTGCAGTTGCGCTGCCCCGAGAGGCCGCGATCACGGAGGATGGTCACGGCTCCTACGTAACTTTCCTGAATTGTCGTGCTTGCCTCAGGCTGTACCCTTTTGGCATGAGGCGAAGTCTAAACAAATTTCAAGAACTGCCCGACGACTGCACTTGCGACGGTGAAGGGCTGGCCCCCGTCAGCAGCGTGCCGCGGATCGGTGGTCTGCCTGAACTGGTCACCTACGAGTGCCCGGTGTGTGGGCACGTCGAAACAGTCGAAAAACATCCGGACAACACACAGCACCGGCAGTGATTGGAGCCGAGCTATCTTTGCCGCATCGGGCGGTCGTCCCCTCGGTTACGTCATAGCGCGTTTCGCAGCATCGCAAAGAACGCTTGGCGAACGGAAAACGCTATTTCATGTGCCGAGCATGTGACATGGACGCGCCAGCATCTGATGATACGGGATGGGAAAGCCTTGATTTTATTAGCACTTGGCAGAATGACCCATGGTGGGGCAAATTGGGCTACATTGGCGCACGCAAAAGCCCGCTAACGCATTGGCGCTGCGGGCTTTTCATTTGGTTGCGGGGGTAGGATTTGAACCTACGACCTTCAGGTTATGAGCCTGACGTGCTTCCTGACGGGAGCAGCACATAACTTCAGATTATCAACCGTTCGCGTGAACGAGTGCGAACGTAACGTTCGGTCGCGTGTGACCGACCTTGCACCAAACTTCCCAACCAGGAAGCGGCCGACGGCGTCGGGCGAATCTGGACTGACACGGGCCTCGAACCGGAGTTTCATGGGAATGTCCAGCGGAGGGGGGTTAGAGCACCGCATTCGTAATTCGTTTGCGGCCCTTCCAGATGGTGACGGCCCGTTCTGTGCGGTGCTGTTTTCTTTGAAGATTTTGGCGCGGCGGTCCATCACGTCTCGCTCTGTGTCGTGCTCTGCTACCGCGTTGGGTAGCAAAATGGTAGCACGACGTTCAGTTTTCGTTCGATGATCAAATCAGCGTTGGCTGGGTGCCAAAAAGGCTCTCTCGGCGGCGACGCTCGAAGGAGCGCCCGCGGTGGCCGGGATTGCTGCGAAGCGCGCCCCCGAGGATCAGCGCGGGCGGTGGACGTAAGGAGGTGTGGAGGCGGACCCCCGAGAGGTAGTAGAGCGTAGCGTTCGGGCAGGTGCATCTATTTGAGCGCACCAGCGGGCTTTTTGCCTCACCGGATCTTCCCGGCCACTTGGCTCGATTGAACGAATGGACGGGCTTCCCTCCGACCGCACGGGGCCCCTGCGGCGGTGATGCCACGACGGCGTTGGCCGCCGCAATCAAGCGGGAGAGTGTCGAGAAATCGAGCGATCCACTTTACGTCGCCGCAAGCGGAATCCGCGAACGCGCATCGACATGTGGATCAGAGCGGCAAAACGCTTGGCGAGACACCTACGAATTTCCGATAGCGCGACGCTCCAGAATATCCAACCGGCTCATTCCCCAAAAATAAATCGGCGGCGGCGCGGCCCAAAGCTCGGCTCGGATTCGCCGCGCCGCTCGGCTCCGCCTCGCGCGCGCCTGTAGTGCGCCAAAGTAGTCAACGCGAGATATCAACGCCGCCAACTGCACTCTGCCAGACGACCTATACCGTCCGCCCTCCGTCGACCGGCAGCACCACACCGGTGAGAAATGCCGATTCGTCATCGGCAAAATTTACGCATGCGGTTGCAATATCACTCGGCTTAGAAAACCGCCCGAGTGGAATCGTGCCAATGAATTTTTCACGATTTTCGGGCGTGTCGTCCTTTCCCATGAAGGCTTCGAGCAGACCGGTCTCGCCCATCACAGGGGCAACGCAATTGACGCGGATGCGATCCGGCGCAAGTTCGACCGCAAGCGATTTCGAGACGAGATTTACCGCGCCCTTCGTCGCGTTGTACCAGGTCAGACCTGGACGCGGACGAATGCCACCCGTCGATCCGATGTTAATGATGGACCCACCACCCTGTTTTCTCATCAGAGGAACTACCGCGCTCATCATATGAAAGATGGATTTTACGTTTATATCGAAGACCTTGTCGAATTCCTGCTCGGTCAATTCGAGTAACGGCTTATTGCGATAAGTCCAACCGGCATTATTGACAACGATATCGAGCCTGCCGAACATGTCCGTTGCCGTCTTGATGGCCGCATCGAGATCAGACCGCTTGGTCACATCTCCGGCGACTGCGACCCCACCCTTGCCCGCTTCGGATGCCACTCTCTTCACACCGTCCACATTGAGGTCCAGCAAAACGACCTTTGCGCCTTCGCGAACAAATCGGCGTGCGATCTCCGCGCCGTAGCCTGATGCTGCACCCGTCACCAAAGCTACCTTTCCCTGTAGTCTCATTTTTAAATCTCCTAACCGTGTTTGATGACGAGCGTTTTCATCGACGCCACTTCGTAGAGCGCTTGGAAGCCCTTTTCGCGGCCATGTCCGGATTTCTTCGTGCCACCGAACGGCAGTTCGATGCCGCCGCCAGCGCCGTAGCTATTGATATAAAGCTGTCCGACGCGAATTTTGCGCCCAACCCGCAGCGCGCGCGAACCGTCCGCCGTCCAGACACCCGCTACTAGCCCGAAGTCGGTCGAATTCGCGAGCCGGATTGCGTCCGCCTCGCCATCAAACGGCATCGCCGCCAGTACAGGCCCGAACACCTCCTCACGGGCCAGTTCGGATTTCGGGTCTACGTGGTAATACAAGGTCGGGGGCACGTAATAGCCCTCCTTGGGAGCGCCGGCCGCAATCTGACCACGCGCCATGACTTTCGCGCCTGCAGCCTCGGCGCGATCAAGCATCGCCGTGATTTTCGCCTTCTGCCCGGCGCTGATGACTGGTCCGAGATCCAAATCCATTTCTGGCGTGCCGGCCTGCAGCTTTTCGAATCGCGTCTTCAGATCAGCCAGGAATTTGTCCCAGATCTTGCGCTCGACGAGGACGCGTGATCCAGCCGAACACGTTTGTCCGGCATTTTGGATGATTGCGCCAGAAACAGACGCGAGCGCGACATCGAGATCTGCATCCGCAAAAACGACCTGGGGCGACTTCCCACCAAGTTCGAGAGTGCAGCCGATATGGTTTCTTGCGGCCGCCGTTTGTACAAGTGTGCCTACTTCGGGGCTTCCGGTGAAGGAAATGTAGTCGATTCCCGGATGGGCCGAGAGGGCGGCGCCCGCCTCTTCCCCAAGCCCTGGGACAATGTTCAATGCGCCTTCCGGAAAGCCCACCTCGACGGCAAGTTCAGCGATCCGCAAGGGGACGAGACACGCTTCCTCGGCAGGTTTGACGACCGCGGCGTTACCCATCGCCAGCGCGGGCACAACCGTTCGCGAGAACATTTGCCCCGGATAGTTCCACGGGATGATATGTCCCGTCACTCCAAGCGGTTCGTAGACCGTCGTGACGAAGTAGCCGTCGAGAAACGGGATTGTATCTCCATGAACCTTGTCGGCGGCCGCACCGTAGTATTCGAAATACCGCGCAACTGCCACGACGTCGGCCTTGGCCTGCTTCATGGGCTTGCCGGTATCCGTCGCTTCAAGCTTGGCGAGCTCCTCGCTGTGACTTTCGATTAAATTAGCAAGCCGGCTGAGCAAGCGACCGCGCTCGGTTGCGGTCATCCGACCCCAAGCTCCCTCCTCGACCGCGCGGCGGGCGGCTTTGACCGCAAGGTCGATATCCTGGTCGTTTCCAGCGGCGATCTCGGCGAACGCCTGCCCATCGGCCGGTGCGACAATCGGGATGGCTCGACCCGACCGCGACACTTGCCATTTATTGTTCACGAAGACGCCCTTGGCACTGGTAACCTTGACGTTGATGTTCATATCGTTATCTCCTTTCGGATTCGCCTCAATTCAAATAGACTTGATGCAAGCGCGCTTCGGTTATTTCCGCCGGCGGCTCGTGCATCGCGATGCGGCCGTGGGCCAGAACGTAAACGTCATCTGCAATCTTCATAAGGCGCGGAACGGTCTGCTCAGCCACAATCACTGTTAGCTTGATGTCACGGTGCAGCCGATCGACGGCGTCGAAAACGCTTTGCACCATAACCGGAGACAGCCCGAGGCTCGGTTCGTCGAGCAACAGTAACTTCGGATTGCACATAACCGCCATTCCGATCACGAGCATCTGCAATTGTCCGCCGGAGAGGACGCCCGCTGTACGATTCATCCTTTCTTTAAGGAACGGAAAGTAGCTCAACACCATCTCAAGCCGCTGGGCCGCACCACTCGGATGAACGAAAGTTGCCGCCCTTAGATTTTCAGCAATACTGAGCTCCCGGAAGCATTGCCTACCGTCTTGCACCAGCGCGATGCCCCGCCGCGATATTGTCGCAGGATGCGCACCAAGGAGAGAGGCACCCTCGAAAAGGATGTCTCCCCCGGTTATATCGCCTTGCTCTAACGGCAGCATGCCCGCGATCGCCTTGAGCAGCGTCGACTTGCCGGCACCATTAGGGCCCAGCAAGGCGACAATTCTGCCTTTGGATACGCTGATGTCGACGCCCTCAAGAGCGAGGATCGCTCCATCGTAGGCAACTGACACATTGCTGACCGTTAGCATGCTTGCTCCTGCCTTTCCGCCGTACCTCAGCGCGCGTTGATCCAGTCGCCAATGGCAACGTATTTGCCGCCCTTGATCTCGGCGACACGGGCCCGCGTCGAACCTTGATGGTCCGCGTAGCTCGCAGCCGGCGTGATGCCGCCGACATCCACATCTTTCAGGGCCACCATCTGATCGCGCACACTCGTGCGAAATGCCTTGATGTCGCTCGGCACCGTGCCGCCGTTCTTGGCGATTGCCGCTTCGATGGCTTTCGACATTACAATGCCCTTGAACCAGCCTTTCATGTAGTAGACATCCTCTTTCTCAACTTTATTTTTCGCTTTGAACGCGAGGATGTCCTTCATCGCCGGAATGTCGCTGCCGAAATCCGAGTAAACCTGGATCGCGCGAAAGCCCTCGGCAGATTCACCGAGCTGTTGCGGGATCGCTGGGCTGATGTTGTAAATATTGCCGACGAATGTCTTCGCAGACATTCCGACCTTCGCGGCGTCGCGCAGCACGACGATGAGCTGTGGCGTGCTCGCTTGCACGTAGACCAGGTCGGGATTCTTTGACTTTACGCGCAGCATTTGCGCGGTTAGATCCTGCGTGTCGTAGGGGAATTCAATCGTGTCGACGAGGTTTAGGCCCAGCTTTTCGATTATCCCAGATGTCCGTACGACGTTTACAGGACCGCGACCATATTCATTGTCGGGGTGCATGATAATGAGTGTTTTGCCGCCCTTCGTTGCGAGATCGCGGAGCGCGATGATCATCTGTTGTTCGTAAGTGGGGCCTGCCATGAAGATATACGGCAGCTTTACTGGATCCAGCGCTTCGCTCGCGAAGCTTTCCGTCATAAACGGCACAGCGTCTTGTTGGATTTGTTCACGCAATGCCTTTACCGATCCGGTCGACCAACCGTTTACGTACACCGAATTTTCCTGATCGACGCACCGGCGATAGTTCTTAAGCTCCTCGTCAAGCTTGTATCGACCATCCAAGAGCAGAATTTGCACCTTATTTCCGCCAATTCCGCCCTTGGTCTGATTGAGGAATTCAAAATAGTCGCGAGTGCCGTAGCTCATCCCGTTCACGAGAGCATCCGGCCCGGTGATCGTCCCCCAAATGCACACACTTAGGTCGGCCGATAGCGCCGGTGTCGCGACCCATGCCACGAGAAGCCCGAGCCCGACGATAGTTGACTTGATAACTCGTTTCATAGGTACCCTCCTTCTTTCACTATTCCACTTTCTCGAGTTTCAATCCCAATTCGGACCGCCGCCGTTCGGACGTAGGCTGCGGCGTTTTCAGCGCGATGTTCGTTTGACTACGCGAAGCTAATCGATGAAGCAACGCTGACAGACCGCGCGGCTCGAAGATCAAAAAAACAATGATGAGCAGGCCGAACGCCATTTCACGCGCCGCCGATAGGATATCGGCGATGTTGAGCGCCTCGCCGACGCGCTGGATGAGTTCAGGCAGCAGCGTGACAAACGCTGCACCGAGGAGCGAGCCTGGAAGCGACCCCAAACCGCCAACGATAATCATCGCGACGTAGTCGATTGAAAGAGAAAGGCCAAATGCCTCGGGACTGGCCAGCCGCGTGGTGAACGCAAGCAATGCACCCGCAACGCCGGCGAAGAAGCCGCTAATCACGAAGGCCCATAGTTTTGTTCGAGCGACGTCGATGCCCATTCCTTTGGCGACGATTTCGTTCTCGCGAACCACCAGGAACGCTCGACCTAGAGTGGTCTCGCCGATAAACACCATCGTCAGCCAGGTTACAAAAAGGCAAATAATCGCTATCACCGCGTAAGCCTGGTCGCTCTGGACGACGTACCCAAGTATGGTCAGCGGTTTGATAAGCAAGCCGGAAACACCATGCGTCAGCGGATCGAGGATCTTGAATGCGTAATCAAAAATGAATTGCGCAGCCAAGGTCGCTATAGCGAAATAGAGGCCACGAAGGCGCAGTGCGGGTAGTCCGATAAGCGCGCTGGAAGCAGCGGACGCCATGCCGGCCACAGGTATAGACAGGATGCCCCATCCCGCATTGCCAAGATTGCCCGCCGTATAAGCGCCGACGCCAAGGAGCGCGGCTTGGGCAAAGCTGATTTGTCCACAAAAGCCGGTGAGCAGGTTCAAAGCGAGCGCACTGATCGACGCAATTACAACTGCATGCATTAAGTAGGCACCAAAACGGCCCAGCATAAGCGCCAAGACGCACGCGGCGGCGGCAACGAGGAATGTGATCCAGAGACGCGTACCGCTCATATGCTCAAAGCCTCTCACTGCCGCGCCAGCCAAATATTCCCTGTGGCCTGACCAATAGGACGAGGATGAGCAGGGCGTATGGCAACACCTGTTGCAGCGCCCCGACCGAATAGATTGTGGTGTAAGCTCGCAGAAACCCTTCGAGCATGGGCGTGACCAGACCGTCGGTAAACGCTTGCAATACGCCCAGCAGCAAGCCTGCGACGACGGCTCCCGCAAGACTCGTCAATCCGCCGAGAACAATCACCGGGAAGGCGATAAGGCCGATATCCGATAGCCCAAGCGAAAGCCCGTTAAGCGTCGCAAGCAACGTGCCGCCCAGTCCGGCCAAGCCCGCAGACATCGACCAGGCTAGCGAAATCTGGTTGCTGGTGTGGATGCCGATTGCGAGCGCAGCCCGGCTATTATCGGCGGTACAGCGCTGCATCAGGCCGATGGCGGTAAAGCGATAGAAGGCGAGGAACGCCAATGCGAGACAAATTGAGAGCGAGCCCGCCGTAAGGTAATTGTAAGTGATGAAGATTCCGAAGATTTCGATCGCGCCGTCGGGAAACAGTTTCGGAAAGGCTATCTGATCCGGGCCCCAAACTGCGAGGGCGACAGCTCGCAGGAAGATGAGAACGCCGAGTGTCACCATCATGATCGCCACGACTGGCGCTTTGAGCATAGGCCGTAGCACCAGCCGCTCTGTGGCGGCGCCTGCTACTGCCATCAAGACGGTAGAAAGAAATACCGCAATGACAGGCGTCAACCCGAGGCGCGTGATTGCATAGGTGAAATAGGCACCCAGCATGACGAAAGCGCCCTGCGCGAAATTCACTACGCCGGAACATTTGTAGATCAGGACGACGCCGATAGCGATCAGCGCATACACGCTTCCGATTGCGAGCCCCGCGGTGGCCAATTGGAGTGCATACATTACGGCTCACCCAAATAAACGCGTCGCACCTCCGGATCGACCTGGACGTCAGCAGGCAAGCCCTCGAATATCTTTGCGCCTGCGGCCATCACAATAATGCGGTCGCAAGTGCTGTTCACGATGTCCATCTTATGCTCGATCAACAAGACGGCGCAACCAAGCCGGTCTCGAACCCTTCGAATGAGGGCGGCGAGAGATCTACCTTCGCTGGACGACAAGCCGGCCACCGGCTCGTCGAGGAGCAACAATTGCGGTTGCGCAGCAAGCGCGCGCGCGAGATCGACGGCCTTGCGATGACCGTAGGACAGACTTTGAATCGGCACATGGCGGAAATCTGCAAGCCCAAGCGGATGTAGAAGCGTTTCGTTTAATTCATCTGCAACCGGGTCGCGGCCGCGCAGAGCATTCAAAACGACAGCGGGCAGGGGCGTCGAATGACGCAACCCGTAACCCAGCTTTACGATGTCCAAAACGGTGAGATCGTGGAGCGATGCAACGTTCTGAAACGTACGACCGATGCCGCGCCGAGTGAGTGCGTTCGGGGTGAGCCCGACGATGTTCTCACCTTTCCAGTACACCTGACCGTCGTCAGGCAGGTAAGCGCCGGTGATGCAATTGATGAAGGTGGTCTTGCCCGCGCCGTTTGGCCCGATCAGCGCAACAATCTCGCCCGCGCGTACCATAACGTCGAGCGCATCAACCGCGACAACGCCGCCAAATCTGATTGTTACGCCGGTCGCCTCAAGCACCGAACACCAACCTCCCCTAACGGCCACGGTTGCCGAAAATCGAGCTACTCGATTACGTTTCCACCAATCATAAGCAATCGAGAGGTTTAGGCATAGCCGTAACTGCCGATATTCTTTTTCGGTTTTGGCGAAACCCTATTCAGTCATACGCCGTGGGATTTTCTTAGGCGATTGACCGATAGGGCCGCGCACATCGACATCTCAATGCTCGAAACGATGACGGAATGGATGGGCTATCCGCTTTATTCCGCGCTCGACGGAGCGCCGCTACCCCACGCGCCGGCGCCGGCCACGCGACGATTTATCCCTACGGTCCTTATCCCACGTCAGATGGCACGGTTCTCTTCGGCTTGCAAAACGATTGCGAATGGGCGGCCTTTGCAAAAATCGTGTTGCAAAGAGATGACCTTTCCAACGATCCGCGATTTAGGGGCAATGCCGGTCGTATTGAAAATCGCGAGATGCTGGAAAGTATTATCAAGCCGACATTTATGCAGCTCACCACGGCACAGGCGATTTCGCGGCTCGAGGATGCCGGCATCGGGACGGCGCGAGTCAACAAGCTTGCGGTGGTGTGGGGTCATCCGCAAATCGCCTCCCGAAAAAAGTGGATGCTGGTAGAAACGACGGCCGGTTGGTTGCCCGCGTTGGTGCCGCCTGGAACAGCGGACTGGTCGCCCCGCTCTGATCCGGTGCCCGAACTGGGCCAACACACATCCGCGATCCTCCGGGAACTCGACATCGACAGATGGCCTGGGCAGCCGACGCCGAAGACGCAGTGGTCGGGCGGTTCATCGCCTTCCTGCGTGACAGCGCGCGATCAGGTGAGGCGCTCGGTGTCGGATCGGGTCTGCCGAGCCGCTACATTGTAATAACCCACCATCGTGCGCACTGGACTCCACCGAGATTCTTCCGATGACGCCAACGGGGGCGCGACCTATTCTGACCCAGGCACATGGAGGATCATGACCATTCCTCTGCCAGCCGCTCTCCCACTTTTCGCCACCGGCCTAGGCGCGATGGGTCTGCTTGGCTGGCGCAGGAAGCGGAAGGCTGTGACTGCGGCGTAAGTCGCCGACCGTCACGAAAGCACCGCGCCGCCACAGCGCTGGCGCGTTCTGCCGCCGACCGCCTCTTCAGCCGCCGCCGCCGTGCTAGAAGCGCCCGCGCGCCGCTTCCCGCCGCCTTGGACGCCCGATGATGACACTTGAACATGGCGCGTCATCGGGGGTGTCTCCTGGTGGCGCGTTGCCTTTTATATATTAAATTTTGGGTCTGCCTTCTAGTTTTCGGGGGAGCCAAAGATGGATATGACCGAACAACGTCTCGAGAAACTTTTGCAAGGAGCTTTCAACGGCCCTCCCACGCCGTTTAAGGATAACCCAAAGCCTAACAGCAAATCTCGCGCCGTTCGCAAACAAAAGCCTCAACGCCGCCCGCGTCGCCAGCGCAAGAGCCGCGCAGCCTGAAATCGAAAGTTCGGCTTTGATGATAGGTGAGGCGTTTTGCCTCACCACCGCGCACCGCTTCAATGGTGCGCGCAAGAACAGCGATGCGGAGTGCGCGTCGTATCGGAAATCGAACTCCGGCAAGCACGTTACTTCAGCGGCGCATTGATAGTCAGGTGGAGAGAGTCGCACAGACCAGAATTTGATTGCAGTCTTGGAAGGGCGCGTCGCCCGAGCGATCCAGAAGGCGCGACTTCCGCTGTGGGTCGAACCGACGTTCAGGGCCAACTCCGGAATTATCACTGACGCGAGCGGGAGCGATCAATGCAGTCAGACCGAACAATGTGCTCCGGGCGGCCTGATGCAAACAACTACTCATCAGCGCTTCTCAGTATTTGGCGACGACTAAACCGCCACCAAATTTGTATGCGATGCCGACGCGGATATCGCTGATTGGTACTCTATTCCCGCCGTCGGCAGAATTGGTCGGGACCTTCACGAAGCTCGAAGTTTCAAGATTGGTATATCGGTATTCGATGCGCCCGAAGACATTATTGGTGAAGGCGTAATCGACCCCGCCACCGGTAGTCCAACCATGAGAGTTGCCGCCATTGGTGACGAACGGAGCAGATCCGAGAAGGGCGTAGGAGACCGAAGGATCGGCCAACGCCCAGCCGCCAGTGCCGAAGACCAGGAAGCGATCAAACGCGACGCCGAGCCGACCCCGGATCGAGCCGTAGTCTTTAACCGTCGTGGAAATCGTAAAGGGACCTCCGAGTAAGGCGCCGGCCGCGCCGATCGGCGCAAGTGTCTGACTGTTACCAATCAAGTTGGACCATTGGCAGTCGCCTTCCACGCCGACCACGAACTGGTTGAATTGATAATTGCCGCCGATGAAGAGCCCAGCAAGCGGGCCGTTCACGCCATAGCTGTATGGCGTCAAAGGAACGCCCGCCGCGTTCGTCAGATTTCCCTTCGGTGTTGCCCAGCCATAGCCACCGTCACTGCCAAGATAAAAGCCGGTCCAATCGTAAGCAAAGTGAGCTGGAGGCGACTTGTAGACCAGCGTCGGCACCGGCGCGGGCGGTCTGG
>Ga0187891_1001416_pt1 | contig 20603 bp, 21 predicted proteins | sample June2016WEW_21_4_FD_132990 | JGI IMG/M metagenome (GOLD analysis project Ga0187891, IMG submission 132990) | Peatland microbial communities from SPRUCE experiment site at the Marcell Experimental Forest, Minnesota, USA - June2016WEW_21_40 | ecosystem: Environmental > Terrestrial > Soil >... | reverse complement strand
CAGCGCCGCAGCCACCGCCGTCGCCACCTTCGACCGCAAGGCAATCGCATTCCCCTTTCCCCGCGGATGCACCGCATTCGTCAGTAGAATGATGTAAGTCTCGGTCGTTGGATCGATCCACATCGATGTTCCCGTAAATCCGGTGTGCCCATAGCCTCCTACGGGTAGCAGCTCGCCGCGATTCGACGAGAACGGAGAATCAATGTCCCAGCCAAATCCGCGCAGCACGGGCGCTGACGGAGGCTGCTCTGGACGCGTCATCTTCTCCACGGACTGCGCCGACAGAATTCCTCCGCCCCCATTCAGCAATGCCTGCGCGAATTTCGCCAAATCATCTCCCGTCGAAAACAATCCCGCCTGCCCCGCCACGCCGCCCATTCGCCGTGCCGTCGGATCATGCACCACCCCACGCAACATGTGCTCATTCTCGTCATATTGCGTAGGCGCAATCTTTGCCCGCCACGCCACCGGAGGCACGAACCGCGTATGCATCATCTTCAACCGCGCAAAAATATGCCGCGCAGCATACTCATCCAGCCCCTCACCTGAAACCCGCTCTACCAGCGCCCCCAGCACAATAAAGTCGATGTCACTGTAGGAAAACTTCGACCCCGGAGCGTTTTCCGGTGTCTCCGCAAACGCCATACGGTAAGCCGTTCCCTTCCCCTCCCACGCCGTTCTTAAGTCTAGATCCGGATCGAGTCCCGAATAGTGCGTCAGCAATTGCCGCACCGTAATGTCCTCTTTTCCGTTCTGCGAAAACTCGGGCAGATATTTCGCCACCGGATCGTTCAGCCGCACCTTGCCCTGTTCCACCAACTGCATCACAGCCGTTGTGGTCGCAATCACCTTGGTCAAAGACGCCAGATCAAAAATCGTATCCAGCGTCATCGTTTCGCGCCGCGGCTCCAACGCCCGATCCCCATAAGCCCTGCGGTAGATCACCTGCCCATTGTGACCGACCACGAGGACGGCCCCGGGAATCTGTCTCTCATGAATAGCCTGCTGGATGATGGCGTCCACCGCGCCCAGACGCGTCGCGGCCACGGGACGCTTAGCATCTACCACAGCCTCTGCCGGAGTGTCAGCAATAACAAAGGGAAGCGCAATCATCAAGATGACGCACCAGCACGAGATCAGCCGGAGTGAACTGAACCAGCGTGCCGCACTCTTTCGCATCTCTTGCGAAACGGTGCGAATGCGCTGCCACGTAAGCGAGTTTGACTGAGGAGGAAGGATGCTCTGACTCTACACAACCCCGGCGGCATGACTCAAGAAACTCAAGTAAGGGGGTGCCACTTATGCCATATCATGGAATTCTGAATGAGGAAGCACTCTCCACCCGGTGTCGCCGCTCTGGATAGCAATCCGTCGTCGCCGCTGCTCGATACCCTCGAGCGCCAAGACGGGATCTTTGCTCGCCCCTACTCCATCTTGGAAGAAGCCATCGCCCAGCACGCGTTCCCCGCCGCTTCCATCGCCATCACTCATTGCGGAGGCCTCGTCGCCCTCAAAGCCTTCGGCCGCTTCACCTACGAACCCAACTCACCTGCCGTCACTCCCACCACGCTTTTCGATCTTGCCTCCGTCACCAAAATTGTCGCCACTACATCCATGGCAATGCTTCTGTATGAACGTGGCCTGCTTGATCTTGATGCCCCAGTCGATGCCATCGTCCCCGAATTTTTGCAGGCTGTATCAGATGCTCGCCGCCACAATGTAACCCTTCGCATGCTCCTGGCACACTCTTCGGGCTTGCCTGCGTATGAAAAGCTATTCCTGAAGGCGCACACACGCGACGAACTGCTTCAGGCGGCCTTCGCCACGCCTCTCGCTTCCAATCCCGGTTCCCGCGCCGACTATAGCGACATCGGATTCATCCTCCTTGGCGTCGCCCTCGAACGCATCGCCGATGAATCTCTGGATCGCTTCTGCCAGCGCGAACTCTTTGCTCCTCTCGGCATGATCAACACAACTTTTAATCCACCGAAAGAGATTCGCGCCCAGATCCCTCCTACAACCGATGATCGCAGCTTCCGTCATCGCCTCATCCAAGGAGAAGTGCAAGACGAAAACGCCAGCGTCCTCGGTGGCGTAGCCGGGCACGCTGGAGTGTTTTCCACCGCCGCGGATCTCGCCCGTTTCGCCCACGCGATACTCAACGCCGGACGCACGGTTTTGCGCAACACCGAAACCATCGCCCTATTCACGCGGCGCGAATCCGTGCCCCCAGGCACATCGCGGGCGCTCGGATGGGACACACCTTCTGCGCCCTCGCAGTCGGGAAACTATTTCGGCCCGACATCCTTCGGCCATCTTGGTTATACGGGAACGTCGCTATGGGTCGACCCCGACCGGCAACTGTCGATTACTTTGCTAACCAACCGAACCTGGCGCGACTGTTCCAATCAAGCGATCAAACAAGTCCGACCCAGATTTCAGGACGCCGTCATCGAAGCGCTGGAGAAGTCCGTTTAACAAGTGTGGAAGAGTGGGACCTTCGGCGCCCCACAAAGCGGTTAGAATGGAAGGGGCTTTGTCACCGCAGTCTCTTCAGGCCGTCTCAATCCCGAAAGGCTCCGCACTTGAAACCAACCCGCAAGTCCAAGTTAAGCCTGCGCCGGCTTCGCACCGAACAGTCTAACGAAACAGCCCGGGACCTTGACTGTAAGTCCTCCCTCGCCATTGCACGCCTGATCAATGCTGAAGACGCTACTGTGGCACGAGCCGTCGGACGCGTGTTGCCGCAGATTGCACGCGCCATCGATTTGGTGGCTGCCGAGCTGCGCCATGGCGGTCGCCTCATCTATGTCGGGGCAGGAACAAGCGGCCGCATCGCCGCCCTCGATGCCGCCGAGTGCTCTCCCACGTTCAACATCGATCGCGTCCAGTTCATGATCGCCGGAGGCCCCAAAGCTCTAGCCTCCGACTCCGAGATCAGCGAGGACGACTCCAAGCAAGGTCGTGATGAAATGTCTCGCCGAAAGCCGGGAAAGCACGACGTCGTCATCGGCATTGCTTCCAGTGGCCGCACTCCGTTCACTCTCGCCGCCATCCAACTCGCGCGCCACCGCGGTGCCCGCACGATTGCTCTCACCTGCAATCCCAATTCCTCGCTGGAACGCGCCGCTCACTTCGCTATCGTCACTCAAGTCGGCCCCGAAGTCCTTGCTGGATCGTCCCGCATGAAAGCTGCCACCGCTCACAAAATGGTTCTCAACATGATTTCAACGGGTGCGATGAGCCGGCTCGGCTATGTTTATGGCAACCTGATGGTGAACGTCGTGCCGAAAAACGAAAAACTGACGCAGCGCGCCATCGCCATCCTTGAACGCGCTTCTGGAGCTGATCCCGATGCCGCGCGGCACGTTCTTGAAGCTTCCGGCCGTCGTACTCCGGTTGCTCTTGTGATGCTGGCTGCAGGAGTTACTCGGGCCCAGGCCGTCGCGGCTCTGAAAAAATCCTACGGCCACGTTCGCCAAGCGATCGAACTCGCAACCTCAAAGTGAGCACACTTCCGTCATTCGCGGCTGTGATCCGCAATTCACTTGTTAGTCCGTTGTTTGACCCTCCGGGCACACTCATTTACCTTTGGAGTGCCGTTCCACTTCGCGTTGCGAGGGTCGCGGTGCGAGGCTTCTCCCCTTCATGGATAAAAAGCGCATCGTGGCCAGTGCGGTCGTGTTCGTGATCCTGGCCGCTCTGTTTTACCTGCAATATCGACATTGGCAGAGCTTTGACTGGGGCACGTTCTGGGCCCAGACCGGACGCATCAAGAAGGTGCACGTCTTGCATGCGATCGCATTGATCTACTTCGCATATTTCCTGCGTGCGGTACGCTGGAAGATTTTTCTGCAGCCGGTGCGCCCCAACGTGAAGATGATGGATCTGGTCTCTCCGACCCTGATTGGGTTCACCGGCCTCGCGCTGCTGGGGCGGGCCGGAGAATTCATTCGTCCATATTTGATCGCGCGACGGACGGATCTTCCCTTCTCTTCCCAGTTGGCCGCGTGGGCCGTGGAACGTATCTTCGATGTTGGCGCGTTCACGGTGCTGATGGTGCTTGCGATTTTTCTGCCCAGCGCGTTGCCCGCGATTCCCCATCCGGAATATTACCAGAGGTTCCGCGAGGGTGGGTTTTTGCTGATCGGAGTCGTAGTCGCGTTGACCGTCGGGGCAATCGTGATCCGGCGTAGTGGCGACGCAGTAGCGCGATGGGTGGAAGAAAGATTTGGGCATCTCTCCGCCAATCTCGGGCACAAACTGGCCCAGAGAGTCCGCGAGTTTGGCACCGGACTGGACACGATTCATAGCCCTGTGTCGATGCTTTGGCTCACGGTTGTTTCGGTTGGGATGTGGTACATCATTGCTTTGGCATATCAGGAAGTCACGCACTCCTACGGCGTTCCAGCGCTGGAAATTCCTGTATCGCAACTCTTGATTCTGATGGGAGCGAGCATGCTCGGGTCGATGCTGCAATTGCCGGCTGTGGGCGGCGGTTCGCAGATGGCAACGATCGCAGCGCTTTCCAGCGTTTTCGACGTGCCTCCCGAGATAGCCGCGAGTTGCGGCATTTTGCTGTGGCTGGTCACGTTTGCGGCGGTCGTGCCGGTGGGGCTGGCGCTGGCGCATTACGAGAGATTATCGTTGCGGAAGTTATCGGAGGAAAGCCACCGCAGCGAGGAAGCTGAACTCAGCGGCCCGCCGGCGTGAGTTGTACCCACTGTCCATTACATAGGTACGGCCGTCCGAAGCCCGGCCTTACTAGCCTGTTACAATTTCTGTATTAACCACGAACCTTCAATTCAATTGGTACATTGTGTTCGACCACCATCAGCGCCATGAAATGTCCTTTTTGCGGATTTGCAAACGATAAGGTAGTGGACTCACGCGAAAGCAAGGAAGCGGAATCAATCCGCCGACGCCGTGAGTGCCTGAAGTGCGGCAAGCGCTTCACCACCTACGAGCGCATCGACGAGATCCCTTATATGGTGGTGAAAAAGGACGGCCGCCGCGAGAAGTTCGACCGCCAAAAAGTTCTGAACGGATTGTTGCGCGCGTGCGAGAAGCGTCCAGTTCCAATCAGCAAGCTGGAACAGATTGTGAACGAGGCGGAGTCGTTTGTGATCGAATCGCAGGAACGCGAGCGCAAGACGAGCGAACTGGGTGAACTCATCATGAACCGTCTGCGCCGGTACGACAAAGTGGCTTACGTGCGCTTTGCCTCGGTGTATCTGGATTTCAAGGACGTCAAAGAGTTCATGAATGAGTTGCGGGATTTGGTGAAGGCCAAAGAAGCCGGAGATGTTCGAGCAAGAACTCAGAAAGTGTAAAAATCGGCCCGGTGGTATGAGCTTGCATTCTAAATTTTAGGCGTAGTGCGGACCAGGAATGATTCATGAGTCATAAAGTAACGTTGATCCCCGGTGATGGAATCGGCCCGGAAGTGACGCAGGCGACCGTGCGCATTCTAGAAGCGACGGGCGTCGAGTTTGAGTGGGAGTCTTTTCAGGTGGGCGCCGATGCATTCGAGAAACACGGTGAGTACATCCCGAAAGATGCGCTGGAATCGATCGAGCGCACTTGCGTGGCTTTGAAGGGTCCCGTGACAACGCCTGTGGGTGGAGGCTTTTCGAGCATCAACGTTGCGCTGCGCCAGAAATTTGAGCTGTATGCGAACTTCCGCCCGATTCGAAATCTACCGCATATTCCTACGCGTTATCCCGACGTCGATCTCATCATCGTGCGCGAGAACACCGAAAGTCTGTATTCCGGCCTGGAGCATGAAGTTGTACCCGGCGTGGTGGAAAGCTTAAAGATCATCACGGAAAAGGCCTCCACGCGAATTGCCCGCTTCGCGTTCGAGTATGCCCGCAAGAATCAGCGCAAGAAAATCCACGCCATCCACAAAGCCAACATCATGAAGCTATCGGATGGATTATTCCTGCGCTGCTGCCGCGGCGTGGCCAAGGAATATCCTGAGATCACTTACGGCGAGCACATTGTGGATAACACTTGCATGCAGTTGGTGATGAATCCGTACCAGTACGACATGCTGGTGATGGAAAACCTGTACGGCGATATCATCTCAGACTTGTGTGCGGCATTTGTCGGCGGTCTGGGATTTGTCCCCAGCGCCAACCTGGGCGACCACTGCGCAATTTTCGAGGCGGTGCATGGATCCGCTCCTGACATTGCGGGAAAGAATTTGGCGAATCCAACGGCGCTGCTGCGCTCGGGCCTGTTGATGCTGCGGCATCTGGGCGAGTTCGATGCGTCACTGCAGATTCGCAATGCACTCGAGAAAGTATACCGGCATCCCGAGAAGCTGACAAAGGATATCGGCGGCCAGGCCGGAACTTCTGAGTTTGCCGACGGGGTGATCGAAGAGATGGACAAGGCGAAGGCGACGCCTGCCGGCGTTCATTAGGAGTGTTTTTTGCTTTAGGTTGGGGCCTCGTTAACGAGGCGAAAGGGCCATTATGAAACAGAGGTTACTCGCGGGTTTTGCTGGTGGTTTGGCGTTCATGTTTTTTCTCGCGGGCTCGGCGGCAGGGCAGGGCGGCCAATTTGTAGCAGCGGAGTACGGTGCCGGCAACCACCGTATCGATGTAACTCCGCAGGTGCGGTCGTTCGTGCATGATGGAATCTTGCAGTTTGACGTTAACGACCGGAACCTGGGCGTGGACCCGGCGCACAATCACGTCAAAGAACTCTTCATCCGTATCCGGCACTGGGACGGAAACGTAGAAGAGTTCCGCTTCCCGGAATACGCTCACATCAATCTGGAACTGGACCCTGACGCTGGATACGAGTGGCATGATCGCGAACTGCACATTATGCGCGCCTACTACGGCGGCGCTGGACATTTCGTGAACGTAACCGAACAACTGCGCAGCATGAAGCGCGATGGCAGGCTATTTATCGTCGTCGATAATCGCAGCATGGGCGGAGATCCCGATCCCTCCGTTCACAAAGTGCTGCGCGTGCTGTACTTTCACGACGGACAGCGCCAGCAGATTGTGGTTCCGGAGCACGCTGAGTTGAGGCTGCCGTAAACCGGAACTCAGGTTTCAAATTTCGCACCTAAGAATCATTGGCGGACCCGAGGCAATTCCCCGTGTCCGCCATGTTTTTGCAATTCTGATGCTCGACTTGCTGCGTAGCCTTGTCGCAGTTGCCCACCAGCTTTAATTCCGCCATTGACTCTCATCTCAGATGGGAGTACATTGCCCACGTTCTGGGGAATCTGGGGGATGACGCGCACAACACGGCGTGTGGGGGTTGTTCTGTTTCAGCTTGGCGGGCCCGATACGCTGGCTGCGATAGAGCCTTTCCTTTATAACCTTTTCTGCGACCCCGATATCATTGACTTCCCTTTTGCCCGCCTCGGTCGCAAACCTCTGGCCAAACTGATTTCGACCACGCGCGCCCGTAAAGTGCAACACCACTACGCAACTATCGGCGGAGGTTCCCCCATCCGCCGCTTCACGGAACGTCAGGCACGCGCACTAGAAGCGGAGTTGATAAGTCAGGGAGTGGACGTGAGCTGCTTCGTAGCCATGCGCTACTGGCATCCCTTCACCCGCGAAGCCATCGCAGAACTCCGGGCCGCGCAATGCAACGAAGTCGTGCTGCTGCCCTTGTATCCCCAATACTCCTCCACCACGACGGGCAGCAGCCTGAACGAATGGAAGCGGCTATTCCGCGACGATGTTCCCGTACACAACGTCGGCCCCTTCTATCGGCATCCGATGTATTTGGACGCGGTCGTGGAAAAAGTGGACGAGGCTTTGTCGCGCTTCGAAATCCCGGCCCGAGCGGAAATTGTTTTCAGCGCACATAGCATCCCCATGTCGATAGTCGCGAAGGGAGATCCCTATCAGCGGCACATTGAGGAAACCGTGCGCCTTCTTATGGCGCGCGGTGGATGGTTGAATCGCCACCGGCTCTGCTACCAGAGCAAAGTGGGCGCGAGCAAGTGGCTGCAACCTTCGCTGCACCGGACACTCCGTGATCTGGCAGGTGAAAAAGTGCGCGAGGTTTGCATCGTTCCTGTAGCCTTCGTTTCCGACCACGTGGAGACGTTGGGCGAAATCAATCACGCGGGACGCGAGGAGGCTCGGCGGCTGGGTATTACGCGGTTCGAGATGACCTCCGGCTTGAACGATTCTCCAAGGTTTATCTCGGCGCTGGGGCAATTGGTGCGGGAAGCTCTGGGCAGAGCGCGTGATTCCGACGAACCGATTCATACAACCGGGAGGCAAGTGGCGACGCCGGAGTTGTTGGCCGCCGCGGGAGACTAGGGACGAGTCTATAGAACAGGAGGGCACCCATGACGGTTCCCGGCAGCGAACAACCGAACCCGAGTCCGAATCCAGAAGCGGCGCAACCTGCGCCGCGGAGCGCGGTAGATGCCACGAAGTATGTAGGCACACCGGCGGTAGGAACCTCAAAGGCGGCGGCTGCTGGTGGACTTTCCTCGGCCGGCCCGTCGAATACGGACATCGACCGCCGACGGCGGCGGCTGGTTTGGGTGGGTGTGACGGCATTCTTGACCGCCTGGTTTCTGGCCTTCTTCCGATTCTTTCTTCCCCGCACTCTCTTCGAACCCAACTCCGTTTTCAAGATTGGTTATCCCTCGGAGTTCGCTCTCGGAGTCGATACCAAGTTCCAACAGAAATATCGCATTTGGGTCGATCGCACACCCGACCGCGTGTTCGTGATCTATGCGCGCTGCACACACCTGGGTTGCACACCGGACTGGAAGCCCAGCGAGAACAAGTTCAAGTGTCCGTGCCACGGCAGCGGCTATGACAGCGAAGGGATCAACTTCGAAGGTCCGGCACCGCGTCCGATGGACCGCGCACATGTAGAACTGGCGCCGGATGGGCAGATTATCGTCGACACCTCGCGGCTTTATCAGTGGCCGAAGGGACAGCCCAGCAAATTCAACGATCCAGGGGCATTCTTAACGGGAGTGTAGCAGTTTTGTAGCGCCGGCGTCCCGCCGACTTTGACCAAGAGGAAATGATGGCTGACGAAAATAATCCAAACGGCAAGAACGGAAAAGTGGGATTAGTAGAGCGGGTCACCACTGGTGTCAAAGACCACATTCAGGCGATAAAGGTCGACATTCCCGCCAAGGCAAAAGAGCAGATCGAGGGACTGAAAGATCCGACCAAGACTCAGGTCTACACTTCCATTTTTCGCCATAAGCACGACGACACACCGCGCAATCGGGCTCTGGGCGTGCTCTCCAACGTCTTCTTACATCTGCATCCCGCGAAGATTAATCGCGATTCGGTGCGCTACAGCTACACCTGGGGCATGGGTGGGATCACGTTTTTTCTGTTTATCATCCTCACCTACACCGGCGTTCTGCTCATGTTCTACTACCACCCGAGCAAGGTGCAGGCCTTCCGCGATGTACTTTATCTCGAGCACGATGTGCCATTCGGAAAAATTCTGCGCAACATGCACCGCTGGGCCGCCCACCTGATGGTGATTGGCGTGTGGCTGCACATGTTCCGCGTCTTTCTGACCGGCTCGTATAAAAAGCCGCGTGAATTTAACTGGAACATAGGCGTGCTGTTGCTGGTGTTTACGTTGTTGCTCTCGTTCACAGGTTATCTTCTGCCCGACGATCAACTAGGATTCTGGGCTGTAACCGTAGGCACGAATATGGCGCGAGCCACTCCGCTGCTTGGGCACGAGGGCCCGTTCGGCTCGATGCTGGGCATGACGCCATACAACGATGTGCGCTTCGGCCTGCTGGGCGGCTCGATCGTGGATGCGAATGCTTTGTTGCGTTCGTACATCTGGCACTGCATCGGCATTCCGATCGTCGCTTCGATTCTGATGATCGTGCATTTCTGGCGCGTGCGGAAGGACGGCGGAATCTCCGGTCCAGCGCCGGTGATGTTGGAAGCGGAAGCGGATAAGCCGCGCCGGGGGCCAAAGGCAGCGGGAGAGTAGCAAGAATCATGTGGAGACAGCCGCCCTCGGCTGTCAGACCGAACGCAGTTCGGTTTAGGTGCCAGCAAGAAACAGTCGAGCTTTCGCTCGACACGGACGGCCGAGGGCGACCGCCCTCACAAAGTTCTTGGAGAAAGTATGGACTGGCGACAACTTTGGGAGATTTGCTCGGCTCCAGATAACGTACCGATCGTAGGCTTGATCCCGCTGTTGGCCTTCTACATTTATCTGGCATGGAGGCAGGCGCATGCCAACGACCAGCTAATCGAGCACCTCGAAGGCGACGCTGCCCTCGCGAAGACCCATCATCGCAAGACCTGGCCGTTCAAACCCGGCTGGCAGAAGGAAGTTCATGTCTGGCCGTTTCTGCTTCGCATTGAGTTTCTTGCAGCCATCATCGTGACGATCATTCTGATGGTCTGGTCGATCACGCTGAACGCGCCGCTCGAAGAACCCGCCAATCCCAACTTGACGATGAATCCAGCGAAGGCCCCGTGGTATTTCCTCGGACTGCAGGAGATGCTCGTCTATTTCGATCCCTGGATCGCCGGCGTCGTCATGCCCACAATGATCATCCTCGGTCTGATGGTTATTCCTTACATTGATACGAATCCGCTGGGCAGCGGGTACTACACGTGGAAGCAGCGCAAGTTTTCGATCGGGACATTTTTGTTCGGCTTCATCATTCTGTGGGTCGCGATGATCATCATTGGTACGTTTATTCGGGGGCCCGGCTGGCAATGGTTCTGGCCGGGGCAAACCTGGGATCACAACCGTCTGATCTATGAAGTGAACCGCGATTTACCCGATGTTTTTGGCATCACGTCGAACCTGGCGAAAGCACTGTTCGGCGCGATTGTGGTTGGCGGCTATTACCTGCTCGGAGGATTTATCGTGTATTCGCTGTTCCGGCGATTCATGGCGAAAGACTTCAAGCGGATGAGCTTGCTGCAGTTTTCCATTACGCAGTTTCTTTTACTGACCATGGTGGCCTTGCCCTTAAAGATGGGACTGCGGCTCTTGTGGCACATCAAGTATGTGTGGATCACGCCCTGGTTCAACGTTTGATGAGTCTGTCAGTCGTGAACATACAGCGGACCGGGATGTCAGCGAGGACAGCAGATTCCTCGCTTCGCTCGGAATGATAAAGACCTTCGGAGGAAGCGGTGCCTGAACAACCCAACCCCGAGCAGGACCCGATCACAAGCAAATCGTACGCAGCGTATTACCTGATCGCGACGGTGATTCTGATGGCGACGTTGTTCTGGGCCTTGTGGGATGAGGCGTGGGGCCAGCGTCCGTGGAAAGCATTCCAGGAGCATTGGAAAGATCGCTACAGCGCGTTTCTTAACACGGCGCGGTCGAAATCGGTTACGTCGGAGAAGGATGTCGAGCAGAATCCGGATTACGCCGCACTCAAGCAAGGCTACGAAAAGGCCTATCGGGATTCGAAGGCGCAAGCGGATGAAGCCCGCAAGAAACTTGACGACGCCAGCGCGCGGCTACTCGCGGTCCAAAGTGTCTTCACCGATCGGCGCGCTTACGTAAATGCGCTGACCTACGAGTACGAAACCAGCACCAGCGATTCGGCGAAGGCCAGCAAGCGGAAAGACATTGACAAGTACAAGAGCGAACAGGCCACAGTTGAGTTTCCGGACGGCAGCAAGAAGAAATTTACGTTTCCGCAACTGGAGGAGACGTATAACGAGATCCGCGATGAGCGCACGAAACTGAGTCTGGAACTCGGCGATGTTCTGAAACCGGTGACCGCGGCCAGGGCGAAGATGGACGAATACATCTCCGACCACATGGTCGCCCTGACGCCGCAGCAGATCGACGGTTTGAAGAAGAGGGCGACGGAGTGGGATCCGGCAATCGTCCAGATCAACGTGGCGGAAGCCAACATCGTGGACCGTTGCGAGTCCTGCCACATGAACGCGCGCGAACCGCTGAAAATCACTGCCGTCTCCATGACTCCGAAGGGCGAGAAAAAGCCCGATGAGTATGCCGACGCATTCGTGAGCCATCCACAGCCTGAATTGTTGAAGATTCACGATCCAGAGAAGTTCGGCTGCTCTCCCTGCCATCAGGGGAACGGGCGCGCCACCACGAGCGTGGAGAAGGCGCACGGAAATTACCAGCATTGGCTATGGCCGCTTTTCCCTAAAGAAAACTCAGAAGCGGGCTGCCAGAATTGTCATTCGGCCGACATGGTCCTGGCCAGCGGCGACGTGCAGTGGCAAACCATCAACAACGGCAAAGATCTCTTCCGCCAGCGCGGCTGCATGGGCTGCCACCGCTACGAGGGATATGACAAAGAGTCCGAAGACCTGAACTCAATCGGCCAGCAAATCAAGCAGATCGAGACGCAAAAGAAAGACAATCTGAAGCAAACCGCGTACCTGATGAAGCAGGCGGACGCGGCCGAGTCAAACGAGGAAGCGAACCGGCTGAATGGGCAGGCGGTCGACTTGAGGGTGGCAAACAGCAAGCTGGACGGGCGTTTGCAGCAACTCGATTTTCAGTCGCACAGCCTGATGCAGGACATGAAGAAAGTCGGACCAAATCTGAAAGATGCGCGGCTGAAGCTGAACAAAAACTGGATTCCGGTTTGGCTGAAGAGGCCGACAGATTTCCGCCCCACAACGAAAATGCCAAACTTCCGCCTGAACGATCATCAGATCCAGGCGATCTCGGCATATATATGGCAGTCGGGATTCACCGATCCGCTTCCCAAACACAAGCCGGGCAACGCCGCCCACGGAAAAGAGTTATTTGAAACCCGCGGATGTCTGGCTTGCCACTCTATTGGCGAAGGTGATCAGATGCAAGGAGGCACGTTTGCCGCGAATCTATCGCGCGTCGGAGAAAAAGCAAATTACGATTATCTGGTGCGCTGGATTCACAACGCGCGCGAACGGACGCGCCCCTACTGTCCGTACGAAAAGAAGGATATTAGCCCGGAAGATTACGCCAAGAAGGGCCTCCCCTATCAGTTTGATCTCGATCACAGCCAGTGTCCCAACGACGGCCACGAACTGCAAGTCCAGAACATGACGGTGATGCCAAGTCTGCGGCTGTCCCCAGAGGATGCGGAAGACATCGCCACTTACTTGATGACGCAGAAGAAGCGGGAGCCGTCGTCATATGCAGATGCCTCGTTCATGGATGATCCGAAGCTGAAGGACGAGGGCAAGAAGTGGGTTCGGCATTTTGGCTGCTCCGGCTGTCATGAGATAACAGGCTTCGAGGACGAAGGGCGCATCGGCACTGAGCTCACCTTCGAGGGCAGCAAGCCCATCGAGCGTCTCGACTTTGCGTTGTTCACCGAGGTAGCCCAGCGCGGAGGCAAGGATGCCGAGCCAATCAAAGATAAAGAAGATCTCGCGCGCTTGCCGGACGGTCCCGCGAAGGAGCCCTGGTACGACCACAAAGGATTCTTCGAACACAAATTAGCTGAGCCCAATATTTATGACCAGGGCAAGGTCAAGAGCGAAACCGAAGCGCTCCGCATGCCCAACCTGCACCTCACTAAAGATCAGGTGCTCGACCTCACGACTTTCCTGATGGGAAGCGAAGAAACTTCCTTGCCTGCGAGTTATCAATACAAACCGGGGGATGCCCGGCACGACATTCAGGAAGGTTGGTGGATCGTAAAGAAATACAATTGCATGGGCTGCCACCAGTTCATCCCCGGACAGCGAACCATTCTGATGGGCTTGCCGCAGTACCAGGACGTACAGGAGCAGTTGCCACCGAAACTCTTAACCGAAGGTGCGCGAGTCGATCCGGAGTGGCTGCGGAAGTTCTTGTCGAATCCGGCGTTGAGCACAACGGATACGAACCGCAACGGTGTGCGGCCTTACTTGAAGGTGCGCATGCCCACGTTCTCCTTCTCGGATAACGAATTGCGGAAGCTGGTGCGCTTCTTCCAGGCGCTCTCGCAGCAACCATTGCCCTACATTCCAGAGCAGGTTCCGGTTCTCACCACGAAAGAAACCGACATGGCTCGAAGCCTGTTCTCCAGCTCCGCAGCACCGTGCTTGAAGTGTCACGCTACGGGCGATCCAACGCACGACAAGATTGCCACCGCGCCGAATTTCCTGCTGGCAAAAGAACGCTTGAAGCCGGACTGGGTGGACCGCTGGATCACAGACCCACAAGCAGTCAGCCCAGGCACGTCGATGCCATCGGGACTATTCGAGCAGCAGAACAATCAATGGGTGTTCGCCGGGCCGACGCCGCCGTCGTTCCAGGGCTATGAGGGAGACCATAGGAAGCTGTTGACCGATTACATCTTCCAGTTGACGCCGGAAGAGCAACGCAAAGTGGCGTCGTCCATGCCGCGGGCAAAGACGGCGAGTGTTCATCCATCAACCGACCACACGCAGGCTGCAGCGCAGCCGCATCAGGCGGCAAACGGCGGTTCGCGATAAAATTGCCAGTTCAGTAGCACCGGTACAACCTAAGGATCAAGCAGATTTTAACCTCCTACAGAAAGGGCGACATCATGAATAAGAAAACAGGTTTGAGGATGATGGCGGTCAGCATGGTGGCTCTGTTGGCCTTACTGCTGCTGGCAGCGTGCAATAAGAAAGAGAATACGGAACAGTCAAGCAACAACATGGCTGAGCAGCAAGCGGCGCCCGCGCCAGCAGCTACGCCGATTGATCCAGCAACCGTGGCAACCGTCAATGGCACTGTGAAGTTTGATGGCACGGCGCCGAAACCTTCGAAGATTGACATGAGCCAGGATCCAGCCTGCAAAGGCACGAACGAAGCGGAAAATATCATCGTCGCTGGTGGGGATCTCGCCAATGTATTTGTCTACGTAAAGGACGGCCTGGGCAACCGCACCTTCGACGTGCCCAAGGATGCGGTCGTCCTCGACCAAAGCGGCTGCAAGTACCATCCGCACGTGCTGGGAGTAATGGCCGGGCAGACCGTGCAGATCAAGAATGACGATATGACCACGCACAACATCCATCCCACACCCAAGGACAACCGCGAGTGGAACGAGTCGCAGCCACCCTCGTCGCCTGCGATCGAAAAAAATTTCGCCCGTGAAGAAATCATGCTACCCGTAAAGTGCAACCAGCACCCCTGGATGAAGATGTACATCAGCGTGGTGAAGAATCCGTTCTATGCGGTCACCGACAAGAGCGGCAAATATGAGATTAAGGGCCTGCCGCCGGGGGATTATACGATTGCTTTCGTGCAGGAGAAGCTGGGCGAACAGGATCAGAAAGTAACGGTGGGCCCGAAAGAAACCAAGACGGTGGATCAGAGCTTCAAGGCCGCGGTCGAGTAAGGCAAGGCTGGGATTGCCCCGGCTTTGCCGCTTGCATCGGGATGTCGGTCTGATAAAATCGTCTGTTTGGAGTAGCGGGCTGGGCCAACCGACGTGGCTCGCTTCAAATGCGGGGACTTTTGTTCATCCCCGCTGACCCAAGGGGAAATGCTCTGAAGGCCATCCTGACAACTTACAATCGCGCCCATCATGCTTTCGCGGTGTTTACGGCGTGCGCCACGTTCGTCGTGATCACCGCCGGAGCGTTGGTCACCAGCAATGATGCAGGACTATCGGTGCCTGACTGGCCAACGTCGTTTGGCTACCTCGTCAAAGTACCCCATTTTGTTGGTGGCATACGCTACGAATGGAGTCACCGCATGGTGGCCGGCACGCTAGTGACGCTGACCCTGGCGATCGCCATCTGGACTCTACTGGCAGAGCGGCGTCGCTGGCTGCGCTGGCTTGCAGTAGGCGCTTTCTGCACGGTGATCGCACAAGCCATTCTCGGTGGACTTACAGTTTTGTTCTTTCAGCCTCCGGCGGTTTCCACGGCGCACGCCACCGTCGCGCAGACCTTCTTCTGCATCGCCGTGGCAATCGCTCTCTTCACAGGACGCAAGTGGGTGGAAGAACAGCCGCGCGTGGAGTTCGACCCGCGACGCCCTAGCCTGTTCACGCTCACCCTGCTTTCCATCTTCGTGCTGTATGTACAACTCATCCTGGGCGGGATGTTTCGTCATCACGGCATGAGTTGGTGGCCACACGTGGTGAATGCGGTAATTGTGTCCTTCGTGCTGGCCTGGACCGCGATTCGGGCGCTTTCGGTTTATTCGCAAATCGAAGCACTACGGCGTCCCGCGATCGTCATGCTCTCGCTTTTGATTACCCAGCTTTGCCTGGGCTTTACTGCGTTCTTGACGCGTGTGGCCTGGGGCAAGGACGCGGCACAACCGGAACTGCCAATGGTGGTAGCGACGGTGTCGCATGTGGCTGTGGGAGCGCTCTTGCTCGCGACGACCGTGGTTCTCGCCATTCAAGTTTGGCGGCACGTCCCGGTCCCGTTTGAGGAGCGCATACCCCAGGCACAAGGGGATGCTTCGGCTGCATGAGCAAAGAGTTGAATGCGTCAGCCATGTTAAGGGCGTCGTATTTATTTGCTGCTTTTATCCATTTCCACGATGTTCTACGCGATATCGTCGTAAACTAGTTTTGGGTTCATCCTAGGACACTCCTTGGCATCGAAAGTATCTGCATTCGCTGACGCCGGTCCGGTAGTAACGCCTGCTTCCGCCGCGCCTGTCATTTCCGTACAAAACCTCGTGCATCGCTATGAGAACCGCACCGCTCTGAATGGAGTTTCGTTCGACGTACGGCCTGCGGAGTTGTTCGGCCTGCTTGGCCCGAATGGCAGCGGGAAGACCACGCTCTTTCGGATTCTTTCCACGCTGATGATTCCGAGCGCCGGACGCGCGACCATCATGGGTTGCGATGCGGCGCAGGAACCGGCGCGAGTGCGGCGGCAGATTGGCGTGGTTTTTCAGGCGCAGAGCGTGGATCTCAAGCTCACAGCCTACGAGAATCTTTGGCATCAGGGACATCTCTATGGCCTGCGTGGCGCAGCGCTGAAGAAACGAATTTTTGAAATCCTGTCACGCGTGGGGCTTGCCGACCGCGCCAAAGAACTCGTTGAAACGTTCTCCGGCGGGATGCAGCGCCGCATCGAGCTGGCCAAGGGGCTGCTTCATCATCCCGGCGTGCTGCTGCTGGATGAACCCAGCACGGGCCTTGATCCTGGTGCGCGGCGCGATCTCTGGCAATATCTGCAAATGTTGTGCGACGAAGAACATGTTTCCGTGCTGGTGACTACGCACCTCATGGAAGAAGCCGAGCGTTGTGACCGGCTGGCCATCATGAATGAAGGCAACCTAGTGGCGCTGGGCACGCCAGAGGAATTGAAGAGCGAGATTGGCGGCGACGTCGTATTGCTGCATGCGGCTAACGACGCGGGAGTGCTGGCAGAGCGCATCCGGGCGCACTTTCACGTGGAAACGACGGTTCTGGAGAATCAGGTGCGCATAGAACGGGAGGGCGCGCACCGCTTTGTCACGGAAGTGGTCGAGGCCTTTCCCGGAGAGATCGAGGCGCTTTCCGTTAGCAAACCGGCGCTCGAAGACGTTTTCATTCGGCGCACCGGACATAAATTCTGGAGCGAGAAAAACGAAGCAGAGTCGAATTCAGAAGATCACAGGAGGTAACTTGCTTTCCATGATGCTTGCCCTTTCTCTTGTGCTTGGCATTCTCCCTCTGCTGGGAGTGGCGTGGATGCTGATGAACGGCATGATTACCACCGTGGATGGCTTGTTCATGAGCCTGATCCTGCTTACGCTTTCAGCTGTCTTTTTGTTGAATGCTTACTGGGAGATGCGGGACTCGGGAATGCTCGGTAAGAAAAAAGCTGTTGCTCCGGCACCGAAATCTCCAGCAGTGAAAGCGAGTTAACTTCGTGGCTACTCAAACTGCCGCATTATCGAGACCGATTGCACCCATTTCCGCGGGCGTCTTGCTCCCCGCGTTCACACTTTGGTGGCGCGAGATTGTACGCTTCTACCGCCAGAAATCCCGCGTGATCGGCGTGCTGGCATCGCCGTTGGTGTTCTGGGTGGTGATCGGCTCGGGCTTCGGCACTTCATTTCGTTCCGGCAACGGTCAGGGCCAGCAGCACTACATGGATTATTTCTATCCCGGCGCGCTGATCATGATCGTCCTGTTCACCTCGATCTTCACCATGATGTCAGTCATCGAGGACCGCAAGGAAGGATTTCTGCTCTCGGTATTGGTGGCGCCGGTGCCGCGCTCCGCCATTGTGCTGGGTAAGGTTCTGGGCGGTACAACTCTTTCCGCCATTCAGGGGATGATCTTCCTGGTCTTCGCGCCCTTCGCAGGCGTACACCTCAACCTTCCGCAGATTCTGTTGGTGGCCGTCGTAGTATTCCTGGTTTCGTTCGCTCTGACCGCGCTGGGCTTCGCCATCGCATGGCCCATGGATTCCACGCAAGCCTTCCATGGCATCATCAATCTGTTCCTGATTCCGCTGTGGCTATTGTCGGGCGCGTTGTTTCCCATGGCCGGCGCTTCGGGCTGGATTCGCGTCCTGATGTACATGAATCCGCTCACTTACGGAGTGGAGGCGCTGCGAGCCCTGCTCTATCCCGGGATGGAAGCAACCTTCCCTCTGCCTTCGGCGATGGCGACGTTGCTCCTGTTTTCGCTGGTGATGTTCGGACTCGCATTCCTGATGGCCAACCGCCGCACCACGAGGCCTGCCGCGTGATCGCTGAAAAATACGCATTCTTCCCTGCCCTGATCGCGAGTTTGAACGGCATCAGCGCAGTTTTGCTGCTCATTGGCCGCAACCTGATTATGCGAGGGAAAATCGCCGCGCATCGTGCCTGCATGATCGCCGCGGTTGTAGCCTCGGCTTTGTTTTTGGCTTGCTATGTATATTTCCATGTGCATGTCGGCGACATTCGTTTCCTCGGCGCGGGCGTGTGGCATACGATCTACCTCTTAGTCCTTATCCCTCACGTCACGCTTGCAATTGTGATTGTTCCCATGGTGATCATCACGCTGAGCCGCGGGTTGCGCGGCCGCTATGATCGTCATCGCGCCATCGCACGCTGGACTTGGCCGCTGTGGATGTACGTCAACGTCACAGGCGTGCTCGTATACTTCATGCTGTATCGATGGTTCCCGCACAGCTAAGAATTCACTACAGAGGCACAGAGACACAGAGAAGGCCGACGAAAAAGCGAGAACGATTGCGATCTTCTCTGTGTCTCTGTGCCTTTGTGGTGAAAATAGCGTTTTCTTATGTCGACCGTGCGCCTGACAATTGACGTTGCCGGAACCGTCGGCGATGAAGCCTGGCGCGAGATCAAACAGTTTGATCAGATCCAAAGCGCAGACTTCGGCCCCCAGTTTGGCAGCGGTGGGCGGTGCAACCACGCGCCGGATAAGCCCCACGCCAAGGGCGAATGGATCGGCGCCGAAATCCGGCTCCAGACGCCACTCTTGGCCCAGTACGCGGTTTCGCATTATCTGGAGCAGGAGCGAGTGCTCGACGCCGATGTGGTGGGGTAAGTGCGAAGTAGGTTCCCGTGACTCTCAGAAAGTCTTCGACAATGTCCGTTAATCCACAACCAACCCCGCAGACGCACACCGTCCAAACGCGAAAGCCGGGCATGTCCCGCAATCAAAAGCTTCTTTTCTTCCTGACCGCGTGGCTGATCTGCCTGATGCCCTTCCTGTTCTGGTGGAACACATGGTTTGGACGGGAGCTTTCTGAACAGCAATTGAACGACTATCTGCACGATGCGAAGAAGCCGCGGCACATTCAGCAGGCGCTCGTGCAGGTGGGCGAGCGCATCACGCGACAGGACGCAAGCGCGAAACAATGGTATCCCGACTTGGTGCGGCTGGCGTCCGATCCAGTGGAAGAGGTGCGCAACACTGACGCCTGGGTCATGGGACAAGACGCAACCGGCGCGGGATTCCACGAGGCGCTGCTGCAGATGCTCACTGATCCTTCGCCCATGGTCCGAGGCAATGCGGCACTTTCGCTGGTGCGCTTCGGCGATGCCGCCGGTCGTCCGCAGATCATCGCACTGCTGCAGCCGGCGCAAATTACTTCGCCGGAATCCGGACGCATCGTCGATGCGGACCGCCCCGGCACGGTCATCCGTCAAGGTGGATTGATCGCGAAGCTGCAATACGGCCATGAACAGATCGCAGAAATCCGTTCCCCAATTCCCGGACGAATCCGCTCGGTGGCTGGAACCGGCGCGAACATCGCAGCTGGAGCGGAAATCGCCGTGGTTGATCCTTCAACCGAGCAGGTGTGGGAGGCACTGCGGGCGCTCTATCTCGTTGGACAGCCCGACGACCTTCCCGCCATTCTTCCCTACGAGCGCGACCTGCCGGATATTTCGAATGACGTACGGCAGCAGGCCGTAGAGACAGAGAAGGCAATACGGCAGAGAGTGAAGTGAGCTATAGGCTCACCGGTGCAGTGGTGAGAACTCCTTTGGAGCTTCTGGCGGAGCAGGAGAACTAGGGATCCTTCGACTGCGGTGTGGAACTCGCTTCGCGAATTCCACGCCTCCGCTCAGGATGACAGCGCATTAGAGCGAGGAGAGCTGACGGCTGAAGGCTGACAACTGAGAGCTCAGAACTAGATCGCCATCGCTCCCACTTCTTTTTCCACCTCTGTGGTTTCCACCATCACGATGGCATCCCACGGGCAGCCGTCAAGGAAGCAGCCGTCCGGACCTTT
>Ga0187891_1001414_pt1 | contig 20609 bp, 35 predicted proteins | sample June2016WEW_21_4_FD_132990 | JGI IMG/M metagenome (GOLD analysis project Ga0187891, IMG submission 132990) | Peatland microbial communities from SPRUCE experiment site at the Marcell Experimental Forest, Minnesota, USA - June2016WEW_21_40 | ecosystem: Environmental > Terrestrial > Soil >... | reverse complement strand
CCTCGCAGTCTATGGCAGGGAACGTCCTCCCCATGGCCTCCAGCCTGGCCTCCACCTCTGCTATGTCCTCGATGCCTGCCTGCCTGGCCAGGAACCTTGCCAGGTCGATGATGGGGAACTTGCCAGGGATGTCGGCAAAGATAGTGCTCAGCCCCAGCCCGGCCATGCCGGAGAACCCTGGCATCCCGCCGCCTATGGACGGCCCTCCCTTGGGCACGGTGCCGCAGAAGGCCTCCAGGCGGTCGTGGCGGAGGTGCATCGCTACATCGGTATTGTTATCCGTGCGCCGTACATTGACCTGTGATAGCCTCATGGAGGCTTAATACTGAGACGGAGGGCCTATGGGAGAGCATATACCGTTCAGCAACGCGGACGACTGCCAGGAGTGCGGGGCGGAGACCGTCTCCACGGACAACCCTAACCTGAGGAGGTGCCCGCAGTGCGGGGCGGGCCTGGGGGTCGTCTGCATTACCGGCACCCCGCTGCCGGCCGCAGAGCCCAGGAGGTTCTGGCTATGGAGGTTCCTCGAACGGGCAATCATGCCGGGATAGCGGACGGCCTCCGGGAGTGGAGGCTGGGGGTGCTGAGGAGGGAGGGCCTGGAGGAGTGGAAGGTCCGGGACGGCGAGCCCTACTGCTGGACCCCTATAGAAACCATTAAGGTATGGACGGGCAGCAGGCCCGCCGTGTTCCTGCATGAGGTGGCCCATGCCCTCTACCAGCAGCCCGAGGGGCCCATGCACAACAACCACTACCACGGGGGGAGCTGGGCGGCGGAGTACGGCAGGCTCGTGGACGCCTACCTGGAGCCCCGGCAGCCCTACCCGTTCTCCCTGTGGGCATGGGCCTGGGGCAGGCTTGTCTCCTTCTCCCGGCACGTATGGTGGAACGCCTGCCGGGTGGCGAGGAGGCACTGGCCCTGGGCCAGGGACGGCGACCAGGCTGAGTGCGGTGCTGTCAAGCATACAGGAGGCTGAGCGCTGTACTGTCAGGTTATATGATAGAGAACTTGAGGCTGCTGTTTAAGGTGGTGTGGCTAAAGCTCCGGGTAGACTGGACCGAAGCCAGGATTGTCCTCAGGCGCGTGCAGATAGCCTTGCTTAAGTGGTGGATGCGGGGATAGACACCGGGCGGCCCTTGGCCCAGGGCACCTGGATGGTGTAGCTGACGAGCCTGCCGTCAGGGTGTACCTTGTAGAGGTGCGTGTCCCGCCCTGCCACCTGTGCCCACACGCACCTGTTGATGCGCTTGGCATAGGGGAGGATGTCCGACAGGGACTCTACCTCCCTGACCTCTCTCTTGTCGCAGGGCAGCAGCATGTTAGGGTTCCTTAGAAGAAGGCCGGGGCTGGCCTGGGTACCTCTACCACGGCTATAGGGGCATCGTGGTAGAGGTCATAGACATACTCAAGCTGATAGACCCAGGTGCGGGGGCTGATGGGGAAGAAGTCCCTCATCCTGGCAACCCTCTCGGGGCCCGGAAGCTCCCCCTGAATCTTGGTATCCCCGGCAGGATTTGAACCTGCGACCTTCGGTTTAGGAAACCGCTGCTCTGGTCCAGGCTGAGCTACGGGGACACATTCCATGCTGTTCGTTCTCCCTAAAATGGAAGCCCCGGAGGGAGTCTAACCCTCGACCTGCCGCTTAGGAGGCGGCCGCTCTATACGCTGAGCTACGGGGCCAAAAGCTACTTGCAAGCCAACGTGGTTACGTTCACGTTGTAGTTGACGGCAGCAAACTTGGCCTTCTTCCCGAGGGCCTTACGGAGCTGCTTGCGCAAGGCCTTCATCTCCGACTCTGGAACATCGGGGGCACATACCAGGAGTGCAATTCTCATCTTCACCCTCGTTGGACCTGCCGCAAAGCCTAATCTCCGCCGCCATCGCCGCCAGCGTCTCCGCCAGCGTCCGCGCCAGCATCGGCGTCAGCATCCGGCGTCTCTTCCTCTGCCGGGCTTGGCTGTGATGCCGTCTCCTCTTCCTCGTCCCCCCCTGCGACTATCAGCCAGTATGCCAGGGGGACATCGCCGCCATCGTCTTTCTGGACGCTCGTGCAGGCCGCTGGCCTCGGGCAGCGGTGCGCCGGGCGCTTTACCGGCCATAGGAGCACGACCGCCAGTATGAAGAGGACAGCCCCTATTACCAGGGCTTGTGACCGTACATGCATACGGCTCCTTGCTTGGAAGCCCCGGTGGGATTTGAACCCACGGCCTTGCGGGTAGAAGCCGCCTGCTCTCGTTCCGCTGAGCTACGGGGCCGAATGTGTGCCCGTGATAGGCTCACGGTGCCGAGGCCCTACCCCCTTGCGATGGATAGCTGCCCGTTCGCTGGACATTTTGGATGGCCGTCTTGGAACGGGCCGAAGGTCATCCAGCCAGGTTGGCGGCCTTTGGGGTCTCCCCCGCCGGGCCATGCTTACTCCTTGTCTAAGACGGCGTTCCAGTAGAGCCAGGTCTCCCAGTCCCTCCACTCCGGCCGCATGGTCTTGATATGCAGCTTGAAGTTGTACTTCGGGTCGCTGGGCTTCGGGGCTACTGGCCTGGACAGGAGCGCCATGCCGGCCTGCTCCGGGGTCCTGCCGCCCTTCGTCTTGTTGCACCTCATGCACGCCGTGACCGTGTTCTCCCAGGTCGTCTTGCCGCCCTGGCACTGCGGTATGACGTGGTCCGTGGTGTACTCGTGCGTCCTGATGGTCTTGCCGCAGTACTGGCATGAGGCGTTGTCACGGACTAACAGGTTCCGCCTCGTGCAGGGGACGGACTGCCGCCTGCGCCGTACCCAGGCATTGCGCACCCGGATGACCCTGGGCATGCCCATCTCGAAGTACTGGCTGTGCAGTACCTTGCCAGCCTCGTCCTCCTTGACTATCCGGGCACGGTCCTTGGTCCATAGCCTGACCGCCTCCTGCCAAGAGCAGAAGCCGACCGGCGTCCAGTTCATGTCGAGGACCAGGCAGTCATGGCTCATAGGTCACCCCCTTACTAAGGGGAGCGGAAAACTGTATAGGCGGGGGAAAGGCCGGATTTTATAGCCTTAAGCGACCGGCAGCCATTAAGGAGCATGGGCGCTGTGTGCGCTCAGACCCCTGCCTACCTTCCACTTACATAATACCTCAGAAAATTGGCAGGGGCGGAGGGACTCGAACCCCCGAAACGCCGTAGCGTGGCGGTTTTGGAGACCGCTGCCGTTGCCGCTGGGCCACGCCCCTGCAAACTGGCGACCTGGAGAGGATTTGAACCCCTAAGTCCGGTTTTGGAGACCGGCAGTTTAGCCGTTAGCTTACCAGGCCTTAAGAATTAGGGCCAGCGTCCTTCCTGTTGAACGAAGGCACGGTCAGGCTCCTAGGGGCCTGGCCACTGCTACCATTAAGGCTACGCAGCACGGTGTGCCTGCGGGATTCGGACCCGCATTTCTGGCATCCAGCTTGGTGCCCGTGGCGGGAATCGAACCCGCATACAGCCCCTTGCGGGGGCTGCTTCGGTGGGCGATAACGTGATTCCCTACACCCCGTAGGGTGGCCAGATTATCCCTGGCCTCCGGGCGTCCCGCCCCTTTCGGTTCCTCCGCAACTCGCTCCCACCGAGGCGTTCTCTCGTTGTACGCCGCTGTGCCTGTTCGCATACACGGGCAAAGCTCGGAGGGCCGCAGGCCGACTCGCTACACCAGGATGGGTACCGGGCTGCCGCTGTGCCTGTGGCCCTCGATTACTGGTAGCGGCGGCAGGATTTGAACCTGCGACCTTCGGCTTATGAGACCGCTGCGCTCCCGACTGCGCCACGCCGCCACGAAACCTTGGCACGCCTTGTCCAGCGACTTGCCTGCGGGGTCCTAGAGGGTGCGTACGCTACTCTAAGGTTAGCCGCCTGCGGTCATCTCCGAATCGGCGTGCCTGCTAGGGACATCGGGATGGGATTTGAACCCATGACCTTCCGGCATACCGGACGCTCTACCGACTGAGCTACCCCACGTTCCCCGAGATGGTAGCGGGAATGGGAATCGAACCCACCTGTAAGAGGCTTATGAGACCCCTAAACTCACCAGAGTTCTATCCCGCAGCAAATGGTTGCGGGGGCCGGATTTGAACCGGCGACCTTGAGGTTATGAGCCTCACGAGCTACCAGGCTGCTCCACCCCGCTGTAAGCCCGGCGGTGCCTTGTCCAGATTAGACGACCGGGGGGCTAGGCCCCTCAGGTGGGGTTCGGACCCACATCCCGCCTTGAACTTGGCTGGGAGGGGAGGAGTCGAACCTCTCATTCCGGGGTTCAGAGCCCCGTGGCCTACCGATTAGCCGACCTCCCAGCAAAACTTGGCTCCGAGGCAGGGATTCGGACCCCGATAGCTGCGTCCAGAGCGCAGCGGCCTACCGTTAGCCGACCTCGGAACAACAAACCTGGTGCCAACGTCCGGAATCGAACCGGCCACTCCTGCTCTTCAGGCAGGCGCTATACCATCCTAGCTCCGTCGGCGAAAAAACTTGGTGGGTCGGGAGGGAATCGAACCCTCAACCTTGGGCTTAAGAGGCCCCTGCTCTGCCTAGTTAAGCTACCGACCCGAATCGGTGACGGACATAGGGTCTTTATGCCCCTGGCCGCAGCCGCCGCCCGCCCTGGTTAGCCTCGCCATGGCAGCAGGCTTCCGTCATAATCTGGTACCGCCGAGAGGACTCGAACCTCCAACCCTCCGGGTAAGAGCCGGGTGCGCTTGTCCGGTTGCGCCACGGCGGCATATCCTGGTCGGAGCGGCGGATTGGGTGCCCGCAGCCTTCCGCTTAAAAGGCGGCTACTCTTGACCCGTTTGAGTTACGCTCCGCTAAACTTGGCCATCGTATCCCGACTCGAACGGGCATCTCCAGGAAAAGGCCCCCGGCAAGGCGACCATCCGCCTCCCTTTTCACGATGGTGGCTCAGGAGGAGGGAATCGAACCCCCAACCACTCGGTTAACAGCCGAGCGCTCTACCGTTGAGCTACCCCTGAATACTCTGAAGCAGCCCTCTTCTGAGCCGCTTCCTAGCTAATAGGGGGGCAATCTATTGATGGCCCGTAGGCCGCCCCCCTCTAAACTTGGTCGGCGTGGTGAGATTCGGACTCACGGCCTCTCGCTCCCGAAGCGAGCGCTCTGAACCAGGCTGAGCTACACACCGAGCTACTTGGTCAGGGCGGCAGGATTTGAACCTGCGACAACCGGTATCCGAAACCGGGACTCTTCCAGGCTGAGCTACGCCCTGCTAAGAACCAGCGTGCCAACGGCACGCTAAACTGGTCAGGGCGGTGGGATTTGAACCCACGGCAACTCGCCTCCAAAGCGAGGACTCTTCCAGGCTGAGCTACGCCCTGCTAAACTTGGTCAGGGTGGAGGGATTTGAACCCACGGCCTCATGCACCCCAAGCATGCGCTCCACCAGGCTGAGCTACACCCTGACATCTATAACTTGGTCCCGCCTTCCCGAGTCGAACGGGATTCTCTCCCTCTTCAGGGGAGCGCCATGCACCGCATCGGCCTAAGCGGGCCTAAACTTGGCTGGGGCAGGAGGAATCGAACCCCCGGTGCCCGTGAGGGCGCTTGATTAACAGTCAAGTGGCTTTACCAGCGTCGCCTACACCCCAGCAATCAATCTGTTCGGGCGGGACATCCCGGCCAGTCGCCTCGTACGCCCATCAGCGTTGTCAACAGCGTGGCCACCCACCGCAAACTGGAACCCCCGGAGGGAGTCGAACCCTCGGCATCCGGTTTCGAGGACCGGCACCCTATCCGTCTGGGCCACGGGGGCCTGAACTGGTGCCGGTGTGATGCAAAGGGTGTTGCAGGTGTCCTTGGGATGCCTCCCACTGCTCACCTTGCGGCCGGCCGCTCTACCGGCACAGAATGGAAGCCCCGGAGGGATTTGAACCCTCGACCTTCGGTTTCGTAGACCGCTGCTCTGGTCCAGGCTGAGCTACGGGGCCAAAACTGGAAGTCCCGGTGGGATTCGGACCCACGACCTCTTCGTTCGGAGCGAAGCGCCCTAGTCCGCTGGGCGACGGGACCTCAAAGAGACAGGGCTGCTCTGCTTGTTTGAGCTATAGGATGCTGGCCATCCCAGAGGGATTCTCACCCTCATCTCGCCCCCTGACTCGCTGGCGGCCATGATTAACGACCTTTGGCTCTTAGTACCCGGAACGGTCATGCGGGTCTGCCAGCTTGATTTGGGGTGACCGGTGGGACTCTAACCCACTTGGACTGCGTTCACAGCGCAGCGCCTCGTTCGCTTCGGCATCGGCCACAGTCTGCGTACCGGTTGACCCACGGCACGACTTAATCCCATAAAACCAAAAAGCCCACCAGGTTCCTCACCCGATGGGCCTCATTGCTTCAGTCGCCTTAAATCTCTCTAGCCTGCGACAGGAGGCCCAACGGTCGCCGAGCGGGTATTCCGCTTAGGCTGCCAATGCATCTGCGGGTTGGGGTTCCTAAATCGCATCATCCACCAATCGTTGGACGGCAGGCCCGGGTAACACTTTCTGTCCGGCAGCTCCAGCCATCCTGCTGGCCTCAGGCCAGCCCTTTCATCTATATAATACCTCCGGTAGTCGTAAAACCTGGAAGAATTCTGCAATGCCCTACCAGGTGCCGTCCAGGTGCGGCTTCCTGGGCGTCCCCAGCCCCGAGGCCAGGGGGCCTGTATAGCCGGTCGCCCCCCTGCCTGCCTCGAACTGCGCTGCCGAGGCAAAGCCCTCCTCGGTGGGCACGTACACCATCCCGCCCGACACAAGGAGCATCCCCGTGGTGTCCAGGCGGTACTCCCTTACCCATGCCTGGGCCTCCGCCACCGTGCCGAACTCCTTGGCTATCCCCCATATCCCCATGGGGTTCCCGGTCACGGGCATCGGCCATATCATCTTCGGCATCGCTTTTTCTCCTGGGGGGCCTGGGTTAATCCCTGAGGCCGATAAACAGCAGGTCCGGCCCCTCTATCTCCTCCATTGCCCGGACACATATGGCAGCGACCTCCACGAGGCCGTCGAACACGCCCTGCCGGTTGCCCGTATACCACCTGCCGTCCCCTATCCTGCCCAGGTACCTCCCGAGCAGGTAGACGTGCGGGGCGGTAAACCTGTACTGGCCGGCGTTGTCCTTGGTCCTGGGGTGCTCCCTGTCCTGGCGGTCACGGGCCTCGCTTATCAGCCTCCTGGCCTCCTCCTCGCTGAGCCTCTCCTCGGCATTCGGGCGGTTATATGTGACAGGGCCCCTGCTTAGGACCACCTCCGTGAGCGCCCGGAAGGCGATAGTCGCCATCTTGGCGATGGCCCTGAGGACCTCTGTCTCGTCTATGGACTTCCGCCACTTCCCCCTGGCCTCGCTGTAGTAGTCCTCCAGCATGAGGAGGTGCGGGGCAGTATACCTGTACTGCTCCACTAGCGGGTGGTTGTCCCTCGGCCACACCCTGTCCTGGTACTCCCTCTCCTTCCTGATGACCTCGAACGCCTGCTCCCTGCTAAGACCCATGGGTTCTCTCCTTCCTTACCCTCTCCCGGCCCGGCGTCTCGTAGGACGCTGCGTGCCAGTACTCCTCCAGGAAGTCCCCTGTCTGCCAGGGGGGCATCACCTGGAGGTAGTTTACCCTTTTCCCCCCCGTGACAAGGCGGGCGAACCTGACCTTCTCCTCGTCGGCCTCCAGGACTATGGCCACCTCGGCCAGGATATCCCCCAGCACGGGGCTGCGCCCGTAGTAGACGTCCCCGGTCCCTGGTATCATGCTGCCCCGTAGTAGAGGTCGTCGAAGTGGCAGAAGCGGAACGCCCTTGCGGGGCCCAGGTACCCGTTCAGGTACTCGTCCCTCGCCGTGGTCATCACGCCGAACCCTATGACCCGTAGGTCGGGGCGGTCCTCCGAGAACACGGAGGTCCGCAGGGGCACCGGCTCGTGCCTCCTTTGCAGCACCACGTCCGGCCGGCAGACGTAGTGCCTGCTGGCCTCTGTGACCATGTGCATTACCGCTTCCCTGGCCTGGATGACCTTGGCCTTACCCCATACCTTCCTGGCCGTCATCAGCAGGGGGGCATCGCTCTTGGAGGGGTCCAGGCCGTATACCTCCTCCATGGCTATGCATGTCCGCTCGTGGACCTCCTGGTAGGGGCCTAGGTACAGCTCTATCCCCTTCTCCTTCCTCCACTCCTGCATGTGGAGGTCTATCACCGGCGACAGCGCCCTGGCCATGGCCTCCCTGCCCCTGTAGCTCCTCAGCAGCTTCCAGGGGGGGTACCCCTTGAAGTCCACGCCCTTCAGGGCCTCGAAGAGCCCCTCCTCCAGGCTGTCCTGGAAGCGGCAGGAACGGGAGGGTACCCTTGCCGTCCCCCTGGCTGTCGCCAGCCCTAGCATGGGAAAAGCCAGCATCCCCGACAGAATCTCGCGCCTGTTCATAGCGGCTCCACCTTTACAATCTTGCTCAGGATGTCCCCTGGGTACCTCTGCCTGGCAATGGGGCGTCCGAAGTCACGTGCCATCTGGGCTATCATGTCGGTCTTGTACGGCCTGTAGCCCCCGGCCAGGTCCTCGCCGAGCGTCCCAGGGGGTATGCCCAGCCCGCTTCCTACCTGAAGGACGGTCTGCTGCCACTCCTTGTCCAGCCCTATCAGGCGGTCGTCGTCGCCGATATCATACCACTTTCCCGCCAGGTCCTTCGCCCAGGACTCCTTCATCCCGTCCAGGCGTATGACGGGGCAGGAGTAGAGGGGCATCGTCGGCACGCGGACATACTTCCCTATCTCCTCCTCCGTGGGGAAGTAGTCCACGTGGTGGTCGTCTATTAGCCCGGCCCAGGCTGGGTTCGTTTTCGGCCCCGCCTTCAGCAGCCTGGATGCGGCGGCGGCCAGCGGGGCCGCCAGCAGCGCCCCCAGGAACCCCCGCCTTGTCGTCCTCATGGTATCACCCTCCCGTAATGCCTCTCTATTACTACCTCCATGCGCTTCCTGCCTACAGGGTTCTGGGAATGGACCCTGACGCCGTCAGGGGGCCAGGCATCGTGCTCCTCCATCCAGCATATTACCTTGTAGCCCGTATCCTTTTCCCCCAGGTCATGGTCAAGGGATGCAAGCCTCACCTCTCCTGTCTTCAGGATGGCTATGGCCTGCTTCGATGTCCTGGCCCATGTGAATCCCTTGAGGGGGGGCCTCCTGTCATCGACCCACAGGTCCATCCTTACCCCTTTCTTTTCGGGGCATCCTCGGGCTGGAACCTGTGGATTCCCCGCCACCAGGGGTGGCAGTGCCAGCACTTGCTGCATATCTTGCAGACTACCCTCTCCTGGCGGCACTGGCCGCAGCAGTACATCACGGTCTCCTCCCCGGAAGCTCGGAGGCCAGGATGCCCTTCTTCCTAATCCTGATAGGCTCCGGGGAGCCCTTGAGGAAGTGCCTGCGCATCTCCGCCCCTGTCACCTGCCCCAGGACTCCCTTCACGTTGAAGAGCGCCGTGTCCCCCAGGGGGCAGTCGCAGGGCAGGTCGTTCCTGCCCCTCCTTATGGCCCCCAGGCCGTTGCACTTCGTGCATTCCATGCCTGCCTCACCACTCCTGGAACTTCCTCCCTATCCAGCCATGGGTCGCCCTGGCCTCCTCTGTGACCTTGGGCTCCAGCAGGGGCACCATGAGGGAGGGGTCGCAGTAGGAGGACGGGCCCATCGTGCCGCTGACGGCGTCGATGTACATGGAGAACTTGCCCTCCCCCCCGGTCATCAGGGCCTCCTGCACGCCTAGCTTCCCCCTCAGCTCCTCGCCGTGCTGCTGGACCACCAGGGTGTCCACGCCGATGGGGACGCCGCTGTGCTCCTTGCGCACCCTCCTGACAGTAGATACCCAGTCCTCTGGTATCTCCTGGAAGCCCTTGCCCAGGCCTGCACGCTTGAACCCCAGGATAGTCACCCTGCTGTAGTTGAGGCACTTCCTGGCCTCCTCCAGGACGCCGTAGAGGTCCCCGCCCGTGTTCAGGACGTACTGGACCGCTATCTTGTCGCTGTCGTCCAGGAGCCCCTCCAGGCCAGCCTTGTGCAGCGCCTTCTCCAGCGCCTTGACGTCCTCGCCCGTGCTGACGGAGTAGGCGAAGGAGCCGCACGTCTCTGCTATCCTCCCGGCGTCCTTCTTCCCTAGCCATGCTAGGCTGCGGGTGGAGAAGTTGGGCACTATGCCATGGGCCCTGAGGCTCTTCAGGATGCCCAGGAAGTCCGGGTGGAGAGTAGGCTCCCCCCCGCCCAGGGCGGCCTCGAACACCCTCATCTGCTCCAGGTCATAGATTAGGGAGTAGAGGCCCATGCCCTTACCATAGAGGTCCTGGGTCTTGGCATGCACCCCGTTGGGGCTGCTCCCCTGGTAGCAGAACTTGCACCCTGCCGGGCAGAAGTCGGTTATCTTAAGGTCCACCAGCTCCGGCACCTCCGCCTTGATGACGGGCTTCTGCGGCCCCTGCATGAACCTGCTCGCCAGCACGGCCGTGCTGTTGGCAGGGTTGTGGACTATCTTCCCAGCCGGGTACCTGTCGAAGGTCAGCCTGACCTTGGCCCCCGTGCTGCGGTTGAAGAGCACCCAGTGGGAGGCCCCGTTCACGGTGTCCTTCCTGGCCACCAGGTCCCCCGTGGCACGGCAGTCACGGTCAAGGCCGAAGTCTATGTGCTTTCCCTCCCCTGCCAGGGGATGCTCGTCGTCATCGTTGTCGTTGCCCCCCAGGACGGCAACGGGATTCTCCAGGAAGTACCCCATGAAGTCCTTGAAGAACTCCAGGTTGGCCCCCTTGCCGTCCCAGTTGGCCGGGAAGACGAGGCAGCTCTGGTGGTCCACGCCGTAGCCGTTCTCCTCCAGGGCCGTGGAGAACCTCCCCCCCGTCCCCCTGAAGGCGAACAGGGCGTCCGTCACGATATCGGCGTTGGACTTCCCGATTAGGTCCCTGAGGGTGCTGTGGATGAGGTACCCCAGGTAGTTCTCCTTGGAGGTACGGTCCGCCGCCGTGAAGTGCTGCCAGCCGAAGTCCCAGTACTCGTCCGTATGTATCTTGCCCAGCCTGTCGGGCGGCATCAGGACTATGGAGTGCGTCGAGGAGGAGTTGTTCGCCAGCCCCACCCTCACATTATGTATCCTCATCCTTCCTCCCTTCCCAACGCCCGGCCTCGTCCTCCTTCTGGCTGAACGGCGTGGCATAGTACGGTGCAGGTCCCGCAAACGAGCAGGCCCCGGCATGGGCCTTGCCCCGGGCCGCCCCGCAGACATGGCAACGGGGCCCGTCTATCTCAGACTCCGGGCGTATTCTGTCCGGGCGGCAGGCCAGGCTGTCCCCTTCCGTATGCCTCCACCTGCCCCGCATGTACAGCGTGCGCTGCCTGAAGCCGGCCACGGGCCTGGTCTCGTAGATAGGCTGGTTGCAGTAGTAGCAGAGGAGCTGCCAGTCCTTCGGGACCCAGGGGTACTCGGGGTTCGAGGGGGGTATCAGTTCTCTTATTCCAGCCATTTCTACACCCATCCCCTCTGCCTCCAGTGCTTGAGCATTGCCCCCGCCACGATACGGCTCACCGCCTCACGGTCGCACCTCGGGGGGAGGGGGGAGGCCATCACGGCCGCCGCCACCTCTGCCCTGAGCTGGCCGTAGAGGTCGAGCACGTCCGCCAGGCCTACCTTCCCCGTCCTGATGTCGAGGAGGAGCTGCCTCTCCGGCCGCGGGAAGGTCATGTGCCCTGTCCTGAGAAGCTCCAGGCACTCGTGCATGCTCCGTATCATGTGCATCCCGGCCTTGGTGTCGTACCCGAACTCCTCCTGCTGCGCCTTCCTGGTGCCGTGCCGCCCGGTCCCCTCACCCAGCATGCGCTTGAACTGGCTGTCCCCCATGCCCACGAAGGAGTCCTTCAGGGCCTTGGACAGGAACTCCCCTGTGTTGGGGACGATGTCGGTGTCCCATACTGTCGCCGTAGGGGCCTTCCTGTAGCGCTCGGCGCACTCCGGGTCGTACCTATGGCTGTCCCAGTTGATGCAGCCTGGGTGCTCGCACTGCTGCTCGTCGTACGGGCAGGTGAACTCCCTCTTCGGCGTCAGGGACATGTCCCTGATGGCGTCCGGCACGAACAGGAAGGAGAGGGCAGTAGGGTTGCCCTTGAGGGCCAGCCCTGCCCACCGCCTCAGGCTGTATGCCTTGACGTCCTTGTCCTTTCCTGTGTTCCTGCGGCTGTCGGGGGCAGTGCTCGTGCTGACGTGCCCCCTCTTCCTGGGGTTCTCGCTGTCGAGGTGAAGCTCTTCCTCTGGCCTCCCTACGAACACGCCGCACACGTCCAGGTCCGCCGTGTCGCTGAGCCTTGCCCCGTGCTGCCAGGAGCCGCCCGCAAAGGCCAGTATGATGCCCTCGGGGTCCATGCCCCCGAGCCTCGCCATCTCGTCCTTCAGCCTGCCGTAGAACATGCCATCAGCCTAGTTGTCGAACCAGAACACTACCCTGATGTTCTCCCTGCTGTCGTTGGCTACCCTGTACTCGAACGAGACGTCCCAGAGGTAGTCATACCACTTCCCGTAGTAGTCCCCCACAAGCTCGGAGAGCCTCTCGTTCCAGCGGTACCTGGGGTATATATAGCCGCCCCCGCCGCCAGAGTGGCAGAATCCCCCAGGGGGGGAGCCCCGCCTGTACTCGTCCGCCTCCAGCCACCTGGCCAGCTCCGGGGAGGGGCTGCGGTCATCGAGCGCCCCGTAGAACCCTATCCGGTCGTTCTTATGCTTCTTGTACCCCTCCTCCAGCTCCCCGAAGGTGAGGTAGCTGTGGGAGTGCCCGTCGAGCCCCCAATACCTGGACGCTACCCCTATCCTCTGGCAGCAGTCCTTGGGCAGGCCACGCGGCTCGGCCAGCACGGGTATCTTTTCCCCCCAGGTCCCGTTCCTGACGCCGGCCAGGAAGGCGAACCAGTCGTAGTTCCTGGAGCTGTAGATGCCGCAGTGGCAGGGGATGCGGTACCTCTTGCTCTCCCCGTAACGGCTGTCCCTCACCCATACGTCGGACGGGTGCCATAGCTTCCTCTTGCGGTGCTCCACATAGGCATGTATGTCGCATCCCATAGGCTATCCCTCCTCTGACACGATAAACGACCCTGTCATCCTCGGCGGCGGCCCCCAGCCCAGGTCCTCATCAATCTCCGCGCCCGTGGCCAGGTCGAACGTCCACGGGCCGCACTCGACCGTGGTGCCCGTGACCTTGGTTACCTTCAGGGGCATGGGTATCTGCCCCGCAAGCCACCGGACGACCTTGTCCCCGACCTTCATACTCCCTTCCTCCTAGAACACCGGTACCTTCCTTATGTCATCCCTTGTCCTCTCGGTCTGCTGCTCCAGGCCGCACTTCTTGCAGGTGCGCCTCCAGAGGGGGGTCTCCTGCGGGGGTATCCAGGTCTTCGGCATGTAGTCGGAGCCCATGGTGCCGGGCTCGTCCCCCGCCTCGAACCCTGGGGTGACGATAGGGTCGTAGCGTGGCTCCGTCCAGGCATGCTGGCACCGGGCCCGTATCTCGGCGAGCCTCGCCCTCTGCTTGTCGAGCACCTGCTGCTCGTGCTGTATCTCGTTCCATAGCTGGATGGGGTCATCTCCCGTGTACTTCATGGGACCCTCCCTAGAGGCCGAGGATTAGGAGGCCGGACCTCGGCCCGAGCGTCACGGCCTGCTTGGCCTTCATGTTGGGGAAGACCTCGTCCTTCGTCCCGTCGTAGTAGGCCTCCAGCTTGTCATCGTCCTTCTTCATCAGGCGGAAGAACTGGCGGACGGTAATGTACTTCCTGCCGAACGATGACACCCACACCTTCCCCCCGTCATAGGCATAGGCATGGTCACTGGTACAGGAGTCCTCCCAGGGCCACGGCCACCCCTGCTCTGGCAGCGTCACGTCGTCGCGCCCGGCGAAGAACTCCTTCAGCGCCTTGCGGAAGGCCCGCCTGTCCTTTGCCTTCAGCATGCCCTTGGTCAGGCAGTCCGGGCTCCCGTCCCAGGCTATGCTCCCCAGCCATTCCGCCTTCAGGCCCCTGCCGATATAGAAGTCAGCCCTTGTTCCCATTGTACCTCCTGCTCATGACGTATTCCTGCGTCACCTCTGTAGTCTCGCCCCTCGACCACACCAGCCTTACGACCCGCAGGCTGGGCCTGATGTAGAACAGCAGGTTGACGCACTTCTTGAACAGCCAGGTGTCCCAGCTCATTCGTCCTTCTCAATCCAATCCTTACGCCCTCCACCTCCTCCAGGAGCTTCCGCAGGTCCTCGGCCCCGAGGACGATGGCGGTACTGGAGATGGCATTGCTGCTCTCCCCCCAGATGGAGACCCTGCCGTCCCCCATGGGGCGGTGGCCGAACTTCTCGAACGTCGTCCTGTCCATGCTACCTCCGCTTCCCGGCCCCGCTCCCGGCCTTCTTTGCCCTGGCCTTCCGTGCCTTGGCCTTCCGGGCGCTGGCCTTCTTCTTCTCCGGCTCCGGCTCTGGCGCAGGCTTCTTCTCCTTCACGCCTGCCAGGCTTTCCCATCCCTTCGCCGGAGGGTAGTCCACCTCGTACCCCTCCATCCATTGCAGGGCGTTGTAGGCATCGGAGTTGAGGTCCATGTCCTCGATGGCGTTTATCTCGTCCTCGTCCATCTCCCCCTTGAGGACCCTTATCTCCGTCTCTATCTTATCCCAGTTGTTGCCCCCGAAGAAGTCGTTGCGGGGTATCCTGGGCATGTACTCCTCCAGCAGGGCTATCTCCCTCTGGATTTCTTCCTCCGTCCTAGGTGTCCTGGGCATCCTTTCCCCTTTCTGCCATGAAGGCATCCTCTGATACAAGGTAATACAGCACGGCGTCCTGGTCGTAGTGGTCCATGGTGAACCTGGCAATCCTGTCCATCGTGGCCCTGTCCGCCATCAGCATGACAGGAATCATCGCCTCCCTGACCACGGTCCTGCCTGGGGGGTCGGGCCTTACCCACTCCCCCTTGGCTACGGACATGATGGTCATGCCGCCCCCCGTAAGCTCCCGGCACTTGGCGTCCCACTCGTTATGGGCCCGCAGGGGGAACCTGCGGCCGGCACGGTCGCACTCCGGCACCAGTATCTCCCATACCTGGCTGCCGAAGACCCGCCTGACCCTCATGGGCATGGCCCTGCGCTTGGCGGCCTCCTGGCATGCTGCGCACAGCTCCGGGTCACGCTCGTCACGGCATGTGCCGAACTCGTGCTCCCATCCTATGGCCTGCCCTGTTGCTGTCATGCTCCGTCCCTCCTGAAGGCTATCAGGTCCAGGTAGGGCCCCATCTCCTCCGCCCACCCTAGCTGCTCGGCCAGGCCTGCCATCCCCATGGCCGCCCCCCGCATCCAGTTGCACCTGTGGCACCTGGTGTCCTTGAGGAGCCTGCCCTTGCAGTTCAGGCCTCTTTGAGGAGAGGGCCCTCCTTGTCCTTGGCTACCGAGTGCAGGCTAAGGCTGGATGCCTCCCCGACGAAGAGCGGCTCGAACCCGTCCTCGGTCTCCCTGGCGTAGATGAAGTTGCCCGGCCGGTCCTTGAGCTGGACGTCCAGGTCATGTGCGGAGTACAGGTATAGCCTCCTGGACTCGCCCTCAAAGCGGATGGCCTCCGTGTTCGCCCTGCCCCAGAGACGCACCTTGGTCCTCCTGCCAGGCATCAGTAGTAGTCCTCTCTCCCGTGGCACGGGCAGGAGCCCCCGCACGTGCATACCCCACGGCAGTGCTTGGTGCCCTCGCGGTCCACGTACTCCACGTACACCCAGTCCCCGCTGCCGTTCGGGGCCACGGCGGTTATCCTGGCACCGTCCGGCAGCCCTGCCAGTAGGTTGTCCATTCCCGCTCCTTATGCCGACCAGCCCCCGTCCCCGCCTACTATCTCAAGGAAGGTTGCCCATACGACGACGAAGGCAGCCACGAAAGCAGGGGTCTGCCAGCCAAAGGGGTATGCTTTGTCAATCGAGATGCCTATGATGAAGGCTACGATAAAGGCAAGGTACTGGATGCCCAGCCAGAGGCCCATGAAGAGGCTGCTGTCCCTGTACCTGGACCTTTCCCTGGCCAGCCATGCCCTTATAGGCTCTCGCAGCAGTTTACGCATAGGCCGTCGTTCCCCGCCACGCAGCAGTCCAGGCCTTCGTCGCCGCACTCCACGCAGGCGTACGGCTCCTCTGGCTCCCTCTCTGGGTAGTTGGAGCCGCACATGGGGCAGGTGGTGGTGGCCCCGTCAGGCTGCCTTAGCGCTGCCCTTCTCCTCGGTACCGGGCCTGCCTTTCCCTTTGCCTTTCCCTTCGCCTTTCCCTTTCCCTTTCCCTTTGCCTTTGCCATTCGCCCTCTTCTTCCTGGCCTTCGGCTTCGGCAGCCTGGGCCATGCCAAGGCACGCTTCCAGACGTCCCTGGTAAAGCTGGCATAGCACTTCTTGAGGAAGGCCATCGCCAGCCGGACCTCCTCCTCCTTGATACTCTTCACCACCACCGCCCGCCCGCATCCCTTCCGGGGGTGCAGCACCCATAGGACAAGCTCCAGGCGCGGCTCCGGTACGGTGTAGACGTAGCTATGGCCCTTGCACTCCGTGCAGGGGACAGGGATGCCCAGCCGCTTGCAGCGCTGGTTGCAGCAGATGGACATGTTGATGCCGTCATGGAACATCGGGCCTGACTTGGCCATAAGGTTGACCTGCTCGGCGGTAGGCTTCTCCGTGAACTGGAGCCCCAGGCGCTTCCCCTCCCACAGAGCATCGGCCTCGTCCTGGGTCAGGGCAGCGGACCACTCGCCGCCGTTCTGGACGGCTGAGGCCACATGCTCCCTGAACGGCTCGCCGTACTTCTCGACCATTGCCCTCAGGCCGGGGTCGTCATAGTTCCCGCTGGACGTGCCGGGGGCGGTCTGGCTGGCAGTGGCCTGCCCCGCCTTCACGGTGCCCTCTGCCGAGACGCCACCGCAGATGTGCTCCATGAACAGGCTGACCCTTACGTCGTCGAGGTTCTGCTGGTAGAAGGGGCTCTTGTGCCTGTACCAGCTATTGAACACCCACTGTGCGTCCGGGCTGAGGCCGGTGCCGCCGCAGGCCTCGCACGGCCTGCTCTCCCGGTCGATATGGAAGTAGAAGTTGGCGATGATGTTGAGGTCGTCCGGCTCCCACTTGAAGGAGGGCCAGTCATCGACAAACACGTTGCTCCTCCATCCATGGTCCTCGCCGGGGCGCTGCGCCATGTAGTCCTCGTGCGGCCCCCACCCCATGTAGGAGGGGTTGAACCTGAGGGCGTCCAGCATCCACCGCTTTGCCCCTATCTCCTCGACCTCTGTACGGTCGTACTCATCGTCCATGTCCGGGTAGTAGCGCATTCCTCTCCTCCAGTCTACTCAAACGGCCTTCTCAGGCTCCTTGGGCTCGGCCGTGCCGGTGTTCCCTGCTGACCCGGCCTCCCCCACGGTGCCGGTATACCCCGTCACCTTCCGGGAGACGTTCCTTGCCTCCACGCACTCCTGCAAGACGTCCCCGTCCTCCCCGTACTCGACGATATACCGCAGCTTCTTCTGGAACACCCTTGCCCGGTAGGTAATGCCGTCCCGTATGGCAGGGCCAGAGGAGGGAATGAAGGTCACGGGGGTCCCCTCGGGTATGATTCCCCCGGAGGGATAGGGGGCGATATGGTCGCCCGTGATGAAGTGGGTATGCTTGTCGCCGTCGTCTACGAGGTAGGTATCGCCCTCGGGCGGCTCAAGGATAGTGCCTTTCAGCGCCCCGTAGCTGTCAAGGCCGGAGTCCTGGTACACCACTGCCTGTCCTGGGTAATAGTCGTAGTCGCTGGTACAGAGGGGGCAGGTACAGCCCTCGTCCTCTTCCTCTTCCCCCCCCTCGGGCTCGTCAGCAGGGGGGTCCTTCCGGAAGGTCTGGTAGAGGGAGTCTCCCAGCCGTTGCAGCCTCCCGATATAACGGGGAAAGTAGCGGCATATGATGGCTACTGCGGCAAGCTCCAGCAGCCCGTAGGTCAGGAACCCGAGCATGAAGTATGCTAGTCTGTACATTTTGTCAGTCTCCTCCGGTGATCTAGTCCTTCTCCTGAAGTATACACTGGTTTACAGTATGCTCTGCCGGTAGTTCTCCACGAACCACGTGTCCCCCGCCACCCATACCCTGCCGCCCTCGGCGTCCCGGCACACCCAGTCCCCGTGCTCGACCAGCTTGAAGGTATGGGGGCTGGTGTGTATGTGGGCCCTCAGGCTCACCCCGAGGTCGAAGCAGTCCGTCTTGTGGCATATGTCCGGCGTGTCCTGCCCCAGCCAGCGGTAGGCGGTTACGTCCTTGGGTATGAGGCTGTACCTGGCGGGCCTCCTGGGGTCGTAGAGGAACGTCGCCTTTGCCTTCTGGACTATCCTCACCAGGACAAACAGGGACCCGATGGTAGCAAGGACCACCAGGGCCGCCCCAGGGATGTCCCTGGCTATCTCGGTATGCACTATCATTTCTCCCCCTCGGGCTGCACGGGGGCCTGCCTGCCGGCCCTCCTCCACCCGTTCTCCTCGCAGTAGAACTCCTCCAGGGCCAGGGGAATCTCGAAGGGGGGGCTCGCCATCCTCCCGAAGGGCTGGAACTCGTCAAGGCGCTGCTCCCCTGGCCGGGCCTCCGTCCAGTAGCCTATCGTCTCCGGGAACACGTCGTGGAACTTGGTCCGCCAGTGGACGAACTCCTGCCTCTCGGCGTTCCACCTGTCAACGGTGGCGTTCCGGCATATGCCGTGGTAGTACGCCCCGTGCTCTAGCTGCTCCCTGGGGACCATCGGGGGGGCCTGGCTGTCCTTGAAGGCGGGGCACAGCATCGTCCTGAGGAACAGGCGCTCTGCCCCCTCGCACCCGTCCCTGCCGCACCAGGGGCAGAGCCCCCACTGCCTCTCCGCTGTCCCCTCGTCTATGCCAGCCATAGGTCGTCAGACAATCCTGAACACCATGAACCTGCCGTCCCCGGTCAGCTCGCCGACATAGTGCCTCGACGGGAGCACGGCCTGGGATATCCCGCTCCGGAGCTGCCGCTCCTTGTACTCCTTGACGATGCCTGGGGCAACGGTGTCGAACAGGGCGTCCATCTGCACCCTGAAGTTGCGCTCGGCCTCCTCCACTGTCTTCCTTGCCTCCTCCAGCAGGGTCCTTGCCCTGACGATAGGCAGGTACAGCTCCCTGGCCACAGGGACTACGATTGGCTCCTCTGTCATCGGTGCCCTCCTGTGCTACTATACCTTATTTCCTGAGGTATTCCGCGTACCACGGCGGTGGCCAGGGGAGGTAGAACTTCCTGCCCCACCTGCCTGCCTCGTAGCCGATGCCCAGGACGGCCCTCATGTGGCGGTCCCAGTCGCGGGCGTCGGGCACGCAGAGGCGCTTCCCGCCGTCACGGCTCCAGCTATAGGTGTTGTTCCAGGGGCAGCTACGGAAGTGGGGGAGGGGGATATCGAGGCCTGGGTCCTTCAGCATCAGGCGCACCAGGTGGTTATGCACCCTGCGGACCCCACGGTGGGCCAGCACCTTGTCCTCCTTGGCGGACGTGCCTACCCCGCACACGGCGCAGTAGGGCCTGCGGTACGAACGAGACATTGGGCTTTACCTCCCTATGTCATCGTCCTGCGCCTCCGCTTGGTGTGGTCCTCATGGTCTCTAATATAGGGGGCTGCTAGATGCTTTATTTACCTCCCCGCCTCCTCCAGGATGACCCTCTTCCAGTAGTCCCGGATTCCGGCCTGCACATTGTCCCTGTACAGGTCCGTCTCCGCCTCCTCCCAGGCAGAGATAGTGTCTATAATCCTATCGACCGCCCTCTCGGCCTGCTCCTCTGTCATCCTCTCCTCCAGCCAAGCCTTACGCCAAGCCAGTAGATATCGACCTGGCGCTGTATCCTGACGCGCATCACGAGGGGCACGAGGCGGGAGTACGGCCACCGCTTCCAGTGCGGCCGGCAGCCCCTATCCAGCCAGGCCTGCATCTGTCCCCCCTGCGGGTTCTACCCCTACGGCCCTCAGCCACTTCTCCTCCGGCTCCGACAGCGGGGAGGGGTAGGGGTCGCCGGGCTTCCACAGGTGCCTGTGGTCCGGGAGCCTGCCCAGCTCGGGGTCCCTGATGCCCATCCACACCCATATGGACATCTGGATGGCGTTGATGATGTTCCAGGCCGCCTGGGAGAGGTGGGGCTGCGTCCTCTCGCCCGCTATGTGCTGGTCGATATGGCGCTTGCCGCTGTCGAGCAGGTCCTCGACAGGCATGCCATGCTCCCAGTTCCTCCACCCCCGCCCCAGGTTGCCGTCCTCGTATATCCTGGAGACCAAGAAGAGGGCGTCAGGGGGCATCCAGACAAGCCTGCCCTTGCCGCGCCTGGAGTCCCTGGTGGCCCCCGTGCCGTAGACGGTGTCCTTGGCCTCTATCTTCTTGAACCCTGTGTCAGGAGTCTCTTCGCCCATGCTGCCTAATACCACCCGAGAAGAACGACTTTCCATCCTTTACATAGGGGGAGATTCCTATGCCTGACGTCACGCCTAACCTCGGTCTTGTCCTGTCCCGCTATGAGGACCAGGAGCACCTGGAGTACAACGCCAACTGGGAGACACTGGACTCGACTCCCGGCCAGACCGGGTATACGGGCTATACCGGCCCCCAT
>Ga0187891_1001412_pt1 | contig 20612 bp, 19 predicted proteins | sample June2016WEW_21_4_FD_132990 | JGI IMG/M metagenome (GOLD analysis project Ga0187891, IMG submission 132990) | Peatland microbial communities from SPRUCE experiment site at the Marcell Experimental Forest, Minnesota, USA - June2016WEW_21_40 | ecosystem: Environmental > Terrestrial > Soil >... | reverse complement strand
GGTAGAAGAGAATGCCGACCTGGCCGCGGACCTGAGCGCGGCAGCGCACCTGATTCATGCATCGTCGGAGGGGCGGTTCACCATCAGGTGGTGCCCGGGCGAGCTGAGCCGCAAGGAAGTGGAGGGCGTGGGATTCGAATACGGCGACTTGAAGGCAATGACGGCGCGATACGATCCAACAAAACTTCGTCACGGATTCAACCAAGTGGGTGGCGAGAAGATCTTCTTTGTGGCGAATCCGGGGTTGGGACTGTGGGCGCACCGCAGCCGATTTGAGAGCTCCGCGGCGCCCGCAATGGCGCACAGCCAGGCAGGATGAACTGGACAAAGCTGAGCAGGGCGCCTGGAGAGGCAACAGAATTACAGAAATCGCAAAACGGGACGAACATGGGGAACAAAGGATTGAAGCTAAATAAATACTCGGTTGGCACTGGTGACCGGTTTGCGCACCAGGCCAAGGCGCAGTTGCAGGCATGCGTGATTGCCTTGAACCATGGGCTTGAAGTGGTGCCGGTGTGGAACAAGTCGAACCGGGAACACATGATCATCGGCTCCGAGCCGACGAGCGTGCGCCGGGCGGCGGATGCAGCAGTGAAGGCACTGGGGTGGAAGCTGCCGTACTACTGCGACGCGGACCACATTACGGCCGCGACGGTGGACTGTTTCCTTGCGCCGTGCGATTTTTTCACGTTTGACGTGGCCGATTTCATTGGGAAGACAGCACAGGCCGAGGACATCGAGAGCTTTGTGAAGCGGCATCCAGAGCTCGAGGGAAGCATCGAACTGGCCGCGGCCGATGAGGCCTTCGAGATTACGCCCGACCTTTTGCGCCAAACCGCGGAGAAGTTTCTGGCCGCGGTGAAGAAGGCAGGGGAAGTATATCGGCGCGTGCTGGGTGCGAGGGGCGCAGGGAACTTTATTCCCGAAGTTTCGCTGGACGAGACCGATCGCGCGCAGAGCCCGGTGGAGCTGCTGATTATTCTTGCGGCCATCGCTGACGAGGGCATTCCGGTGCAGACGATCGCGCCGAAATTCAGCGGGCGGTTCAACAAGGGCGTGGATTATGTGGGCGACGTGGCCCAGTTCGAACGCGAAATGGCGCTGGACGTGGCGGCCATTGCCTACGCTGTGAAGCAGTATGGACTGCCGGAGAATCTGAAGCTGAGCGTGCACTCGGGCAGCGATAAGTTTTCGATTTATCCGGCGATTCACGCGACGATGAAGCACCTCGATGTGGGCGTGCACCTGAAGACAGCAGGAACGACATGGCTCGAGGAACTGATCGGGCTGGCCGAGGCCGGTGGCGAAGGATTGGCGCTGGCCAAGGAAGTGTATGCCGAAGCGCTGAAGCACCGCGAAGAGCTGTGCACGCCGTATGCCACGGTGATCGACATCGACCCCACGAAACTGCCATCGGCCAACGAAGTGCGGGGTTGGACTTCAGAGCAGTACACTTCGGCGCTGCGGCATGTGGAATGTTCGCCGGCTTACAACAGCAGCGTGCGCCAGTTGCTACACGTGGGATTCAAGGTGGCCGCGAAGATGGGGCAGCGTTATCTGGATCTGCTGGAGGCAAACGAAGCCGTGATCGCCAAGAATGTGACGGAAAATCTCTATGCGCGGCACATTGCGCCGGTATTCTTAGGAAGAAGTTCCTGATTGCGGAGTTGAGCAGGGCCGCGCCGTTCCGCGTAAATTCCCCACGGAGATCTCATGAAGGATCAGCTTTTCAGCCTTGAAGGCAAAGTCGCGGTCGTGACAGGAGGAACCTCCGGGATTGGCCGGGCCCTGAGCCTTGGATTAGGCGATGCCGGCGCCGACGTGATTGCAACGGCGCGCCGCAAAGAGCAGGTGGACGATACAGCCAACGAGATTGAGGCGCGCGGGCGGAAGACGCTGCGCATGGCCTCGGATGTTGGCGACCGCGGCACGCTGGAAACGCTGCTGGCGGCGGTGCTGAAGCGCTTCGGCAAAGTGGACATCCTGGTGAATTGCGCGGGCATGATCAAGCGGACGCCAACGCTCGATTTGCCCGAGGCCGAGTGGACCAACATTTTGAATACGAATTTGACGGGAACACTGCGGGCCTGCCAGGTGTTTGGCAGGCACATGCTGGAGCGCGGATACGGGCGCATCATCAACATTGCGTCGCTGAACAGTTTTGTGGCGCTGAGCGAAGTAGCGGCGTATGCGGCGAGCAAGGCGGGAGTGGCGTCGCTAACGCGGTCACTTGCGGTGGAGTGGTCGAAGAAAGGCGTGACAGTGAATGCGGTTGCGCCGGGAGTGTTTCGCACGGATTTGAATGCGGAGTTGCTGGACAGCACGCCGCGCGGACAGGAGCTGTTGATGAGGACGCCGATGGGGCGATTTGGCAAAACGGAAGAGCTGATCGGGGCGACGGTCTATCTGGCGTCCGACAGCGCTTCATTTGTCACGGGACAGATTCTGGTGGTGGACGGAGGCTTTCTGGCGAGCGGTGTGAATCAGTAAAGCAGGGATCAGGGACCAGGGATTAGGGAACTACGGAAGCCCATATAACCCGGTTCAACGAATGATTTGGATGACGAAAAGGCTGCGCCAAATGGCGCAGCCTTTTTGATGGGTGCATTACGCATTACTGCAGCGTGACGTTGGCGCCGGCCATCTTGATGATCGCGTCGCCCTGCGCGGCTTCGACCTTCACGTTTTTGCCCGTCACGTTTGCATAGCCAATCGACAATCCCTTTTCGCCGCTGAGATTGACGTTCTGAAGGACGATATCGGTGACTGGAGCTTCAGGCAGGCCAACGATGGCGCCGGCCATGGCAGCGCCTGTTGCGGTGACGTTTTGGATCATGATGTTGTGGAAGTGGGGCGTAAGGCGCGTGACCGGCGCGGGCTCCACGGCACTCTCGGACGGCAGGATGCGGGGATAGTACTCGCTAATGACGAGCGGGTTCTTGACGTCTTTCATGTCAATATCGCGGAAGACGAGGTTGCTGACGTCGTTGCCGCGGTCGCGGTTGGCCTTGACACGGATGCCGTTGTCGGTGCCGTCGAAACGAATACGCTCGGCCAGAATGTTGCGAGCGCCCCCGGCGATCTCGCTGCCGATGGAGAGGCCGTGACCGTGGAGAAACGTGCAATCGGAGATGACGATGTCGCGGCTGGGATCGTCACCGCCGGGCGAGTTGATCGCGCCGGACTTGATGGCGATGTCGTCGTCGCCGACGTCGGCATAGAGGTGATCAATGCGGACGTTCGACGAGGAGAAGGGATCGACGGCGTCGGTGTTGGGCGAGTGTTGCGGCGCGAGAACGCGAATATTGTGAATGACAACGTCGTCACTGTAGTAGGGAACGAGCTGCCACATGGGCGAATTCTGGATGGTGACTCCCTCGACGCGGACGTGCTTGCAGTGGTCGAAGACGACGAGCCGCGGGCGCGGATGAGAATTGCCCATGATGCCGGCATCATGGACAGTGCGGGCCATCTGCCACCAGCTTTCGCCATTGCCGTCGATGGTGCCCTCGCCGGTGATGGACACATTTTCAGCGTTCGCGGCGCTGACCAGCGGCTGGATGCCGGGGAGGCGAAACTCAGTGATCTCGGGGTAGTCGGCGTGATCGGGCGAGCCGAGAAGCGTGGCGCGCTTGTCGAGTTGGAAAATGATGTTGCTCTTGAGCACGATGGGAGCGCTGAGATATATGCCCGCAGTGAGGCGGACGGTGCCGCCGCCTTTTGCCGCGCAGGCGTCAATGGCTTTTTGGATTGCGGAGTTGTCCTTGGTGGTTCCATCGGCTTTGGCGCCGAAGTCGCGCGGATTGCAGGTGCGCGCCGCGTGGAGCGCCGTGGCGGAAGCGGCGATAAAGGTCAGGGTGAGAATTGGTGTGAAGAGCCGGCGGGTAAGAGGGATTTTCGGTTGAATCACGGAGATGCCTCGGACGGGTGAGTTTCTTACGCGCCTCATCATACGCCACGAGGGGCAAGTGGTCCTACCACTGGAGAATGCTGCGTGGGGGCCGGCTGTGCGGAGCTGCCAGTTATCAACTCTCAGCCTTCAGCTTGCGGCGCGGCAATGGAGGCATTGACTGGCAGGCGGATGATGAAGCGGGTGTCGCCGGGCTGGGACTGGACCTCAAGTTGCCCGGCAAACTTTTGCGTGACGATGCGGTGAACAATCTCGAGGCCGAGGCCGGTGCCGGAGCCTTGCGGCTTGGTGGTAAAGAACGGCTCGAAGATATGAGGAAGAACGTCGGCCGGAATGCCGGAGCCGTGATCTCCGATCGAGACGACAAGCCAATCGGGCTCGGACCAGGTGGAGATTTCGAGCTTTGCGCCCTGAGGAGAAGCATCGACGGCGTTGTCAATGAGGTTGGTCCAGACCTGGCTGAGGGCGGAGCCGCGCGTGCGGATTGTGGAGGGCGAGGCGGCGAAGCGCTTCTCGACTTGAATCTGCTTGAGGCGGAGTTTGTGGCCGAGGATGGTGAGGGTGCTTTGCAGGCTGTCGTGGACGTTGAGCTCCTTGTTGGGAGTGCGCTCGTCGTAGGCGAACTTCTTGACCGCCATGACCAGCTCGGAGATGCGGGAGATGCTTTCTTCGATGGCGCAGACGAGCGAGACACTGGAGACGAGCGCGCCGAACCAGTTGAGAGCGTCAGAGAACGATGCGGGATCGAAGTGCTCCTGTGTGCAGGCGATCTGGGCCTCGTCGAAGCCCATGGAGACGAGGACAGGGCCAATGGTGAAGGCATTTTCAACACCGGCGCCGGCGAGCCACTGGCTCATGGCCTCTTCCGCGTCGGCCTGCTCGATGCTGCTCATGGCGGGCTGATTGCAGCCGGCAACGGCGTGCTCGAGGAGATCCTTCATGCACTGAAGCTGGGCCGGCGTTTTGGCCTTGCCGCTGGAACGCAGGCTGAGCTCCTGAAGGCGGAGGAGATTTTCGCGAAGTTGCGAAGCGGCGCGCTTGGCGGCCGAGCCGGGATTGTGGAGCTCGTGCATGAGGCCAGCGGCGAGAGTACCGAGGGAGACAAGCTTCTCGCGATGCAGCGCTTCAACCTGGTGGGACTGCAACCGCTGCGCGCTGTCGGCGATGATGTTCTTGCGGATATCCGGGCAGCAGGCGAGCATCGACCAGAAGTCCTGCTCGGAGAAGCGGACGAGGACAGAGTCCTGAACAGCGGTGACGCGAAAAACGGAGGGGCTGCGGCCGGTGAGCAGGGGAACTTCGCCGAATCCGTCGCCAGGGCGGGCGGTTCTGACGAAAGTCCACGATCCATCGCCTTCGGGGCGTTCGGCGAGCACTTCGCCTTCGAGCAAGAGCCAGTAGTAAAGGGAGAGTTCGCCGGGCTCGACAAGGACCACACCGGCTTTGGCGGTGATGCGCTGGACTTGATCAACACCAGCAATGGAATCAAACGAAGTGGAGGCGAAGATGCGCGTGTGCGGCAGAGTCGCGGCAAGATCCTTGAGATGGATCGGTTCGACGTGAATCGCCTGTGTGCTCTCGCTCATCTTGCCTATCGCACTCAACCCGGGAACCGTTAAGAGACCCTAAAACCCAGCCAGATACTGGTGCATAAACTGCACCGCAATGGAGCCCTCGCCCACCGCGGAAGCAACGCGCTTAACCGAGCCGGCACGAACATCGCCGGCGACAAAGACACCGGGAACGCTGCTTTCGAGCAGGAATGGTTCGCGCTTTTCGTTCCAGACCTCGGGCAGCTTACCGTCGTTGCGCAAATCGGGCCCAGCCAAGATAAATCCTTTCTCGTCACGCATGATGCATCGCGGCAGCCACGCAGTGACCGGCGCTGCGCCGATAAAGACAAACAGCGAGGACGCGGGCACTCGAACTTCACCTGCAGGGCCGCGGAGCCTGAGCTCGGTGAGCTGCTCGTCGCCCATGGCTTCGAGCACCTGGGTGCGCGCCTCTACCACAATATTGGATGTGCGAACGATCTCATCGATCAAGTATTTCGACATGGTGGCAGAAAGACCTTCTCCGCGCACCAGCATGGTTACTTTGGTGGCATATTTGGCGAAATGCAGCGCGGCCTGGCCTGCGGAGTTGGCGCCGCCAACGATAAAGACCTCTTCGCCCTTGCAGGCCAGCGCCTCGACGAGCGCGGCGCCATAGTAGATGCCGCGGCCGGTGAGGCGGTCGGCCCCGGGAATATCGAGCTTGCGGTATTGGACGCCGGGGGAAAGGAGCACGCAATGGCTGGAGACTTCGCGGCCGTCAGCGAGCTGGACGAAACGGTACTGGCCGTCGATACGCATGCCGGTGGCGCGCTGAGTAACAAACTCGGCACCGAAGCGCGAGGCCTGGGCGTAGGCGCGGCGGCCGAGGTCCGCGCCGGTGACACCAGAGGGAAAGCCGAGATAGTTTTCGATGCGGGAGCTGGAGCCAGCCTGCCCGCCGGGTGCTTCGGGCTCAATGACGACGGTGCGGAGGCCTTCACTGGCGCCATAGACCGCGGCGGCGAGGCCGGCTGGACCGGCGCCGACGACCACGATGTCGTAGAAATCCTGCGCGGCCTGAACACGAAGGCCGACGCGGCCGGCGAGAGTCTCGAGATCCGGATCGACAAGGACAGCGCCGTCGGATAAGAGGACCACCGGGAGTTTTTCGGGATCGAGCTCCCGTTCCTTGAGGAGGGTGAGTGCTTCATCGCCGACGGAAACATCGATCCAGCGGTAGGGAACGTGGTTGCGAGAGAGGAAATTGCGCAGGCGGTGATCGTTGAGCGACCAGCGGTGGCCGATCACGCGCAGTCCCTCAAACGGCGGCCGGAAGCCAGCCTGCCAGTCTTCAAGAAGGTCGGTGACGACGGGGTAGAGCTTCTCCTCCGGCGGGTCCCAAGGCTTGTTCAGGTAGTAGTGAATGCGGGCGGAGTTAATGGCGCGGATGGCGGCCTCGGTATCGGCGTACGCGGTAAGGAGGATGCGGCGCGCGTCAGGATAGATTGTGCGCGCCCGCTCGAGCATCTCGACGCCGCTCATTCCCGGCATACGCTGGTCGCTAATCAATAGAGCCACGGGCTCGTCGCGCGATTTGAGCTGGGCAAGGGTGTCGAGCGCGGCTGGCCCGCTGGCGGCACGCATGACCCGATAGGTGGCGCCATATTGGCGGCGCAGGTCCTGGACTACGGCCTCAAGGACACTTACGTCGTCGTCAACTGCCAGCAGGATAGGCCTCGCCATAAGGAGAGTTTAGAGCCTCCCGGTCCCAATGTAGTTAATGGTCTCCGCGGGCCCGCCCGAAGGTTTTTTTGTACCCTATTTTGGTCCATAGGCTGTAATCTCAGACATAGACCCACGAGGGGCCGCAGATCTCAATGGGGCCGGGGTATTGCAAATTGGACCGGCGAGGGCCAAAAATGTAACAAATGCAGACATTGCCAAGACTTTGGTCATACTGCCGATAGGGACGAGTGGGGGAGAATGACTGGCGCGGTGGGTCCACGCACTGGATTTGGCGGCGATCGGCGTAGAGGGCTGAGTTTCTCCCAAGAGGGACGAGGGTAGGCGGGGAGCACAATGAACAAGATCATCCTAGCCGATTCACAGGCAATCTTCCGGGCCGGCACCGCCAAGGTTCTGGCCATGGACGAGGACTTGCGCATCATTGCGCAATGCACCGATCTTGAGCGAATGTACCACGCTGTTACCACGTTCCCCAACTCCATTGTTCTGTTTGCGGCCTCGTTGCAACCGGATTTCACGCGGCTGGGCATGCTGCTGGAGACGACGAATAGCCGTGGCATCGTGATCGCGGAGAACAACGACAACGCGGCTTCGTATATGCAGCAGGGTTTTCGCGGAGTGGTATTCCGTAGCGTCACGGGGCCGGCTTTGGTGGAATGCGTGCGCCGGGTCGCGGCCGGAGATTCATGGCTGCCGACGCAGGCGGCTCCGCCGGAGGCGATCGAAGAGGACCTGGTGGGAGCGCGCGTGCGCGATCGGCTGACGCCGAAAGAGATGCGCATCGTGGCGCTCATCGTGCAGGGCTGCAAGAACCGCGAGATCGCTATCCGATTGAAGACGACGGAACAGGTGATCAAAAATTATCTGCGGTCGATTTACGACAAGACCGGCGTGGGCGACCGCCTGGAGTTGGCGCTGTTCACAATCCATCACCGGGTGCTGGCGAAGGCGGCAGCCGAAGTGGGAAGCAAACTGGAAGCCGAGACGCAGGCGGCAAACCAAGCCGCGAACCAAACCGCTCCCGGGGCCGTGGCGTAAAGCCAGCCACGATCCGCGAGCCGCGGATCCAATCCAACGAAAAGACTCAAAAGAATCTTGATCCGGCAGGGCGCGAGGCCTTCGCGGGCATTCGTTTGTCAGGTGGCGTGAATCAGGCTGAAGGCGAGAATCAGCAAGACGATGAGGCTGACGACTGTGTACAATCGGTCGCGTTCGAGAGCGAATCCCACGACGGCCAGCGCGACCCGCGCGACGGGCGTGGCGATGAGAAGCAGCAGGCCGAGTTGAATGAGACCCTGGCTTTGGAGGTGCGCGGCGGAGAGGACGATGCCTGAAAGCGTGCGGAAACTGGGGCCGCCTGGCACGAAGCTGCGATAGTCGACGCGACCAGAGTGACTTTGAACGAGGTAGAGAACGCCACCCGTCAAGACGGTTGCGGCGGAGACGAGAACTCCGGTTTGCAGAAGGCGGCCAATGACGGTCTCGAGACGGCGGTCATCCATACGTGCTACACCCTCCCCGTGATGCCGTTGACGATCATTTCGATGGCGAGAGCCAGAATCACGATGGCGAAAACGGCCCGCAACGTGCGCACTCGAGCGCGTACGAGAACTTTGGCGCCGAGCAGTGCGCCGGCGAGGACGCCGAGCATCACGGGCATGGCCACTCGCGGGTCAATGAATCCGCGGCTGAGGTAGATGCCGGCGCTGGCGGCCGCAGTAACGCCGATCATGAAGTTGCTGGTGGTGGTGGAGACTTTGAAGGGAATGCGCATGACGCGATCCATGGCGATGACTTTGACGGCACCGGAGCCAATGCCGAGCAGGCCGGAGAGCGCGCCAGCGCCAAACATGAGGCCGAAGCCGGCGGGGACGTTGCGCACGCCGTATTCCTCGCGCTTGCCGTCGACGGGGTAGGAGCTGGGGAGCCGCAAGCGGCTGGCGAGGGCATCTGAAGCGGCGGGCTGTTCGCTGCTTTTGTTTCCCAGGAATGATTGGAATGCGGCCTGAATAAGGACCAAGCCGAAGATGATGGCGAGAGCGTGCGTGCCGACGCGGCCGGCAAGATAAGCGCCAAGAATCGCGCCCAGCGTAGTGGCGATCTCAAGGAACATGCCGATGCGAATGTTGGAGAAGCCCTCCCGGACATAGGCTGCCGCAGCGCCGGAAGAGGTGGCGATGACGGAGACCAGCGATGCGCCGATGACGTACTTAATGTTGACGCCGAGCGCGAGGGTGAGCGCGGGGACGACGACCACGCCGCCGCCAAGGCCTGTGAGCGCGCCGAGGAAGCCCGCAAGAAAGGAGAGGACCCAGACCACGGCTGTAAAGTCAAACGCTGTCATCGGGACTCCCTATGTGATTAAAGCGGCGCGGACGACGGTTATTGCGACGATGAACTGCGGCTAGAGCTTTTCGGCGACGCTCTTAGCCTGGGTGAAGAGGTAGAGGTAATCGGGGCCGCCGGCCTTGGAGTCGGTTCCACTCATATTGAAGCCACCGAAGGGATGCGCGCCGACCATGGCGCCGGTGCACTTGCGGTTGAAGTAGAGATTACCGACGTGGAAGGCACTGCGTGCGGCAGCCTTTCTTGCGGGATCGCTTGTGTAAACAGAGCCGGTAAGGCCGTACTCGGTATTGTTGGCGACGCGCAAGCCTTCTTCGAAACTTTCGACCTTGATTGCGGCCAGCGCCGGGCCGAAGATTTCCTCTTGCGCGATGACGGCCGTAGGAGCGACGTCGGCGAAGACGGTGGGCTCCAGGTAAAAGCCGCCATCGGCTGTAACTGGAGCGTTTCCGCCCGCGATCAGCTTGCCTTCTTTCTTGCCGATCTCGATGAACCGCAACACAGAGTCGAGCGACGCCTGGTTGATCACGGGGCCCATGTTAGGATTGGCGGCCGGATCGCCGACTGTAAGCGCGGCGACGCGTTCGCGGAGGCGTTCGACGAAGATGTCGTAGAGAGGAGCTTCAATGATGGCGCGGGAACACGCGGAACATTTCTGGCCGCTGAAGCCGAAGGCCGAAGCGACTACTCCATCGATGGTGGCGTCGAGATCGGCATCGGCGCAGACAAGGATCGTGTCCTTGCCGCCCATCTCGAGGATGGTGCGCTTGATCCAGATCTGGCCGGGTTGCGCATGGGCTGCGCGCTCGTGAATCTCGAGGCCGACGGCTTTAGAGCCGGTGAAGGCGATGAAGCGGGTTTTCGGGTGTTCGACAATGGCGTTGCCGAAAGAGGAGCCGGAGCCAGGGCAGAAATTGACCACGCCATCGGGGAGGCCGGCTTCTTCGAGGACCTCGACAAAACGGGCGGCGATGGTGGGCGCATCGCTCGAAGGCTTGAGGATGATGGTGTTGCCGGCGACGATGGCGGCGGCGGTCATTCCGGCCATGATGGCGAAGGGAAAATTCCAGGGCGAGATGACGGCGCCGACGCCGAGCGGGATGTAGAGCAGCTCGTTGCGCTCGCCGGGATACTGGATGGGCGTGGTTGCGGCGGCGAGGCGCAACGCCTCGCGGGCGTAGAACTCGAGGAAGTCGATGGTTTCGCCCACGTCGGCGTCGGCCTCGGCCCAGTTCTTGCCGACTTCATAGGTGAGCCAGGCCATGAACTCGAACCTGCGCCTGCGGATGATTTCGCCAGCGCCGAGGAGCAGCGAGACGCGTTCTTCAGTTGTGGTCCGGCTCCAGGATTCGTAGGCGCGGAGCGCGGCGGACATGGCGGTCTCAACCTGCGCGGCGCCGGCCTTTTGATGAATACCGACGATTTGCGCCGGGCGCGCAGGATTGATAGAGCGAATTCTCTCCGCGGTTTTGAGACGCTTGCCGCCGATTATGAGGGGGTACTCCACGCCGAGGTGCGAGGCCACATGGTCGAGCGCACGGCGCATGGAGCGTGCATTCTCAGGATTACTGAAGTCGGTAAACGGCTCGTTCGAAAACACGCCCTGCGGCGTACGAGGCTGAATGGTGGGAGAGACGCCTGCGATTGCCATAACGAATTCAGTTTAGACCACCTGACGGCAGACAGGAATGAAGGCGTTTGGGAGGCGAGTGATGGGGACCGTGGGGTTAGGTGCAGACGCTTTGCAAGGGAGAAGGGGTCGGGGCTAAGATAGCTGCACGAGCTGCGATTCTTCCTTAGAAAGCGCGCTAGCGCAGTCCCAGAAAGCGCAGAAGCACGATTCCCGCAAGACGAAAATAATCTCCAGAACGACCCTTAAGCCGGAGAAACTGCCATGCCGGAGATGGAAGATTCCAAGACGAACAGCAAAGCACAGCAGATCACGAGACGCCGGTTCATTCTGGGCGTGATTGCCGGCGGCGCCGTGGTGGGGGCGGCGAGCTACAGGATTTTGTCGCCGGGCGGATGCGCGCACAGCGCAGGAGAGAGGCTGATCACGCTGAATGTGAACGGCACGATGCGGCGCGTGGAAGTAATGAAGCAGGAGACGCTGGCATGGACACTGCGCTACAAGCTTGGGCTGACGGGGACGAAGCTGGGCTGCGATCGCGCGGAGTGCGGAGCGTGCACGGTGCTGATCGACGACGTTCCGCACTATAGCTGTTCGGTGCTGACGAATACCGTGCGCGGGAAGAGTGTGACGACGATTGAGGGATTGGCGGCTGCCGATGGGACGCTGCACCCGGTGCAGAAGGCGGTGGTGGACGAGCAGGGATTCCAGTGCGCATTTTGCATGTCGGGGTTCATCATGTCGGCGGTGGGATTTTTGAAGACGCATCCCGCTCCGACACGGACAGAGCTGGCGCACGGGATCAGCGGGAACCTGTGCCGGTGCCAGGATTACAACAAAATTCTGGATGCAATGATGCGCGGGGCAGAGTATATGCGCGACGGCGTGCCGACGGCATCGCAGAGGAGGGCCTGAGCTATGGCGGACACAGCGCAGGCAAATGCAAAGAAGGCTGAGAGCGAACAGCCGCTACCATTTGGCACGGGATACAAGCTGATCGGCAAGAACTACGAGACGCCCGACATGCTGGCGAAGGTGACGGGACGGTCGAAGTATGCGGAGGATTTTCGCGCAGAGGGAATGCTGTTTTGCCGGCTGGTGCTGAGTCAGATGCCGCACGGCCGGATCAAGAACATCGACGCCTCAGAAGCACTGGCGATGCCGGGAGTGAAGGCAGTGCTGACGGCTGACGATATTCCGAGGCAAGCCGACTACCTGGACGATAACGGGCGGACGGTCAAAGCGAGCAGGTGGGGTGAGCGGGCGCTGACAAATGAGCCCGTGTACCACGGTGAACCGATCATGGCGGTGGCGGCGGTGGACGAGCTGACCTGCGCCGAGGCGATTGAGAAGATCAAGATCGATATGGAGCCCCTGCCGTTCGTGATCGACCCGCTGGACAGCCTGCGGCCGGGCGGGCCCAATCCGCGCGAGGATGGGAACGTTTGGGAACGGGGCAAACCGCCTGCTCCGCCGGCTCCGACGTTGACTTCGCTGAAATGGACGGACGCGGACTTTGCCGATTACGACCAGGGCAAGCTGCCCATGGGGTATGCGCCGGATACATGGTCGTATGGCAATGTGGATGCGGGGTTCAAGAATGCCGCGCTGGTGCTGGATGAATCGTTTATCACGCCGGACGTGAGCCACCAGTGCCTGGAACCGCGCACGGCGATGGCGTACTGGCAAAACGGCAAGCTGTACCTGCACAGCGGAACGCAAAGCACGTTTCAAACGGTGCCGGCAATCGCACGCTGGATGAATCTGGATCCCGACAAGATCGTGTTTATCAGCGAATACACGGGAGGCGGATTCGGGAGCAAGATTACTGGCGGCGTGACGATGATCATTCCGGCGTTGCTCTCGAGGAAATTGAACGCTCCGGTGATGATGCGGATCAGCCGGGAGGAAGAGCATTTTATAGGGCGGGCGCGGCCCAGCGTGATCGCCCGGGTAAAGGTTGGATTCGCGAGGGACGGGCGGATCACGGCGCTGGACATGTACACGGTAACGAATGCAGGGTCGTACGACGCGTCGGGAGATGGCGGGTCGGCGGCGCGGATTGTTTCGCTGCTGTATCAGCCGCAGACGATGCGCTGGCGGGGCGTGACGGTGATGACGAATACTCCGCCGCGCAGCGCGCAAAGCGCACCAGGAGGGATGCAGGGGATCGCGATCATCGAGCCGGTGCTGGCGAAGGCGGCACGGCAACTGGGCGTGGACCAGGTGGCGCTGCGGAGCGTGAATTGCCCGGAGGGCAAGGCGGAGTACGGAGCGCCGAATCATGGCAAGCGGGCCTACACGACGAGCTGCTTTATGAGGCTCGCGCTCGAGCGGGGCGCGGAGCAGTTCAGGTGGCAGGAGCGCGTGGCGCGGCCGAAGCGGATGGGATCGAAGGCGCGAGGCGTGGGCGTTTCGCTGAGCTGCTATGTGGGCGGGACGATCGGGTTCGACGGTCTGATCGTGATTACGCCGGAGGGGCGGGTGCGTTTCCACTCGGGGATCGGCAACCTGGGGACGGAGTCGGTGATGGACGTACACCGCGCCGGAGCCGAAGTGCTGGGCGTGCCGTGGGAGCTTTGCGACGTTGTGTGGGGCGACACTTCGCGGATCATGCCGTTCACGTGCGTTTCAGGCGGCAGCCAGACAACGCACGCAATGACGCGGGCGGCGTACGCGGTGGCGACGGAGTGCAAGCAGAAGCTGAAGGAAGTGGCAGCGAAATCGCTGGGCGGCAATGCTGAGGATTACGAAGTTGCGGGCGGTCGCGTCTCGCGCAAGGGCGGCGGCGCGGGATTGAGCCTGGCGCAGGTGGCGCAGAAGGCGATTGTACTGGGTGGGATTTACGACGGGCATGAAGCTCCGAGCGATGTAAACAAGCGAACAAAGGCAGCGGTGGCGGCACTGGCCGGACAGGGACTTGTGGTTGCGGCTAAGGACAACCACCCGCACGACGGAGACACGTACTCATTTGTGGCGAGCTTTGCCGAAGTGGAAGTGGACGTAGAGACGGGCAAGTACAATCTAACGGATTTTCTCGCCTACGGTGATGTGGGGACGGTACTGCATCCACATTCGCTGGGCGGGCAAATGCTGGGAAGATCGACACTGGGTATCGCTCACGCCATCGGTCAGAAATGGGTGATCGATCCGGAATACGGCATGACGGTGGCGAAGCGGTTCTACCAAAACAAACCGCCGACCATTCTGGATGTGCCGGTGGACATGCAGTGGAACGCGTTGAATATTCCCGATCCGGAAACGCCCGTGGGCGCGCGCGGCGTGGGCGAGCCGCCGGTGGGCGGCGGGTGCGCTGCTGTGTTGAATGCGCTGAGCGACGCGCTGGGCGATGAGATTTTCCAGCGTGCGCCAGTGAATGCGGACACTATTCTGGCGTCATTCGAAGCGGGAAAGCCGATGCAGCATCCGCTGATGGGAAGCATTTAAAGGCAGGGACCAAGGGACTAAGGACTGAATCCCGGTGCACGCGGAGAATTCGAATTCGGATCGACACGGTAATCGACACGGTAGATGAGAGTCGAAGTGGAGTAAGCGATGGCGGTCATACGAGATGTAATGCCGGCTTTTGACCTGCTGCAGCCAAGCTCTGCCGCGGATGCGCAGAAGCTACTCGAGCAAAACGGCGAAGATGCGTGGGTGATGGCCGGCGGGCTGGATAGCTTCGACTGGCTGAAGGATCGGATCAAGAAACCAAAGGTTGTGGTGGACCTGAGCGGTGTGGAGGAGTTGAAGGGGATTCGCGCGACGAGCGACGGCGTGGAGATCGGCGCGATGACCACTCTGACGGAGATTGCGAATCATCCTGCGATCCAGAGAGACTATGGCGTGCTGGCGCAGGCTGTGGAATTGATCGCTTCGCCACAGATTCGGAACCAGGGCACGCTGGGCGGAAACGTGTCGCAGGACGCGCGGTGCTGGTACTACCGGGGAGGATGGCCGTGCTACCGCGCGGGCGGAAACATTTGTTACGCGGACACGCCGGTGGGTCGCAACCGGGAGCACGCGATCTTCGGCGCCAATCGCTGCGTGGCCGTGCACCCGTCGGATTCGGCGCCGGCGCTGATTGTGTTAGACGCGAAGTTCGTCATGCAGACGCCGAAGGGCGAGCGCGTGGTGGATGCGGAAGATTATTTTGTGGGGCCGGAGACGGACATCACGCGGTTGAACATTCTGCAGCCGGGCGATTTACTGACGGCGATTCGAATACCGGCGACGTGGGCGGGCGCGAAGTTCTACTTCGAGAAGGTGCGTGATCGCAATGTGTGGGATTTCCCGCTGATGAATGTGGCATCGGCGATGAATCTCGAGGGCGGCTCAATCAGCGACATCAGGATCGCGGTGAATGCGGTGGCGCCCAAGCCGATGCGGCTGAGGGCGGCGGAAGACGCAGCACGCGGCAAGCCGGCAAATGCGGAGACGGGCGAGATGGCCGGCAAACTTGCGGTCGAAGGTGCGGTGCCGTTGCAGTTTAATGGCTACAAGATTCCGCTGATGAGGAACCTGGTGATGCGCGCGATTGCTGGCGTCCAGCTACCCCAGCAAGCCAAAAGTGGGCTTGCCAGGGGCGCCGATTCACAGGAGGCAGCATGAGGTTCATCACCTGGGCGACAAGTCCGTGGGGGCAGTCGGTGCCGATCCATATCGCGTGGGGGCTGATCGGGGTGGCCGTCATCGCGGGGCTGTTTTTCATGATCGTTCATTCGCTGTACCTGATCATTGTGAAACCGCCGAAGCGGTTTGCGGAGCGTGCTGCAGAAGCGAACGCAGCAGGGATTCCAGAGCGCGTGCCAAGACATTCGCTTGCAGCGCGGCTGTTTCACTGGATCATGGCGGCCTCGATGTTCGCGCTGCTGTTTACGGCGTTTCTGCCGAAGGTGGGGATTCAATTTAACTGGGTGCTGTATCACTGGATTGCGGGATGCGTGCTGACGGTTTCGATTCTCTATCACATCGTGCATGCGTCGTTCTTTCTGGACTTCTGGTCGATCTGGCCGGACAAGACGGATCTGCGCGACGCGATGAACCGGGTGCGGCGATTCTTCGGCAAGGAGGCGCCCAGCCCGAGCAAATTTGCGAAGTACCCGCTCGAAAACAAGCTGTATCACGGCGCGATCATGCTGACGGGCCTGGCGGTGATGGTGACAGGGCTGTTAATGATGAAGCGCGTGCAGACGGGCATCTTTACGCGGAATCCGTATCTCTTCAGCGATATGACGTGGGGCCTGATGTATGTGCTGCACGGATTGGCCGGGGTAGGGCTGATTGCGCTGGTGATGGTGCATGTGTACATGGGAATCAGGCCGGAAAAGCTGCCAATTACGAAGTCGATGATTTTCGGCTGGATGAGCCGGGACTTCTATTTGGAGGAGCATGACACGGGGCGGTGGGCGGTGAAGGCGCCGGCCTCCAAGACGAAAGAGGGTTATGCCGCAAGCGATGGCGACTGAAATTGAACGGCAGTGCGAGACGATTGAGTCTTGCTACGAGTTCACGCTTTCTTATGCCGCGCGGGGTTTGGCAGGCGACGATGGCAGCGACGCAGACCGACAGGTGCGGGAGCACTTGACGCGGGCCGCGGAGGCGATGCGCGGCCTAAAGGGGAGTTGCGCAGAGGCGTTGGAGCAGGAGCAACTTGCGCCTGCAGAAAAGTACGAGGCCTTTTTTGAAGTGCTGAAGCGCGACGCCGAGGGTGCGATTGCAGCGGTGGAATTGGCGCTGGCACAGGCGGCAATCGGGTCGCAGATGATCGACAATCTAAATGCCTCAATTCATTTGCGTGCGTTGCTGGCAGATTTGTTCCTGGTGACCGAGATTCTGGACGCGCGGCAGACCCCGGCGAAGACGTAGGCTTTGAACGGAAGCGTTGGTCCGCGCTAGACACGCAGGCAAAGCGCATGTATTCTCCGCAAGTTCTCGATCATTTTGAGTACCCGCGCAACGCGGGAACGGTTGCCGATGCGAACGCGTCGGCCCGAATCGAGAATCCGGCCTGCGGCGATGTTCTGGAACTGACAGTAAAGGTGGCAGGCGGACGAATCGCGGAGATTCGCTTCAAGGCGAAGGGATGCGTGGCCGCGATGGCGTGCGGATCGGCGGTGACGGAGCTTGTGAACGGGAGGACCGTGGCCGAGGCGAGGAAGCTGAGCAGAGAAGAGCTGGTGCGCGCGGTCGGCGGGCTGCCCGCAGCGTCGACACACGCAAGCCACCTGGCGATCGACACGCTGGCGGCGGTATTGAGAAAGATTTCCGGCTACCTCAGCGCGCGGCCGGCGGAGCTTTTACGGCGAGCGCCTCATAGTCATCCGGCGTGTTGAGGCCGGCCTTTTCGAGCGGATCAGGAACGGAGATGTAGGCAACGCGCTGGGCGTGCGCGTGCAAGACCTCGCGCGCGTTGCCGGTGGCAGGCGCATCGAGAAACTGCGCGATCAATTCGCGGCTGACCAGAAGCGGGTGCCCGTGTTTGCCCTCGTTCTCCGGGACGACGGCCCAGATGCCCTGGGCGAGGGCGCGCTGGAACGAAGCGCAAAGACGCTCGAGCGAGTTGGCGCTTAATGGCGGGCAATCGACCGGCGTGATCATCGCGGAATCACAGCCTCGGGATAGAGCTTCATTCAATCCGACCAGCAGGGAACTGAATTGACCGCGCTCTGGATTTGGATTCTGAACCATGTACGCGCCGCATGCACCGGCGGTAACACCGACGGGCTGAGAGTTTCTGCCGGCAACGACGACGACCAGGCGCGTGAATGGCTCGAACGCGAGGATAGCCGCCGAGAGAAGTGTGGGGCCGGGCCGGGCGGTGGCGCCCGGCTCGGGTGGAGGCCAGGGAAGCAGCGCCTTGTCTGCGCCCATGCGCGATGACTCGCCAGCCGCGAGGATGATGCCGCAGAGATTTAGGGCACCGGTCATAAAGAAACGATAGCAGGGAGCAAATGGGCTGGGGCTATTTTTTCGCGGGAGCGGAAAGGGGTTCGCCGGGCGCTGCGGATTCGGCTATGGCCGCGGCATGGCTACCGCTATGGAACCAGCTCATGTGGGGCACGGCGTGCTCCGAGCGACGGCGGTGGGCGATTAACTCGGCGACGATGGAGACAGCGATTTCTTCTGGCGTGACAGCGCCGATGTCGAGGCCAACGGGGGAATGCACGCGGTCAAAAAGATCAGGATTGAGGCCTTCACGCGTGAGCTCGCGGAACACCGTAATGGCTTTGCGTTTGGAGCCGACCATGCCAATGTATTTCGCGGGTGTTTGCACCGCCCAGCGCAGAACGCGCATGTCGTCGCGGTGGCCGCGGGTGGCGATAACAATGTAAGAAGACTCGCCAGGTGCAAGTTCCTTGACCGCTTCATCGAAGTCCCTGGCGATGACTTGGAGTGCATTAGGGAAGCGCTCGGGATTGGCGTAGGCGTCGCGGTCGTCGGTAACGATGCAGTCAAAGCCGGCGTTGCGCGCGGCCTTGAAGAGCTCGATGGCGACATGGCCGGCGCCGAAAATGTAGAGCAGCGGCACGGGCAGCACCGGCTCGATGAAGATTTCAAGCGTACCGCCGCAGACGAGGCCGGTGTCGTACTTGGGGTCCTGATTGAGGTCGAAGGTGAGGGTGCGCGGCTTTTCCTGGGCGATGACCGCGCGCGCGGCCTGCCAGACCTCGGCTTCGACGCAGCCGCCGCCAATGGTTCCGGCGATGGAGCCGTCGTCGCGGATAAGCATTTTGGCGCTCTGAAACGAGGGGATGGAGCCGCGCGAGTTCACAATGGTAGCCACAGCACCGCTGCGGCCCTCCCGTTGCAGCTTCACGATCTCCTCATAAACATTCATCTGTTTCGATTATTGGATTGAGCGAGGACGAAGTCAAACACGCGGCGCTGACGGAGGGTTTGACTGTGTCTTGCATTCGTGATGATGATGAGCTATGCCAAGGAACTGAAGAATATGGACGAGAAACGCGCCCTGCTACGACATTTCCTAGCAGCACTAGCATACAGAACTCAGAAAGCGCTCCGCAATGCCCCGGCAGACTTCGCGGACTTTCGAGCTCCCCATCTGGTTCGGACACCGCGTGAGCTGATCCGCCACATGGACGGCGTCCTGGGCTACGCACGAACGTTTTTAATTGGAGGAACCTACCGCCCACCAGCGCTACCGAGTTTTGCGGAAGCTGTGGCGCATTTCCACGAGGTCCTCGCGGACTTGGCGCGCCACTTGGAAACAGGCACAGAATTCAGTGGGATTACCGCAGAAAGAATGCTACAGGGGCCGTTTTCCGATGCGATGACCCATGTTGGTCAGCTGGCCATGCTGCGACGGATTGCCGGCTGCCCCGTTGCTCCCGAGAACTTCGTGTTTGCGTATATCTCACCCGGGAATCTGGGCGTCGATCAGCCGAAGCCTGTGAGCCCGGACAAGGAGTGGCCGGAAAAACTCTGATAGGAGGAGAGCGGGTGGTGGAACACCTGGTTCCCGCGCCCCAGCCCTATTGCCCAACTTGCGCAATTGAATTAACTTCTAAGACTCACAGTCTATTTACTTTGGAGGTAGCAAGCCATGGCCCGAGTTGTTCGATGTTCCATTATTCAGGCGTCGAATGCAGTGCCTGCGACCGAACCGCTGCCCGCGCAAAAGAAGGCAATGGTGGAGAAGCATGTTGGTTTGATCCGCCAGGCGGCCAAGCAGGGAGCACAGATCGTATGCCTGCAGGAGATCTTCAATGGGCCGTATTTTTGCGCCGAGCAGGAAACGAAATGGTACGAGATGACGGAGGCAGTTCCCGAAGGGCCGACGGTGAGCCTGATGCGCGCGCTGGCGAAGGAGCTGCACATTGCGCTGATCGTGCCCGTGTATGAGGTGGAGCAGGAGGGCGTCTTTTATAACACCGCGGCGATGATTGCGAGCGATGGGGCTTATCTGGGCAAGTACCGCAAGACTCATATCCCGCACGTGGCTCCGGGGTTCTGGGAGAAGTTCTATTTCCGGCCGGGAAACCTGGGGTATCCGGTATTCGATCTAGGTTTTGCCAAGGTGGGCATCTATATCTGCTACGACCGACACTTTCCGGAGGGCGCGCGGTGCCTCGGACTGAACGGAGCGGAGATCGTGTTCAATCCTTCGGCGACCGTCGCGGGGCTGAGCGAGTATTTGTGGAAGTTGGAACAGCCGGCACACGCGGCGGCGAACGGGTACTTTATAGCGGCGATCAATCGCGTAGGGACCGAGGCGCCGTGGAACATCGGCGAGTTCTACGGCACGAGCTATTTTTGCAATCCACGCGGGAAGATCATTGCGGAGGCCGGGCGCGACAAGGACGAGGTGCTGACCGCCGACCTGAATCTGGACGAGATTGCCGAAGTGCGGCGGACGTGGCAGTTCTATCGCGACCGCAGGCCCGATTTGTACGGGCCGCTGGTCGCGTCGTAAGGCGGAGGC
>Ga0187891_1001406_pt1 | contig 20641 bp, 10 predicted proteins | sample June2016WEW_21_4_FD_132990 | JGI IMG/M metagenome (GOLD analysis project Ga0187891, IMG submission 132990) | Peatland microbial communities from SPRUCE experiment site at the Marcell Experimental Forest, Minnesota, USA - June2016WEW_21_40 | ecosystem: Environmental > Terrestrial > Soil >... | reverse complement strand
TCGCCAAAACCCCAACCCGGCAGGTCGGCCTGGCGCGAGCGTTGTCGAAGCTTGGCTACTGTTCTCGGGCGAACGCGGCAGAGTTGATTCGCGCAGGGCGCGTAAGCCTGAACGGAAAAATCCGGCGCAATCCGGAGACGCCTGTTTCCATGAAGCACGATCAGATTGCGGTCTATAAGAAAGTGGTTGAGCCGCAGAACAGAATCTATCTCATGCTGAACAAGCCACGCGGCTTGGTAACGACGGCGTCAGACGAAAAAGGGCGCCAGACGGTGTACGCAATGTTGAGCACATGTTCTGCTCAGATAACGAGCCTGTCAGACAAGATCTTGCCTTGGGTCGCTCCCGTTGGCCGATTGGACAAAGCCAGCGAGGGCCTGTTACTGCTGACTAACGATTCCGAGTGGGCCGCGCGCATCACCGCGCCAGAAACGCATCTGGACAAGACTTACCATGTGCAAGTGGGGGCCGTCGCGGATGAGGAGTTTATCCAGGCGCTGGTTCGGGGTGTGCGAGCCAAAAACGGTGAAGTGCTGCGGGTGAAGCAAGCTCGTCGCTTGCGGGCGGGGCAGAAAAACTGCTGGCTCGAAATTATTCTGGATGAGGGAAAGAATCGCCAGATTCGGCGCATGCTGGAGGCGATGGGCGTCGAGGTGCTGCGGTTGGTGCGCGTGGCCGTTGGCCCGCTACTACTGGGAAATCTCGCGAAGGGCGGATGCCGGTCCCTCACCGGAGATGAGAAACGAATGCTCGATCGCGCAGCCGGAGAGAAAACTTAATGAACGACCTGACTTTCATTCCCGCTGTCTCGATGGCCGAGCAGATTCGGAAGAAGAAAATCTCCCCGGTAGAACTAGTCAACGCTCATCTGGCGCAGATCGAAAGACTGAATTCAAAACTAAACGCATTTGTGCAAGTTGATGCGGAACGGGCCCGGCAATCCGCTAAGGATGCGGAGTCCAGCGTGATGAACCACGAGCCGCTCCGTCCGCTGCACGGCGTTCCCATCAGCATCAAGAGTTCCATGAGCGTAGCAGGCCTGCGCTGCGAGGCCGGAACTCGCTTGCGCGCAGGATTTCTAGCGCGGCAGGATGCTCCGCTTGTGACGCGCCTGAAGGCTGCCGGCGCAATCCTCTTGGGTACAACCAACGCCCCGGAACTTCTGATGGCCTGGGAAACCGACAATCTCCTTTATGGCCGCACTAACAGCCCATGGGGTCTGGAGCGCACTCCCGGCGGCTCAAGTGGCGGCGAAGCGGCCGCGATTGCCGCAGGGATGTCTGCTGGCGGCGTAGGTAGCGATGGTGGCGGCTCAATTCGCGTCCCCGCTCACTTCAGCGGCATCTGCGGCCTGAAGCCGACGCCGGGCCGTATTCCCTCGACCGGACATTTTCCCGTATCCGCGGGTCCATTTGCATCGATCGGCGTCGTAGGGCCTATGGCGCGCACCGTTGCCGACCTGAAAATTATTTTCGAGGCGATGCAAGGCCCGGACGTTGGCGATACCAATGCGGCGCCGGTGCCGCTGCGCTGGCCAAGTGAAGACGAAACCAGGGAGGTGAGAGTTGGTTATTTCGAAGACGATGGGCGTACCCCGGTCACCGCGGAAACCCGCGCAACTGTTCGCACTGCGGCAGAAGCCTTGCGCAGCGCGGGTTTTCAAGTGGACCTGACTCGGCCGGAAGGGCTCGAAGAAGCGCGTCAACTGTGGTGGAAGTATTTCGTCGTTGCCGGCGGTATGCTCATCAAACCGATGTTCAAGGGCCGCGAGTCTGATCTCAGTCCAATCCTGAGGCAGTTTTTGGAATGGTCCGCAGCCGAGCCGGCTCTCACCGCCGAGACCCTGCTCGATGCCTGGATCCGGCGCGACACTCTCCGCGCGCCGTTCCTCGCGCAAATGGAGCAGTATCCTATCCTCTTGTGTCCTGCGGCAGCCATCCCGGCCTTCCGCCACGGCGAGCGCAGTTGGCAGATTGGAGACAAGACCGTCCACTATCTCGACGCCTGGAGTTATACAGAGTTCTTTAACTTGTTAGGCAACCCTGCCGCGGTAGTTCCCGTGGGCAGCTCATCCGAAGGCTTGCCCATCGGCGTGCAGATCGTTGGCCAGCCGTGGCAAGAAGAGCAAGTGTTGTCTGTCGCCGCTGCACTAGAGAAAGAATGCGGCGCGTGGAGGGTTCCGCCACTGGCGTTGAAAATGTCCTAAGTTTCGCGGTAGTATTTTTGTATTATTTCCACCGCTCTTCCATCTCAGTAAGTTAATTCGCACGCGGTCCACGCACTGCGGGCTGAAAATCCGTTCCGTAGGCGCCTGGCTCTTTTCCGAATGCTTGAAAGCTCACCATCAGAAAGTGTCGTACGTCGGGCATTGTCCTGGCTGTTGCCCTTGCTTGTGATCTCGGCCGCCTACCTCTATGCCTTCCCCCAACCGAATATTTTCTACGCCGTTGTGGTGCTGCTACACGCCTTGGCTGGCGTAATCGCCGCAATTCTGCTGATCCCCGCGCTTTTTCGTCCTCTGCGAAACGGAAGCTTCATCGCGCGGACCGGTTGGTTGCTCATCGCGGCTGGAGCGGTTCTAGGACTTATTCTCATCAAGACCGGCACTCCACGCACGGAATGGAAGTGGCTCTATCTGCACATCCTGATTGCTCTTGCTGGAGTCGGTCTTCTGATCGCCGACAAGCTTGGAAGGCTCGGCTGGCTGTCGGCGAGCGCAAGCGCGGCGGCCCTGCGCGCAGCAGTTTGTCTCTTACTGCTTGCAGGAATTGGCTACGGCGCGCACTACGTCCGCGGAAGCTGGCAGACGCGTGTCCGCATCCAGAATCCCACGATGCCGCCCGACAACATGAACGGCGAAGGCGATGGGCCCGAGGGCTCGTTCTTTCCTAGTTCCGCCCAGGTTTATGGCAAGCAGAAAATTCCCAGCAAGTTTTTCATGGAGTCTGACTCCTGCAAGCGCTGCCACGAAGATATCTATAACCAGTGGTTCAGTTCCGCGCACCATTTTTCTTCATTCAACAATCAGTGGTACCGCAAGGCGATCGAGTACATGCAGGACACGGTCGGCACCAAGCCTTCCAAATGGTGCGGCGGATGCCACGACCCCGCCGTGCTCTACAGCGGACTGATGGATACTCCGATCAAGCAGATCGTGCACCGTCCGGAATCGCAGGCTGGGCTCGGTTGCATGATGTGCCACTCCATCGCTGACGTAAAAAGCACGATGGGTCAGGCGGATTTTTATCTTGAATATCCCAAGTTGCACGAATTGGCCGCCACGCAAAATCCCGTGGCGCGCGCCCTGCATGATTTCCTGATCCGGCTGAATCCCGAGCCACATCGGCGGGTATTTCTCAAACCGTTCATGAAAACGCAGACCGCCGAATTCTGCTCCACCTGCCACAAGGTCCATCTCGACGTTCCGGTGAATCACTACCGCTGGTTCCGCGGCTTTAATGAATACGATAACTGGCAGGCCAGCGGAGTTTCCGGGCAAGGTGCGCGGTCGTTCTACTACCCGCCCAAGCCGCAGCAGTGCGCCGATTGCCACATGCCGGCGGAGGCTTCGAAAGATGCTGGCAACATCAATGGCTTCGTACACTCGCATCGTTTTCCCGGAGCGAACACCGCTCTGCCCACGGCGAATGAAGATGCTGCCCAGCTGAAGCTCACCGAGGGATTTCTGAAGAGCGGAGCTCTCACGGTAGATATCTTTGCTTTGTCTACCGCGCAAGCGCCCTTGAAAACTGGCGCAACAAATCAATCGGAACTGGCCACAACATTTGCCGTAGGCGAAGAGGCGGAGACCAAAATCACTCCCGGCATGGGCGGCGAAGTTGCGCCAGTCACTGCGCCGTTGAACCGCGTGCAGCCGGCGCTGCGCCGCGGTGATACCGTCCGCGTGGATGTAGTCGTCCGCACGAAGAAGGTTGGACACTTTTTTCCCGGCGGCACGGTCGATGCCTATGACACGTGGCTTGAACTGAAGGGCACGGACGACAAAGGCCAGACTATCTTCTGGAGCGGCATGGTCGAGGGCGATGGCAAAGGTCCAGTGGAAAAAGGCGCGCACTTCTATCGCTCGTTGCAGATCGATGCGCACGGCAACCCCATCAATAAACGCAACGCGTGGGCTACGCGGGCTGTGGTCTATGTGCGGCTTATTCCTCCAGGAGCAGCCGACACCGTGCACTACCGCATGTCGATTCCAGAAAACGCCGGCAATAAAATCACGCTGCACGCGCGCTTGTGCTATCGCAAATTCGCCTGGTGGGGCACGCAGTTTGCCTTTGTCGGCGAGCCTGATGAAAAGTCAGGCCGCGAGGTGACACCCGAGTACGACGACCGTCCTTTTGTATTCACCAAGTCGATCCAGGGAGTCTCCGCCAAAGAAGAAAAGATCCCTGACCTTCCGATCGTCACTGTGGCGGAAGATGAAGTCACGCTGCCCGTGATGGCCCACAACGCCCCGGCCTTCGAGACCAAGACGATCACTCGCAAAGATGAATGGCAGCGCTGGAACGACTATGGAATCGGCCTGTTTCTGCAGGGGGATCTGAAGGCTGCAGCCTTAGCGTTCCAGAAAGTCACCGAGGCTGATCCGAACAATCCCGATGGCTGGGTGAATATAGGCCGCTGCGCCGTGCAGGAAGGTGACATGGACCGCGCCCGTATCGTCCTCGAGAAAGCGCTGGCCTTATTCCCAAATTTGGCGCGGGCCAATTACTTCTATGCACGCGTGCTGCGCGCGGATGGCAACTACGATGGTGCCGCCGCTCGGTTGCGCGTCGTTCTCAGCCAATATCCGCGCGACCGCGTCGCACTCAATGATCTGGGACGCGTCCTCTTTCTGCAGCGCAAATACGAAGAAGCGGTGAAGACTCTGCAGTCGGTGTTGGCGATTGATCCCGAAGATCTGCAGGCGCACTACAACTTAATGCTGTGCTACAACGGTCTGGGAAACGAAAAGCTTGCGAAGGAGCACGAGGTGCGCTACATGCGTTTCAAAGCCGACGAGTCTTCCCAGGCGATCACCGGACCGTATCGCCAGTTGCATCCCGAAGACAACAACGAGCGGCAGGCAGTGCATGAGCATGTTTCAGTGGCCTTGCCGGCTCTTGGATCGGAACATGTAGGGACAGCCGCCTCGGCTGTCCGGACGGGCAAAGCGCGGCTTGCGTCTGCCACTGCTTCCGCCGGGGCCTCAAGATGAACTGCCGGCTTCCGCTGCAATCCATAAGATTCCTCTGCGTCTCTGTGTCTCTGTGGTTGATGTCCTTGTCGCTAGCAACAAGCCAAGCCCAGCAAATTCACTTCCGCGACGTAACGGCGCAGGCTGGAATCCACTTCACGCACAACAGCGGAGCGTTCGGGAAAAAATGGCTGCCGGAAACCATGGGTCCGGGCTGCGCTTTCATTGACTATGACAATGACGGATATCCCGACATTCTCCTGGTCAACGGCGAAGACTGGGCCGGACACCTGCACGCCGGACCGACAACTCCAAAGCTATATCACAACAATGGCGACGGAACCTTTACGGATGTGACTCGCAAGGCCGGGCTGGCCGTGCCGATGTTCGGACTGGGAGTCGCGGTCGGCGACTATGACAACGATGGCTTCGACGATCTTTTCATCACCGCGTTAGGACAAAGCCATCTCTTCCACAATAACGGCAACGGTACCTTCACAGACGTAACCAAGCTTGCCGGAATGCTGGGTCCGAGCGAGTTCTCAACCAGCGCCGCGTGGGTAGATTACGACCGCGACGGCAAACTCGATTTAGTGGTTGCAAACTATGTGCGCTGGACCGAGCAGACCGATCTCTACTGCACCCTCGACGGCGCGCATAAATCTTATTGCACACCCGAGTCGTATAAAGGTACGTCAGTACGCTTGTGGCATAACCTCGGCGCCGGCAAGTTTGAGGATGCCACTGAGAAAGCGGGCCTCGGCGATCCCACTTCGAAGAGTTTAGGCATCGCTATCCTCGATTACAACGCAGATGGTTGGCCCGACATTCTGATCGCTAACGATACCCAGCCCAACAAACTTTACCTCAATAAGAAAGACGGAACCTTCGAAGAGCGCGGCGTGACTGCCGGTATAGGCTTCAGCGAGGATGGAGTGGCGCGTGCTGGTATGGGCGTTGACGCCGCCGACTACGATCGCAGCGGTCATCCCAGCGTGATCATCACTAACTTTGCCAATCAGATGGCTTCCCTCTACCACAACGAAGGCAACGGACTGTTCGTGGATGAGGCTCCGCAATCCGAAGTAGGCCGCGCCACGCTGGTCACTCTCGGATTCGGCTGCTTCTTCTTCGACTATGACAACGACGGCTGGCCAGATATTTTCGTTGCCGACGGCCACATTGAAGATGCAATCGAGCGTGTGCAGAAGCGAGTGAGTTACGCGGAGCCCTCCCATCTGTTCCGCAATCTTGGCGGGGGTAAGTTTCAGGAGGTGACCGCGCAGATGGGCCCGGCCTTTGCCGTACCTAGAGTGGCGCGGGGCGCAGCTTATGCCGATATCGATAACGACGGCTTTCTCGATATTCTGATCATGACAAACGCAGGACCGGCTTTCTTGTTCCACAACGAAGGCGGATCAAACCATAGTCTTCGCTTGAAACTGGTAGGAACAAAATCGAACCGCGATGGCATCGGCGCGGTCGTACACGTCACGTCGGACAACAATAAAGACAAGCAATGGAAGATGCTGCGCTCCGGTTCGAGTTATCTTTCGCAGAGCGAGCTGGTGCTGACGTTTGGTTTGGGCACACAAGCGAAAGCTGACAGCGTTGAAATCCAATGGCCCAGCGGCGAAGTGGACAAGCTCTCGAACGTGAACGCCGGACAAACCATCACGGTGCAGGAAGGGAAGGGCATTGTGAGCTCGCGCGCATACGGGCCGCCGCCGAAATCGGTCAAGTGACGCAAAATCACGCGCAGAATGTGCCGAGTGAATCCCGCTGTGTTCTCTGTGTCCTCTGTGGTTAAATCGTAGTCGAATGACTCCGCGAATTTCAGTTGCTCTCGCCGGCATATTCCTGGCTGCGCTTGGCCTGTTCTCCACCGCGCCGCAGCTTCAGCCGAAAGCAAATCCGGTCGAAGCCGCGCGCCTGAACAACCTCGGCGCCGCCTACATGAACCAGCAACTTTTCGAGAAAGGATTCAAGGCCTTCCAGCAAGCGGCCGAACTCGATCCCGAACTGACGATGGCCCGGCTGAATGAGGGTATCGCCCTCCTGAACCTGCAGAAGATCGACGAAGCCAAAGCCGCGCTCGAAGACGCGCTCAAGCAGGATCCCAAGAATCCGCACGCATGGTACAACCTCGGCCTGCTCGCGAAAAATACGGGCAACGCTGAGGCCGCGATTGCGGCATTTCACCACGTGGTCGAGATCGACCCGAATGACGCCGACACTTGGTATTTCCTGGGCACGGCCTACGTGCAGGCGAAACAGTTTCCGCAGGCCATCGACGCCTTCCAGCACGCGCTGCAACTCAACCCGCTGCACGCTTCCGCCGAGTTCGGACTCTCACGCGCTTACCAGCAGTCCACCGACGTTGACCACGCCCGCGAGCATTTGAAAAAGTTCCAGTACATCACGCAAAACAAAATAGGCGCGCCCATGAGCCTGGCCTACGGCGAGCAGGGACAGTACTCGCGGGCGGTCGAATCGCCGTCAGCGGTGTTGAAAGCGCCTGCGCCCATCAAAGTTCAGTTTGTCGATGTCGCGGTGCAGGCCGGGCTTGTGACAGGCGCCGCTAAAAACCGAAAGACGGACATTGCCGACAGCTTCCTAGCTCCGGGCGCTTGTTTTTTGGATTACGACGGCGACGGAAGGCCTGACCTATTTGTTGCGGATAACGGTCCGGAAGGAGGTCTCGGTCTCTATCACAATCTGGGCAATGGCCGGTTTGAAGATATGACTAGAAAGGCGGGACTTGATCCGAGCCTCCACGCTGTCGGCTGCGCCGCAGGTGACTACGACAACGATGGCTTTACGGACCTAGCCGTGAGTTTGGAGGGACGTCTCCTCCTGCTTCACAACGAGAAGAACGGAACCTTCAAGGACGTAACCGAGGCTGCGGGGATACAGAGCGTAGTACGAGATAGTGGACTCGCATTCATCGACTACGATCATGATGGCGATATTGATCTGTTTGTCACCGGCAGCACTGATAAGCCTGGAACGGTGTCCCGACACCCTGTCGGCGCAAATGTGATGTGGCGTAATAACGGTAACGGCACATTTACTGACGTGACCGAATCCCTTGGCCTCCAGGGCAACACGCCCAACATTTCTGCTGTCGGTACCGATTACAACAATGATCGCGCCGTCGATATTGTTACAACCGGCATGGCTAACGAATCTGGCGATGCGAAGCTAAACGGTTACATGGGCACTCTGGTCTACGAGAATCCGAGAGAAGGAGAGTTCATCCGGCGTGAACTCTGGACTTCCCCCGTGCCTTCGGAGACTGCGGGCGTCGCCGTCCTCGATTTCGACCACGATGGCTGGATGGACTTGGTTTTCACGCACATGGGAGCGCCGGGGATCACGCTTTGGCGCAACAACCATGGCAAGACTTTCGATCGAGTAGAACTTCCCGAGACGAACTGGGTCCGCGCTTTCGGTGTTGCTGCCTTCGACTACGATAACGACGGCTGGGTCGATCTGGTCGCGGTTGGCGAAACCAAAGACGGCAAGGGCGAGGTGCGGCTGTTCCGCAATCTTGGGGCGGGTGGATTCAAGGACGTCACCGTCGACGTTGGTCTCGACAAGATTCAACTCAAAGAGCCACGCGCCATCATCACGGGCGATTACGATGGCGACGGCGCGACCGACTTGCTGATCACGCAGAATCACGGTCCTGCCGTGCTGTTGCGCAATGAAGGCGGCAATAAGAATCACTGGCTGCGTTTGTCGCTCAAGGGACTGGCAGACAACAAGAGCGCGATCGGCACGAAGGTGGAAGTATTTGCGGGCGGGAACCGGCAGAAGTTTGAGATTGCCGGTTCGAACGGATACCTGGGGCAGAACTCGACTGACATTGTGGTTGGACTCGGCGATGCGAAAGAGGCTGACATCGTGCGCATGACCTGGCCCACGGGCGTGCTCCAAGACGAAATCAATGTTGCGGGTGACAGGCAACAGAATTTTCTTGAGATGGATCGCCGCGGCAGTTCCTGTCCCACGTTGTTTGTCTGGAATGGCGAACGCTACGAACTCGTCGGCGACATGCTGGGCGCGGGCGTTGTTGGACACTGGGTTGGCCCCGGCCAGCGCGATGTTCCGCGGCCGGTCGAATACATCAAGATCGATCGCAACGCCATTCGCGAGAAAGAGGGCAAGCTCAGCTTCCGCTTCATGGAGCCGCTGGAGGAAGCTGTTTATCTTGATCAGGTGCGAGTGCTGGCAGTAGATCATCCAGCTGAGCTTGAGGTTTATCCTAACGAGTATTTCGCGTCGAACCCCCCGTATCCGCCGTTCAAGGTGGTAGTGAGCCGCGATGCGCGTCCTCCCGCGGGCGCGTGGGATGAGCACGGGCACAATGTGTTGCCCGATCTGCAGGCGCATCGCTACATCGGCGATTTTGCGTTGACGCACTTTCAGGGCTTTGCCACGCCACACAGTGTGATGCTCGATCTGGGCGAACCTTACCGCGGAGGGCCTTTGTGGCTGCTGCTGCACGGCGAAGTCGAATACTTTTCGGCGAACAGTATGTATGCCGCGTCGCAAGCAGGCGTGCAAGCGATCTCTCCCTACGTGGAAGCACGCGGCGCAAACGGCCAGTGGGTGCGCGTGATCCACGATATGGGATTCCCCGCAGGCGGTCCGCGCACCATGACCGCCGATCTCAGCGGCAAGCTGCCGCCGGGCACACAGAAGATTCGCATCACCACCAATCTGCAAATTTATTGGGACAGCATTCTGGTGAGCCGAACGCCTCAAGATTTTCGAAACAAGGCCCAGAGCGCACGACTGACGCCGGTTCCGCTGGTTCGCGCCGATCTTGGCTTCCACGGTTTCCCGCTGAAGATCGAAGGCACGCCGCCGGGAAACGTGCAGTACATCTACGAAGAGGTGAGCGCGACCGGGCCGTACACGCGTCCCGCGGGGACCTACACGCGCTACGGCGATGTGTTGCCGCTGCTGACGGCGCTGGACGATCAGTTAGTAGTCTTTGGATCGGGCGATGAGGTGCGCCTCGACTTCGATCCATCGCAACTGCCCGCGTTGCCCCAGGGCTGGGTACGCGATTATTTCTTCGCGGCCAACGGCTACGAGAAAGACATGGACTTCTACGCCGCCGAAGGAAACTTCGTGGCGCCACTGCCATTCCTCAGCATGGGCGACTATCCATATACGCCGATAAAATCATTCCCGCTGGACGACGCGCACGTGAACTATCTTCTGGAATACAACACGCGACATATGTCGGGCAACGAGCAGCGCGGATACTGGTTCGACTACAGTGAGAAGTGACCCGACCATTGTCTGTTGACCAGTCGGCAAAATGTCCACTACAGAAACGTTTTAATATTGACATTTCCGCCCTTCGCATAATTCAATAGGCGGACCCATGGAAACTCCTTCCGCTGTGGCTGTCTCGTCCGCACCCCGCTTGCGCCGTACACTCACACTTTGGGATCTCATTCTTTACGGCGTGATCGTGATTCAGCCGGTCGCGCCCATGTCGGTGTTCGGAGTGCTCAGCGACCGTGGGCATGGGCACGTTGTCACCACGATACTCATCGCCATGGTGGCCATGCTGTTCACGGCGATCAGCTATGGCAAGATGGCGCGGGCGTATCCCAGCGCGGGCTCGGCGTTCACCTACGTGGGGCAGGAGATCAATCCTGCGCTCGGCTATGTCACGGGTTGGAGCATGGTGATGGATTACATGCTCAATCCGATGATCTGCATCATCTGGTGCAGCCAGATCGCGAGGGACTTTGCGCGCGGGACGCCGGTTGTGCAGAGCCTTCCTTACTGGGGTTGGGCCGTTTTCTTTGCGGCTGCCTTTACCGGATTGAACATCCAGGGAGTGAAGACTTCGGCCCGCGTAAATACTGGACTCGCCGCCGGCATGGGGGCGGTGATCGTTTTATTTTTTCTGGCGGCGGCGCACTATATTTTTGGACATCCTCACAACGATCCAGGCTTCTTCACGCGTCCTTTTTATGATCCCGTTTTGTGGAATACCAAGGCTGTTTTGGGGGGAACGTCGATCGCGGTGCTGACGTACATTGGGTTTGATGGGATCTCGACGCTTTCAGAGGAAGCCGAAAATCCACGCCGCAATATTTTACTGGCGACTGTGCTGACCTGCCTGGTAATTGGAATTCTTTCGGCGGTCGAGGTCTATGCCGCGCAGCTCATTTGGCCGGCCACGCAGCCGTTTCCGAACGTGGACACTGCGTTCACTTTCGTGGCGGGAAGGGCTTGGGCTCCGCTGTTTGGCATTCTGGGATTCACTCTTCTGGTGGCGAACTTCGGCTCCGGCATGGGCGCGCAGCTGGGCGCGGCACGTTTACTCTATGGCATGGGACGCAGCAAGGCGCTGCCACAATCTTTCTTTGGCGCGGTTGATCCGAAAAGACACGTACCGCGCAATAATGTGATTTTTGTGGGCGTGATCGCTTTGGCAGGAGCGTTTGTCATCAGCTACGGTCTGGGCGCGGAGATGCTGAACTTCGGCGCACTGATTGCGTTCATGGGCGTGAATCTGGCTGCCTTCATGCGCTACTTCGTGCGGGAGGATAAAAAGAAAATTACCAACTTCTTTCCACCGCTGGCAGGGTTCCTGATCTGCCTGCTGCTGTGGCTCAACCTGAGCCGGCCTGCGAAAATTGTCGGCGCAATCTGGATGGGGGTTGGAATCGCTTTTGGAGCGATCAAAACCAGGGGATTCCGCGGCAACCTGATCGATTTCGAGCTGCCGCCAGAAGAATAACGAATTCTGCAAGTTTTGCGACAGGAGAAAGTGCATGCTCGGTTCGACCAACATTGTTGCTTTTGTTCCTACCAAAGACGCGGGGAAGGCCAGAGCTTTTTACGAAGGAGTGTTGGGACTTCGTTTCGTGAAGGATGACGGGTTCGCGATGGTGCTCGATGCGAACGGAATCATGATGCGAGTGGCGAGGGTGCCGCGATTTACTCCGGCACAGTTCACGATTCTAGGATGGGAAGTTGCGGACATCGGAAAGATGGTCGTAGGCCTGCAGGAGAAGGACGTCCACTGCGAGAAGTTCGGATTCTTCGAGCAGGACGCGCTTGGGATATGGACGGCGCCGGCGGGTGACAAAGTCGCGTGGTTCAAAGATCCCGATGGAAATGTGCTGTCAATCTCGCAGCATGTCGCCTAAGCCTAACCCTGTGCGGGTTGCGATTGAGCAATCGGCTCGTCGGTGACTTAAAGCCCCGGCTGCCAATGAAAAAACAACTGATCGTCCAAAGGGCAAATTCTTACTCTATATTCCCGCCGCTTACTTCGACTACAGGCTTCTCAGCGCCGAGTTTGTTGGCGCGGTAAGTGGCGGTGACCTCGCGCCGCTCACCGGGGAGCAGGCAAATGTAGTTGTCCTCCCAGATGACCGGCAAAATCTCCTCGCCCTTGGCGCCTTTTTGGACTCTCAATCTCACGAAGAATGCCAGACTTCTGCTTGGATTTTCTATCGTAACATGCGTGATGGCTTCGTCGCCCGTGCGCTCGGTGCGGTTACTAACTTTAAGCTTTACCTTAGGAAGTCGCGTTAGGGCGGTGAAATCGGCGTAGGAATCGGTGGGAGTCATCCACCAGGTAGACTTGGCCCAGTCAATCGTCTCGGCCTTCGTGGAAAGCCAATAGAAATTCGAGCCGACCAGTTTGCCACTTAAGTCGGTGAGTCGCATCACGAGGAAATAAACGGGGCTGAGTCCCTGCACTTCGGGCAAGGTGAATATTTTCGCGGTGCTGTCAGGGGGCGCGTCGAGAGAGTCCTGACGAGTGAACTTCTCAGTCATGTCGATGTTGTAAATCTTCGTCGTCAGCTTCAGACCTTTGACGTCTTCATATTGGCTGCTGACTACCCAGATGGAACGATCGTCATAGCCATACACGGGGTGCAGGGCTTCCATGGCGCGCTTGGCGCCGAAGTAGCCGCCGCCGGGCCGCAGGTAATAGTCATAGAGATGCCAGATCATGGAAGGCCAGGCGTTGTTCAGCATCCACTGGATCACGCCCGTCGATTCGTATTTGTTGCGGCTGTAGGCTTCGTACATGGCGCGCACGCCTTCGTATGTTTGCAGTTGCGACTTAAAGGCGAAGTCTTCAACGGTGTCCGCTTTGCCGTAGCGATTGGCGAGCGCGCTGCTGAAGACCTTGATGGTTTTGAATTCACCGCCCCCGGCGTGATAGTTCCACACGTCGTCGATAGGCCACAAGTGATCTTTGCCAACCATGGCCTGAATGCTCTCGATGGGAGGAACGGCGGGTCCCATGCTGGTTTCGGTGTTGAAGCCGTAGGCTCCCCCGCACCCGCCGGCGTTGCATGCCTTGCGGCTAGGCTGACCTTGCGGGGTGTCTTTCTCCCAATAGCTTGGAGCTACGTATTCATATGGCCCGGTCATTTTGACGCCGCTGTCTCCGGTGACGGTAGTGGCTTTTCCGGTGGCCGACGAGACAACGGGGTTGGGCCACAGAAGCTGCTTTTCGATGGTCAGATACATCTGTTCTACGTCTGGTGGGGGAGGGTTGTCGCTGCCGTTCAGCCACATGACGAGGCTGGGATGGCTGCGCAAGCGGTAGATCTGATCGCGCAAGGAGTGCTGCGCGATTTCAAAATCCTGCGGCTTCCAGCGCGGCCAGCGCTCCCAGAAGTCGCAGCAACACCATCCCGCCATCACCAGGATTCCCTCGTGGTCGGCGAGATCGAAGAACTCTTGCGTTTCGAGTTTGCCCTCAAGTCGGACCGTATTCAGGCCCATATCTCGTACGTAGCGGAACTCGTCGTGCAGGCGCTGCGAGTCTTCGCGAAGCATCATGTCGGGGGTCCAGCCGCCGCCGCGGATCAAGATGTTCTTGCCGTTGATGTGGAAGGCGCGTCCGCCCGTAGAATTCAGATCTGAAGTTACTTCGCGAATGCCGAATTGCGTTCTTGAACGATCGCTGACGGCGCCATTGATGTCGAACTCCATATTCAGCGGATAAAGATTCGGTTTGCCCATCTGTGCAGGCCACCATAGTCGCGGATTCGAGAACACGAGTTGAGGGTAGAGGTCAGGAGTGAAGATGACGTCTCTGGTCCCGTTCGCGGCGAGTTCGACTTCCTGCTCGAAGGGGACGTTTTCGATCTGGCCTTTCAGTGTGCCTTTGACCGGATGGCTGGTGCCGTTTTTCAGTTGTGCGGTAACAGTGAGTCGAGCGGAATCATCTTCAGGCAGGTTCAGCTTCGATACCACAGTGGGATAGCGCAACGCAACTGGTCCGCTGGTGGTGAGATAAACTTCACGCCACAGGCCCATGTTTTTGTCGGGAGGCGCCGGATTCCAGTCGACGAAGGTGATCGCCAGATCGTTTTCCGTGGGGGCAAAGACTTGCACGGCGAGAACGTTTTCAGCTCCGGGCCTCAGCGCATCGGTGACATTGAGTTCGTAGGTGCGCCAGGCTCCGGCGATGTCGTTGGAGTTGGCAATCTGCTTTCCGTTGAGCCATACGTTGGCGCGGTAGTTGATCCCTTTGAAATTCAGCCAGACGGTTTTTCCGGAGTAGGATGCAGGCGCGGCGAATTGTTTGCGATACCACCAGGAGACTGCGTAGGGGCTATCGGGCTGCATCGTGATGTTGGAGAAATTTCCGCCGATCGGGTAAGTCACTCCGCTAAATTGACGAAGGTTCATGGCAAAGAACGGGTCCGGAAGAGTCTTGTCCTTCACCAGCGCGGCTACCACGGTCGTGGGAACGCAGGCGTCATGCCAGCCTTTGGGAACAAAGTTGGCGGTAGAGACCACTTCGCCCTTGGCCTCTACTCTGGCGGAGGATTGCAGAGTCCAATGGTCGCTAAGAGCGAGCATGTCAGCGTTCTGAGCGGGCGGATTTTGGTCCGATGATGGGGAATTGCCGGGGTCTACGGCCAGGAGGAAGTGCGAACTGACCAACATCATTGCCAAGAATTGTGCCGACAAGAAACTCAGGAACCGTCTTCGGAAAATCATGTTGCTCCCCTGCGCGCCATCGATGGTCGCGCGTACAGATGACGTTCCATGGACCTCGGTCCGGGAACAAGATGGATAACACGTCTATTGATACGTTTCAATAGATGATTTTTGGAGAGCGAGCGGTCGTGCCGTGAGACCGGAGAGGGGCGCGCCGTTGCACACGATTGCGTAGTTTATAATTGTTAATTCTGCTGCACACTTCCGGAGTGACAAGAAGATGATTCGATTTCTGCAAACTGAAGGACCGTTCAAGAAAATTGTGCTCAGCGGCTTGCTGCTGCTCATTTGCGCGGCCATGGTGATCGCGTTTATCCCGGGCAATCTGGGCAGCGACTTGACGGGTACTCCTGGCAAGGGCGTTGTGGCCAAAGTGGATGGCGAGGATATTACCGCCGAGGAAGTGCGCGAGACGGCCCGCGGGATGCTGCAACAGCAAGGAGCGCAGTTGGGCGCGAATGCTTCCATCCTGTTACCCTTTTTTGCACAACGCGCGGCCGACCAACTGGTGGACCGGCAGGCGTTAGTTTCCGAGGCGCAGCACCTGGGGTTGAAAGCCACACCCCAAGAGATAAAAGACGAACTCCAACACGGACGCTATGCAGAGATTTTCTTTCCCGGCGGAACTTTTATTGGCGAGACGGAGTACGAGGGTCTGCTGCAGCAACACAACCTGACTCCCGCGGCATTCGAAGACTCCGTGGGCAAAGAAATCCTTATCAGCAAGTTGCAGGCGCTGATCACCGGCAGCGCGTCGGTGAGCGATGCCGCTATCCGGCAGGAGTTCGACAAGCAGAATACGAAGGTGAAGTTTGAATATGCCGTCCTGAAGCAGGACGACATCAAGAAGGGCCTTCATCCGACGGCGGAAGAGCTGAAGGCCTTTTACGATAGCCACCAGAAAAACTATGCGAATTCCGTTCCCGAGAAGCGCAAAGTGAAATACGCCATGATCGACTTGGCCAAAATCGAGAATGGCGTGCAGATCACGCACGATGAGTTGCAGGCTTATTACAACCAACACCGCGATCAGTATCGGGTGTCGGAGCAAGCGAAGGTCAGCCACATTCTGATCAAGGCCCCGCTTCCGGGGCCGGACGGAAAAATTGACGAAAAGGGCGTGGCGGAGGCGCAGCGGCGCGCGGAAGATTTGCTCAAGCAACTCAGGGCGGGAGCAAAATTCGAAGACTTGGCGAGAAAGTATTCCGAAGATCCGGGCAGCGCGAAGGAGGGCGGATCCTTGGGCTGGATTGGAAAAGGTCGCACCGTTCCGGAGTTTGAGAAAGCCGCTTTCTCGCTACCCAAGGGACAGATCAGCGACCTGGTGAAGAGCAGCTACGGCTTTCACATCATTCGCGTGGATGACCGGCAGGACGCACACATGAAGACGCTCGATGAGGTGAAAGACCAGATCGAGCCAATCCTCAAGCAGCAAAAGGCGCAGCAGGTAGCACAGAAGCAGACGGAAGACTTGCTGCAGCAGGCCAAGAAGCAGGGACTGGACGCTGCCGCGGACGCCAAGGGCGTGCCGCTCGTAACCTCTGACTTCTTCAGCCGCAAGGACATGGTGCCGGGATTGGGGCCGTCACCACAATTTATGGACGCGGTTTTCACGACGGCGGAGAAGTCGCCAACGGAGATGGCTCCGACGTCGCAGGGCTTCGCCGTGTTCGACTTGCTGGCGGTGAAGCCGCAGTCCACGCCGACGTTTGAAGAGATTCGCAGTCGAGTGGAAGAGGAATTCAAGAACGAACGCTCGAATGTTCTGTTGTCACAGAAGACGCAGGAACTCTCCGATCGCGCCAAAAGCGAGCACGATTTGCAGAAGGCGGCGAAGGAGTTAGGCGCTGCAGTAAAGACGAGTGAACTCGTTTCGCCCGATGGCCAGGTTCCGGATATCGGGTCGATGACCGGGCAGGCTGCGGTTGCGTTCAGCATGAAGCCAGGGGACATCAGCGGGCCGATCAACAGCGGAGCTAACGGAGTGGTGATTGCTGTCACAGATGTGCAGGCTCCATCGGAGGCTGATTTCGCCGCCAAGCGCGATCAGATCCGGGACTCGCTCTTGCAGAGTAAGGAGCAGGAGTTGTTCGGATTGTTTGTGACGAACCTGCGTGATCAGATGGAGAAGTCCGGAAAAATCAGGATCAACCAGGAAGAGATGAAGATGCTGACCCATGCGGGCAGCGAATCGGGAGTCTAGACAGGTTTTGTGGGTGGGGCTGAGTTGTTTGACGGAGGGCTCGGGGTAGTCCTGGTTGCATGTCATTTCCGCGCGCCGCAGGCATTTTGTTGCATCCCACGTCGTTGCCTTCGCGCGGCGGGATCGGTGATTTTGGTCCGGCCGCCTATCAATTCGCTGACTCCCTCTCCTCGGCCCGACAGGGACTTTGGCAGGTTCTGCCGCTGGGTCCGGTCGGTTACGGGAATTCGCCATATTCTTCCACCTCAGCATTTGCTGGTAACCCCCTGCTGATTAGCTTGGAGCGCCTGGCCAGCCGCGGCTGGATCGATCAGAACAAAGTTTCTCACCTTGCTTCGGACGCTGGTCCGGTGGCGTACGACCGGGTTTTCGCCACGAAAATGCCGCTGCTTTTTGAAGCCGGGCGCGGTTTTGTCGCGTCGGCTTCGGCCAGCGCGCGCGAACGCTTTGAGCGGTTTTGTACGGAGAACGCCTGGTGGCTGGATGAGTTCGTCCTTTTCGATGCGTTGCGCGCGCGGCATAAGCTGGCGAGTTGGAATGAATGGCCCACAGAATTGGCACATCGGGAAGCCGGCGCGATGGAGCGGGTGCGCCTAGACTTGGCGGACGATTTGAAGATCCGCAGCGCGCTGCAGTTTGCTTTCTACGAACAGTGGCAGGCGCTGCGGCGTTATTGCGCGGAGCGCAAGATTCGCATCGTAGGCGACGTCGCGATCTTTGTGAATTACGATAGCGCCGACGTCTGGATGCACCGCGATCTCTTTCGGTTAAACGAGAACCTTGACCCTGACGTGGTTTCAGGTGTGCCGCCTGACTTCTTCAGCAAGACGGGACAACGCTGGGGCAATCCTCTTTACCGCTGGGATGTGATGAAGGCGCAGGGATACGAATGGTGGGTTCAGCGCCTGCGCTGGGCAACGCGAAACTGCGACTACATCCGGCTCGATCATTTCCGCGGGTTCGATCAGTTTTGGGAGATTCCTGCGGCGGATCCAACTGCGATTAACGGCCGGTGGGTGGATGGTCCGCGGGACGACCTGTTTCATAAGCTGCGCGAGGCACTGGGCGGACTGCCATTCTTCGCGGAAGATCTGGGCTACATCACGCCCGAGGTCCATGCTCTGCGCGAGCGGCTGCAAATTCCGGGAATGGCGGTGCTGCAGTTCGGTTTCGGCGACGAGGGCGCGCACATGTATTTGCCGCATCGCGCCGCGGGCAAAGTGATCTATACGGGAACGCACGATAACGATACGACGGTGGGCTGGTACCAAGCCTCTGCCGCGGATCATGACCGGCGCAACGCGGAATGCTATCTCGGATGCTGCGACGATGGTATTCATTGGGCGTTCATCCGCGCGGCTCAGACCTCGGTGGCCGATCTTGCTCTCATCCCGCTGCAGGACGTGCTTGGCCTGGGCAGCGAAGCGCGCATGAACACTCCCAGTCTGGATGGCGGGAATTGGAAGTGGCGGCTTGCGCCGGGACAGCTCACGCCTGAATTGACCGCAAAACTTGCTCATCTTGCCGAAGTGACAGACCGGTTGCCTCAGCCATTTGCCGTTCCCCCGGATGAAAACTTCGCGGCCTGAGTCAGCAGCTCAATTCTTAGTTATTACACGCCGATTGTTAAGAAAGTGTTACGCGACCTGGAGGCTTTGCGCCTTGCTTTAGATCGTGTATAGAAGTTACGGAGAGTTTTATTGGCGAACGAACCCATTATCGAAGCTAAGGCAATTGAGAAGTCCTATCCACAACCGGATGGAACGCGCATCCAGGTGGTTGGACTCACGGACTTCTCAATAGAGCCCGGGAAAATCATTGCTCTGTTGGGCGCCTCCGGCTGCGGCAAGTCTACTCTGCTGCGGATTCTGAGCGGCCTTTCGCAACCTTCGTCGGGCGCGCTGTTCTGGCACGGCAAGCCCCTGAACGGTCAAGCACCCAACGTGGCCATCGTCTTTCAGAGCTTCGCACTGTTTCCCTGGCTCACTGTACTCGAGAATGTGGAGGCCCCGCTGGAAGCGCGGGGAGTGCCAGCTGTGGAGCGACGCAAACGCGCACTGCGTACTTTGGATACTGTGGGCCTCGACGGATTCGAGACGGCGTATCCCAAGGAGCTTTCCGGAGGGATGAAACAGCGGGTAGGGTTCGCGCGGGCGCTCGTGGTTGAACCGGAAGTGTTGTTCATGGACGAACCATTTTCCGCTCTCGATGTGTTGACGGCGGAAAACCTGCGCGGCGAACTGCTGGAGCTCTGGCTCAACAAGAAGATGCCGACCAGCGCAATCTTCATCGTCACGCACAACATCGAGGAGGCCGTAATACTGGCGGACCGAATCGTGGTCCTGGGAAGAAATCCGGCTCGCATCCGCTCGGATTTTAACGTGAAGCTCTCGCATCCTCGCGACCGCAAGTCCGGCCGTTTTGTTGAACTGGTGGATTACATCTACAAAGTGATGACCGAGCCGGATGTCGAACACGCTGTGCCGGATCCGGAGAGTACGGGAGAGATCGTCGTGCCGCCGGGCGGGCTGAAGAGGGCGCAAGCGCCGGTCCGGACGAACAAGTACCAGATTCTGCCGCACGCACGCGTGGGCGGAATCGCCGGCCTGCTCGAGTTGCTTCACGATCGCGGTGGACACGAGGACCTCTTTCGCCTCAGCGAAGAGTTGGTGATGGACGTCGAAGACTTGTTGCCTATCCTCGAGGCTTGCGTTCTGCTCGGCTTCGCCTGCTTGAAGGAGGGCGATGTGCAACTCTCGCCGCAGGGGGCTACGTTCGCCGATGCTGACATCCAACGGCGCAAAGTTCTGTTCCGCGAGGCCGCGCTGGAGCACGTCACAATCCTGAAGCAGATCGACAGCATTCTTAAGCGGAAGTCTGACCATTCTATTGCTGACGAATTTTTTCACGACATTCTGGATGAGCATTTCTCAGAAGAGGAAGTACAGCGCCAGTTGGATACGGCCATGAACTGGGGCCGGTATGCCGAAATCTTCGATTACGATCGTGAGAGCGGCCGTTTGACGCAAACCGAAGCAATGCAAAGCGAAATCGTAGAACACACGGTTGAGAACCAGGGCTCAGCTCTCACGCCAAAAGCCTGACCGAGAATTCCTGTTGAGGAAAAAAGCCATCGCATGAAAAGAAGCATCAGCCTGCGGGGATTCTCGGCGTATCGTTTGTGGTCGCAACTGCCGAGCCTCGAAACTTCGCACCTGCCCGATCTC
>Ga0187891_1001400_pt1 | contig 20697 bp, 15 predicted proteins | sample June2016WEW_21_4_FD_132990 | JGI IMG/M metagenome (GOLD analysis project Ga0187891, IMG submission 132990) | Peatland microbial communities from SPRUCE experiment site at the Marcell Experimental Forest, Minnesota, USA - June2016WEW_21_40 | ecosystem: Environmental > Terrestrial > Soil >... | reverse complement strand
GTTCGCGGTAGCCGCTGACATCGCCCTGCACTTCGGTTAAAGCTGGAAGGTCTTTGCCTTCCGTTTGACTTCGATCAAAAACGTAGACGGCCCGAAATCCGTAGAGCGTTCGCTGACCTTCCGTGGTTGCGTCTTCACTTGGCTCTTCGGTCGCTACATCCTTCATGCTTCGTCTTCCGACCATCGGGGCGAGAATGAAAATGCCTTTTTCTCCCCGTTTAACGAAGCGGCCAAGCGAGTTCCAAGTACGAAGTCCGGCAACATTGGTAGCATCGGGCTTCTGACGTGCGATGAGCATGATGTTGCCGAAGCTGTAGCTGTGAAACTTCGCCATTGCTCCGAGGTATGCGGTGAGGACTTCACTGTGACCGGACTCCAATGCTGCAACGAGGAAATCCACGGCCTCTTTGGTTCGTGTGTTGACTTCTTCTAATTTCATGTTTTTTCCCTTTCTGCCGTTTCCGGCTTGTTTCTTTCTTCACTTGAGCGGCAGCGGGAAGAAACAAGGCGGAACGGTGAAAGGGACAGAACGGAGGCCGAAGGAGGGTGGCAGGGCGTGAGTGAAAGCGCGGTGAGTGCCAAACGGGGTTGGGGTTAGTTTGGCGCGAAACCGGCGCAGTCCGAAACGCCCGCCTGAGCCGCGGCTAAGCGGCATCCACCCGGAGGAGGGTGGAGTGGAGAAAAAGACGGCGCAGCGCCTTCCGCAAGGAAATGAACCATGGGGTTAGGTATTGGAAGTCAGCACACAGAAGGCACTCACAGGAATTCGCAACGTCTAGCGCGTGGCATTCTCGATTGCGTGCTCGCTTGCCTCGCAAGAAGAGGGTGACAGCTTCGAAAAGGCCGGGAAAATGGCCGGGGCGGAGTCAAAATATGGGTTGCGTCTGATTTAGAGAAAGTAGTATAGTTTTTCTAAATTTCAGGGTGAGATAAACGATGCAAACCATGCGGGATCAGATAGTTGCAAGGATTAGTCGGCTGGGCGAAGGAAAGGCCTTCTCAGCGAAGGATTTCCTGGATATCGCGAGCCGGGGCACGATCGACATGGCCCTCGGCGGTCTGACCCGCATGGGCAAAATCCGGCGTATCCGGCGCGGTCTTTATGACATGCCACGCATCAACGAAGCGCTTGGCGGCAAGCTGAGCCCGGATATCGATGAGGCTGCACGCGCGCTCGCGCGACGGCAGCGGTGGAAGATTGTGCCGGAAGGAGCATGGGCAGCTAATCTCCTCGGGCTTTCACAACAGGTGCCCGCGAAAATCACCTATCTGACGGATGGGCCTAATAAAGAGGTTCAGATCGGACGCCGGAGCATTCATTTCAAACACGCGCGGCCGAAGGTGATGGCTGGGCCCGATGGGAAGTTCGCCCTGGTGGTGCAGGCGCTCCGCTATCTCGGCAAGGAAAGCGTGGGCAGACGTGAGATCGAAACTTTGCGTTCGTCTCTGTCGCCAACGGAAAAACGGCAACTCATCAAAGAAACGCAGTTCGGCGTGGAGTGGATCAACGAAGTGGCGAAACAGATCGCGGAGAAAACCGCGTGAATAAGGTCGCTCAGATGAGCGGGCGCGAGCGCGCCGACGTATTCGTAGAAACAGCGGAACGTAAGGCGCTCGCAGAAGCGATCATCGAGAAAGACTTCTGGGTCTGCTGGACTCTCAAGCAGCTTTTTTCAATCGAGCCACTCGCCGGGCGGCTTCTCTTTAAGGGGGGCACCTCGCTCTCGAAGATATTCCACGCGATCAACCGCTTTTCAGAAGACATCGACCTGGCCGTTGATTACGTCGCTCTGGGTTTCAGAGGCGAAAAAGATCCTCGGCGGGAGGGTTTGTCGAATACAAAACGAGCCGCCATTCTCGATGAGATGATGGCGACATGTTGGGACTACATCGGTGGCGAATTCCTCGCGGTTTTCAAGAAAAGATGCGAGGAAATCCTCGGGGCAGGAGGACCATGGAGCCTCGGGGTCAGCAAGAAGGACCCGAACGTTGTGGAGTTCCACTATCCTCCCGCAAGCACGAAGGCGCTGTCGTATATTGCTCCTCAAGTCGTGCTGGAGTTGGGTACTCACGCGGAATTTGTGCCACATGACAATTTCACCATTCGCTCGTTCGTTGCCGAGGAATTCCCGAAGCTGATTTCGGAACCCGATATTCCGGTCGTTGCGCTACTCGCGAAACGAACGTTCTGGGAGAAGGCAACCATCCTTCATGCAGAATACTTCCGTCCTCCCGAAAAGCCTCTGCCGGACCGCTATTCTCGCCACTACTACGACGTTGCGATGATGGCTAAGGCGCCTATTAAGGCAGAGGCGCTTGCGGACTTACCGCTGCTCGCTCAGGTTGTGAAGCACAAAGAGACGTTCTATCCTTCGGCCTGGTCTCGGTATGACGTGGCCCATCCGGGAAGTTTTCATTTGGTGCCCGCGAAAGAGCGCATAGATGCTTTGCAGCGCGATTACAAGAATATGGCTCCGATGATTTTTGGCGAGCCGCCGAGATTCGACTGGATCATGGAAGCATTGGCGGCGCTTGAACAGGAAATAAACAGATAACTACATGAACAAGAAAGACCTCAGCGAGCGCGATATTTGCAGCAAGTTCATCGGCCCAGCCGTGAAGCGGGCAGGGTGGGACGGCATGTTGCAGATTCGCGAAGAGGTAGCCTTCACCAAGGGAAGGATCATTGTTCGTGGCAAGCTTGTGTCACGCGGTAAGGCCAAACGAGCAGACTACATCCTTTATTACAAGCCCAACATTCCCATCGCTATCATTGAAGCTAAGGACAACAACCACAGTGTGGGCGATGGTATGCAGCAAGCGCTCGATTACGCTGCCACGCTCAAGATTCCTTTTGTGTTCTCATCGAATGGCGACGCTTTTGTCTTTCACGACCGCACCGGTCAGAGTGCACAGAAAGAAGCCAATCTGACCCTCGATCAGTTCCCGTCGCCTGCCGAATTGTGGGACAAGTACCGAGCCTGGAAGGGACTGACACCTGACGAAGAGCAGATCGTTTTGCAGGACTACTTCGAGGACGCGAGCGGAAAGGCACCGCGTTATTACCAATGCAATGCCGTTAATGCGGCCGTCGAGGCAATTGCCAAAGGTCAGAACCGCGTGCTTCTCGTCATGGCTACGGGCACGGGAAAGACGTACACGGCGTTTCAGATCATCTGGCGGTTGTGGAAGGCAGGCCGGAAGAAACGTATCCTCTTTCTTGCTGACCGAAATGTCCTTGTCGATCAAACGATGGTGAATGATTTCCGGCCCTTCGGTGCGGCCATGGCCAAGCTGAGTACCGGTGCGAAAACCATCGAACGGGAAGACGGCTCGGAAGTCGAGCTGACGACTGCGCTCGACAAAAAGCGCCGCATCGATACTGCCTACGAGGTTTACCTCGGGCTTTATCAGGCGATCACCGGGCCGGAGGATCGCCAGAAGCTCTTCCGGGAGTTTTCGCCGGGCTTCTTCGATCTCATCGTCATCGATGAGTGCCATCGTGGTAGTGCCGCTGAGGATTCAGCCTGGCGAGAGATCCTCGAATACTTCTCCGGTGCGACCCAGATCGGACTCACCGCTACGCCGAAGGAAACCACTTACGTTTCCAACATTCACTATTTCGGTAAGCCGGTTTACACCTACTCGCTTAAACAAGGCATCCAGGACGGGTTCCTTGCACCTTATAAGGTCGTCAAGGTTCATATTGATGTCGATGTTGAAGGGTATCGCCCGGAGCGGGGCGATACCGACCGATACGGCAACGAGATCGAAGACCGCATCTATAACACCAAAGATTTCGACCGCACGCTGGTCATCGATGACCGGACCAAGCTCGTGGCACAGAAAGTTTCCGACTTTCTAAAAGAGAGCGGAGATCGTTTTCAGAAAACCATCGTCTTCTGCGTGGATGAAGAGCACGCCGCGCGTATGCGGCAGGCTCTTATTAACGAAAATAAGGACCTGTGCGACAAAAATCAGCGCTACGTCATGCGTATCACCGGCAGCGACGCCGAGGGGCAGGCGCAATTGGGTAATTTCATCGACCCGGAAGCAAAATACCCCGTGATTGTCACCACGTCACGGCTACTTTCGACGGGAGTGGACGCCCAGACATGCCGCCTTATCGTGCTTGACCGGCCCGTGGGCTCAATGACGGAATTCAAACAGATCGTGGGCCGCGGAACGCGCGTTCACGAAGACACCAAGAAGTTTTATTTCACGCTCATCGATTTCCGAGGGGCAACAGGTCATTTCGCGGACCCTGACTTTGACGGTGAACCCGTGCAGATTTATGAACCGGGCGCGAACGATCCCATGACGCCGCCCGATGAGGTGCCTCCTGGCGGCGATGGTGATGAACCAATCCCGCCGACACCGGGCGATGACGAAGTCGTCGTTGACGGCGAAGTCCCAGACATTACGATTAAACCGGGCGAAGAAAAACCGCGTAAGGTTTATGTCGATGGGGTAGGGGCTACAATCCTCGCCGAGCGCGTGGAGTATCTCGACGAAAACGGCAAACTGATTACCGAAACGCTGCGGGATTTTACCAAGAAGGCTTTGAGGAAACGCTTTGCCAGCCTCGATGACTTTCTCAAACGATGGAAATCAGCCGAGCGCAAGCAAGCTATTATCGAAGAACTGGAAAACGAGGGCCTTTCTCTTGACCCGCTCACTGAGGAAGTAGGTAAGGACCTCGATCCTTTCGACCTCATCTGCCATGTAGTCTTCGACCAGCCTCCGCTGACGCGGCGGGAACGTGCGGACAACGTCCGCAAGCGGGATGTTTTTACGAAGTACGGCCCGCAAGCTCGCGCCGTGCTTGAGGCGCTGCTGCAGAAATATCAGGATCAGGGTGTCATCGATCTTGCCGATCCGCGGGTTCTCCAGATTCCACCGTTCGACGCGATGGGGACTCCTTTTGAGCTAATTAAACAATTCGGTACGCGGGCTGATTTCATGTTCGCGGTCCATGAACTCGAATCCGCCATTTACCAGAGGGCAACCTAAGCCATGTCCGTTCGCACTACGGTTAAATCGATCCAAGACATCATGCGCCAGGACAGCGGCGTCGATGGCGATGCCCAGCGCATCTCGCAATTGTGCTGGATGTTCTTTTTGAAGATTATTGATGACCAGGATCAACAGTTTGAACTGATGCAGGAGGGATACCGCTCGCCGATCCCCAAGAAGCTGCGGTGGCGCTCATGGGCGGCCGATCCCGAAGGGATAACAGGCGACGAACTTCTCGGCTTCGTGAATACGCAGCTTTTCCCACAGCTAAAGGAGCTTTCGACGGCTGGGGAACAAGCCGATCGCCGCCGCGTCGTCCGTGACGTGTTTGAGGATGCGTACAACTACATGAAGTCCGGCCAGCTCATGCGGCAGGTCGTGAACAAAATTAACGAAGTGGACTTTAACAATCTCGCCGAGCGCCAGCATTTCGGCGATATCTATGAACAGATCCTCAACGACCTCCAGAGTGCGGGCAATGCGGGCGAATATTACACTCCGCGCGCCGTTACCGCGTTCATGGTGGACCGCATTGATCCTCACCCTGGCGAAATCCTTCTCGACCCCGCTTGCGGTACCGGAGGGTTCCTCACTAGCGCCTTGCGCCACATGCGAGAGCGCTACGTAAAGAAGGTCGAGGATGAGCAGAAGATGCAGCGAGCGTTACGAGCAGTGGAAAAGAAACAGCTTCCACACATGCTCTGCGTCACCAATATGCTCCTGCATGGCATTGAGAATCCTAGCTTTGTGCACCACGACAACACGCTTGCCCGACCTTACATCAGTTACGGCGCAAGCGATCGCGTTGATATCGTTCTCACGAATCCGCCCTTTGGCGGCCGTGAAGAAGACGGTATCGAAAGCAACTTTCCGAAACATTTTCAGACCCGTGAAACAGCGGACCTGTTTCTCGCTCTCATCATCCGCATTCTGAAACCTGGTGGGCGCGCCGCCGTGGTGTTGCCGGATGGCTCTCTGTTCGGCGAAGGTGTCAAGACGCGGCTTAAAGAGCACCTGATGGAGGAGTGCGACCTTCACACCATAGTCCGGCTGCCGAATAGTGTTTTCAAACCCTATGCTGGCATCGGCACGAACCTGTTGTTCTTTGAGAAAGGTGAGCCCACCAAAGACATCTGGTTTTACGAGCACCGCGTACCCGAGGGACAAAAGGCTTACTCCATGACCAAGCCTATTCGCGTCGAGTATTTGAAACCCTGCGTGGATTGGTGGGGTGGCGTGAAACGGAAGGGACGGAAAGAAAACGAGGTGGCCTGGCGCGTTACGAGCGACGAAGTGAAAGCACGCGACTACAATCTGGACTTCAAAAACCCCAACACCGTTGCCGACGAGTACGGCGAGCCCGAGGAACTGCTCGCCAGGTTGAATAAAGCCGATAACGAGGCCGCCGCTGTGCGCGACCAGCTTAAGAGCATTCTGGAAGAGGCACTCCTCCGATGAATCCGCTGCAGTTCCTTGAACACTTCGATCGCGTCATCGACGCGCCGGAGTCAATACCGCAATTGCGGCAGTTTATCCTCAATCTGGCTGTCCGGGGAAGGCTCATCGCACAAGATCCAAAGGATGAGTCCGGCATGGAACTGCTGGAGCGCATCCGAGCAGAGAAAGTACACTTGGTGAGTAGGGGAATACTCAAGCATCAAAATCATACAGGCACAGGTGTCGAAGAACGAGCCGAATTTGTTGCTCCTCTGGGTTGGGCTCTTACGACGCTGGACGAAGTGGCGTACAAGATCACAGACGGAACGCACAAAACGCCCACTTACGTTTCCGAAGGGGTGCCATTCGTTTCCGTAAAGGATTTCAGTGGCGGAAGACTAGATTTTACTAACGCACGACGTATCTCGAAGGAAGAGCACGCGATGCTCTACAAACGCTGTGATCCTCATCGCGGCGATATTCTCATTTGCCGAATAGGAACTCTGGGGAAGGCGGTTCTCGTAGATACCGACCAGGAGTTCAGCCTGTTTGTCAGTGTTGGATTAATTCGTTTTAGCCAGGGTCTTATTGCCCCACAATTCTTTCGACTCTTTCTGAATTCGCCGGTCGCGGAGAAGGAATACAACCGGATCAAGGTCGGCGGTGGTACTCACACAAACAAGCTCAATTTAGAAGATCTGCATACCATCATTTTTCCGCTTCCCCCACTCGCTGAACAACACCGCATTGTCGCTAAGGTCCACGAGTTGATGGCGCTGTGTGATCGATTGGAAACCGCCCAAACGGAACGGAAGAACCGACGGCATCAGCTGGCGGCGATATCCCTTCATCAACTCGGCAACGGTGGGACAGAGGAGAACTTCGAGGGACAGGTCCGTTTCTGCCTCAGCAATTTCCAGCACCTGACCGCTAGCTCAGCGCAAATTCCGACGGTGCGTCAGACGATACTTAACCTCGCCATTCGCGGGCGCCTCGTCTCACAAGATCCCAAAGACGAACACGCCGCGCGTTTCCTTGGCGACCGTCAGCTTATTCGGGATTCGGAGAGCGAACCGTGGAAGTTGCCTCCCGGATGGGCGTGGTCTTCGTTCGGTCTGATTGGGGAAACTCTGGGCGGCGGAACTCCAAGCAAAGCGAATCCGGAGTTTTGGAAGGGGCCGATTCCTTGGGTGAGTCCAAAAGACATGAAGGTTGACGAGATAGCTGATGCCCAAGATCACATATCGCCCACCGCCGTTGAACAGTCGGCCACGCGCCTTATCCCGAAGACATCTCTCCTAATGGTGGTACGGGGAATGATCCTTGCCCATTCATTCCCGACGGCGATAAACACAGTTGCTGTGACGATAAATCAGGACATGAAAGCGATCATGCCGTTCCGAGGGGACATGATCCGGTTCCTTCTGCTGTTGACGAAGGGACTGAAGCCGGAGATCCTGCGCCTTGTTCTGCGGTCAACGCATGGTACCTGCAAGCTGTTGACTGACGATCTCTTCTCTTTGCCGATTCCAATTCCACCTCTAGCTGAACAATGCCGCATTGTCGCGAGGGTGGACGAACTGAGGGGCCTCTGCGACCGATTAGAAGAGCGTCTCACCACTGCCCAAGCTGAGAGTCGTCGCCTGCTCGATGCAATCCTCGGCCAGGCTTTGCACGCTGATTGTGTACAGAGCGATGTACTGTAAGGATCGTAAGATGTACCAAACTCTTGAGCCGGATTGACGGTGCGGAGGGTAGGGGGCTGAAGGTGGACGAATGAAATTGATTATCCCCGGCATCTTCGCAGTCGATGAAAAGACGACTCGGAAGAATCGCATTCAACGGCTTGCAGAGCGCTCCCGCCGCATTGACGGCAATCTTGCGACCTTTACCCGAGATCGACTCAAAGGACTCTTGTTCGAATCAAGCGACGGGATAGCAACGATACTGATAGTTCCGCCAAAATCCAAAAACCTACCCGAAAACTATGCCACCATCCTGGGCGCTGAAGTCGATACCCGAAATGAAGAAGTGGATGTCTCGAACGGTATATGGCTGCGGACTCCTTTGGCAGCAGTTCAGGCTGCAGAAAACTCTTACGAGCAGGAAATTCAGGACGTTCTCGATTCTTGGCGAGGGGCGTTCTCTTACATTCCGGAGGACCCGGAAAAACACATAGAGGGTCTTCGGGGACCACAGATTGGCGCTCTGCATGCAATCCATGCTCATTGGGCGGTTTCGAACTCGACGGCGACGATCGTTATGCCGACCGGAACTGGGAAAACTGAGACGATGCTGTCCATCCTCGTTACGGCACGATGTCGCAGACTCTTGGTGGTTGTTCCTTCAGATGCGTTACGCAATCAGATCGCGGAGAAGTTTGTTACCTTGGGCTTGCTCAAGAAACCGGGCGTCGGGCTGCTTTCGTCTAGCGCCCAATTTCCATTCGTCTGCAAACTCGAACATATTCCCCAAGACATAGCCGAACTGGATGAGCTAGCGGCACGGGCACAGGTGTTGGTTACAACGAGTTCCATTGTTGGGCAATGTTCCGAGGAGCTTCAGAACCGGTTCGCTCACCACTGTCCTTATCTGTTCATCGACGAAGCGCACCATGCAGAAGCGCCTACATGGAGCGCGTTCAAGGCTCGTTTTTCTAACGGTCGGGTTGTCCAGTTCACCGCGACGCCGTTCAGAGAGGACGGACGCCCACTGGATGGGACCATAGTGTTCAAGTATCCGCTAAAGAAAGCGCAAGAAGACGGTTATTTCAAGCCGATCAATTTCGAACAGGTGACGGCCTTTAATCTTAAGAAGGCAGACAAAGAGATTGCCAAGACGGCAATTCGACGACTGCGCGCAGAACTCGATAAAGGCCATATCCTCATGGCACGCGTCGAGAATGTAAAGAGAGCGGAGCAAGTCTATGAGCTTTACAAGTCGGAGACGGACCTGAAACCCGTTCAATTGCATACGGGAGTCGCTTCCGCAAAGGCTCGTGATCTTGCGCGGCGTCAGCTTATATCCAAGGAGTCGCGCATCGTTGTTTGTGTGGATATGCTTGGAGAAGGCTTCGATCTACCCGAGCTTAAAATCGCCGCATTTCATGACATTCGGAAATCTCTTGCTGTAACCCTCCAGCTGGCGGGCCGCTTCACAAGGGCACGTGAGGATCTTGGCAATGCGACGTTTATTGCGAACGTTGCCGACGTGAATGTACGTGATGAATTGCGAAAACTATACACTCGCGATCCAGACTGGAATGTTTTACTTCCGGCCCTGAGCGAACGAATGATAGGAGAACAAAGCTCTCTTCAAGATTTCATTCGCGATTTCGCTGAGTTTCCCGCTGAGATTCCGCTCAAGGCTGTAAAACCGGCGACTAGTGCCGTTGTCTACACAACGGAATGTGACAATTGGCAACCCGAGCGCTTTAGGGATGGCATCCCGGCTCCTGATTCTTGCGTGCGCATTCACCACTCGATCAATCCGCATCAGAACACTGTCGTCGTGGTCACAGCCCGTCGTGTCGGAATGCTCTGGACGGATTCGGAAAGCTTGTTCGGATGGGAGTGGGAGCTCTATGTTGTCTATTGGTCCTCCGAAAAGAATCTTCTCTTCATCAATAGTTCGAGCAACAAGGGAGAATTCAGTACGTTGGCGCAAGCGTTGACGGGGAACCGGGCAACGCTGATTTCGGGGCCTCGCGTATTTAGAACCTTTTCAGGTATCAACCGACTCCGATTGCAAAATGTGGGATTGACTGAGCAGATCGGCCGCAATGTCAGATACACCGGGCGCATGGGCTCCGACGTTGAGTCCCGGCTGACCCAGGCGCATCTTGGAAATGCCCAAAAATCGGTCCTTGCGGGTGTGGGATTCGAGAATGGCACCCTAAGCTCCATAGGCGCTTCACGCAAAGGCAGAATTTGGTCTCAAAGGCGCGAGCATCTCGACAAGTTTGTCGCCTGGTGCGACGGGATCGGCGCGAAGTTGTTGGACAACTCGATCGATCCCGATCACGTTCTTCAGGGAACGCTTGTTCCGACGATAATCACGCAAAGACCCGAGAAGATGCCTCTGAGCATCGATTGGCCGGAATCGGTCTACACCGAATATGAGAACAATTGGTTCTGCACTCTCGGGGACACCGAATACTCAATGAGCGAACTCAGCATTAACCTCGTTAACCCCACTCTGGGAGGGCCGCTTCGTTTTGAGATTGCAGCCGAGGATGCGCGAGTGGAATTTGAGTTGGAGCTGTTCGGCGAGGAGGGACATGAGAACTTCCGCTTTGTTCATCGTGGCGAAACACAGTCCGATGTAAAGCATGGCAGAGGAGCGCAGCCACATTCTTCGGCGAGCTTTTTCTTCGAGGACCCTCCTGTCATTTGGTTTGCCGATGGATCGTCGCTAGAGGGGAATCAATACATCGTATTGAGAAGCCCGCAGCCCTTGTTCAATTCGACCCGCGCCATTGCATGGGATTGGACAGGCGTTGATATCACGAGCGAATCGCAGGGAGAGCAGAGACAACAAAACACAATTCAAGCCCGAGTAATTCGTGAGCTTATGCAGAGCGAAGAGTATAGCGTCGTTTTCGACGATGACGGTTCAGGCGAACTGGCGGATGTTGTTACGATACGTGTCGTCGGGGGTTTAGACGCTCCAACCAAAGTCGAGATCGGCTTGTATCACTGCAAGTACTCACAACAGGCGACCCCCGGTCACCGGCTACACGATCTCTACGAAGTCTGTGGGCAGGCACAGAAGAGCATTTGGTGGGCGGCCTCTCCGCTGAAGAAAGGCGACTTATTAACCCATCTCATGCGGCGCGAGAGTCTGCGGGTGGATAGAGCCAGACCTTCACGATTCGAGCGCGGCAGTATCGATACACTGCAAACGATCCGTGAAATAACCCACATTGTACCTGTGTCCTTAACCGTTGCAATCGTTCAACCCGGTGTTTCCAAATCTCAGCTCTCTAATGACCAGCTCCAGTTGTTGGGTGTCGCCGAAAACTATCTGAGTGAAATGTACCAACTCGGGTTTCGCGTAATAGTGAGCGCATAGCCGAGTGCGTGTTATTCGGATACGCGGCGCAAAGGTTTCGGCAAACGCGGGTGCGGCGATATCTTCTCTTGACGCGGCAATAGTATGTCCGCCGACATAACCTCGAACATCGCGCGCGCATCTTTTCGGGTCAGCAATAGCAAATGCCCATACCCGAGGGTGCCGCTGATACTCCACTCATACGTGCTCACCAGCATGTCCTCGATGCCATCGCCATTCAAATCGGCGTGCATCACGTCCCAGAACGCTTTACCCATGCCACCGTACGTGACCGCGAGATGGTGTGGCGACTGATCGGTAACCACTACCTGACCTTGGTTGACGAAATCTCCGATACTGAGGCCCCGATCATGCAGAGTCGTCAGCTCGCGTTTTTGATCCGGGGAAAGGTATGGCAGCAAGGTAACCGGGAGCATATTTATGGTGTTAATCCCAGCTTCGGGCGAACCAATAAAGCTGGAATCGGCGACGCGAGCGACTGAGAAGGCTTGTATGAGCGAATATGCTCGTTTAAAGAACGCCTCTTCTTTGATGTCATAGTTGCTGCGCGCATAATACCCTTCCGAAATCGCCTGAGCCCATTCGCGGCAAGTGGTAACCGGCCAATATCCGGTGAAGGTATCTTGCGGGCGAACCATAATCAAACGATCCAATCCGTGCTGGCGAGGTAACAGGGGTTCGTCGAGAAGGCCTTCCGTGTTTTCCCGTTTGAGCATCCCCGTCACGAAGCGGTTGGTAAAATGAACCCCTTCGAATATTTCAAACGCGTCTTCGCCGGATTCGACTCGACGCATGATCTCCAAAACCTGGCTTTGGGACAAATCTCCTGCCTCAAGGGCAATTTGAAGTGAGGCGAGGAGTCTGTCCGTCCGCGCCTTGCGTTTTGCGGCTTCCGCGAGGAGGTGCGCCTGAGCCGCCTTTTTCTCGGCCATTGCCAGAAAGAAGAGCGCCGTGCTCTTCGGAAATGGATCTCCGCCTTTCTTTGAATTGCAGTTCTTGTGCGAGGGTAGGAGATTGGAGAAACCGTTTAGGTCGAAATTGGAGGGCAGGTTCAAGTCCACAAGCGCGGCGGCCAATCTCGACGGTGACTCGGAGAAATGTTCCGGAATAATGTGGTCGATCTCCAACGCCATGAAGGGGATGATCTCACCGCAATAGAGACACTTTCGACCGTGAGCTTCCCAGACGCCGATTCGTGTTGCCGCTGAAAGGTTTGAGCGTGACATTGTGGTCCAGGGTAGGACGTTATGTTGTTTTGGCGCGGATCGTACTAGTCTTCGCGTCCAAGCTTCTTGACATCAACAAGACTGGCGGGGGCCGGCAATTTTAGCTCCTGAGCTGGGCGCGTCGAGATGCTTACCCGCTTGATCTTGTGTCGCAGCATCTTCCGTACGGACGCCTCGATTTCGGGCGCTGCCTTGGCGCGCATGAACGCGTCGAAGTCTTTGGGGTTAACGTCCGAACCAAAATATTTATGAAGAATGGAGAGTCTCTTGTCTAGATTATCGAGCGTTTGCCCAACAACCTTTTCGTCACCAAGCGTTGTGCCGAAGAGAATAAGTTGGCGAAGTTCTCCCAACCACTGCCAGATGGCCGACCCCCGACCGACGCCGTAAAAGTAGAGCGGTGCGGCCTTTTCATAGTCATCCGGGGACAGACAAAGTCGCTTCACGTCGTGAAAATAACGCTTAGTCGTTTTGAAGATAGCTTCGAAGGCAAAGATTGGATCGTGAGGCGGAGGTATCTCAAATTCGATCTCTAGAAGATGACAGGTTGTTTGGTAAAACTTCCGCTCGTATCCTTGTCCTTCTTCGTAGTCGCGCCAAACGCCGTCGAGGTCCACATTTTGACCTATCCAGTATTCATAGACAGACATTTCCGCCTCCACTGCTACCGACGATTCCTTATGCGTGAACGGGCGCCGCTTGGTGAATCCTCCGAACATGAATTGTCTTTTCCCGCTTGCGGGTCTGGGCGATGTCATAGGAGGCTTGCATACGCATGAGGGTATCCATCTTCACGCCAAATGCCTTCTCAATGCGCAGCGCCATATCTCCCGAAAGATCGGCCTTGCCATTAAGAAGGCTGGATAGGGCAGGGCGGGAAACCTGAAGTGCCGCCGCCGCCGCCGTCACCGACAGGCCCGCAGGCTTGATAATCTCCGTCCGAATAAAGTCTCCGGGGTGCGCTGGGTTCTTCATGGGCATGGGGTTTACTCCTTCATCCTAATCGTAATCTTCCAAATCTACGTCGCAGATTTCTCTCTCTGCCGTGTCGATGCAAAACGTCAGGCGACGGTTACGGGTGACGCTGAGGCTCCAGGCTCCCTTACGGTCGCCGGTCAGCGTATGCACTTTCCACGCGGGCAAAGCCCTCAACTCCTCAACATCTTGCATGTCGTCGAGGAATGCCAGCATCTTGCGGAGCTTGTCCTCCGTGTCGGGTGGGACGCCTTTCGCGACATCCTCGGTGTAGAGCCTCTTTAGACCCTTATAGACGAAGTTCCGTATTTTCACCTGAGTGACTGTAGCCTGTTGCTTAACACTTGTCAAGGCGCTGGTTAATTGCAGCCAGTCCGTAAATTAAACATCCCACATTTTGCAGCAAGGGCCTAGCACAGACGCTCCATTCACATAGACCGCCCCACGTTTATAATCCATCCTCTAAAATGATCTGGTGAGCAACTGGAGTCGTCGCGAATGAGCATTATCAACTTACTGAACCAGATCAAGAACGAAGAGATTGTCTTGCCCGCAATCCAACGGGACTTTGTGTGGCCCGAGGAAAAGGCCCTCCGGCTTCTGGACTCCATCATGCGGGGTTATCCAATCGGGATCGCGCTGCTGTGGGAGACATATCTTGACCTTCAGTACCGGAAATTCGATGAGGCGTTTCATCCGGGCCAGATCCACGATTTCAAAGAGAACAAACGGAAGAAAAAGTTAAAGCTGGTGTTGGACGGACAGCAGCGGCTCCAGTCGTTGTACATCGCACTGTATGGCTCGTATGAAGGCAAATCGCTCTATTTCGACGTGTTGAGCGGGCGGGATTCGGATGATTTGGCGGAAGAGAAATACGAGTTTGAGTTTCTAGACAAACCGGGCTTCGAGAATTGGCAAGCTGAACTCAAGTCAAAACCGGACGAGGCAGAGGAATCGAGAGACGGGGCTGCAAAGTACCTCGTTAAGGTCAGCGACCTGTTCGCGGCTGGCGTGAAGGAACGGAAGGCACTGGAGAAGCGAATCAAGGAGCATATTGCGCTTAATGACGATGACGAAGCAAGGTTGAGCGAGAATATGGGGCGCTTCGATGAAGTCCTTACGAAGAATCCAAACATCCTAAAGGTATCGGTCATTGACGAGGATTTGCCGGGTGACAACCCGGACCGGAAATCGGAGGCGGACGTTCTTGAGATCTTTGTCCGGGTTAATCGGGAAGGGACGCCGCTCAGCCGCTCTGACCTGATTTTTAGCATGTTGAAACTGAATTGGCGTGAATCGGCGGAAAGCCTGCCGGATTTTGTCCGCCAAATTAAAGAAGGGAATGCCTTCGACCTAGACACGGATTTTGTAATTCGGTGCTTGTTTGCCGTATCTGGTCTAGGAACCAAGTTCGATCTCGACGCGCTCCGCAAGAAAGACAATGTTGATCGCTTGCGGACCAATTTCCAAGGCTGTTGTGACGCTATCCGGTCGGTTGTGGACTGCGTTTCGCGGGAGTGCTGGTGTTCGAGCAGCAGTTTGCTCGGAGGGCAGGCGACTCTGGTTCCATTTGTTTATTACTTGTTTCACGCGCCGAAACACGAAGTGCCGACCGGGCAGATTGAGTCCTTTCGAAAAAGCTTGTACGTGTTTGCCTTCGCGCGCCCCTTTTCGCGGTACGCCGACAGTCGGCTGTGGAAATTCATACGGCGGGAATTGCAACCGCTGGCCGAACAGAAGGATCATCAATTTCCCTTTGATAGGGCTGTATGGTGGGTGAAGTATTGGGAATCCGTCTCGGGCTTCGATGAGGGATTGTTGAGATTCAATGTCCCGTTGACGCTCCATGTTCTCCAGAATCTAAGTACAAACAAGGCACATTACGAGCGCAATGCGGGACAAATCGATCATATCTTCCCCCGGTCGGTGCTCCGGGAGAAAGGGTTCGAGGAGTCCGAAATCAATCACTTCGGCAATTTCTGGATTCTGGCGAAGGGCAAGAACCAGAACAAGAGCGACAAGCACCCCGCCGATTTTTTTGCTGATGTTAGCGATAACGAAATGAAACGGGCAATTATCGACCGTGAGATGCTCGATTATCGGCGGTTCCGAACCTTCCTAAAAGATCGCACCGAAAAGATCGTGAATGCCGTCCAGAAGCGGTTGGAATTTGCCGAGGAGGATTTTAGGCAACCCGCGGAAGACGAAACGTGACACGATTATTCAATGGGTGCGCGCTATGACGTTTCCCAAGCAGGTTTCGGTCTCGTTCATGACGGATGAGGACGGGTATCTTGGCCGGGAATGCCCCAACAAGGATTGTGAGGGCTATTTCAAGATCAAGCTGGGTACAGGGCTGACAGGCAAGGATCTTCCTTGCCACTGCCCTTATTGCGGCCATTCCGCTGGCCAGGATCAATTCTTTACCACGGACCAAATTGAGTATGTGAAGTCCGTTGCCCTTAGGACGGTGACCGATGCGCTTCACAAGGATCTCAAGAAGCTCGAATTTAATCGGCCCGCGAAAGGAACATTCGGAATTGGAATTTCTCTCACGATCAAGCAAGGACGCCCCGTTCCGATCCGGTACTACCGGGAAAAGCGTTTGGAGACGAGCGTTGTTTGTGAGGGCTGCACGCATCATTATGCGATCTACGGCCTGTTCGGTTTTTGTCCAGATTGCGGTGCTCACAATTCCTTTCAGATATTGGCAAAGAACCTTGATCTGGTTGTGAAGCAGCTAGACTTGGCTTCGGCGGTCGAGGATGAGAATCTTCGTCGTCATCTGACGGAGGACGCGCTAGAGAATTGCGTGTCGGCGTTTGATGGTTTCGGACGTGAGACCTGTCGCATCCGCGCTCATCGCAGCACCAATCCCGCTAAGGCAAGCTCGGTTTCTTTCCAGAATCCGAAACGGTTTGCGGAGCGGCTCGTCGAGTTGTTCGGCGTCGATGTCGATGTCAGAAATCTGACCTCGGCCTCTGATTGGGCCACGATCCACAAGGGGTCTATGAAGCGGCATGTCCTGGCGCATAGATCTGGTGTTGTGGATGCCCAATATGTAGACGAAACGTCGGACCCTTCGGCAATCACGGGAAGGCGCGTCCCTTTGCAGGAAAGCGAGGTTCGGGAGCTGGCCGAACTCCTGCGATCTCTTGGGCGGTCGCTCGTTGGAATTCTTCCGCAACCTTGACGGAGGGAGGCGTTTAGTGTGAGTGCCATTCTCTTAGGGACCCTAGTTCTGGCGATCCAGTTGCCGGACGCTGTTTATATCGGCATCGATAGCAAGGTGATCGCCGTTGGCGCAGAAGTTGTAAACGTGTTGCCAATACCTAAGATTCACCAAGTTATCGACGTTGTCTTTGCCCATGCGGGTATATTTAAGGACTCTCAGGGCAAGCTTGATGTAGAGGGTATCGCGCGCGCCTCGATTGTGGCTGGTGGCAATTTAGAAATGGTGGTCGATCGTTTTGCGACCGCCGATGAACCGCAGCTATCGGCGGCACTTACAGACATTCGTGAACAAAATCCTTTGTATTTTAAAGAAAAGATGAAGCGGCCGTTGGAAGTGCTGTTTGCTTACGCTCGCGCCGGGACGCCGCAGGTCATTGTGGTTTTCTTCGAGGTGATGGACCCGTCTGCCAGCAAGCTCAGCTTTCGTATAACGCGATTACGATGTCCTGGCGACTGTCCGAAAGCTGACGGATCTTGGATTGCGCTCGGTGAGCATGATGCCGCAGACCGATTTTTGGATGCTCATCCGGAGGTTCTCCGAACGCGGGGTCCAATAGCTGCAATTGAAGAAGCGGTGGCGCACCAAGCATCCGCCACTCCCGATTTTGTTTCGTTACCGACGGTGGTTGTGCGGGTCGACGGCGTCGGCGTCCACTTCATCAAGTGAATGGTGAAAAACCGCTTCCCTGACGCTCCGATTATATCCGCGTTGGCTCTGCTGCTTGACTTTCTAACCCTATAAAATACATTACCGGGTTTGAATGTTTGAATGTTGCCTTTGATGTGGCGCTGAGCGAGGCTGCTGCGGATTGCATCTCCGGAGTGAGGCATCTCAGAAACCGAGCTGTGCGCGCCATGCGGGCGCCAGAACGACTGCGGGGGCTGTGGGACCGAGTTCAGCCATGAAGGGGCTCGCCTGTAGGATGGCATCGGCGCCTTGGCGTGCCAATAGCGGCATTCCCATGGTATAACCTGACGCCAGAGGCATGCGCACTGAGCTATTGAGCACCAAAGTTTCCGTACTTCGTGTGATTCCGACGTAAAAGAGTCGGCGCTGTTCTTGCCGTTGTCGTTCCTGATCAGCCAAGGATTCGTCGGTATCGATGTATGGCAGAATGCCAGCGACACAGCCGGCAATGACCACCAGACGTGCCGTAAGCCCCTTGGATTTGTACAAGCTCATTATCCGTACTGAGGCACCCTGAGATCCGGGCAATTCGGGCTGCGTGATTACCGTGCGGAGCTCGTCCAGCAACTCTTGGGTGGTGTTGACATTGGGCGTGACCTGCAGAGCCGCCTGGCGGATTGATGCACTATCAGGGTGGCCGTCAGGGAATAGCGTATCGATCAGCGTAGGTATGTTTTGAGCCATCAGCGCTGTCAGCCGCGTATTGAGCTCATTGAACCTGGCCACCAGCGATCCAGTGTGAGGTAGCTTCAACGTGCCTGCGGCGAGATCCTGGAGCGCAGCACGGGGCGATTGGCCGGATTGTTCGCAGTGCACGCGTAATCGTTTATATGGTTTGTGTCGGCAATCTTGGGCGTGCTCACCTAGCCAGTAGCGCAGGGACGGTCGATCCTCTGGATCGATCAACAGCGTTAGAAGCGCGAAGGCATCAGACGCGAGTTCGGTCTTCAATGCGTCCTCGAAATAAAAGCTCTGCGCGTTCCACACTCTGGCGTTCTGCTGAGCGATGGCATTCAAATGGTCGCGGATGCCGTTGCCCAATTGACGTCGGCTCGATAAAACCAACACTTCACCCGCAGGGACTCCGGGGTTCTGCTGCAGGTACCAGTCGATGTATTGTGCGATCGTCAGCACTTCGTCGGTTGTAGATGGATGCTGCACGTTGTAGATGTTCCCTTGGATGTTGGTGGCGAAGGGCAACAAGGTTTTGGGTGCGATCCTCTGGTTATGGCCGATGAGAGAATTGGCGATGGCGACGATCCGCTTCGGACAGCGACGGCATTCGGCGAGCAACTCGTCGTGTGTACCGGCGTGAGTGTTCTGGTATTGGGCTATCCCCTCAGGATGGGCGTGCCGAAAACTGTAAATCGACTGATCTTCATCGCCAATTACAGTCACGTTAGCGTTCCCACCAATTGTGTCGATCAGTGCTTGGTCGGCTTTGTTGAGATCCTGATACTCGTCGACCAAGACATGCTCGTAGACAGGAATGTCAGGGTGTCCGGGATTTTGCAGGATAAAGTCGAGCGCAAGCGGGATCACTTCGCCCACCAGCATCGCATGGTGAAATCGTAGCCAGGATTTCAGGGCGTGGTCGAAGGCTTGCTCTACCGGGTCCTGCGGCCAGCCTGGATCGTGGTGTTGCAAACGCGCCCAATAAGCCTCGAACGCCTCAATCAATTTTCGGACTGCTTTTTTCCCATTAAACTGGGGCGCCAGATCGCAGACCATCGTGTTCAGCTCATGCGCCATGAGCGGTCGCGCCACTCGATTCAACATCTGAAAAACGGCGTTGCGGCTCAACAGACCGAAACTGAGAGAGTGCAAGGTTTTGGCGGCGACCTGATCGGCACCAGGAACTCCGAGGTCGGCTAGCTTGTCGACCAGATCACCCGCGGCGGTGCGCGTGAAGGTCACAGCCAAGATGCGATTAGGCGCCAGATTCTGCTCCAGCAGCCGCGCTACACGACGCATCAAAGCATATGTTTTTCCGGTCCCCGGACCTGCGACCACGCGAAGCTGTGCACCAGGATAGGCGGCGATATTGAGCGGTGTACCTTGTAGGCCAGTATTCCAAGGCATAGTGTTGCAGAGATTTTATCTCTTTTGATGCCGTCGATGTTCGTCGATCAGATAGCTGGCGGAGAGTCGCGAAATCGACGGGCTTGCCGGGTACGACCGGGCGGGGCGGACGGTTGATGCGTCGCCGCACTAAACACCAGTCGCATAGCTTTTCGCCATACTCAGCTCTTTTCTCGCCAGCTTGATCGGGCTGAACGATCCCTCGTCCAATCTCCCAGTACGTGGCAGTCATGATCGAGTTGATATTCCGGGCAGCAGCGGAGCGGGCAGTTTTGAGCAGTTCGACGATTCCGGCGTGGATGTTGTTGTAGTTCTCTGGAACGGTTGTCATCTTCGTCATTGCGATTTCTCCATCTTATATGGTGGGCTTTGTCAGATCTCGATCCCGATTCCGTGTACGGCTGATGCAGTTGGGCTTACTTCGAGAGCCGATGTTTTCGAGACATCGGCGCCGAGTTGAGGTCCCAGTTTTGCGATGTCGTCCGTGAAGAGCGTGGCGCTATGGCTGGCGCGTGATATGGAGACGTAGCCAAAGCGGGAGTTGAGCAGGTCGGGGTGGACGGTTGTATCGGCGTGAACAAGTACGCGTTCGGCGGTGAGGCCCTGAGAGCTGTGACTGGTGACGGCGTACCCGTGGTCGAAGTGACGATGTTCGCTGGCGTTGAACTCGATCGCCCGGTTGTTGTCGAGGCGGGCGGAGAGGCGGCCATCGGGATGAATTTCCTCGATAATGGCCAGATCGCGATTGGCAACGCCGAGCGATTTGTCAGGTGCGGTGAACTGGATGCGGTCGCCCACGGAGAACTCGCGGTCGATTTCGCGATAGACGCTGACACCGGTGAGACGGCGGGGATCGTAGGTCGCAAGTTGCTGGTTTGATTTCTCGACCGTGAGCTGGTTTGCTGCTGGGTTGATCGCGACGACCGATGCGTAGGCGGCGGCCTGGATCCCGATGGCTTTGCTGCC
>Ga0187891_1001398_pt1 | contig 20699 bp, 15 predicted proteins | sample June2016WEW_21_4_FD_132990 | JGI IMG/M metagenome (GOLD analysis project Ga0187891, IMG submission 132990) | Peatland microbial communities from SPRUCE experiment site at the Marcell Experimental Forest, Minnesota, USA - June2016WEW_21_40 | ecosystem: Environmental > Terrestrial > Soil >... | reverse complement strand
TCAAGACATTGGCCATGGCCCCGGAGCCTACAAGCCTCCGCGGGAATCAATGTCCCGGACGCTACTCTCGTTGGCCGGTTTTCAGGTGATACTCATTGGCCGGTTTTGGGTGATCGCTGAGGTTCGGGAAACAATCTCTGAGGGTAGGCAGCAATCCAGCTGAAAATCCTTGGTGAGTTCCTGCTGTTCCTGGTTAAAGAGATGCGTGGCCCGGAAAAGATTAACAAAGTTTTCGAGACGGTCAGTGGCCGGAACGTCCCGCCCCGTTAGTTCGGCCAAAATGGTTTTGCGGTCGGTGGCTCGACCGTCCAACAGAGACTGTTTCCTGGATTTCACGCTCCGTGTAATCTTTCGGAAGGCACCATTACATTGAAAGGAGAGCGACACCGCGCTTTCCTCAGATCCAGTGTCGAGATGTTGCACCGTCTTCGTGAAATGCGCGTCGCCTGAGGAAGCGATGCGACCGATTCCACCAGTTACTGCGAAATCGACGGCGTCGAAAAACGAGGTCTTACCGAATCCATTCGGGCCATAGAGGATAGTGACATCAGCCCCAAGAGCGAAGGTCTCAGGCTTTCGGTAGGCGCGAAAATTTTTGATGGTGACGGTTTCGAGCCGGACGGATTCTGTGCTTCCGTCCAATTGTGCAACAGGGACGCTAGCGACCGGCTTTAGTTCTTGCGGTTCCCCAAATTCTCCGCTGATGCAATCCTCAACGATGCGTTCGGGACCGCGTTCATGCTGAACAACAATATATTTCGCCAGGACAGCCGGAACGGTGCATTGTTGCAGAAATGTCTGTGCCGATGCCGGCCTGAGGGTCTTTCCACCGAGCGGCGTGAGCGGGAGAAACGGCAGGCGTGCAAGCGACGCACCAAGCGGCGGCGCAAGCGGAACGACAAACTTGCGGCAAAACAACACATCTGTTTCGACAGTGGAGCAGAACTGATCGAGATTGGAAACGCCCGGATGTACGCAAAATACGAATGCGAGATCGAGGGCATCCCACAGCCCCCGCCGTTCCTTAAAACAGGTTTTGAATTTCCCATACAGAGCATCATAGGTCTTGGACATGTCGCCGTTGGAAAACGCAAACCCCGCCAAAACATGCTTTGTCTGCAAGAGAAGGAGCGGTTCATAGACAGGATCAACCGACTCGACGGTTAGCCGCGAGTCGGGCAGGACTCCTGCGAGATACGTTCGCAGGCTGTCGGCGGACGGATAAGGATCATGTGGCAAGTTCCGCATCGATTGCTCCTGGAACGGCCGCCACCGTGGCCGTTTGCTGGAAGATATTTAGCAAATTTCGATACCCGAGATGCAATAGGCCGCTGGCGGGGTCAGTGATTCTGTGCTCTTGGCCCAAATGCTGGCTTTCCGGCTGCAAGAAGCTGCCAAATCTCCGCAACCACGGATTGTTGTCCGGGTCGCGGGAAACCAGAAGTGTCTGACGCCGTGGCGGCGGCAATAGACTCTGAGAATATTTTAGGCAATCCTCGTGTGACTCGCCACGTATGGCCAAGAGATCGACCGTCTGGCTGTTCATCACCACCGAGGCATGAACAGAATCGCCACCGACTGTTGGGGGAGAGGAGCCGAGGCACACAATGTCTAGGGTGTGCACGAGATGCTCCAGCGCGTGAGATTCTGTTTCATTCCATTCGTCAGCGTGCTTTGCTTTTGACTCCTGAGCCGCCAACTTCACCGTGTGGGTCGCTGATTGTGGTGATATCTGGCGTAATGCGGCAACGGTTTGCTGGTGTGTGGCGTTCGTCGGCGCGGCCAGAGGCACATTGGGATAAATGACGCTCAAGCTGGGAAGATCATCTAGCTCATCATTCAACCATTTGATGCAAGCGGCGACGGAATCCGATGGAACGCGCCGGTCAATCGTACCCCCGAGCGGGAAAACGAAGGGATTTTCGACCGCAATGGTTCTTCCTGCAGCCCCGGCGGCAACTGAATTGGGATTTACCTGTAAAAACGAATGGATGCAGGCGCCGCGCTCCCTAAAGACAAAATCGCGATAAGCAGATAGCAGCGTACTTGAACGAAACCGTGCTCCGCCGGTTGAGAAGGTCGGACTGCAGTCAGGTTGGGTAAACAGGGTCTGCGGTGGGAATACTAAGCTGGTGTTGCCGTATTTATCGGCCCTTCCCGGCTTACAGTTTCCCGCACCGTTCGCGAACAACAGACAAGCTCGGTCACGCCGGACGCTCGGTAAGGTGTTTTGGTCGAAGAATCTGCTCACTTCCGTCAGAAAAGTGTCGTGCGACGGCTTCGGATTGCTCTGCACGACAAACAACCATGAGAGCGAGAGCTCGGCCTGGGCCTGTTCCGCTTGTGCCTGCAAGTCTTCCAAAACCCACTGCCAGATCTTTTTGTTTTCGACCATCGCAATCCAGTCGAAGCAAACGAGTGAGCAGAAGCGGTATTTCGTTTGATTATCGAACGGACCCCTAAATGCAAACACTGAGTTGCCACGAAACATATGCTGGTAATGAACATTCAGTTCGGGCCACGCGGGGGAAAGTTTGGGCTGGAGCCAGCGCTCGATGGTCCCATCCCCAGCCTTCACCCAGGTGATTCCGCAGTTGATCCACGCATTATTGGCTACCCGATCCAAGCCGTTATGGGTCAAATCCAGATGGGTGCCTGGCGTGCTGGCGAGCGTAGCAAACTCCACCTTGGAAAGAGCATCGGTCCCGCCTATGACGATTGTTGCATTTGGCCATTCGGGTGCCTGGAGGGCAGCCTCCACCAGCGCTATACCCTCCGGCGCGGGAATACTGTATTCCGGGAAGATAGTGAAATGCGTCCTGGATGCGCCGTGCCGTGCGGCGCGCGAAACATCCAGAGTCTCGGAAATCATTGCTAACTGCTGCGGCTTTGCCTGTGTTTTACACCGATAAGGCTCTACATCGGTCAGCGAAAGATGCGGCTGAACAATGACCATCCCCACGCGATCACTTGGTAGTGTGACGTTACGTGAAGTCAGATCAACTGTTTCAATATGTACCATTGGACACCTCTACGTTATCGGCACAAAGCCATCCGGTCAAATGCGTGCGTGATCGGTTTGCATCTCCCCCCGATTTGTATAGCTTACTTGCTCGGTGTATATTGCGTTTGCACTGTGACCTTGTTGTTGAACCTCCCCAGCAGTGAAAATTGGCACCCAGGCTTAGCTCTTCTTTGATTCAGTATCTCTAATGAACGATCGGGGTACCCATACGGCACGGCGAATGCGCCGACGCGTATGCGCATCAAAATCCTCAGCCAGTTTGGACAGTACTTCGGTGAAATTCGTCAGTTCCGCCAACGAGAGGACTATCTTCGAGCCACGCTGGAGCTCCAGGGTGGCGCCATCATCTGTCGCAACAACGAATTTGCTGACTCCCGCGAGCCTCAGCGCATCATCCGTCACCGTACCTTCATGATGTTGAACGCAGTTTCTAAGCTGAATTTGCTTCAATAGCTCTCGTTGAATAGCCGGATCCATGTTGTACTCGCAGGCTTTGAAAAGCAGTTCTCTTTTCGAATCGAAGGGCTCAAACATGTAAGAGTGCCAAATATCGCTGATCAGTCCCTTCATGGTGAACCACTGACCTGCCTCTTCGTCCGCATCAACGCCTTCCTCAGCACCAGGAATGTACCGAGTTGGGTTGAGGTTAGCTTTGAATCTTCCGAGAGGTAGGCCACTCGCATTACCGAGTTGGAAGACTTCTTGCAGTATCTCCAGGTAACAGTCGTCCATGTAACCGTTTAGGGCCGCGACCAACTCGCCGTGTGCCACTACAAAAAGCTTTTCGACGATCTCCGGTACGATTGTGGACGATAGCGTCCTTAGTTCCTTGACGTGCCGCGTGAGTTCGCCAATTGTCGTGCGCGATCGCCGGACCAGAATTACAGAGCTCATAAACATTAGGCCCGCGAGTTCATGTGTATCGCCCAGCCATTTTTCGTTTTGCTGGCGGAGCCGCTCGAGCTCAAGGAGGTCGCTATCTCCACCCAGCCACGAGGTACCGTTATTAGATTGCTTGACGTGCCACAAATAAGACCCCCACGTATCTTCGATGCCAACTCCCACAAAGGGCGGTAACCAGATGATTCCGATGGTGCCGTCTCCCTCCCAACCGGCTTCCTTGAATCGGCGCTTTACCGCCTCGATATATTCGGCTAAATCCGCTGCCGGCATATCAAAAACGTCTTCCGGATGGCGGACAAAACTTAGATCGTCAAGAAAGTGGTATCGACAAACGTTCATACTCGGAACGGCCTTAATATCACCGGGCCGCAGGCCACCCAACATGCTATTGAGATCTTCCGGATCCATGCTTCCCCCCGAAACCTTTTTATGCCGGCAGCATTGTAGAAGGCTGAGAGTTCATTGCCGAAATGACCACAGCCTTCACGCAGAAGTCCTTACTGTCCGATCACTGTGACCACAATAGTGCGCTGGCGCCCACGAACATCGCATCCGAGATGAAAGATTTGTTGCCAAGTCCCGAGAACCAGCTTGCCATCCGCGATGGGCACGGCCGGCGACGGTCCGAGCAATGTTGCCTGCAGGTGGGAATGACCGTTGCCATCATGCCAGGCGTTTTCGTGGCCGTAGTTGCGGCTGGGCGGGATCAGCTTATCCAGAATGGCCGGCATGTATCCCTGCAGTCCGGGCTCGAACTCAATCGTGCCCACCGCAGCTGTGCTCCCCACGTTGAACACAATGACAATTCCGGCTTTGACGCCTGAGGAGGTCACGGCGGTAGCTACTTGGTCGGTGATGTCGTGCATGTCCCCGTGGCCCTTGGTATTCAGCAAAACCTGTTTTTGTAATTTCATGTGTCTTGACCTTACTGCAGGGAATCGCCCGCTCTGATTTGCAACCCGTCCATATTAACGGCAGAGATGAACGTTACTGGTCGGAAACCGAAGAAAAGCCCGGCTGCGTCGAGCTGCACCGTACCCCAGAGAAAGATTAGTGTTCTGACTCTTGCTTTCGCAACGACCGTCAAAGTTTCTTCTGCACAGGATTTAGCGTCTCTCTCGCGTTTACTACCGCAGACTTTCGGTAAGCCTGAGAGTCCAGTGGATTGGCGGCTTTTGTGATCTTTTGTGCACGTTCTGCGTGCAGTTGCTAGGCCAGATAGTGTATTCCCTTGATCCGGGTATGATCAGTCAGGGTGGACTGACTATCGGTCAGCCGGTTGAATCAATGCTGACAGCGGCTGATGTGCAGTTCTGTGTGCTTAATGTGAGCCGGGTGGTTCACTCTTCGCTAGAGACGAGGAGGAGCCGGTAATACCTGCGGAGCCTCTTCGGATCATCGATCCGAATGAGGCGTTCGATTTTTGCTCGAAGCACCTCCACGCTATCATCCAAGCCCTCAAAGAAGTAGAGGTCGCTTAACGACACGTCTAAGGCCCGCGCAATCTTGGCGGTAACCTCAATCGGCGGGGTATCAATGCGGCCGGTCTCGACTCGCGTGATGTAATTTTCTTCCTTGCCGATTCGTTCTTCCAATTGGCTCTGGCTCAGCCCTTTGGCTTCTCGGAGCATGCGGAGGTGCTCCCGAAACAGCTTGGCTTCGTCTGGATTCATCCTGGACGGACGTTACAGGCCCATCAAATCGAACTGAAGTACGTAAACGGTATTTTGTAGTTGCAAATAAATACGGATTCAGTATTATGTGGGGCAAGCTCTTGCTGCGTCTTTCATCAAGCCTAGTAGCGCGGGGACTGTTCCATGCGGCGCACCAGCTCCGAGGGCCGAACTTTCAGGCAGTTTGCAAACCGAACGATCATCCGAATCGTGGGGCTTTGAATGCCACGTTCCACAGCGCTGATGTACGTCCTGTCAATCCCGCTCTCCATGAATAGGTCCATTTGCGACATTCCCCGGTTTTTACGCACCTGTCGCAGTGCTTCACCAAACGCCCTTTCCGCTCCAGATCGAGGCTGAACTTGTCTGCGACGCTTGACCATCTCGACATCATTGTTCGTTTCATGACGGTCATAAGCCAACGGATCATAACCTACATTTCTCTAGACCCCGCACTGGAGGCAGTATGAGCTCATCGGCTGCCCGCTACTTCCCAACGGCCTTTGGGAAAAGTATAGAGTCTAGCCCGGCTGATACTGCGGACTCCCAAGCATCGTCCACTGAAGCGACAGCAGCCCAGGATCGTGAGCGGAAAAGCTCGACAGCGACCGGCGCCAGTGCTGCTGCCGATGTCGGAGCTTTTACAACCAAGCCCTCCGACGAAGCCCTAATGGCTTCCATCTGCAATGGTGACAATGAAGCCCTTGCATTACTGTTTCGCCGCTACGCACGTATCGTGCGTGGGGTGGCCTACCGAGTTCTGCGAGACACGTCCGAGGCGGACGACCTGCTCCAGGATATCTTTCTACTGATTCACCGTTTCTGCAGACACTTCGACAGTTCCAAAGGCCCGGCACGGTCCTGGATTCTGCAAATGGCCTACCGCCGCGCCATCTCACGACGACGTTATTTGACTTGTCGCCACTTCTACACACGGCTCGACCTCGACGACGCGGCAAGCCACTTGGCAGACCCGCGGACGAGTGCTGGCAGGCTTGAGGACTCGATCGGCAGAAGGCTCGGGAACGGCGGTCTTCAGAAGGTATTTGAAACGCTCTCGGAGAACCAGCGCCAAACCCTGCGTCTCTTCTTTATGGAGGGTTATTCCCTAGATGAAATTGCCATCAAGCTGGGTCAATCCCGAGGGAATGTCAAACATCACTACTTCCGCGGACTGGAGAGGCTGCGAAAAGAGCTTTTTGGTAGCAAGTTGCCTGGTGAGCGAGCAGTATGATAAAAGGTCTTGTCCAACCTAGGAGCAGGGGCGTTGTCGCCAACCGAACCCCATGACGAATTCCTAGAGCTCTGCGCCGTTTCGACCTCTGGCCAGCTGACTGAGGAAGAACAGAAGAGGCTGCAGGAGCATCTTGCTGCCTGCCAGTCTTGCCGGGAAGCCCTTCAGCAGTACGAAGCGGTGGTCGGCCAAGCGATTCCCGCGATTGCAGCCAACGAAGAGTCTGAGAGTGCAGGACCCGGCCCGGCCTGGTCACAGGAACAGGCTGAGAAGGCTTTCTTCCATCGCCTAGCGCAGGAGGAAAAGCACGAGCCCAAGAATTTACGCAGCGTAAGCGATCTTCCGACCAACCCCCATCGCCTTCCTCCATTCTCCACCCCGTTAGCTTGGCGGCAAGTGTGGATGCTCTATGCCGCAGGAATTCTGCTCTTCCTCACGCTGGGCTTCTACGCTTATCGCGTAGGCGTGCGTCACCCGGCCGACGTTGCCCAGAGCGCCCCACCCCAGCCGAGCGTACAAAACCAAGTCTCTCTGGAAGAACAACTGAGCGATGCGGGCCACGAGCGCGAAATCGCCCGGGCCCAGATCGAGCAACGCGACAAAATGATCGCGGACCTCCGCCGCCAATTGACCGAGCAATCGACCGAAATCAATCAGATGAAAGCGGCGCAGACGCAACTGGAGAACGATCTGCGCGCCGGCGACGCGAGCCGACAAGACCTCACCCGGCAGCGGAGCGATCTGGCGCAGAGGGTGGACGCCGCCCAAACCAATTCCCGTGCGCTCCAGGAGAAACTGGATTCTTTGGCGCTACAGTCAGTCCAAGACGCAGCTCGTGCCAAAGCATTGGAGGCCAAGTCCAACGATCTAACGCAACTGCTTCACGACCGCGAAGTTGCGCTCGACCAGAAGGACGAACTTTTGGCGCACGACCGCGACATCCGAGAACTCATGGGCGCCCGTGATCTCTACATCGCGGAAGTCTATGACGTCGCCCGCACCGGCGAGACCAAGAAACCCTATGGGCGCGTGTTCTACACACGGGGCAAGTCGCTGATCTTCTACGCGTACGATCTGGACCAGCAAACGGAGGCGAAGAAAGCGAATACGTTTCAGGCCTGGGGCCGACGCGGGCCTGACCAGCAACAGGCGATCAACCTCGGCATCTTCTATGAAGACAACGCCATTCGGAAACGATGGATTCTGAAGTGTGACGACCCCAAGACACTGGCACAAATCGACGGCGTGTTCGTGACGGTGGAGCCAAACGGCGGCAGCCACAAGCCCAGTGGTAAATCACTCCTTTTCGCCTACCTGAAAGTTGACCCGAACCATCCCTAGCCCGGTCGTTCCGCCACCTCCAAATCGCTGATTCGTCCTAAAATGAGGACAACGTGGTACTCGCGCGGATTGTCCTGCGAACAAATAAGAGAGGGGACTGGAACCCCGTTGGTCGCTGGAGAGCCTAAATGCGCTTCCCCTATGTCGTCCTGCTTTCCGCTTGCGTTTTGACGTTGGCCTTACCCCTTGTCGCGCAATCACCCAACGGGGTTATCAATGGCCTCGTCGTCGATCCTTCCAACCGAGTAATCATCGGAGCCGACCTGGTAGTTGTGAACGATGTGACCGGCTTGCAATACACCACGAAGACCAACGATGAGGGAATTTATGTCCTGCCAAACCTGCCTCCCGGTCCCTACCGCCTTCAGGTATCGAAGGTGGGGTTCAAAACTCTCATCAAACCTGACATTATCCTCAACGTCCAAGATGCCCTGTCCATCAATTTCACTCTACCGATCGGTGCTTTTCACGAGATCGTAACCGTGGAGGGTGGTGCGCCTCTGGTGAATACAGAAAGCGCCACCGTGAGCACGGTTGTGGATCGACAGTTCGCAGAGAACCTGCCTATGAATGGCAGAAGTTTCCAAAGTTTGATCGAGTTGACTCCGGGGGTGGTTCTGACAATAAGCAACTCCTCGGACGGTGGGCAATTTAGTATCAATGGCCAGCGTGCGACTTCGAACTACTGGATGGTGGATGGTGTAAGTGCAAACATCGGAATCGGAGCGAGCCCATCGCCGTTCTCTTTGGCGGGCAACGGTCTAGGCGGGGCGCTTGGGTCTTTCAGCGCCATGGGTGGCACGAATAGCCTCGTTTCAGTCGACGCCATGCAAGAGTTTCGCATTCAGACGTCGACATATGCGCCTGAGTTTGGTCGGACTCCGGGAGGACAAATCTCCATTGTTACTCGCTCGGGCACGAATCAGTTTCACGGGACTGCCTTCGACTACTTGCGAAATGACATCTTTGACGCGAGCAATTGGTTCAACGGTTACACCAACAATCCGCCGCTCGCCAAGGCCAAGGAACGGCAGAATGATTTCGGCGGCACTTTGGGGGGGCCAGTTTTCAAGGACCGCACCTTCTTCTTCTTTTCCTACGAAGGACTACGACTGCGCCTGCCGGAAACGGAACTCACTACTGTTCCCGATGTGGCAGCCCGAAACTCGGCAGTAACGGCGATGCACTCTTATCTGAACGCCTTTCCAATGCCAAACGGACCCGACAACCCTGTTGCAGGCATGGCACAGTTCAATGCCAGCTATTCCAATCCTTCCGGGCTCGATGCTTACAGCATCCGGCTTGACCATAAACTAACTGGCAAAATCAGCGTTTTTGGACGCTACAATTACTCTCCTTCGAGTATTGCGCAGCGCGGGCAGGCTCCTTACTACTCCCTCAGCACCGTTAGTTCGACCGGGATCATGACGCAGACCGCAACGTTAGGAACCACGTGGGCGTTCTCGTCCGGGTTGGCAAACGACTTTCGCTTTAACTACAGCAGGACTAGCGGGAGGACCGGTGGTTCTCTGGACGACTTCGGGGGTGCTGTTCCGCCAACGTCTTTACTGCTTCCGAGCCCCTTCACGTCCAATGACTCACTCCTGAATCTCGAGATTCTCTCCTTACAGAACGGTACTTTAGCGGCGGGGCCGTTTGGGCGAAATGTGCAGCGGCAAATCAATTTTGTTGACAGCCTGTCCTGGCAAGAAGGTGCCCATAGCCTGAAGTTTGGGGTCGATTTTCGCCGATTGTCACCTATCAATGAACCCAACGCATATGAGCAGAGCGCATACATCTTGGACGTGCCAACCGCCGAAAGTGGAAATCTCCTGTTGAGTCTAGTCGGAGCCAATCTCCCGGCGACGTTGCTTTTTCGGAATCTCGGCATTTATGCGCAGGATACATGGCGCGCCACTTCCCGACTAACGCTGACATATGGTATTCGCTGGGATGTCGACTTCGTGCCACGCTCTCTAAACGGGCCGAGCCTTCCGGCCGTGACCGGCTTTAGCCTCAGCAATTTCTCTAGTCTGGCGCTAGCGCCGGCTGGTACAGCACCGTACCAAACCAGCTACGACGCAGTGGCACCGCGAGTAGGTGTGGCCTACCTGCTCGCCGAGAGCCGGGACTGGCAGACGGTCCTGCGCGGAGGGGTCGGCGTATTTTATGACCTTGCCACTTCAGAAGTCGGCAACCACATTGGTACCGGGACGTATCCCTTTGGGAGCCTGGCATTCACCTCTGGCGGCACATTCCCATTAAATCCCGCTTCTGCCGAGCCACCTCCGATTACGCCCGCCAGCTTGAGCTCAGGAACTCTGCTTGCGTTGGATCCCAACCTCAAGCAGCCGTATACGCTTGAATGGAACGCTGCCGTTGAGCAAGCTTTGGGGGACCAGCAAACGTTCACGCTGTCTTACATTGGTGCGGACGGGAGACGCCTTCTTCAGACAGCATTCGTAGCCTCGCCTACGCCAAGCCTTGAGGGTGCTGACTTGGTAGCCAATGTGGGGACCTCCAACTACAACGCGCTCCAACTCCAATTCCAACGGCGCATGTCGAATCGCCTCCAAGTACTTGCCTCCTACACGTGGTCACACTCGATCGATACTGGTTCCGCCGGGTCAACTGCGGTCGCGTCGAACAGTTTGATTCCTTCGGCCATCGGCGCGAACCGAGCGGCCTCCGATTTTGACATTCGGAATGCGCTTTCCGCAGGACTCACCTACGACATCCCTGCACCAAAAGCCGACCCTTTTTTGAATGCCCTCCTCCGTGGCTGGTCTACCGAGAACGTTGTTCTGGCTCGATCCGCTCCCCCGGTCGACATAGAAGATGTGCTCCTGGGTGAGTTTGACACCGGTATCTTTGGAGATACCAGACCCGACTTGGTTCCGGGAACGTCTGTTTATCTCTACGGATCCAACTACCCAGGCGGGAAAGCATTCAATCCAGCCGCGTTTACCAGCCCACCCACTGATCCCAACACAGGGCTTGCGCTACGGCAAGGGGACGTGCCGAGAAACTTTCTCCGTGGTTTTGGGGCCGTACAGTGGGACTTTGCGGTTCACCGTACCCTTGCCATTCACGAGGCAGTGAAGTTGCAGTTCCGCGCCGAAATGTTCAACGTCTTGAACCATCCGAATTTCGGACAGCCGAGTGGAGAATTGGGCGAGTCCGGGTTCGGGCTGTCAAGTCAGATGCTGGCCCAAAGCCTGAGTAAGAACAATCTTGGAGGTGGGGGCTTCAATCCGCTCTATCAGATTGGGGGACCCCGCTCAATTCAACTCGCCTTAAAACTGGAGTTCTGACTCTCTCGGTTTCTCAATCTGGCCAACTCGGCAAAAGAATTGAGGCACTCTCATGTCTGACCGGCGGCGATTGCGATGGCACAGATCATGCGTGGTGTCATACGTGGTCGCTGGCCTAGTATTAGTGCTGACCGTCCTGCACCTGAAGGCGCAATCGACCCGACCAGTAACGGCGGCGGACACGATTACTATGACAGAACTGGTAAATCAAGGGCCGGGCCTTCATGATTTTATGCAGCTATCACCCGACGGTGAACACTTCGCTGTAGTGGTGGACCGTGGTGATCTTGCCAACAACGAGAGAATCTTCTCGCTGTTGGTTTTTCGCTCGGCTGCGGTCTTCGATGAGGCTGCTGAGACCGTAGCTGTCTTGAGTTCATCTTCAAATGAAGATGCGATCGCCGATGTGCGCTGGCTGGATAACGAGATGCTGACGTTCTTGGGAACCAGGCGAAACACTTGCTCCCAGGTATACGCTGTCAATGTAAGGACCGAAGAGCTAAGACAGCTTACAGAACATTCCACGAAGATAAACGCCTATGCCGTCGCGCCCGGATTCGATCGGGTCATCTACACGGCAGACGCAGATCTTACTTCCGAGAATGAGGATATTCGGAGGCGCGGATTCACGGTCACCGATCAGTCCCTAACGGACATTGTCATGGGCAACCTGACCGGCTCTCGGCTTGCGTGGAGAGATCTCGACTATGAAGTTCCCCAAGAGACGTTCATTAGGCAATTGTCATCGGGGGAGGTCGTTCGAGTTTTGAGCAGCAACCCAATCGTTGTGGTTCCGAACGGACTATTCCCGTATTCGAAGAACCCGATTTCTCCCAACGGGCGATTTGCCGTGGTACAGGGATTGGTGCACGCCCGCGATAATTGGCGGTTTTTCAAGAATCCGTTCCCGTCTACGGTGGCTGGAGTGAATGAGACAACTACTTTTGTTCTTGTTGATCTCACTTCTGGCGCCTCATCGTTGTTAATCGATGCGCCCTCAAGCCCGTACCTCAACTCGGTTGTGTGGGCTCCGGACAGTCGGTCGGTGGTGCTGGTCAACACTTTCCAACCGATGAGTGCAAAAGGCAACGACGATAGCACGTTAAGGCTCAAACAAACTATCGTCGCAGAAGTCGATCTTGTTACACGCCTTGTTACCGCCATCCACGGGCCTGCTCTGGATGCGTCAATCGCGCAAGGAGTAGCCTGCGCGCAGGCGATCGATTGGAAGCCAGCAACCAACTTGCTTGTATTGGCCATCAGCAGGTTCCCCGATAACCACGGAGGGACCTGCGACGCCGATGAGGTTGCAACGTATCAAAGGACAGCATCGGGATGGCACGAAATCGGTGTCGCCGATGCGGAATCTACCTTGAGATCAACAACAGATGGCCGCATCACAATCTCGATAGATCAAGGACTCAACACGCCTCCTAATCTGAAGGCAGTCGATCACCAAACTGGCCGCACCACAATCTTCACAGACTTCAACCCTCAATTTCGATCGCTAATATTCGCCACGGTGAATCTGATTACCTGGACAGCCGCCGACGGAACAAAATGGTCGGGTGACCTATACTCGCCACCGGACGCCAAGCCTGACTCGCGGTATCCGCTGGTCATTCAGACCCATGGATGTACCGCCGATAAATTCGACATCACGGGGTTTGGCCCGGGCGGTGCAACTGGCTATGCTGCTCAAGTACTGGCCAACAAGGGCATGGTGGTTCTCCAAGAGGGGCACTGCGCGAATTTGAAAGAGAACCCGCCACCTGCTTCTCGGCCCTATTATTCTGCCCAGAGTGCTGAGCACGAAATGCTCGGCTATGAGTCGGCGATCGATCTGCTGGACAAGGAAGGCATCATCGATCGAAATCGTGTCGCCTTGCAAGGGCACAGCGCGACATCCTGGACTGTTATCTATGCCGTAGCACATCCGAAGCCCACCTACCAGTATAGGGCAATCCTCAGCACAGCGAGAGGAGACTTAGGGTATTTCGGCTACCTTGCCACTACGTATGGACGTTTCTGGAGTTTGGAAGGAAACGGTGGCCCACCGATTGGAAAAAGTTTTGAGACCTTTCGGCGCAATGCACTCCCCTTCAACTTGGAGCATGTGACAACTCCCATCATGAGCCAGGAACCTGACGGACTTCGATACGTACCGCTGATGTGGGAAATCCATGAGAATCTAAAAATGCTGGGAAAGCCGGAGGAGTTCATAATCTTTCCTGACGGCATTCACAACCTCGTGAAGCCTTGGGAACGGCTAACATCCCAACAAGCTGCCGTCGACTGGTTTTGCTTTTGGCTTAAAGGTGAAGAAGACCCGGACCCAGCGAAGAGAGAGCAGTACGCTCGCTGGCGTGCAATGCGTCATTCGGGAGAAGATCGCAAGCAAGTCGAACAGTGAGCCCATCCTGATAGCTACGCCAAACCCGGGGGACCGGCATCAGCCGAGTAGTTCGTATGCCCTGAGCGTTGCGCGCAAGAACCGCGGGAGGTTGATAAGGTTGCGGACGTGTCCGGGTTGGCAGAGGGAGGATACCGCCATGGTTGAATCAATCCAGAAAAGGCGCGAAGCCGCATCCAGAGCTGCTCGTAGGCGATCATGCGCTTGGAAATCACGCCACGGTTCGAGGTAAGCATTACACAGATCGTCGTAATCCGGTTGCTTTCGCCGACCCGAGGCATACGGTCCGAAAAGTGCGGAGCCAAGTGTAAAAAAAGGATGCGTAACTCTGGACAATGCCCAGTCGATCAGCACAGTTCTTCCTGTTCCAGTCCTAAACGCGTTACTTTGGTTCAAGTCACCATGAATCAGCGTTTCGGGGAGATCGCATCGGTAGAGAACTTCAAAGTCGGGAGCGGCTTTGCTTATGAGGCTGGATATTTTTCTCAACTCCTCCAGAGTCAGCTCATTGGGCGAGCCATTTTGCGAAGCAATGAGGCGGTTCAACATCTCTTCAATACCAGCCCCCAAGGCAGCCAAGCCGTGATAAGGAACGCCTCCATGACACAATTCGGTGACAAAATCTGCAGATTCTATTTGGATCTTTGCTACATCACTTAAGGTAGCTCGCCACGACTGTGAATCGCCCGGTACGTTCATCGGAGAGCCGACAATCGCTTCGGTCAGATAAGTGTTTGCATCCGGGCGGATGGGAAGGACCTGCGGGCACACGCCTGGGATGCGCCGGTTTAGGATCATGAGCAGCGCTGACTCATAAGCAAGAGGCTGTAATTGTGTTTTGAGATAATAGACGCCATTTACGCACTCAATCCGGACAACGGCGCCGTTGGGGCATGTTCGCACCTGAGAAACTCGTCGAATTGCGAGAAAGTGAGCCCGTATCCATTTCGCCACACTGGGCAGCCAACTCGGCAGACTCCACGGCTCAGAATGGCATGGAGTTTCAGCAGCTACCAGGAACGGGGCGAGGCCGTCGCTGCCGTTATACGCGGGTCTAGTTTGAGCTGGATCTTTAATACTATCCACGGGAACTCTCCCCAGTGTCTCCACCCAGAGGACCAAGAATGGAGTCTGCTCTTGGTTCCGCGATAGTAAGAGATCCTCAGGGAAAAGCCACTGGAGGGCATGGACCTTTGCCCCCCAGCGATTCAAGAAGTAGCGCCGCACTCCTTCCAAAGCTGTCTCCGCATCCACATCGAGCACTAGCTCTAGATGCCACTGAGGAACGCGCACTACTTTGAGCTGTTCGTCCGAGCCCCGAACGAGAATTGTTTTAATCATTGCCATCGTTTGTTCGAGGTTTCAAGTATGCACGGGGCGGACGAATCAGGCGCCCGCCCCGTACATAAGTTTTCATTCCGCTTCGAGTTCGGTCTGCATCGGCGGGAACTTCGTATAGCCGCTCGGGCCTGATTCGCCGCTACTTCCCTGGTTGCCCTGAATCAGCTCGCTCGCTCTTCCGACGCTGTCTATCTGGGGTGTCGAGTACATAGCTCCTCCTTTTCTCCATCCTATGGGCTTACGGGAGTCGAGTGCCGGATGGAATCGCTCGACGAACTTGCGAGAGGGTTCAAATGCACTTGCAGAGATGCGCTCTCCTGTTGGCTGAGTGCTCGGCGGCGTGCTTCGACGGTTCTGAGTGACCGGAGCCACTGTTCGATATTCATGAGCCGAAGGAAGGCATAGCTGTGGTCAATCCTACCCATCGCAATCCCAAGCATCGCCTTCGCCAAGGCGTTTGGGTCTGCATACCCCCTTTGGCACACTTCAAGCGCGGTAGGCTCACCGATCTCCTGCCGCTCGCGTTCCAGTACGCGACAGGGGGCTTCGTCTATCGTAGCCTTGCTTTTTCGCGTTCTGATCGGCTCCGGCAGCAAACCCCGTGTCGCGCGTCTCATAAGAAATCGATCCTGGCCAGGACGCACCAGTTGGTTCATGGGTAGAGAGAGCACGAAGTTAATCAGCTGCTGGTTTGAGTAGGGATGGCAAAAATAAATTTCTTGGTATCCCTGGAAATAGCCTGCTGAGAGGAGAGCGCGGAAGGATCGAATCACCATTTCGCGGACACGTCGACTGGGCAATCCGATTCGCTCATTCACGCGCATTCCCTGATCCCGACCTACTTGGGCAAGCCATTCGCGTGCTTTCCTTGTGACCCAAGGAAACATATCGAGGTCCGACGGTAGCCAACTGACGAACGGACTCATCACTGCGATTGGCGACACGGCGTGCGATAGCAACATCTGCCACAGCGGAACTCCGGCGACCCTACTCCATTCACGTCCTTGAGATATCAGAGACATGAGGCGCCACCCGACCAAGAGGTCGGCAAGTTCAGGGCTGCCGCCTTGGTCGGACCAAAAAAGGTGATCGCCGCCTATCCCGGTAAGTAATACGCGAGCGCCCGCAAGTTTCATGGCCTGTGCAATGGCTCGATACCTTCCCGGCGTAAACCGGTGGGCGTTGGGTGCCCCGGTGAAGGTGGTGTCCTTAAGGCCGAAAGTTGGTTGCTGCACGCTCTCGGGAACGTGAATCCCTGCGCGTCCCCGGGCCTCCTCGGCTAGCCGGATGAAGTAGCTTTCGTCGCAGGTGGTTGATAGTTCAAAGGTGATCGAAGCCGTAGTGAGCTCACTGGCGTCACGGCCCATTTTTCGCAGAACTAGGTCCGACAATAGAACCAACGTTGTAGAATCGAGCCCGCCGCTCAATTCACAGAACACAGGGTCTTTGGTGCGAAGCTTCTTCGTGATCGCATTCTCTACCTGATCCCTCCAGGCGGCCTCGTATTCTTCATCCGATCGCAACTGCAATGTGGAGATCCGCTCCGGGTGCCAGATGGGGAACGGAGGAATGATCTCGCCAGTGCGCTTAACTTCGACGTAGGTACCACATGGGACTATGCATACGTTCTGGAAAGGCGATTCGTCGATATCAGGCTGGTAATAAGCGTAGCCGAGTGCATACGCATCATTGACGATGGGGTCGACACCAGACTTGATTATCAGGTCATCCAGCTCTGAAGACCATACAATCCGCTCGTGGGTGACGATGTAAAAGAGGGGACGGGTGCCGCAGAGCGATCGGAGTAAGAACAGTGAGTTACTCCGTTCATCCCAGACTACGCAGGCAATTTCGCCTTTGAGGAGCTCAAAACAATCGCGACCCCAACGTTCGTAGGCGAGAAGCGCAAGCATCGCATCGCTGGACGCTGCGCTCAAGGCCACACCGAGTCGGGAGGCCACCTCGTCCCGACTGTCGAGTCTGCCGTCGAAGTTGACTACCGATCCACTACGTCCCACAAGAGGCTGATCCTCTCTGTCCTCCGGTGCGATCAGAACTCCCCCAAACCCCATCGCGACAGAGTTCGATAAGTGAACGTGAACATAATCTGGGCCTAAGTACTCCAGCCCCTGAAGAAGGAACTCAATCTCATGGCGAGATACCTCGCGACCGTCGAAGTAGTGAATCCCGGTCTGAATGCTCATGATGCTGTCCTCGCGCCGCTAGTACGAGGTAAGTGATTGGTAAAAGCTCCTCACGCGCGGAAAATCGTTTACGACTCTTCCATGGACCTCAACCCACGCGTGAGCAAGAAATGGCATAGGACGAACCCCAACAACCATATTTGCGCGAATGCCGCACTCCCGTAGCAAGCAGGTCGTCACGGCTGAGCGCTGCAGGCAGAGAGCCTTCTTTGGATACCAGACGGAGGCTCTTTCGACGGCGCCTGTTATCTCACCGATTACAGTAGATTCACTCGCGGTGCGTAGACGTCTCACGGGCCACGACCTGACGACTGAACAGAGGGCTTCTAGAGAGCGACATGCAAGAATGATGTCGAACAGCGCGAGTCCCAAAATGGCCTTAACGATATCCACCATCGTCGGTACGGCCTTCTGCGCAACTCCATCTTGCACGCTTCCAACAGACGGTCTCTTCTCGTCCTTGAGAGGCTCGAGGTCCGTCGGTTCAACAATCAAAACCGACTCGGGGGATAGCCCTAGTTCCGCACTCCTGCAAAGAAGGGCTCGCAAATCCTCTCCTACACGCAATGGGTCGACACCGTATCGGTGCGCGATCTTCTCGACAACCTGGGCCTCTGACATCCTGCGGCTCAGCAGAGTCCACATCTCAGTACCAACGGCGTTTAACTTCAACAACCGATCGTGTTTCAGATCCAGCACAACACCGCCGTCCGTTGTGATCGCGAGATGGGAAGGGTTGTGCATAAGTTCTAAGGAAACAAAGCCCGTTTGGGATTGCCCCTTGCCGTCAATCTGCCAACAAGTCGGATGTCTCGGGCGCACTTTGACACCGCTGGCAGTCGAAAGCCAGTAAAAGTTGAAAACTTTCGGTAAAGCAACATAGCTGGACCTATCTTGCTGTGGGTCAACAAGATACTTTCGTATTTCTCGGGTCGGAAAAATCAATCTGTTCACTTTTGGGCCCTATTCGCCGCGGTAGGCGCGCCCCACGACATGCTCCGCAGGAGATAAAGTCGCAAATAGCCTGCACTTACGACGAGAGTTCGCTTGGATCTCTGCCCAGGGTCGAAGCTGTGGAAATAACCAGCCGGGAGTGAGCGCCCTGAGCAATCATGCCCAAGTCGGGCGGCCCGTCGTTGACGATCCACCCACCCCAGAGAACAAGAACTCTTCCGAATGTGGAGAATGTCGAAAGCCGATGTGAGACGACAATGAGCGTGGATGCACTGAAGTTGCGCCGAATATTCTCAAGAACGAATGCTTCCGCAGAAGGATCAAGACAAGAAGTTGCTTCGTCGAGGATCAAAACCCGAGGTTGTTGCAAAAGGGCCCTTGCAATGGCAAGCCGTTGACGCTGGCCACCGGAAAGTTGGCAGCCTCCTGGCCCGATTCGTTGCCTGAGACCATCGGGCAGCGTCGCAACAAAAGATGAGAGTCCGACGCTCCGAATGGCTTCCTGTAAATCGTGGTCAGTGGCCGCCGGTTGTGCAAAGCGAAGGTTGGAGATGAGCGTTCCGTCAAACAGAACTGGGTCGCGGGGCAAGTAGCAGATGTGCTGGCGCAGACTCTCCAGTCGAATGTTCCGGATGTCTTCGCCTCCAAGGCGGATTGACCCACGAACTGGGTCGTAGAGCCGCGCTATCAGTTTTGCGAGCGTGCTCTTGCCAGCCCCGTTCTCGCCGGCCATGGCGACGTGTTCGCCCGGCAGGATTCGAAGAGCAGGAATGTGAAGCATGTCCTTCTGTCTCTGATAACCAAACTCAACAGAAGCAAATTCGATCTGTGGTCTATGATCCTTGAAAAGGTGGACGGCGGTAGGGGCATTTGCCACGCTCGGGCACAACGCAAGAGCAGACTGCACCTGGCGGATACTGGCGAAGGTTTTCTGGGCTCTCGCGTAAAGGTCAGCGGCGCCACTCAGAGGCTCAAAGAGTTGTGTGACAAATCCGTAGAACGCTACCAAGCTCCCGACGCTCAACGTCCCTGCGAGAACGCTCTCGCCGCCGTAGCCGATCACTGCGCACATGGCCAGAACAACCGCCAGGGAACTGCATACCGTAAACCAAACACCAGTGGTGAATAGTGTTTGCTGCGATCGGACCGCATGGGCCAAGAGCCGGAAGGCCCTTCGTTCCTGGCGTTTTTCTTGTCCCAATAGTTGTATGGGAATCACCGATGAAACATGTTCCTCCAGGAAACTGTTCCATGCGAGTCGATCGCCCTGCACTGCGTCGGCGTTAGCCGCTAGACGGCTCCTGAAGTGTTGCCGTGTGAGCAGAAAGACCGGAACAAGCGGAACAACAGCCAGCGTCAACACTGGACTGAGCAGGAACATGGTCGCCAGCGTGAAACTGGTCGTCAGGAGCATTCGCAGAATTGCGGGTAGGAGATCAGACCCAAAGTAGGAGACTTCTTCGATCGGTTCTTTGAGGGGATACATCACACTGCCCACCGGCGTGTTCTCGTAGTAGTCGGCTGAGAGCGTGTCGAGGTGCCGTAGCAGGCTTACTCGTAATGTGAGGCCCATTTTTTGGGCCGCGCTCAACATCAAGTAGTTGCCCAGGCTCGTGAGTGCCATCCTGCCCTGATAGCCCAGGAAGATCAGCCCGACCGCCAGCAGAAGCAGGCCCATCTTTTTCTGTGGAATGATTTGATCGATCAACCACTTCAGCACGAGCGGGGTAAGAAGTGCCAAAAGACTCCCGGCGGTGATGCACAGGAAACTGGCCACATGCCAGTGCAGAAGTGGTCGGATCTGTCTTGAGAGCCAGCGGAGTTCGCCCGGGAGCCAAGATGACCAGCGGCTTCGCTCATGCGAGAGGACGGACAACAACTCCACCTTGAAACCGAGAGTATGCAGGCGAGGCCCGGCTTGTCCAGAAAATGAGTGCGATGTTCGTTTTTCGATCAATGCGGCGGTTTTCCCCCAACAACTAGCAGGATCTTGAAGCAGAGCGACTTTGCGATTCGTCCGGAAACTCGACAACTCATACGAGCTTTCTTGCGATCATGACAATTTGCCCGACCACGTCGACATCGTGGTGGTAGCGAAACTGTTCCGGACGATGGAACTGCTGGGAGTAGGGATGGACAACCAGGGTGCCGTTCTCAATGCCGCAGCAAGCGCATAGATATGTTCCGTCGCGCTTGAGAAGGACATACAGTGGTTGTTGCCACAACGGCTTTGACGAGAAATGAACAGGCCTCTTCCTCCGGCGGTTCACGAGCGCCAGTAGCCCGTTTGCCAGGTA
>Ga0187891_1001397_pt1 | contig 20724 bp, 21 predicted proteins | sample June2016WEW_21_4_FD_132990 | JGI IMG/M metagenome (GOLD analysis project Ga0187891, IMG submission 132990) | Peatland microbial communities from SPRUCE experiment site at the Marcell Experimental Forest, Minnesota, USA - June2016WEW_21_40 | ecosystem: Environmental > Terrestrial > Soil >... | reverse complement strand
GACCGAATCGCAGAAGGGTTTGACCGAATCGCAGAAGGGTTTGACCGAATCGCAGAAGACCACCGATGAGCGTCTCAATGCTCTGATTGACGTTGTCGAGAGGCATATCACTGGGCACAACCACGGGCAGCAGGCAATGGGCGAGCAATGAAGCGTGCTTTATTCGGGGAGCAGTGGCTGGCCATCGTCCGAGGAGGAGCAGAATTCACTTGACAAAGAGGGCGCGGGCCACTATATATTGTGGTGTCGGTCGGGATGGCCACTAAATTCTGGGCCTCCCCCGCAAATCGTCCCGACTTCCCTAGAGGAGGGGATCACATGCCAGCCAAGAAGAAGCCCGCCAAGAAGAAGCGCTAACTGCAGTCTATTTTCCCTTTTCTCAGGCCCGCTTCTCCGAAGCGGGCCTTGTTGTTTTTACCTGCCTTCGTCCCCGCATGGTCATTCGGAGCGCAGCGAGTCTCACTTCGCCACCACCTCCAGCGGGATGCTCTGTGTTTCCGCGGAGCTCGCACCGACCATGATGTCGAAAACGCCGGGTTCGACAACGCGGCGCATCTCGAGGTCCACGATCGAGAGCATATCCGATGTGAGCTTGAACTCGACGGTCTGCTTCTCTCCGGGCTTCAGACTGATGCGTTGAAATCCCCTCAACTGCAACACCGGCTGGGTGAGCGGACTGACACGCTCGTGGATGTAGAGCTGCGGAACCTCATCGCCTTCCCGGGTGCCGGTGTTGGTCACGTCGACGCTTACCGTCGCGGTTCCGCCGGTTCCGATGCGGGCCGGTTCGACGCGCAGATTCGAAAATCGAAAAGTCGTGTAGCTGAGTCCATAGCCAAAGGGGAACAGAGGTTTGCTGTTGGCAAGTACATAACTCCGCTCGAGCGAAGGCTTGTGATTGTAATAGGCGGGGAGTTGGCCCACGGAACGCGGAAAAGTGACGGGCAACTTCCCGCCCGGGTTGACGTCGCCGAAGAGCACGCTAGCCGCCGCCGTGCCGCCCTCCTCGCCCAGGTACCATCCCTCGAGAATCGCCGGCACATGCTCCGCGGCGTAATTGATCGAAAGCGGGCGCCCATTAATCAGGAACACGACCGTCGGGGTTCCAGTCTCAACCACGGCTCGGATGAGCTGGTTCTGGTAGCCGATCAAGTCGAGCGAATCGCGGTCACCGAGATGCTTCTCCGACCACGCCTCGCGGTTCGTGCTCTCGTTTTCTCCCACCACCACGATGGCCGCGCCGGCCTTCCGCGCCGCTTCGGTCGCGGCCCGAATGCTTTCAAGCTGGCTTTTGGCGTCCGGAACCTCAACCTTGTCCTCGTACCACGCGCGCCAGCCCTGGATGCCGGTAGTGATCTTACAGCCTTCGGCGTAGAGCACTTTCACGTCCGGACCGACCCGCTTGCGAATGCCATCGAGAATGCTCACTTTATGTGCAGGTTCGCGGCTGTAGCCGCCCAGGTGAACGTCCGCGGCATTCGGGCCGATCACGGCGATGCTCTTCAGTCTCTTTAAATCCAGAGGAAGCAGGTTGCCGTCGTTCTTGAGAAGCACAATGGTTTCCTGCGCGGCCTCGAGCGCCAGCTTTTGATGTTCCGGACTGCTGGCGATGCGCCCCGCGTAGTCGGAATCGACGTAGGGATTCTCAAAAAGGCCCAAGCGGAATTTCGCGCCCAGAACTCTCGCCACAGCCCTGTCCACTTCGCTCTCCGGAATCCTTCCCTCGCGCACCTGATCGACCAAAGTGTTGAACACCGAGCCGTCCGAGAGGTCGTAATCCACTCCCGCCGCGAGCGCCATGCGCGCCGCGTCGGCGTTATTGGCTGCGACGTGGTGCTGGGTTACGAGCATTTGCAGCCCGCCACCATCCGAGGTGACATACCCCTGAAATCCCCACTCCTCGCGAAGCACACGGTTCAGCAACCACCCGTTCACGTGGCAGGGAACGCCATCGATCTCGTTGTAAGCAGCCATGATGCTTCCCGCCTGTGCCTCGACGACCGCGGCGCGAAAGGCCTCAAAGAATACCTCGCGCAAGACGCGCTCCGAGTAGTTGGCCGGCGCAAGGTTTCGCCCGCCCTCCGATTGCCCGTAGGCCGCGAAATGCTTGGCGGTGGCCAAAACGTGATGGCGGTCGATGATGAAGTTCGGCCCCTGCAATCCTTGGATGGCCGCCACGCCCATGCGCGCCGAGAGATAGGGATCCTCGCCGTAAGTCTCTTCCGTCCGCCCCCAGCGAGGATCGCGCGCCAGGTTGATCACCGGACTAAACGCCTGGTTATCGCCGGCCGAAGCCATCTCATCGGCAGTGGCCGTGAACGCACGGCGGACCAGGTCCGGGTCCCAGGTGCTCGCCAGGCCCAGCGCCTGGGGAAAACTGGTGCTGCCGTTCTCCATGAAGCCGTGCAGCGCCTCTCCCATGAAGATCGTGGGGATTCCCAGGGGGGTTTTCTCCCGCAGGTAACGCTGCACGGCGTTGCGCAGCACTGCGGCGTCGCGCGGACTGATCTTTGAGTCAACGCTGAACATGTCGCGAAAGGCCTGGCGCGCGTTCGCGTCGTTGAATCTCCCTGTCGTGTCCAGGATGCCGAAGTTGCCCCGGCGCGCGGTGGTCAACTGGCCGACCTTCTCTTCGAGCGTCATGCGCTTCAGCAAATCAGTGACACGCTGCTCGATGGAGAGAGCGGGGTTGCGGTATTCGGGGGCCGGCGTTTGCGCCGCAGCGCTTCCCAGCAAGGCGAATACTAGGATGAAGCCATAGAGATTACGCACGTTCAGCCTCGTTTTGGAGTTCGTTTTGAGTTCGTTTGCATCAAAAAACAGTTCGTTTTGTGTATCCTGAAAATGTTAAGTCCTTTATATGCAACAGATGACTGAGTTCGTTCCCTCTAAAAAACATCTCTTTCCAAATTCTCCGGCGTTCCCCGCTTCTGCGGCAAGACGCCTGTTTCACGCCAAGGCGCAAAGAACGCCAAGGACGCAAAGTCCCACCACCCCCACCCCCTCCTCATCCGAGGAGGGGAGCCCGGAATTCCCCTCCTTGGATAAGGAGGGGTCGGAGGTGGTTGAGTCTCCGAGCCGGTCCTTTGTTTTCATAGACATTCTCGCTTTGTTCCGTCGAATTCAAGTCGAGAAGTCGCAAGTCGAGAGTCGAAGAGTGACAAGCCGTTGCGATCCGACCCAACCTCTTGAATTGGCCCTTCAACTCCTCGACTGTTTGTTTTCATTGACATTCCCGGTTCGCTCGTAAGTTTTCAGGTTTTTACTGTGGCCGCAGCCAGGGCTGGAACGACATATTGCCGCCGGAGGGAGAATCAGCGGAGTCACGGGCGGGGTCTCGAGGGTCCTGAGCATGCAACCAACCACCGGATGGTAGCCTATCATATTAAGCATAGTTTGTCAAGTAGTTTTTTGCGCCCCTGTGTTCTGAAGGTGTGAAAGAAATGACCGGCGCTGTCGTCCTGCGCTCTTCGCTGTCATCCTGAGCGGAGCGAAGGATCTCGCCCTGCCGATGGAAGTGGCTGATGCGAAAGAACTCAAAGCGAGATTCTTCGCTTCGCTCAGAATGACAGGGCATGCGTGTTTTGGCCTCTCGCCGATTCTTTCACACCTTCTCCGTGGCGGGCATTTTGGCTGCTCTGTGTCAGCACCGGGATAAAAGTGAGCCTAGATTATCGGTCTGAGGGGAACCATAGTCTTGGGGGCTTCATCGGCGAGGAGGCGGTAAGAACTCTATAGCAGACTCTACAGATCTCGGTCGCTCCGGATTGAATCGCAAACCACGGGTTCATAAATAACGCGACCAGCAAGAACGGATTTTGGAGGTGTACCTGGCAGCGTCCAGTGTCCGACAAGCCGACCTCCGGGGGGTTAGGGGTTGCGCATCTGCAAGTTAGGTCTTTCCCCGGAACAATGGAAATGGGTTGCCGAAGACCCTGACCTCGAAGCGCCAGCCTGACCATGACGCTTGACGGAGGGCTGTGCGGCGCGGTACGGTGGGGATGGCCGGAAAGGAGGACCCATTACGATCACCATTGACATCACCCCCGAGGTTAAGGCGGCGCTCGCCCGCCAGGCTGCCGCTCAGGGCCGTGAGGTCGAGTCCTATGCCGCCAGTCTGCTCGAACAGGCGGTGCAACCCGCTACCGCACCTATGACGCCGCCCGCTAAGGACATGGTTGAACTCTTCGCGCCGCTGCGCGGCCTTAATCTGGACTTTGAGCGCGACAGGGATACCGGCCGGGATATCAACCTGTGAAGGGCTATTTGGTTGACACTAACGTCCCGTCTGAGTTGACGCGCGAAACCCCGGACGCGCGAGTGGTGGCTTTTCTCCGCAAGGCCGGGAAAGAGAGCCTCTTCCTGAGCGTGATGACCCTCGGCGAAATCTGCAAGGGCATCGACCTGCTTCCGGCCAGCCAGAGACGGGACGCGCTGCAAGGCTGGCTCGAGGTTGATGTGCGTTCCTGGTACGCCGGCCGGATTCTCCCGGTCACCGAGTCCATCGCCGAGCGTTGGGGGCATTTGGCCGCGCGTGCCAAACAACAGGGCGTCGCGGTGAAGGTGGTGGACGCCGTGATCGCCGCCACGGCCCTTGAACACGGCCTTACCCTCCTGACGCGGAACGTCAAGGACTTCGCCGGCCTCGGCGTCGTTCTTCTCAACCCCTGGGACGAGGTGTGAATCTTCAGGTCGCGGCGCTGCATTTATAGTGCTCTCAGCCCTCGTTACTCGTCACTTGTCAATCGTCACTGTTCTTCCGGCCTCGAACTCCGGACTTCGGACCTTGGACTGTTTCCAGCCCTGCCCGGGGAAAGCCACAACACCCAACCAAGGGTGCCTGATTCGCACTCGGAACCGTGAACCCCGGTAAGTACCGCGGACCCCAAAATCGGGGGTCCGCGCTACGCTCGCTTCTATGGACTCGCTAACACTAACGCCGTTAACCGACCGCGCCATTGGCGACAGTAAAATGTGTCTTGACAGTATTTATAGTTCCGTGTCTAATGCCTCTATGGTCACCACGGCAGAGAACGCGTCAACGCCGATTCAGGTCATACAAAGCGCGGATACCGCAGCGACGCTCTTTAGTCCCGCGCGCATGCGCATTCTGGAGCATTTGTCGAAGCCGGATTCGGCCGCCGGAGTCGCCCGGCGCTTGGAGCTACCGCGACAGCAGATTGGCTATCATCTGCGCGAACTGGAGCAGGCCGGACTCGTCGAGCTGGTCGAGGAGCGCCGGAAGGGCAATTGCATCGAACGGGTGGTGCGAACCGCGGCCCAAAGTTTTGTGATTAGTCCCATCGCGCTGGGGAAATTGGGATCGATCGACCCGGCGCAACGGGACCCCGCACAGCAGCGCGATCGCTTCTCCGCGGCATACCTGGTATCGCTCGCGGCGCGGGCGATCCGCGATCTGGCGGTGATTTTCACGCGTGCGCAGAAATCGCCGGACAAGTCGAAGAAGCGAGTCTCGACGATGGCGTTGGAGGTCGAGATTCGTTTCGCGTCGGCGGAATCTCGCAATGCATTCGCGGAAGAACTTGCAGAGCACGTGGCCCGGCTTGCCGCCAAGTATCACGACGAGTCGGCGGAAGGCGGGCGGAAGTTCCGGTTCTTCGGGGGCGTGTATCCAGCCATCACGCGCGAGGAACCGGTAGAGACCAATTCCATCCGGATTCAATAATCCATTTGGGTTCAATAAAAGGAGAAAACATGGCGAGCGACACTGAAATGAAAAAGCAGATGCGTCAACACGAAATGGAAATCGAGATTGACGCGACCGTGGAGCAAGTCTGGGAAGCCGTGAGCACCAGCCAAGGAATCGCCAGTTGGTTCGCTCCCGATGTGAAGGTGGAGCCAGGTGTCGGCGGAAGCGTCATCGTGTCGATGGGACCGGGCATGGAGGCCACCTCGCGAATCGAAGTGTGGGAGCCGAACCAGCACATACGGATTGTGGCGGACCGTTCCGAAGGCGCGCCGCCCAGCGTGATCGACTATTACGTTGAGAGCCGAGGTGGCTCAACCGTCATGCGCCTGGTCCATTCCGGTTTTGAGTCCACGGCAAAGTTTGACGGCGAGTTCGAATCGTATGGCCGAGGCTGGCCGGTCTACCTGAAAATCATGAAGCACAGCGTGGAGCACGGCGTGGCCTCCTGCACGAATATCATGATCTTCAGGATGCTCTCCGTGCCTCACACCGAAGCTTGGGAGAAAATGCTGGCGGGAACCCCGGAAATGCAGCAAGGAGTGTCCAAATACTTCAACGCCGCCCACGGCTCCTGTATCGTGGAGTTTCCGGATCGCAAACACGCCCTGCTGGTGGTGTGCTGCGAGAAATGCGGCGATTCTTCGATGCTAACCCTGATGTGGCTGCTCTACGGCGCGACGCCAGCCGAGGCCGAACAGGTTCGCGAAGATTGGACGAGTCGAATCGATGGCATGTTCAAACCCTAGATTGCCGAGAGCGGGGTAGCGCAGAGGTGGGCGCACTCTGCCCTCCTCTGCGGCTCTTACCAAGGATTGGGGCGAATAAGTTAAAAGCCGTAGAGGAACGCAAAATCCGTGTACCTCTGCAATGCAATATCGTGAATGCTTGTTATTTTGGCAAAGATTTTGGCATGCGGCGTAGGGCCGAGCAGCGCTCGGCCTCGGCCGAACGCTGTTCGGCCCTACAGATTCGGTTGCGGCTCTGCCGCGCTGCGCTACCGCTACCTCAAGGCCACCCACTTGGCCAGTTAAACGCCCTTGCCGCGGAAGTGCCTTGCGCTCGCGCGAATAAGGAGGCAACAGCCCGTCAGGGGCCATCACCCGTGCCTGACGGCATGTTTAGTTTTACCGTGGCTAGTCATTCGACAGGGCGCATTAAAGCCGGTGGTAACAGCTCTGTCTGTGCGAGGCTTCCCTGGGCATTCCGCCCGACGGAGACCGCCAAGAACGGCGGGTCACGCGCCGGTCGGCCGATCCCGCCGCACCGCAGGCGCCGTCCCACTGGATGCTCGGCAAAATCGATTCACGACGGATCCGGTGCGCCTGGCTGCGGATCGTGACGAGGACACTGTCCAGCAAAACCTCCGAAAGCAGTTGGGGTTTCAATCCCAGGTCAAGCAGCTTTTGGTGGCGGGGGCAGTAGTGGTGCTCCTCCTCTTCCACACGGGGATTGGGGAGGTGCTCGATGGTCACCGAGTAGCCAAGCTTTTCAGCCTGGCGCCGGACGGTTTCGGCCAGTTCCGAGATGCTGAAGGTCTCGGTGAATTGGTTGAAGACGCGGTACTCTCCCGCCTTGGGCGGGTTGAGGATGGCAAGTTCGACGCAGCGCAAGGTGTCGCGAATATTGAGAAAGGGCCGTCTTTGACCACCCGTGCCGTAAAGGGTGAGTGGAAGGCCCGCCACGGCCTGGACGCAAAAGCGGTTCAGGGACGTGCCAAAGACTGCATCATAGTGAAAACTGGTTGCCAGGCGCGAGTTCAATTCGGTTTCGTCCGTAGCCACCCCGTAGACAATGCCTTGGTGGAGGTCCGTGGAGCGCAGTTTCCACGCGCCGCACGCGAACATGATGTTCGAACTGTCATGGACTTTGCTCAGATGATAGAAAGACAGCGGCTGTTTGGGGAATGGGAAGACTCCCTTGCGGCCGTGGTGCTCGATCTCGAAAAAGCCCTCCTCGATATCGATGTTGGGCGTGCCGTATTCGCCCATGCTGCCTAGTTTCACAAGGTGAGCCGCCGGCACAAACTCGTGCATCGCCCAGAGAATGTTCAGCGTTCCTGTGATGTTATTGACCTGTGTCAGCACCGAGCGGCGCTGGTCGATCATGGAGTAAGGCGCCGAGGGTTGCTCGCCGAAATGCACAATGGCCTCGGGCCCGACCCGGCGCAGTGCCCCTCGAACGAATCCGTAATCACACAAGTCGCCGGTCAGGCATGAAATGTGGCGCTTCGTCACCTCCTTCCAGACGCGTACCCGATCCTTAAGGGTGCTGATCGGGATGAGGGGTTGGGCGTTGAACTCGAGCTCCCAATGGCGTTTGGAGAAGTTGTCAAGGACCGCCACATCGTGCCCCCGAGAGGAAAGATACATGGCGGTCGGCCAGCCCAGATAACCGTCGCCCCCCAGGACCAGGATTCTCACGCAGGCCTCCTCAAGAGAAGCAGGACAAGTCTACATATATAGAGACGACCTGTCAAGAGCTCTCTTCTCACACCGGCGGCTTCGGCTTTCGGCTGGCTTTGAAAACGCGCCGTCATTCTGAGCGAAGCGAAGAATCTCGCTCTAGTCCGTGATGAACCGAGAAGGAAGAGATCAGAGCGAGATTCTTCGCGGAGTTTACCCTGAGCACCCAGAGCGAGATCCTTCGCTTCGCTCAGGATGACAGCGAAGGGCTCAGAATGACAGGGCTTTCATGGTTTCTGGGTGCCCGTCCGCCGACGGGCATGAGCGACTGCTTTGAAAATCGTGGCGCGGGCATCCTGCCCGTGCCAAAGGGGGCGGGTCCCGCTCCCGGGCCACGGCGGACCCTGGCAGGGGCCCAGGGCGATGCGCCGGCAGGAAATGAACCTTGAATTCTGCGGCGGTCGATGATAGTGGTATAGGTATCGGCTTTTGATCGGGGTGACATGCCTTTGAGAAGAGAATACTTCTTCCCCGCAGCACCGCTCGCGAGCGGCGTCGTGTTGCACGCCCAGGCGGGAGGCGCCGACCAGTTCACCGTTCCTGTTACGTATTACACGCTGCCGAACGGCCTGCGCGTGGTCCTCTCCGCGGATCACACGGCGCCCACGGTGGTGACGGCTATCTACTATCGGATCGGTTTTCGAATCGAACCGAGGGATCGCACAGGATTCGCGCATTTGTTCGAGCACATGATGTTTCAAGGCTCTCACAACCTGGGCAAGATGGAGTTCATCCGCCTTGTCCAGCAGAACGGCGGAATCCTGAACGGCAGCACGCGCTTTGACTTCACGAACTACTTCGAAGTCCTCCCTGCCAACAAGCTTGAAACGGCGCTCTGGGCGGAAGCGGACCGCATGAAAGGTCTGGCCATCACGGACGAGAATCTGAAGAACCAGCAGGGCGTGGTCGAGAACGAAGTTAAAGTGGCCGTCCTGAACCAACCCTATGGCGGCTTTCCGTGGCTCTGGATTCCCCAGTATGCCAACACCAACTGGTACAACTCGCATAACTTTTACGGCGAACTTAAGGACATCGAGGCGGCCAAGCTGGACGAGGTACTGAAATTCTTCCAGACCTACTACGCCCCCAACAACGCCGCGCTGGTGATCGTCGGCGACTTCGAGCCGGAAGAAGCCAAGGGTTTCGTGGAGAAGTATTTCGGGCCCATACCGAAATCCGAACTCCCGCCGGTGCCGGATGTTACTGAGCCTCGCCAGGAGAAAGAGATCAAGGCGGAGCGGAAAGATCCGCTGGCGAACCGGCCCGCGCTCGCCTTTGCCTATCACATGCCGGCGCGCAATACGCCCGAGTATTATGCGATGGGGCTGCTCGACCAGATGCTCGTGCAGGGCGACGATAGCCTGCTCTATGAGGAACTGGTGAAGAAGCACGGCTACGCGGGAAGCATCTCCGGCGGCATCAATGCCGAGCTCGGCGACATGTTCGACTACGACGGTCCGATGCTCTGGACCACGTACCTCATCCACGACGCGCACGTGAGCGCTGATCAGATCATGTCCTCGGTGGACAGCGTCATTGACTCGTTACAATCCCGGCCCGTCGACCAGAAGCTGCTGGATCGGAACCGGACCAAAATGCGTTCTTACATTTACGACTCGATGACGCAATTCGCAGGATTCGGGCGCGCCAATATGCTGGCGTGCTTTGCGTTGTTCGACAACGATCCGTCGCGGATCAACGACTTGGAGGCGCGTTTCAACAGTGTGACCCCGGACCTGATCGAGCGTACGGCTCGCGAATATCTGCGCCGGACGAACCGCACCGTACTGGTCTTGGAACCCCAGGCTTCCACGGGAGGCGCCCAATGATCCTGCCACTCTGCCTCCTTGCTGGCGTAGCGGGCTTCTCCGCCCTCGGCCAGCAGAAGGAACAACCCCCGGAAGGCGGGCCGCCCAAACCTTTTCATCTCCCGCCGACCGAGGATTTCACACTGGGCAATGGCATGAAGGTGACGCTGGTGCAGTATGGCATCGTGCCCAGGGTGGCGGTCCGCGCGTACGTCAACGCAGGCGGCATCAACGAGGCGGCGAACCAGGTATGGCTGTCGCGGCTCACCGGGCTGCTTATGAAGGAGGGGACCAAGACGCGCTCCTCGGAGCAACTGGCCGCCGAGTTTGCCGACACGGGAGGACAACTCGAGATCACCCCCGGGGTCGAATTTACGTCCGTGGGCGGCGTGGCGCTTTCCGATCACGCGGCGCAGTTTATTAATCTCATTGCAGATGTGCTCGAGAACCCTTCCCTGCCGGCCTCGCAGGTCCCTCGACTGAAGGCTGACCTGGGGCGTGAGCTCGCGGTGGCGAAAACTCAGCCCGACGATCTGGCTCGGGAGCGCTTCTTGGGTACCATGTTCCCCGGCAGCCCGTACGGGCGGGTCTTTCCGGCGGAGAGCGATCTGAAGGGCTACAGCGCGGACGATGCCCTCGCCTTCTATCGTAGTAATTTCACTGCTGCCTGCACGCATTTGTACGTCGCGGGCAAGCTGGAGGGCGGTCTTCGGGAAACCATACGAAAGGCTTTTGAAGGTTGGTCCAAGGGAGCGGAACCACCCTCAATTTCGACGAATCCGGTCAAAGCCCGCTCCTTCGCCCTGATCGATCGGCCGGACGCTCCGCAATCCACGCTGTACATCGGCCTGCCGGTTGCGGGTCCCAATAGTCCCGACTACATTCCCCTGGATGTCATGAATACGCTTTTGGGGGGCTCGTTCGCGTCGCGTATTACCTCCAACATTCGCGAGCAGAAAGGCTACACGTATTCGCCCAGCAGCCAAATCTCGACTCGCACGCATCTGGCGTTCTGGGTCGAGAGGGCCGATGTGACCACGTCAGTGACCGGCCCCTCGATCAAGGAGATCCTGTTTGAGATCGACAGGTTGAGGAAGGAGCCGCCCTCCGAATCGGAGCTGAAAGGCATACAGACCTACCTCGCCGGGCTGTTTGTGCTGCGCAATACCATAAGCCCGGACGCGGTGATCGGCCAACTGCACTTTGTCGATTCGCAAGGCCTGAGCCGCTCCTACCTCTCCGAGTACGTGCAGAAAGTGATGGGCGTGCAACCCGCGGAGATCCAAGCGGTCACAGACAAGTACCTCCTTCCCGACCAGATGGAGTTTGTGATTGTAGGCGATAAGTCGAAGATCGCAGACCAAGTCAAGCCGTACGAGACATCTACTCCCTGAACGGCGCGTAGAGCATTAGGCTGGTCCGGAAAGTAAGGGCGTGATGCGCGGGGATAACGGCGTCTTTGCCTAAGCTGACCGGTCAACGGGGCAAACGAGCCCCACGTCCGCCCGAGGACCTCGTAAGGCGGCGAGTGGCCGCGGATGAGCGCAGTAGAGTGCGCAGAGCTTTGTTTACCGCTGCTGAGCCGCGGAAGGCCTTGGCCACGTCCGGGTCCAGATAAACTGGAATGTTCAGTTCTGCATCAGGACGGAAGAACTTCCCGCGTTCACCTTTCGAAAAGTCGTATTCTTTCTTCATGGCTGGTTTTCCTCGTACTGCTTGATTTCTCGCTTAGTCGCTCTCCGCGCCGAAATGATGCGCACCCTGCATTCTTGAGCCGAAACCTCCACGAACGTGTGAACTAGAATGAGGACGCTCCCTCGTTTATCTTTGCCGCTGGTCACCCAGCGTTCTTCAGCTTCGCCGTGCTCTACGTCAAGGACAGACACGGCCAGCGGATCCAAGATGACTTCCGCGGCACGGTCAAAGCTGATCCTGTGTTTTCTCAGGTTTGACCTGGCCTTGAATGGATTCCACTCGAAAGTGTACCGCACTATTCACCTACGGACTACGGACCGCCGACACTTCTTGATCCTTATACTGAAGCTGATAGAGCTTGAAGTAAATTCCGCGTTTCTGAAGCAATTCGTGATGCGTCCCCACCTCGCGAACTCGTCCTTTGTGCATGACCACGATTTTGCTGGCGTTCTGAATGGTGGAGAGGCGGTGCGCGATGACCAGGGAGGTGCGGTTCTCAATCAGGCAGCGCAGGCCTTCACGCAGCAGATGCTCCGTCTCAGGATCGACGCTCGAGGTGGCTTCGTCGAGGATCAGGATGCGCGGGTTGTGAGCGAGCGCTCGCGCGAAGGAGAGCAGTTGTTTCTGTCCCACCGAAAGTGTGGCGCCGCGCTCCTTGACGGGTTCCTGGAAACGTCCCGGCAGGCCCTCGATGAAATCCAGCAGCTTGACCTGGCGCGCCGCGTCGCGGATTTGCCGATCGGTGATCCAGCCGCTGCCCAAGCGGATATTGCTTGAGATCGTTCCCGAAAAGAGGAAGGGATCCTGGAGGACAATGCCGAAGTTTTTGCGCAGATCGCGTAGGCGCAGATGGCGGATGTCCACGCCGTCAAACAGCACTTGCCCGTCTTGTACGTCATAGAAGCGCAGCAGCAGATTGGTGAGCGTGGTCTTGCCGGCGCCCGTGTGACCCACAACCGCCACCGTTTCCCCGGTTCCGATCGAGAAGGAGACATTTTCCAGCACGCGGTGGTCGTCCAGATAGGCGAATCCGACCTGGCGGAATTCAACCAGCGGGGAGGGACGTCCGTCGTCAGTTGTCATTTGTCCGTGGTCCGTCGGGACGTGGGCACCCACAAGGGGCGCCCCTACAGCGGGGGAAGTCACAACGGACGACGGACCACGGACCACGGACATCGGAGCTTGAGGATCCGTGATCATCGCCGGGGTGTCCAGCAGCTTGAAAATGCGCTCCGAACTCGCCATGGCCGCTTGCAGAAGGTTGTACTTATCGCTCAGATCCTGGATGGGGCGGAAGAAACGTTGCGAATACTGGATGAAGGCGATGGTGGTGCCGATCGTAACCAGGTTTCGCAGCGCCATGCCGCCGCCCAGGTAGAGAATGATGCCCACCGCGACGGTGCCCAGAAGATCGACCGCCGGATAAAACAACCCGTAAGCCAGAATCGAGTCCTTGTAGGCTTCCATGTGAGTGCGGTTGATCTTCTCAAATTCCCGGTAGCTGATATCCTCACGATTAAAGAGCTGGGAGACGGCCATTCCGGTGATGTTTTCCTGCAAGTAGGCATTGATCCGTGCAATGGCCACCCGAATGCGCCGGTAAGAATCGCGCACCGCCTTTCGGAAAGCTGCTGTGACCAGCACAATCACGGGCAGCACGGAGAAGGTGAGCAACGCCAGTTTCCAATCCAGCTTCAGCATCACCACCACAATGCTGAAAAGCGAGAAGACGTCGCCGATGAGGGCGACTACGCCGGAAGCGAAGAGGTCGTTCAACACGTCCACGTCGGTGGTCACGCGCGTCACCAGGCGGCCCACGGGGTTGCGGTCGAAGAAGCTCATTTGGAGGCGTTGCAGGTGCGCGAACAGTTGTTTGCGCATGTCGTACATCACCTGCTGCCCAACTATTTGCATCGCGAATGACTGCGCAAACTCCAGCACGAAGGTCAGCACCACGGTGGGCAGCAGAAGCACGAAGACGATTTGCGCGATGCCCGCTACCGGATTCTGACTGAGAAATCTCGCCAGAATTCCCGGAAGCTGGCCGCGGCCTGCGGGATCGAGATAGCGGTCCACCTCAACTTTAAGCAGATAGGGCGGAACCGCCTGCAAGACCCCAAACAGCAGGATCGCCACCAAGGCAAACAGCGTCATGCGCCAGTACGGTCGCAGGTAGACGAGCAGGCGCCGCATCAGGCGCGCGTCGTACGCCTTGCCGAGGATTTCTTCGTCGTGAAAGGAGTCAGCCATCGTCAGTTGTCAGTTGTCCGTTGTCAGTTGTCCGTTGTCGTCAACCACGGCCGTCCCCTGGCGGCAACGGACAGCGGACCACGGACGACGGACAGGCGGCGCAATACGCTGCCCTACGCCTCTCTCTCCAATTCCTCCTCAATCAACTGTTTGTTATACAAGTCCGTATAGTGTCCGTTGAGGGCCAGCAACTCGGCGTGGGTGCCGCGCTCGGCGATCTCGCCGCCGTGCAGGACCACGATCTCGTCGGCGTTCTGGATGGTGGACACCCGGTGGGAGATCAGGATGGTGGTTCGTCCCGCCATGACGCCGGTGAGCTGCCGGAGGATTTTCTCTTCCGTAAAGGTATCGACGCTGGAAAGCGCGTCGTCGAGAATCAGGATGCGCGGATCGCGGATGACGGCCCGCGAAATCGCAGTGCGTTGTTTCTGGCCGCCGGAAAGCGTCAACCCGCGCTCGCCAACCATGGTGTCGAAACCCTTTGGGAAGGCCCTGATTTCCGGCAAAATATTGGAAATCTCCGCCGCGCGCTCCACCTGCGAGTCGGTCGCTTCCGGCACTCCGAACTTGACGTTTTCGCGGATGCTTTCGCTGAAGAGAAAAGTCTCTTGGGGCACAAATCCAATGTGCCGGCGCAGGGTCTGAAGCGGAATCTCGCGGATGGGCACACCATCAACAAGCAACGAACCCTCCGGAGCATCGTAGAGCCGCGGGATCAGCCCCACCAAAGTGGACTTGCCGGAGCCCGTCGCACCCACGATGGCCACCGTCTTTCCCGCGGGTATCCGCAGGTCCAGGTTCTTCAACACGGGCGTGCCGTTGTAAGCAAACGTGAGGTTGCGGAACTCGATTTCTCCCCGCAGCGAAGTCAGGGGGTGCGCGGGAACGGCGCGGTCATCAATCTCGGGCTTCGCTTCGAAGATCTGCATCAGGCGTCCCAGCGAGGCCAGTCCGCGCTGCACCAGGTTGGTCACCCAGCCCAGCGCAATCATGGGCCAGATCAGATAAGTCAGGAAGACATTGAAGGCCGCGAAGGTTCCCACGCTGATCCTGTGGGTAAGCACGTGATGGCCGCCCACCACCATCAGCAGCAGGAACGACACCGCGAAGAGCAGTTCCATGCTGGGCCAGAGGAAACTGGAAATCCAGATCAGCCCCTTGTTTTTCACCACGAAGTCCAGGTTCATCGTGTCGAACTGCGCCATCTCCGCTTCCTCCTGGCAGAAGGCGCGGACCACCCGCACGCCGGAGAGGTTTTCGCGAACCCGCTCGGTGAGTTCCGAATAAAGCGCCTGGATCTTCTCAAAGCGTTCGTGAATCTGCTGGCCGAGGAACTTGACCCCCACGGACACGAGGGGCATGGGAATCAGGCAATAGAGCGTGAGGCGCCAGTCCAGATGCATCATCAGGGCAACCGTTGCCAGGCCCAACACCAGCGTGTTGGCGGAATACATGATGCCCGGCCCCACCATATTGCGCACCGCGTTCAGATCGTTGGTGAGCTTCGCCATCAGGTCGCCGGTGCGGTTCTCAGTGTAATAGCGCGGCGACAAGCGCATGAGATGCAGGAAACAATCGTTGCGTAAATCGTATTCGACATCCCTTGATATCCCGATCAGAATCCATCGCACCCAGAATCCCAAAACGGACTTGCCGACGGCCACGGCCACAAGCAGTCCGGCCACGCTGAGTAATGTTCGGACCGGGACTCCCCGGGTTAAATCATCGATGCCGGCCTTGATGATGAGAGGAACCAGCACACCCACCTGGGAGAAGACCAGGCAGAGAAATCCCGCCAGATAGCGCGCTTTGTAGCGCACCAAGTAGGGCCAGATTGGACGAAAAGGACGCAGCATAGTCAGTGAATCACATGAAAGCCCGTAAGCCCGAACGTTCATTATAAAGGACGCAAAAGGAAGGCGGCAAGGTGCTGAGCAGGACCTGGCGTTCAGGATTGGGGATTCAGGAATCCAAGTCCGCTGACGTATATTTTCGGCCTTTCCAGGTTTTTCCTCGTACACCTATAAGATGTGTAGTTGGGGCATGCGAACTAACATCAATATAGACGACCGCTTGCTGTCTCAGGCCCGCAGGTTGACGCGCTTGCGCACGAAGCGCGAGATCGTGCATCGGGCGTTGGAGGTTCTGGTGCAAAGCGAAGGCCGCAAGGGCATTTTGCGCTTTCGCGGCACGGGGATCTGGGAAGGGGACTTGAAAAAGCTGCGACGGAACCGCCTGTGATTCTGGTGGACACCTCAGTCTGGGTAGACTTCCTCAACTCGGCGCGCAGCCCAGCCGGGGACGAATTGGAGCGTCTAATCGGTCTCAACGCTCCGGTGGTCCTTACAGGCTTGATCCTCACCGAAGTCTTGCACGGTCTAAAGCTCGTGAATGGCTGGCTGGATTTACTGCGGGCCGCGTCACGATAGGACACTGCGGAAGTGACGGCGGTTGTCTGGCGGGACGTCTGCTCTAAAACTCCACAAGCAAGCCTCGCGGGTCAGGCCGTTTCGAGGACCGGACCAGGCTGACGAATACCAGGGTGGCGAGGCAGGGGATGATGGCAGCGCCGACGATCACCGGGGCGAACGAGGTGACATCAGTGACGCGGCCGATGAGGTAAGTAGAGACCATGGTGCCGATGCCGGCTCCCGTGCCCGCCATACCGCTGACCGTGCCCACGGCGCGCGATTGAAAGACGTCGGTGGGCAAGACAGGAACATCGTGGAACAGGCGGCGTAGGCAAACGCCGCGTAGGCGAAGATGAGGAGCGCCGCGAAGTAGCTCGAAGTCCGAAGCACCAGCAGCAGGGAGACCATGCTTGGCCCGAAGATGATCAGGACCGCCCGGCGCGCCTTGCCCACGGGCCAGCCGCGCGAGATCCAGTAACTCGACAGCCCGCCGCCCGCAAAGTTACCCAAATCAGCCCCCAGGAAGGGCATCCAAAAGCCAAGCACACTGGCCTCCAGGCGAAACCCTTTGCTGGAAAGGTAGAGCGCAAACCACTCGGCAATGAAGAACCAGAAGGGGTCGAGCAGGAACCTCCCCAGCACGATGCCCCAGGTCTGCCGGTAACGAAGCAGGTCTCGCCAGCGCGCGGGTTTGCCGGTGACGCCCGAAAGCGAGCGGCCTTCCTGGATGTAGCGCAGTTCCGCAGGCGAGACCGAAGGATGGTTTTGCGGCGCGTGGTAGAAACGCAGCCAGATGATCAGCCACGCGATTCCAAGGCAGCCGGTGAGAACGAAGGCGGGCCGCCACGTGCCAAAGAGCCGGTAGGTATAGAGCACAATGAAGGGAGCAACGGCGCCGCCGATGGACGTGCCGCTGTCAAATAGCGCCACGGCCCAGGCGCGCTCACGGTTTGGAAACCATTCCGCAACTGTCTTCGCAGCGCCTGGAAAGTTGGGGCCTTCGCCCAGCCCGAGTAGGAAGCGGAAGATCCGAAAGCTCGCCAACCCTTGGGCGAAGCTGGTGGCCATCGCGACCAGGGAATAAAACCCCACCACCAACGCGAACCCGATACGCGAGCCAACCTCGTCGAGCAGCCGGCCGCCCACGCCCTGCATGATCGTGTAAGCCAGACGAAACGCAATCAAGAGAGAAGCAAAGTCGGAGTTGGTCCACCGAAACTGGGATTTCAAAATCGGGGCCAGCGCGCTGAGCGTCTGTCGATCCATGAAGTTGATGACCGTAGAAGCAGCCAGCAGAGCTCCCACCGACCAGCGGACCCGGGTTCGGTGTTCTTCGGGGGACTGTGGCGTCATGTGTCACCGGTTCCGGGAAACTGCGGGCCAGTTAGTGCGCAACCTTGGCGAGCTCGGGGACGACCCGTGTTCTCAGGGCTTGGATTCGCCGAGAATTGCCAGAACGTCTCGCCTACCGTGAAGAATCCGGATAATTCGAAGAGGATCGCTCTCGGGATCATACACGAAGATGAAATTGGGAAAAGCTTGAATTGTCCAAAAGCGAAGTGGAAGCTTGGTTAGGTCCTCGCGGAGGCTGCCGCGGAGGCGACCTTCAGCCAGGAAGTCGCAAGCTTCGTAAACGGCATCTTCAACGCGATTGGCTGCCGCAGTGCTGTCGCGGGCGATGTAACTCCAGATTTCGAAGAGGTCGTCAGCCGCTTGAGGAGTGAACTTGTAGCGGATCATGCTTTACGCGGCCCAGCCAGCCAGCGCCGTTTATTCTGTTCCATCTGGGCCCGAACTTGGTCACTGTCTATAAGCTCGCCCCGCTGGGCGGCAGCATAGCCGTCAGCGATCTTAGCACGGCTTGCAGCGAGCCAAGCGTCCCGGTCGCAAAGCAGTTCAAGCGCCTGCTTGATCACTTCCTCGGAACTCTGATAGGCGCCGGAACGGAGGGCCTCCGCGATGAGTCGCTCGTGTTCCGCTTGCAAGGTAATGGTCATATCCTGTTCCCTCTCACACCACAACCGTACCTCTGCTCATGGGGGCAGTCAAGTATGGCCTAACCTCCGTGGCGCCCGCTCTTTCGCTCCGGCCGGTTCCGGATGGCCTGAACCGCACTCTCCAGGCGGCGGGCCCGGGTTTCGGGTTTCTTGGCGTCTGCCAACGCTTCGACATATTCGCGCTGGTGGGTGTAGCTCATCTCCTGCCATCGCTCCCAGGCCGGCGGGGCGGCTTTGAGCGCCTTAGCGAAATCGGCGGGCGGCTTCACTTCGCGCTTCTCGGTGTCAAGGTCGAGCCGGACCTCGAGCGTTTCGCCTCCCTCCAGCCCCGCCGCTTCGCGATTGCTGCGCCGCAACGGAATGAACGGTGGTCCGCCCATGGCAGCGATGGTGCTGCGATACGTGTACCCGTTGAGCGTCACTTTAACCGGGGCGCGGACTTTGCCAAACACGCTCTTGGGATCGAACGTCAAGGGAATGAAACACATTTGACCTTCGCGCACAATCTTTACTTCGAAGGTTTTGGAAATCATCAAAGGGACTCCCTTTACCATCTCTCGAATCATGAGAAGTCGGGACCGTCTATCAACCTTGAGCGCTAGAGATCATCCGTGACGCTGGCGCGAATCCCGGTGACCCGTCGAGGATGCAGTCGCTGGAGCATTGATGTTCCGCTTCCAATCTTCGAGGCCGGGGCCTTTAATGCCCTCGGCCCGCTTGCGAAGCGAATCCATTTCAACAGGCGTGAACGCCTTGAACTGCTGGGCGATGCGAACATCATCTTCCAACTGGCCGATGGTCGTGCAGCCAACGGTAACGCAGTTGACGGGAAGGCTTAAGGCGTAGCTCAGGCATTCTCGGGCGGTGAATTCCTGCAAGAGCTTGGCGTTGGCCAGAGACTTCATCCCTTGAATGGCCATCTTGCGGTCGGCGGCAACGGGCAAGGTGAGTTTCTCAAAACTCAGGTACCCGGGGTCGGCAACGTGTAACGGCATTAAGATGGAGTCAAACTTCTCATAAGCCTTGAGCATTTCCAAGTGAACGTAGGGATCGTGGTGGCCCGTAAAGCCGATGAAGCGGCACTTCCCTGCCCTCTGGGCGGCTTCGAAGGCTTCGATGGCGCCTCCTGGGCCGAAGATCTGCTCGACCTCGGCTTTCTCATCCACGGCATGAATCTGCCAGAGATCCACATAATCGGTCTTCAGGCGTTTCAGAGATTGGTCGAGTTCCTCCGCGGCGCCGGCGCGAGTCCGCTTGTTGGCCTTGGTTGTGATGAAGACATGCTTGCGGAAAGGCGGGAGAACGGCCCCATAGACTTCCTCCGACCGCCCGTCCCAGTAACCAACGGAATTATCAAAATAGTTGATCCCGAGGTCGTAGGCGCGCAAGGTAATTGCCTTCGCCTCTTCGAAGGTAATAAGGGGAAAACGGCCGCCGGCCTGGCCGATGATGGTGAGCCTTTCGCCCGTCTTGCCAAACGTCCGCATGGGGATATCGCCGGCCTTGGGCTTGGGCGGCTTCGCTCCAAACGCGGAGGCCGCTAACCCCGCGAAAACTCCCCCGAAGAACGTCCTACGCCGCATGTGACCTCCTTCGCTTTGATGAATTCGCCCTCTGGAAATGTAATGCAACAGCGGCCGAAAGGCAACGGGTGGCCGCAGACTCCTCGCCGCGGAAGTAACCCCTCACCCGGCCCGCGACGGCTGGTGAATGCGCCGCCGCGGTCCACCCTCCCCGATTTCTGGGGTCCGATGGACCCCATCGGGGTCCTGAAATCGGACTCCCCAAGGGAGAGGGCGATTAATTCCACATCTGCTCGCCGCGGCAAGGGCGCGGTACAGAGGCAAAAGCCCAAGAACTCTAACTCAGCCGGCCGGGCAGATACTGCCGCAGAAAGCGCGCGGCAAGGATGAACCCGTCTTTGCGTTCCTGCGCCATTTCGGGGCCCGCATCGCCGTGAGGAGCATCCCAGAAATTGTCTTCGTGTTCCACGGCCATGCCGCCTTGGAATCCCGCCTGCAAAAGCACCGTGATGAACTTGGGCCAGTCAATCAGCCCCTGTCCGGGAATGCGGTAACGCCACCAGCCTCGGCCGTGGATGCCGACTTTGGCAAGAACCGGCTGAATGATTTCCGTGTCCTTGGCGTGCACAGCGAGGATCCTGTCGCGAAAGTCCCAGGCCGTCTGGATGGGGTCGATGTATTGCCGCACCAAATGGGAAGGGTCGAATTCCAGCCCGAAGCGATGGTTCGGAACCAGGGCAAACACTTTCTCCCAACTGGCGGGCACGGTGGCGAAATTCTCGTCGCAGGGATAGTTCTCAGGCCCGATCGTCACGTCCAACTTTTCGCATACGGGCAGGTACTGCTCGTTGAGCACTTCGGCCAGTTC
>Ga0187891_1001396_pt1 | contig 20741 bp, 21 predicted proteins | sample June2016WEW_21_4_FD_132990 | JGI IMG/M metagenome (GOLD analysis project Ga0187891, IMG submission 132990) | Peatland microbial communities from SPRUCE experiment site at the Marcell Experimental Forest, Minnesota, USA - June2016WEW_21_40 | ecosystem: Environmental > Terrestrial > Soil >... | reverse complement strand
GACACCTCGATCTTCAAGACAGGACGACCCGCACGCTATCGACGATCTCGCCCCCGGTTGCCGTGCACGCGGTCGGGCTACCCGCGCAGCGGGCTATCGCGCAGCGATTTAGTGCATTGGCCCAAAGCGGCGGTTCGCTGCAGCGCAGCGGTTCGTCCGGACTCGGAGCAATACCGGACATCGGAGATCTGCCTCGGATCGAGTAAATTTCCATTGGGCCGACAGCATCTTTTCATCGCATGACGCAATCGCTTGCAAAAGGAGGGCTCGGAGCGTGCACCTGTCTCGACCCTGGGCTCCTACGAGGAGCTTGTTCGCGCCGCCGGTTTCCAAAGATTCCCGCAGCTTAACATCAAGAGCCCGACGAAACTGTTCTATGCCGCGCGACCGCGATCCCGAGCTCGTCAACGATCCGTTGTCGGTCGATCGCTCCCGTTCGCCGTTGATCGCCGGAATCCGGGGTCGATTCGCGGGTCAATTTGTGGGTAAAAATCGAAGCGATCTCCTAACTGCCTGATTTAACAATCGAAATGGCAACTATCGACGGACACTCCCTCCGCCACCCCAAGCGGGGGTCCGTTCCGGACACATAGGTTACGGTTTATACCGAAAACATAGGTAACACTTTTGGTCCGAAGGGATTATCGAGGGGTTCCAGCCTGCAGGTCTCGTGGTCGAAGTATCCGAGATCATAGTCGATGAAGGTGACGAGCCAGATGTGGTCGCTGACCTGTTTGATGCCGACGTTCTGACCGGCGAATACGGTACTGAGATTGATTTTCTGCCGATTGAAGCAGATCTCGGTCACGCGCAGGCGACGTGGCGGCTGCCACGCGTCAATGATTTGCGGAGACAGCCTGTGACTCCCGCTGCCTCCGCCACAGCCGCTGAACAGAAACAGTTCCGGCATTTTTGAAAGAGCGCTGATGACCCGGCCGCTTCGCCAACGGCCTGCCATGTGGGAACGGGGGCTTAGCTCAGAGCAAGCCCTCGCGCAACGCGATGATGGCGGCGTGATGCTTGTTGTAGGCGCCGAGCTTGCGGCTGGCATTGCCGAGATGATAATTCACGGCGGATTCCGAGAGCTTGAGCCGCACGGCGATATGCTCGGTCTTCAGCCCCTCGGAGGTCCACAGCAGGCATTCGCGCTCACGGTTGGAGAGTTCGCTCCGAGACTGTGGTGTGACGGTGATGCCGCACATGATCTCGTCGCACAGCTGAACCGCGAACAGCTGAATGTCGCCGGCCGCAACAGCAACGGCGTCGTCGATCTCGCGGCGGTGCGGTGCCGCGATGGCAAACAGCCCGAAGTCGCCACGCGGACCGGCTATCGGGACGCAATAGCCCTCCGTGATATGAAACTCTTTGGCCTCGTGGAAAATGAGTTGCTGTGCCTTGGTGAAAGGCCTGAGAAAGCCACCGTGGCCCCAGTGAAACGGCAGCCGCGACCGCGAGCCGATCGCCACGACCGGATCATAGAGCCGATAAGCCCGATCAACGTAGCGGCTTGCCCAGGCGCTCGGATAGCTGGTCCTCAGGGTATCCTCAGGGGTGCACGTGGCCCCCTCGGGAAGCCTGATGGCCATGTAAGCGTAGTGCTCGAGCCCCAGTGAGCGCACGAACGGGGCGGCTACCCTGGCAAAGCTTCCACCGCTCGGAACGGTTGTCATTTCCGAACACTCCTTCTGGCGGCATCTTTGAGGCTAGATCACTTTTCCCTTCCCGCGCAATAACACGTTAGACGTGCAAAATGACAATTCGTGTCCGGGAGATTGCGGAATGTCTCGAAAAGCCACTCGCGCTTGCGGAAGGCAGCTTCCGCAAGATGCGCTCTCTTTTTGTAAGTTTTACCAGTTGAGCGGCGGCGCGCCTCGTCGATAGCTTCGAATGGCGAATTACGCAAAACCGAGGTACGGACAATGGGCTACCAGGCAAAGCCAAGGTTGCGAAGCGTCATGCTGGCGGCCGCGGCAGCCGCTGCCGTCGTGGCATGCAGCGTGATTGAGGCAGCCGCTGATGAGATTAAGTTGGGTGTACTGGCGCCGCTCACGGGTCCATCGGCATCCGACGGCGAGGAATACGTTCGCGGAGTCACCTGGGCGGTGGAGGAGGCCAACGCCAAGGGCGGCATCGCCGGCCATATGTTCAAGGTCGAGGTCGCGGATGTCGGCGATCAGACGGCCGCGAATGTGACGAGCGCAGCCGAGCGGCTGCTCGGCACCCGCGGTGTCGAGGCGATCTTCACCGGCTATGCCAGCTTGTCGATGTTCGAAGTCGACCTGATGGCCGAGGCGGGCATGCCGTATCTTTCCGCCGGGCCGACGCCGCCATACGCCGCCATCGTATCCAAGAAGCCGGACGACTACTGGTGCTGCTGGTCCTATTCGGCGGACTTCACAGGCTACGTGACCGACGTGCTGCCGACCGTCGAGAGTCTCGCCAAGGACGGCGCCGTCAGCTTGAAGGGCAAGAAGGTCGCGATCATCTCCTCCGACAACCCTTATTCCAAGGGAATCTCCGAAGGCATGAAGCCGCTGTTCAAGGCGGCCGGTTGGACCATCACGGTCGACGAGATCGTGCCGTTCGGCGAAGTCAGCGACTGGCGCGCCGTGCTGGCAAAAGTGCGCCAGGATCCGCCCGACCTGGTCATCAACACCGATTATCTGCCGGGCAATTCCGCACTGTTCCTCAAGCAATTCCTTGAGCAGCCGACCGCCAGCCTGGTGTTCCTGCAATACGCGCCGTCGGTGCCGGAATTCATCAAGCTCACCGGCGCGCCCATGGACTCGCCGAAGTGGCCGCGCGGCCAGATGCTGCTCAAGGCCTACAAGGACAAATACGGCGTCGAGTCGGGCCCCTACGGGGTGGGCCTCTACGAAATGACCCAGATTTATTTCAAGGCCCTCGCCGAGGTCGGCGATCCGCGCAATCACAAGGCGATCGGCCTGGCGCTGGGCAAGCAGAAGGCGGTGTCGGTCGCCGGCGTCATCGAGTTCAACCCGAAGACTCATGTGGCGCTGCAGGACGCCGACCACGTCCCGGTGACGTTCTTCCAAATCCGCGATGGCCGCCGCGTGCTCATCAAGCCCGACAAATACGCCAATGGGAAGTTTGAGCTGCCGCCGTGGATGAAGCAATGATCGAGCTTGTCGCGCTTGGCGCAACCAACGAAGGGATCTTGGCCCGGATGCGGAGATGACTCGACTGCATGTGTCGCGGCGGTAAACCGCCGCGGCGCATACTCTGCTTACTGCGGCCTCGCCGACGCCGCAATTATTTGATGCGCAATCAGACTGCCGTCCCGACATTGGAAGCCATCGGCCTGACCAAGGCCTTTGGCGGCGTGCGTGCCGTCGACGACGTCAGCTTTAGCGTCGCGGCAGGCGAGATCCTGGGCATCGCCGGACCGAACGGAAGCGGTAAGAGCACACTGTTCAACATCATCACCAATGTGCCGTTCCGCGCCGACGACGGCCGCACCCTGTTTGCGGGGACAGAAATCCAGCACTGGTCGCCGCATCGCATCTGCGCTTTCGGAGTCGCGCGCACGTTCCAACGCGAGAGCGTGTTTGCGGCTCTGAGCGCCATCGACAATGTCATGGTCGCTGTCGACGCGACACAGCCGACGCTGCCGCTTGCCGAGCGCGTGGATTTCGCCGAGGAGGCGCTCGATGTGGTCGGTTTTCCCGCCACCCTGCACAACGCCAACGCCGGCACGCTGCCGGTATTTCTGCGCAAGCTCGTCATGATCGCTTCCGCCATGGCGCTGCGTCCGAAGCTGTTCCTGCTTGACGAACCGGCCTCCAGTCTTACCGCGACCGAGATCGAGCGGGTCCGCCGCCTGGTATTGAAGCTGCGCGAAAACGGCGTCACCATCGTGCTGATCGAACACGTGCTATCGCTGCTGGCAAGCGTGTCCGACCGCCTCATGGTGCTCGACCAGGGCCGCGTCATCGCCAGCGGAACGCCGGCCGAGGTGATCGCCGATAAGGCGGTCATCGAGGCCTATCTGGGAAGCGCGGCGTGAGTGGCGCATTGCTCGAGCTGCGGGCGCTCAGCGGCGGCTACGAGCCGGTGCAGATCTTTCGCGATGTGACGCTCGCCATGGACCATGGCGCGAGCATCGGCCTGTTCGGTCCGAACGGTCACGGCAAGACCACGCTGCTGAAGACCATCAGCGGGCTGCTCGATCCGTGGAGCGGCGACATCCTGTTCGAGGGCGTCAGGCTCAATCGCGAGCGCGCGCGCGGCCGGCGGCGCTCGCTGTACTTCAACTACGAGGTGCTCATCCCACGCCGCATGAACCCGCAGCGCGTGGTCCGCGCCGGGCTGATCCATGTGGCGCAGAGCAATCTGCTGTTTCCCGAGCTGACGGTGCGCGAGACGCTCGCGGTCGCCCGCCTCGCCGGCCGTGGCAGGGCCGACGCCGAGGCGCTGCGCCAACAGGCGCTCGCACTGTTTCCGCGCTTGCGCGAGCGACTCGGCCAAAAAATTCGCTTCCTGTCGGGCGGCGAGCGGCAGATGGTCTCGGTCGCTTGCGGCCTGATCGCGGCGCCAAAACTCCTCATGCTGGACGAGCCGACGCTCGGCCTGTCACCGAAGCTGCGCCACGAACTTGCCGCCGCCATCCATTCGATCAGGCAGCAGGTCCCGCTGATCGTGGTCGATCAGGACGTGGATTTTCTGAAATCTCTGATCGACACGCTGTATCTGTTCGACCACGGACGCATTTCGGGACGCATCGAGCGTCAAGATATGCCGTCCCATGACCAACTCATGCGCATGTTGTTCGGGCAAACGCATTGACGCTGCAAACCTTCCTTTTCGTCTGCCTCAGCGGCGTCGTGCTCGGCGCCCTCTATGCTTTGATGGCGACGGGCCTCGCGGTGGTGTGGACGACGCTGGGCATCTTCAATTTCGCCCACGGCACCTTCATCGCCGCGGGTGCTTACCTCGCCTGGCAGCTCAGCCAGGGCGGGCACAGCGCCGGATTTCTGCCCAATGCCGCCATCTCGATCGCCTCATTATTCGCCGTCGGAGTCCTGTTCCACCTTCTGCTGGTCAAGCCGTTCGAGCGCAAGCCCAATGCCGTGCTGCTATCGGTCATGACGACGCTAGCCGGCGCCTCGATCGTGGAAGGCATCATCAATCTCGTCTGGGGCCCGCGCTCCAAGCAGCTGCAGTCGATCGTAGGCGACATCAGGTTCGCCGGGATCGTCATGTCCTACAACGACGTGGTCATGATCGCGGTTGCCGTCGCCATCCTCGCGGCGGTCGGAGCCTTCCTGCGGTATTCCACGATCGGCAGGTCGATGCGGGCGGTGGCGCAGAACCGCGAAGCCGCGCAATTGCTCGGCCTCAACGTGCCGCTGCTCTATGCGCTGGCCTTTGGGCTTTCGGCGGCGCTCGCCGGCATGGCCGGGCTGTTCGTCGGATCGATGCGCTTCATGACGCCGTCGATGGGCTCCGAGCCGCTGATGAAGGCGCTGATCGTCGTAATTTTCGGCGGCATCGCCCGCTTCACCAGCCCGATCTATGCAGCCTTCGTGGTCGGCATGCTTGAAGCGTTCTCCACCTACTATGTCGGGCTCTATTGGACGCCGGCCGTGCTGTTTGCCTTGATGATCGCGGTCCTGATGATCAAGCCGGAAGGACTGTTCGGGAAGTACGAGCGGTCGGTTTGATGCGCTACGACCCGCCTTTCCGCCGCACGCCGGGGTTTATACCGGCGCTCCTCGTCCTCGGCGTTCTCGCTGCCTTTCCGCTGCTGTTCACCGACTCCCATGCCCGCCATCTGCTGATCCTGGTGTTCATCTACGCGATCGTGGCGGCGAGCTGGGACCTGAGCCTCGGCTACGGCGGGCTGGTCAATTTCTCGCACGTGGCGCTGTTTGCGGCCGGCATCTACAGCTACGGCATCCTGGCGAAGACGCTCGGAGTCTCGCCCTGGCTCGCCATCGCGGCCGGCGGTGTCGTCGCCGTCGTCCTCGCCAGCGCCATTGCGCTGCCGATCCTGCGCCTCGACGGCATCTATGTCATCCTGGTGACGCTCGCCTTTTCCCAGCTCCTTTATCAGATCGTGATCAGCCAATCCGACGTCACCGGCGGCACCTCCGGCATGGTGACGCTGCCCGGGCTCAAGGTCGGCGACTACCGCTTCATCGGCAACAACAGGATCGGCTACTACTACGTGGCGCTCGCTCTGTTCGCCGCCTCGATCGCAGGCCTTCACGCCATCATCAGATCCCGACTCGGGCGGGCGATGGTGGCGCTGCGCGACAACAAATACTACGCCATGGCTCGCGGCGTGTCGGAAGCGAGGACGCGGCTCGCGGCGCTGGCGATCAGCGCGTTCTTCGCCGGAATCGCCGGCGGATTCTACGGCTCCTACATCCGCGTCGCCTCGCCCGACGCCTTCGGCCTCGGCCAGCTCACCCTGATCCTCAGCATGGTGCTGGCGGGCGGGGCGGGCACGCTGTGGGGACCGGCGGCGGGCGCTTTCATCATCACGCTGCTTTCGGAGGCGATCGCCGACTATGGGTCCTGGCGGACCATCATCATCAGCCTGATTATCATCGCGGTGCTGATATTCTATCCGGGCGGCTTCTGGGCCGGCATTCAGGATCTGCGCGATCTCGTCGACCGGCTGCGTACCAGCATGCTTGCGTTGTATCGGCGGCGATACGCCCGCGCGATCCGCGAGCGGCTGCTCGGCGCGACGGAAAAGATGATCACAACCCGGTACGGCAAGGTCGCCGTCGCGGACACCGGCGGTTCGGGTCCGCCGCTTCTGTTCATCCACGGCAACTCGGCCTGCAAGGAAGCGTTCAAGTACCAGTTTGCCGACTTTGCGGCGGATCACCGTGTCATCGCCTTCGATCTGCCCGGACACGGTGTTTCCCACAACATGGATCCGGAAACCGCCTACAATGTCCCGGCCTACGCGGAGATCGCCGAAACAGTTCTGCAATCACTCGGCGTTGACGCAGCGGCGGTGTTCGGCTGGTCGCTCGGCGGTTATGTGGCGCTCGAACTCGCCGCGCGTGGAAAGATTGCGGTGCGCGCGCTCGCCATCGCCGGCACCGCGCCGCTCAACGTGGTGCCGGATGATTTCGCCGCCGGCTACAATCCGGACTCGCATCTCGTGCTCGCCGGCAAGCGCTTCTATTCGCCGCAGGAAGCCCGCGATTTCGCCGGCTCGGCAACGGCGCCCCGTTCCGCCGACAGCGCCTTCCTGCATACCACGTTCCGCCGCACCGATGGGCGCACCCGCCTCTACATGATCAGCCGAATCGGCGTCACCGACTGGCCGAGGCAGATGCGCATGCTGCGCGAAGGCCGCATCCCGTTTGCGATCCTCAACGGCGCGAACGATCCGTTCCTCAATCACGCCTACATCCGCGATCTGACATACGGCAATATCTGGACCGAAAAGCCCCACGATATTCCGGACGGCAAGCACGCGCCGTTCTTCAATCAACCCGAGCTCTTCAACGCGGCGCTGCGGGCGTTCCTGCAATACGCGGCGTCGCTTGCGCGTAGGCCCGAGCCGGCTGCAGCCGCTACCGCGCCGTAGCTCCAGCTGGTCGTTGTGGCTAGTGTCCCGATTCCGAAGTTCGCATCATTATGCGGCACCCTCGTTTGCGAACTTCGGAATCGAAGGACACTAGCAACGTATTGATCTAGTGTGGCTTTGACATGGATCATGGTGCGGCGAGCCAAAGGGAGAAGATTATTTTGGGTTCGTTCGCCGAATTGGAATTGACGATTGCCAAAGCCACAGAGCGATAAGGCCAAAGGGGTACCGCCGTGAGCACTAGCCGAGCCGACATTGCCGGTAGAACCGCCACACTTCTCGGGACGATGCGTGCGGCACGGCCGCTCGTCCATAACATCGCCAATTACGTGTCGATGGATGTCGCGGCAAACGCCTTGCTCGCCATCGGCGCCTCGCCCGCCATGGTGCACGCCCGCGAGGAAGTGGCGGAATTCATCGGCCTTTCAGCCGCGCTCGTCGTCAATATCGGAACCCTGTCTATGCCCTGGATTGAGGCGATGATGATCGCCGCGGAGGCCGCCAGGGGGCATGGCAAGCCGTGGGTGCTCGATCCCGTGGGTGCCGGCGCCACAAAGCTGCGCAACGAAGCAGTGAGATCACTGCTGCCGCACCGGCCCTCGATCATCCGCGGCAATGCATCCGAGATCATGGCGGTCGCCGGCGGTGCCGGCGTTACGCCCAAGGGCGTCGACAGCGCCAACACGACGCAGGAGGCGCTGGCTTTCGCGCTCAGCCTTGCCGAGCACGAGGACTGCATCGTCGTCGCCACCGGCGCGGTCGACATCGTCACCGACGGCCGCCGGGTGGTGAAGCTCGCCAATGGCTCGCCGATGATGGCCAAGGTGACGGCGCTGGGCTGCGCGCTCTCCGCCGTCACCGGGGCATTCGCCGCGGTCGCGACCGACAAATTCGAGGCGGCCGTCGCGGCAGTCGCGGTCTATGGCATTGTCGGCGAAATCGCCGCGGAGCAGGCGAGGGGCCCGGGCTCCTATCGCGTGGCGTTTCTCGATGGGCTCGAGTCGATCGGGCCGAAGGAGATCGAGAGTCGCTTGAAGATCGTCGACTGACGCCCGGCAATGGCGGAAAAATACTACCAGCTCTGCCTCGTCACCGATAGCGCGCTCGCGAAGGGGCGCTCGCTCACCGGTGTTGTGGCGGCGGCGGTGAAGGGTGGCATCACAATGGTACAATTGCGCGAAAAGACCGCGTCGACGCATGCCTTCATCGAACAAGCCAGGGTTTTGCAACGATTGCTGGCGCCGCTGCGCGTGCCGCTGCTGATCAACGATCGGATCGACGTCGCGCTTGCTGCCGGTGCCGACGGCGCGCATGTCGGGCAGCATGACATGCCGGTCGCGCTGGCGCGGCAGTTGCTTGGACCCGCGGCCATTATCGGGCTGTCGATCACCGAACTTGGCGAGGTCCGCGACCCGGACGTGGATCTGGCCGACTACCTCGGCGTCGGTCCGATCTTTGCTCAGGCGACGAAACTTGACGCCACGCCGCCACTCGGCCTCGACGGATTGGCGGAGGTTCGCCGCGCCACCAGCAAGCCGATCGTTGCGATCGGCGGCGTATCGGCCGCGAACGCGGACGCGGTGCGGTCAGCCGGAGCCGATGGCATCGCCGTTGTCAGTGCCATCATGGGCGCCGACGATCCCATGGCAGCGGCCGCGGCGCTTGCCGCGCGCTAGGGACACTAGCCGGTAGGGCGGATTAGCGTAGCGTAATCCGCCTTTCTGTGTTTCGCGGAAGGCGTCGAATGCCTTCCTCAGCAAACGGCCGCCTCGATGGGCGGCGAATTAATTATGATCGCTCTCGACATAGGCGGCGTTGGGTCAAAACCGGATTACGCTGCGCTGATCCGCCCCAAGGGCTGTCGATGCTGCGCGGCGTCGCAGCGCGTGTGCGCGCTCGTGGTCAAATAGAAGCTGCGAGCGAAGTGACCAGAGTCTCGTCGCGCCACGTGACTTCGCTCTCGGAACATGGCGTCGCACCGCGGCGTAATATTAGCATGATAAAATCCGCGCGTCGGTTCGTCTGAAAAACCGGCGTAACAAATCACTCTATTGTGTTCCGAAAATAGCGCGTGCCTTTGACCTAAATCAAAAGTTGTTTGTGCGGCGGTCATAGCCTTTCAATAGTCTGAATTTTTTCACCGGAGAGAAAGCCATGGCGAACGCGTGTTCATCCGCCGCTGGACCGGCACACACATCACTTCCATCGCAAACGCGCCGCACGCTTCTGAAGGGCTTCGCCGCCGCTGGTGCCGCAGTATCTCTGAGCAGCAAGCTTGCCTGGGGTGACGGTGAAATCGGGTACTGGGCAAAAGATCTGCCCAATGAAAAATTGATCGACATGTATTCGACCATCCTGCGCATCAGATGGTTCGAGCGTACTCTGGCCGACAAAATGATCGACGACCGCAGCTTCCGCAATCTGATCCATCTCTACGCCGGTCAGGAAGCAGTCGCTACGGGCGTCTGCGCCGCGCTGAACAATAAGGGGCCTTTCGAGGAGATCGACGTCATCTACGGCACGCATCGTCCGAGCGGACATGCCATCGCGAAAGGCGTCGATATGAAGAAATTGGCCGCCGAATACAATTTCAAGGCGACCGGCCTCAACCGCGGGTACGCGGGCGAGATGCACGTCGCTGACAAGTCGGTCGGCTACATGGGCGGTGACGGAATCGTCGGCCCAGCCGCCGTGATTGCCGCCGGTTCGGCGTTCGGATTCCGGGCCAGAGGCAGCAAACAGGTTTCCGTCGTGTTCGGCGGCGATGGCACATACGCGACTGCCGCCTTCCATAGCTCAATGAACAACGCATCGCTGCTCAAGCTGCCCTTCATCTATGTGCTGGAGAACAATCTCTATCATCAATTCGCTCATTACTCGTATTCCTGTCCGATGAAGGACATCGCGACTGCCGCGAATACCTACCTAATTCCTGGCGTGGTGGTGGACGGCCAGGATGTGATGCAGGTCTACAACAAGATGAAAGAGGCGGTGGAGCGTGCGCGTGCCGGCGAGGGTCCGACCCTGATCGAAGCCAAGACCTACCGCTACTATAACCACTGGGGCGCGCCCGGAGCGAAGCCGGGCGTGCTCGGCGCCTTCGGCTACGACCCGGGCGCAATCACCTCGTGGCGTCCGGAACGGGAGTTGCGGGATTGGCTGCAGAGAGACCCGGTCGGTATCTGCCGCAACACTCTGATCTCGTGGGGTGTCATCGATCAGGCCAAGGCCAGCGCCATCGAAGCCGCCGCAAGGCAGGAGGTCAAGGAAGCCTTCGAGTGGGAGGCCAAACAACCGCTGTGCAAGCCCGAAGACGGACTGAAAAACGTGTTCGTTGAAGGCTCCGTTGCTGCGCGCCAGCTCGCCTAAGCGCAGGACTAGCCGCAACGCCATTCGAAGATCGGAGAAGGACAATGGCACGCAAGACTTATATGTACGCGGTGTACGAGGCCGTGCAGTACGAGATGCGCCAGCGCAAAGACATGACCTGGCTGTTCGAGCTCACGCCCGCAGTCGCTACCAACCCTGGATCGCCGGTCATCAATCTGGAGAAGGAGTTTGGCCGCACCCGCGTCAACAACACCGGCATCGATGAAATGTGGATGGCCGGCGCCACACTTGGCGCGGGGTTGGTCGGCACCACCGCCGTGACCTACATCCCCTATCAGGGAAGTCAGATTCCCTTCGAGATGCTGCAGAACCACGCCGGCAAACTGCATTACATGAGCGGTGGCGACTCCACGATGCCGGTGGTGTTCATCATCGAATTGTCGGGCCAGAGCCCCGGGTTTGCCGGACAACATTCCGATTACGAGTGCGACAGCTACTATGCCCATATCGCCGGGCTTAAGGTCGTCATCGCGTCGACGCCCTATGACGCGAAGGGCATGATGGTTTCGGCAATCCGAGACCCCAACCCGGTCGTTTATCTCTTTCCGGCGGGTTTGCGGCAGTTGAGCGAAGAAGTTCCCGACGAGCAGTACACCGTCCCGCTCGACAAGGCAGCCGTGCGTACAATCGGCAACGATCTGACGATCGTGAGCTCCGGCGCCGGAATGCCGGCGGTACTCGAGGCCACCGATCAACTGCAAAAGGCGGGAATGAAGGTCGAGGCCATTGACCTGCGCTCGCTCAAGCCGATGGACACCGAGACCCTGGTGAAGTCGGTGCAGAAGACGAAGCGCCTGCTCACGTTCGATCAGTCCTACTTCACGCTCTGCCCGGGCGCCGAGGTCATTGCGCTGGTGGCGGAGAACGTGGACGGCGCGCGCTTCAAGCGCATCGCATTTCCCGATGCGCCGCCACCCGCGTCTCCCGAGATGTTTAACTGGATGAAACCCAATGCCGGCCACGTCGTGGCGGCCGCCACGAAGCTGGTGAGCTGAAGCGTCGCAATCGATCAAGCCCCGGGGCTCTGCCATCGGGGACTCCTCAGACCATAGGAATGGTACAACGATGGACGCCACCCAACAGCTATCCGCTCCGTGTCCCGTTTGCGACAGCACGAACACGCGTCATGGCCGCGTGCGTTCGGCGTTTTGGCACGATGACCGCTTGGTCGTGATCGAAGACGTGCCTGCGCTTGTATGTAACACCTGTGGCGAGCAGTTCTATGACAATGCCGCCGTCTACATGATCGATCGGATGCGGGCCGACGGCTTCCCACCTGAGGACGCAGTCCGCGAACTGCGTGTGCCGGTATTCTCCTGCGGCACCGTCGCATCATCCGAGATGCCGTCAGAGATGTCGCTGTTTGCTGACCAGTGAGGTTTCGCGGAGCACGTAGGCTGAGGCAAGGAATGAGAGAAAGGACATTATCATGCGCTTCATGTCTCTAGCCGCCTGCGCCCTCGCTGGAATGTTCAGCGGTTACCTTGTTCAGCCGCTCGCCGCGCAGACTGCTGAGCAGTTGGCTTTCATCCCCGCGGGCGGCCGAACGCTCCTGACCGACATTGCTACCAGCAAACCGCCTGCTGACGAGCTCGAACCGTTGCTCACAGGCAAGCGCTCGCGCGAGGAATGGTCGAGCTACCTCAATGCTCACAGCCAAGCCATTCCCGCGTTACAACGCCTGAGCGATAAGCAACGGCTCACACTTGCCGACTATCTCTCGTTCCACATACCATTGCCGGCCAACCAAGTCCCGGCAAACCTGGCACGCACCGATTGGACGCGTACTCTGGCTAAGGACGGGCGCGATTTGGCGCTCGACAATTGCCAGGGCTGTCACATCATCACAGTGGTCGTGACGCAAGAGCGGAGCAAAACGTTCTGGCTCGGGACTCTGGGCACGCCGAGTCATGCCGTCATCAAGTTAACTCCCGAGCAGCGCGAAGAGTTGGCAAGCTACCTCGAGCTGAATGCGGGCATCCCGATCGAACAAGTTCCGGAGGAATTGCGGGCGTCCGGCGCGACTTATTGATTTCCGGCGAGCTCATCCGGAGCACTGACCGAAAAATAGCGCCGGCTAGGGCACGACATTCTTTGGTATCGGCATCGCGCACGGATTTCACGCGCGGCACCATTGGTTTCGAGGGCCGCGTCGACTACGCCGCTATCGGCACGGTATACAATGTTGCCTCTCGCCTTTGCGAGGAGGCCAAGCCGGGGCAAATCCTAATCACTCCGCATGCACTGAGGACGGTTGAGGAAGCTGTGACAGTCGAGCCGGTGGGCGAATTTGCGCTCAAGGGCATCCGTCTTCCTTTGGCGGCGAACAATGTACTGACCGCTAACTCCGCAAATTAGGGCGCGTCTACAATGCCGAGTGTGACGACGATGATCGGATCGCCGCTTCGGGCCGCGCGCCGCACTCCGATGTCATCAGCAGCGGCTTCAGGCGGCGCTGGAATAGCTGCGTCAGCCCGGCACGGTTCAAATGGTCGGTGTCGAAATAGAACTTCGGATCCTCCAGCTCGGCCGAAAAATCGCAGAGCGGTACCGCGCGCTCCGTCAACACGCGCATCAAGCTTTCATTAAAGGCAGCCTCATGAGGAAGCTGATTGCGGAATTGTGTCAGCATGGGCAACTTTACGGCCACTATGCGCATGTCATGCTGTCCGGCGATTTCAATCAATCTGGCGAAATCATCCAGATATCGTCCGAGCACGGCCGGCGCCTCGGGATCGGGATAGAGATAGGCAATTCGCTTCGTCACCGCCGAGGCGGACGGCCGATACACGCGGTCGAACTGGGCTTCGCCCTCCCAGGCGTCGCGCTGGAACCGGTCGCGGTTGTTGATCTTTGAAAATCCGGCGACATAGTCGAGCAACGCGCGGGGGCTGACGCCGTCATCGCGCACGTAATCCCACATGAGCTTGACGGTAGTGGGCGCAAACGGTGTACCGCGGATCAGTTTTGCGTCGGCGAAGCGGTCTTCGTTCCATGCGCGCGACCAGAACGCGAACGAGTCCACCACATAGAGCAGATTGCGGGCGCGATGTGCGCGCAGGAAAGAGGCGAGCACAAACCGATTGTAGAGCGAGCCGGTGCCGGGAGATGCGAGGTTGATGATCCGCAGCCCTGTCTCATGCTGCATGTAGGCGTTGAAATCGCTGAAATCGAGCGGCATCGCATGCGACGCGCCGAGGATGACCCAGTCGTAGTCCGCCACGGGAGCGGTCGCGATCTTGAACAGTGCGTTGCTGTGGCCGTTGCGGAACAGCAGGCGCTCGCAGCCGAACGACAGGCCCGCATAGAGCGCAAGACCGATCGCCACGAACAGGAGCGCTGATCTTTGCAGAGGCTTCATTGCTGCCACAGGTCCCTTGCGTCAGAACTGCATGTAGATGAACTCCTTCGCCTGCCACCGTCCGAGCAGCAGCAGGGCGAAGATCAGCAGATAATAGGCGCCCCAGCGTACGGCGACCGGCGCCGCCGCGAGGCGCTGGAAGACCGGCCGGCGTTCATCGATAATCTCGTATCCAAGCAGGAATGCGATAAGGCCGAAGCCCGTCAGTTGCTCGACGGTGAACGGATAGATCGCCAGCAGCGAGGGAAGTTCGCTCAACCGTGCGCCTATTTTCCGCAACACGAGCAAGGCGTCATGAATCGAAGCCGCACGGAAGAACACCCATGCAACGGCGATCAGGTGGAAAGTGATGACGGCGCGCAGCACGGCGAGCGTGGCACTGCCGCTGACGCGCGGCAGCGCCTCGCCCGCGCGGCGCCAAAGGCTTCGGGTCGCGAGCCCGGCCCATTGGTATGCCCCGTTAAGCGCTCCCCAGATCAAAAAGGTCCAGCCGACGCCATAGCCCAGGCCGGCATGCCAGAGCCCGCTGACCAAGAACACGATCATGACGTTGATGGCGCGGCGCAACGCGCCGGCACGGCTGCCGCCGAGCGGGATGTAGAGATAGTCGCGAAACCAGTGGGCGAGCGAGATGTGCCAGCGGTTACCCCAGAATTCGGCCGTGCTGCGCGACAGATACGGCCGGCGGAAGTTCTCCATGAGCTTGAGGCCAAACAGCGAAGACGTGCCAAGCGCGATGTCGGTGTAGCCGGAGAAGTCGCAGTAGATCTGGAAGGCGAAGAAATAGGTGCTGATCAGCAGCTCGACCGCCGGCGCGAAAGCCACGATCGAGAAGGTGTGGTCGACCATTTGCGCGAGGTTGTCCGCGATTACCACTTTCTTGAACAGGCCCCAGCCAATGAGCTGCAATCCGAGCACGATGCGCTCCGGATCGCTACGCAGCCCGGACCAGAGCTGCGGCAGAAACGTCATCGCCCGCTCGATTGGGCCGGCAAAGATCTTGGGAAAATACGCAACGAACAGCGCCGTACTGCCAAGCTGCTGCTTCGCTTCGAGGCGTCCGACATAGATGTCGATCAGATAACTCGCCGCCGAGAAGACATAGAAGGAGAAGCCCGCCGGTGCGGTGACGCCGAGCCGGGGTAAGCCGAGGTGGGGTATCAAATTCGCGCCCTCGATCTCACCGGCGACGAAATCATAAAATTTGAATGCGGTGAGCGACCCAAGCACGACGAGCAGGCCGCCGGCGAGAACGGCCGCGCGCAGAGATGCTCGCTTGCTGTGCGCCAGCGCGCGGCCGCAGAGGTAAATGACCAGGGTCACCGCGCCGAGGTAGACGAGATTGAACGGGTGCCAAAAGCCGTAAAAGACGTAACTCGCGAACAGCAGGACCGCCCAGCGCTGCGCGACCGGGACAATCCTGAACGCCGCCAGAACCAGCGGGAGGAAGATGAAGAACTCGAGTGACGTGAACAGCATGGCATCGTATCTCCCCGCCGCCGTTCATGTCTGCTCAGGCGCCGCCCACTCGTCAGTATGAGGCGCCACCCACCCGTCAGTACGAGGCGCCGCCAGCGCGCAATTCCTCCGGCACCTGGTCGATCGGAATGCCGGCGTTCAGCACCAGATAGCTGGCCAACTGCTCGCGTTGCGCCTCGGTGAGCTTGATACCGATGTGGCTCGGCTTGTGCAGGGTGCCAAGCCAGTGCTCTTTGGGACGGCTCTGCGTCACCACCACCGTGATAACGTGGCAGCCCTCGCATTTCTCGAGTGCGAAGTCGCGTCCGTCCATAGGCAGCTTCGCGGCATCGGCCGGCATTTGGTTCGCCGGCAAGGGCATGTTGAACGAAAGATAATCCGCCAAGGTGAGCAGTTCCTTGTCGGTCAGGGACTGCAGCGCGGTGATGGCCGTGGCATGAGCCTTCAGATAGCTCACCCACTCGTCTCGCGTGCGCTTGCCGGCAGCCAATGCTTTCATCTCATCCGCCGGCGGGTGACTGGCGATGACGTTGGCCAGCAGAGTACGGCCGCCGACCGGAATGAAGGCAAACACGTCGTCGCTTTGGGCATTCAGCGGCTGAGGCAGCCAAACAGCAACCATCGCCGCGGCCGCTACTGCGAGCAAAGGGATGAAGCGCATGATACGTTTCCTTGGCGATGCGAGCGGGCCGATGCGCGCTCACGTGATTAGAACCGAAGGTCCGCCGGTACGTCCTCAACTTTCATCGGCATGCTGAAGGCGGCATAGCGCGCGAAGGTTTCGCGCTCTTGTGCCGTCATTTTGATTTGGCGATGAAACGGGGACAGAAAAATGCTGCGCCATCCCTGCGCGTCGCGGTTCTGCATCAGGTAGCCGGAGAACAGCGAGTGGCAGGACTGGCATTGATTCCACGCAAGATCCCGCCCGTCCGCCGGCAGCGCGGCGGCAAGCGCCGCGCTATCTTGGGCCTTGGCGAGCGCCTCCTCCGGCACCGGCATGTTGATCGCCAGATACGCCGCGAGCTCGTTGACGTCGCGCTCGGTCATTGACGTCTTGCGCCCGGCGATGAACTCGTGCCACTCCGCCTCATTGCGCCGGGCCGAGCCGATCTCACGCAATTCGGCGGGCTTGGAGGTCAGCTCTAGCAGCAGTATCTTGCCGCCCTTTGGCATGAAGCCGAAGTCCTCTTGGCAGAGTACCGATGCCGGCATCAGAAAGAGCGCCACCGCTGTGACCAGGGCCTTGATGCCAAGCGGGCGCGGAACTCTCATGTCGACGTCCCAGCCAATTGCACGCCGGCGAACGAAAACACCGGCACGCGCACTTCGCGGACCGCCTGCTCGGCGGGGAACCCGTTGCCGCGCAGCAGGTCGAGCATGACGATGGTGTTGTCGTCGTAGTACTGTTCGCCGCAGGCATCGCAGACCAGCGCCGGGACGTCCTCGATCACGACCAGTCGATCATCGTGCCAGAATGCGGACTGCACCCGCGCGGCCCGCAGCTTTGGGCTCTGACAGTGGCTGCACAGACCGAGCTGCTGTTGGTCGCTGTCGACGTCGACGTCAACGGTCACTTGTATGGCGTCCATGGCCGCTCCATTGATGTCGGGCAAATGTGCCGAAGGCCGTAGCGCGGCCTTCGGCATTGTCCTGGCGGGGTTAGCCGACCAGCTTCTTCGCCAAGTTCACGATGTGACCGGCGTTGGGTTTCATCCAGAGGAACATCTCTGGAGATGCCGGCGGGGGCGCATCGGGGAAGGCAATGCGCTTGAAGCGCGCGCCGTCCACGTTCTCGGCGACGCGGGCGATCACCTCGGCGCCGGGGCACAGTGTGTAGTAGGACTGATCGAATGTGAGCAGCCGTTTCGTCTTCTGCACCGACTTCACCAGAGTCTCGGTGTCCATCGGCTTGAGCGACCGCAGGTCGATCGCCTCGACCTTCATGCCTGCCTTCTGCAGCTGATCGGCGGCTGCGAGGACCTCAGGCATGCCGGCCCCTGAGCTGACAATGGTGAGATCGTTGCCGATCGTGCGCACTGCCGCTTTGTCGAGCGGCACCGTGTACTGCTCGTCGGGGACTTCCTCGACCAGTTCGCGCAGGCCGTCGGGCCAGAGATAGACGACTGGGTTGGGGTCACGAATGGCGGAAACCATCATGCCCTTGGCATCGGCGGGCGTCGACGGGATCACGGTCTTTACGCCCGGGATGTGAGCGTAATAGGTGTCGATCTCATAATCGGAGTGCTGTCCGGCAAAGCCCGGAGTCTGGCCAGTCATCTCCATGATGAACACAATCGGCATCTCCGCTTGGCCACCGCTCATGTGGCGCAGCTTGCCGGCTTCGTTCTGGATCAACTCGAACGGCATGCAGGCGCCCTGATAAGGGATGTAAGTCACGGCCTTAGAGCCGGCCAGGCCGGCGCCCAGCGTGCAGGCCGCCATCCAGTACTCGTCGATGCCGGTATTTACGACCCGCTTGCGGCCGAACTCCTTCTCCAGGTTGATCACCGGTTTGCCCGGGTTCGCAGCCACCGGTGGTGTCAGTTCGAAAATCCAGACCATGTCCTTGTCTTGACGCATCTCGTGCTGCACAGCTTCGAGGACTGCGTACATCCAGGTTTTTCGTGCCATTGTCTTGCTCCAATCCTTGAAATGCCTTTTCGGGGTGGCGTTGCGCTCAACCGAACTGGCGCGGTGCGACGGTGCCTTCGACAAATACGTTCTTAAGTCCGTCTTCCGGCTTGCACATCGGTTGCTTGTCCGCCCAGGCAAAGGCGTCTTTGACCTCCTGTTTGATGCTGTCCTCGATCGCAGCGGCCTTGGCTTGATCCAGGACGCCCCACGAGATCAGAGTGTTGCGGCAAATATCGACGGGGTCCCGTGCCAACCAGTCGCGCACCTCGCGTTCCGGACGGAACGAGGTGATCGCCAGCGGGTCGTAGCCGAATGCTCCGAGCACGCCGGGTTTTGCTCCCGGTGCACCCCAGTGATTGTAGTAACGGTAGGTCTTGGCCTCGATCAGCGTCGGACCTTCGCCGGCCCGGGCCCGCTCCACCGCGTCCCTGGCCTTGTTGTAGACCTGGAAAACATCCTGTCCGTCGACGACGACGCCGGGGATGCCGTAGGGTCCGGCGGCTTCGGCGATGTCCTTCATTGGGCAGGAGTAGGAGTAGTGCGCGTATTGGTGGTAGAGATTGTTCTCGACCACATAGATAAACGGCAGTTTGAGCAGCGCCGCGTTGTTGAGCGCACTGTGAAACTGGGGCGTCGCATAGGTGCCGTCGCCGCCGAAATTGACCACCACCTGCTTGCTGCCGCGCGCCCGGATAGCGAAGGCCGAACCAGTGGCCATCACCGGGCCGGGTCCAATCATGCCGTCGGCGCCCATGAAGCCGACCGACTTGTCGGAGATGTGCATTTCGCCGGCGTAGCCGCTGTTCAGACCGGTCGCCCGGAAATCGTACTCCGCGGCCATTTTCTTGATATCCACGCCCTTGGCGACGGCGTGACCGGTCGGACGATGCGTACTATAGATCAGGTCAACTTCTTTGAAGGCGCCCTTGTTGTTCAAGGCAGCGCAGACGCCGGTCGCGACCGCTTCCTGTCCGGGATACATATGATTGTAGCCGCGGTAGTTCGGCTCGGTGAGCATCTTGTCGACGACGGTGCGGTCGAACCATCTGATCCGCAGGATGGTCGAATACATATCGACCAGTTTCTCGTTCGGCAGATCCTTCGCCCAGTAGCCGATTTCCCCATCAGCCCAGGCGACCTTGCTGCTGATGGACACTGCCGCGCCTGCGGCGGCAAAACCTTTCAAGAGCGTGCGGCGAGTTTGAGATGGAAGCGACGTGCGTGCGGATCCATCGGCAGATGAAGGAGCGCTTGCCATGGCCATTCTCCGATGAAAAGGAATTTAAGATAGCGAAAAACTATGCCGCTCACGCAAAGCAACCTTTGATCTAGGTCAAAGGCGACAACTATTTATGAATTAAAATTTTCTACTGTGAGAGATTATTTTTGCCGGCTTTTGAACGGACACGCTACGCCGGAAAGGTGGTCTATATATTCGATTCACGTTCTTTTATGCCTTTATGACATCGTGATGACATTGACTTGGATCATGGTGCCCGCGCAAGCTAAAGGGAAAAGATCATTTTGTATTTGTCAGCCGAATTGGAAACGATGCCGTGATCGCCCCGCGACAGAAGCCGAGAAAAATCGCAACTTTGACGGCGGCATCGGCAGCCGATGCCGGCACGCCGGTGCAGCGGATGCCGCCGCCGGGCCGCTTGATGCGCGCCGGCCGCGAAACCGCCGTCGAGGCCCACGCGACCCGGTCGGAAGATCGCGACCCCTATAGCGTGACGGCCATCGCCGACATCACCGACCGCTCGCTGCACGCCGCCGTCGCGCGTTTCACCGTCGGCATTTCACCGGCGGCGCTCGCTGAAGCCTATTTGGACTGGGCAACGCATCTTGCCTACGCGCCGGGCAAGCGCGCGCAGCTCATCGGCAAGGCGATCCGCAAGGCGGCCCGGTTCGCAAACTACGCGAGCCGCTACGCGATCGAAGGTGGCCAGACGGAGTGCTGCATCGAACCATTGCCGCAGGACCGGCGATTCGCGGACGAGGGTTGGCGGCAATGGCCCTTCAGCGGCATCTACCAAGCCTTCCTGCTGCAGCAGCAATGGTGGCACAACGCCACCACCGGCGTGCGCGGGGTGTCGAAAAAACACGAGGAGATCGTTGCGTTCGGCTCGCGCCAGATCCTCGACATGATTGCACCGTCGAACTTCCCCCTGACGAATCCCGAGATCCTTCGGCATACGATCGGTGCCGGCGGTCTCAATCTCCTGAAGGGCTGGCAGAATTGGATCGAGGATTGGGAACGTGCCATCACCGGCAAAAAACCGATTGGTGCCGAGAGTTTTG
>Ga0187891_1001381_pt1 | contig 20911 bp, 18 predicted proteins | sample June2016WEW_21_4_FD_132990 | JGI IMG/M metagenome (GOLD analysis project Ga0187891, IMG submission 132990) | Peatland microbial communities from SPRUCE experiment site at the Marcell Experimental Forest, Minnesota, USA - June2016WEW_21_40 | ecosystem: Environmental > Terrestrial > Soil >... | reverse complement strand
GCGTTGCAACGCTTGCCCGCGCCTATTGGGCGCCCTACTCGGTGTCGAAAGCTGCGCTCGACATGCTGGCACGAACCTACGCGGTGGAAACGAGCTCAACCGCGGTGCGCGTCAATCTGTTCAATCCCGGCCCGGTTCGCACGCGCATGCGCGCTCTGGTCATGCCGGGCGAAGACCCGATGACGCTGCCGACGCCGGAACAGGTGGCGGAAAAAATCCTCGATCTATGCCTGCCGAGCTTTGCCGAAACCGGCAAACTCTACGATTACCGCGCCGGCAAGCTGCTCGAATTCATGCGCCCCGCCTAAGTGGCCGGGTGGCGGGCAAAAAGTGGCCCGCGTGCGATGCCAAGCCCTTGTCTTTGCGCTGTATTAGTGAATCCTGATCGCCGCCGCGCTCGCGGACCTCGCATGGCACGCTGTGCGCAACGACAAGCAGGAGGGGGCCCGATGACCGCTCTCGATTCTTTCGGCTATGGCACACACGAAGTCCTGAACCAGTCGCCGCCGATGGCCGATTACGATGCCTATGCCGGCGACCCGGTTCTCGCCCGCATTGTCACGACCTTTGACGCAGACTGGGCCACGCCCCGCTTGCGCGCGGTCGGGCGCACAGTCGGCTCCGCACATGTCCTCGAGCTGGCGCGTCAGGCCAACCGCAATCCGCCGGAGCTGAAAACGCACGACCGCTGGGGAAACCGCATCGACCGCATCGATTTTCATCCGGCTTGGCACGAACTCATGTCGCTCGCGATGGGCCAGGAATTCCATTCGCTCCCCTGGACGGAGCCGCGGCCCGGAGCGCAGGCGGCGCGCGCGGCCGTCGCCTACCTCTGGAACCAGGGCGAAAACGGTATCTGCTGTCCGCTCGGCATGACCTATTCCGCCATTCCGATCCTGCGCCGCGATCCGGCCCGCTGGGCTGAATGGGGCCGCCTGATCTGCTCGACGGAATATGATCCTCGCCAGATTCCCGCTGCGCAAAAGACCGGCGGCACCGTGGGCATGGCGATGACCGAGAAACAGGGCGGATCGGACCTGCGCCAAACGCAGACGGTCGCCGAGCCGAACGCGGACGGGACCTATTCGCTCATCGGCCACAAGTGGTTCTTTTCGGTCCCGCATTCCGACGTGTTCCTGACGTTGGCGCGCACCGCTGAGGGCGTCTCCTGTTTCGTCGTGCCCGGCTGGCTGCCCGACGGGTCGCGCAACCGGCTACAGCTCCAGCGGCTGAAGGACAAGTGCGGCAACAGGTCGAACGCGTCGTCCGAAGTGGAGTTTCGCGGAGCGATCGCCCATCTCATCGGCGAAGCCGGCCATGGCATCCGCACTGGCCTGCAGATGAACCATTACACGCGGCTCGACTTCGCCGTCGGCTCGGCCGGCCTCATGCGCAACGCCGTGGCGCAGGCGGCGCATCACACGTCGTACCGGCGTGCATTTCAGAAGTCACTGATCGATCAGCCGATCATGACCAATGTCATCGCCGACCTCGCGCTGGAGGCGGAGGCGGCCGCCTGGCTGTCCTTCCGGTTCGTTCACGCACTCGACCGCGAGGACGAGAGCGAGGCGGAGCGCTTGATCGGCCGGATCGGTGCGCCAATTGGCAAATACTGGATCTGCAAGCGCGTTTCCGCCGTCGTCGTCGAGGCACTCGAATGCCTTGGCGGCAACGGCTACATCGAGGACCATCTTATGGCCCGCCTCTACCGCGAGGCGCCTCTCAACGGCATCTGGGAAGGCACCGGGAACGTGGTCTGCCTCGATGTCCTGCGTTCGATCCAGCGTCATCCTGCATGCGTGCCGGCGCTGCTCGACGAAATGCGCGCCGCTGCCACCGCCGACCCGCGCTACGACCGCTTTGTGGCGGAGCTGGAAAAAGATATCGTCGACATTTTGCGCTACGAGGGATCCGCGCGCCGCTTCGTCGAGCGCATCGCGCTCGCCCTGTCCGCGTCGCTGCTGATCCGCAACGCACCGAACGAGGTTGCCGACGCCTTCGTCGCCTCGCGCATCGCCGGCGGCTGGACGGGCCATTTCGGCGGCCTGCCGCGCGGCCTCAAGACCCAGTCGATTGCCCATCGCGCCGCGCCCGCGATGGCGTGAGCACGGGCGGGACCTGCGCACGTCGAGGACGGTGACGAAGATGAAGGCAACCTCTCGCCGAACGCGCCGGATCGTCTGACGGCCTCCTCATCGGCGGCGCTTCCGGGCGGCGTAAGGATTGGCCTTGCCGCGCAGCGTGAGGCGGATCGGCGTGCCCGGCAGGGCAAAATTCTCGCGCAGGCCGTTGACCAGATAGCGACGGTAGGTGTCCGGCAGCGCCGATGCGCGTGACGAAAACAGCACGAAGGTCGGCGGTCGCGATTTCGGCTGCGTCATGTAGTCGAGCCGGATACGGCGGCCTTTGACGGCGGGCGGTGGATGTTCCGCCGTCGCCTGCGCCAGAAAACGGTTGAGCGCGGCCGTCGGCACGCGGCGGTTCCAAACAGCGTAGGCCTCCATCGCCGCCGCCATCAGGCGATCGATTCCCTCGCCGGTGCGCGCCGACAAGGCGACGATTGGCACGCCCTTGATCTGCGGCAGCAGGCGATCAATGTGCGTGCGCAGGCGCGACAGCGCGCCCGGCTCCTTCTCGATCAAATCCCATTTGTTGAGCCCGATGACGATGGCGCGGCCTTCCCGCTCGATAAGGTCCGCGATCCGGATATCCTGCTCCTCGAACGGCGTCTCCGCGTCGACAAGAACGATCACGACTTCGGCGAAGCGGATCGCGTTGAGCGCATCGGCTACCGAGAGCTTTTCGAGCTTCTCTTCGATCCGCGAGCGGCGACGCAGACCCGCGGTGTCATGGATGCGCAAGTGCCGCCCGCGCCAATGCAGATCGATCGCAATCGCATCGCGCGTGATGCCGGCCTCGGGTCCCGTTAGCAGCCGTTCCTCGCCGAGCAAGCGATTGATCAGCGTTGACTTGCCGGTGTTCGGACGCCCGACGACCGCGATGCGGATGGGCTTGTCCTCCGCGGCGGCGGCCTCCTTGCTGGCCGGTTCTGCGGTCGCCGCGGGCAGCGCTGCGCGGAGCGCGTCATACAGGTCGGCCAAGCCCTCGCCGTGCTCGGCGCTGATGGCGACCGGATCGCCGAGCCCGAGCGCATAGGATTCGAGCGCACCGGCGCCGCCGGCGCGCCCTTCGCTTTTATTGGCAATGAGGATGGCAGGCTTGCCCGACCTGCGCACCAGGTTGGCAAAGGCCCGATCGGCCCCGGTCGTGCCGGCGCGCGCATCAACGAGAAAGAGCACCGCATCGGCCTGCGCAATGGCCGCCGCCGTCTGCGCCTGCATCCTTCCCGAGAGACTCTCGCGGTCGGCATCCACGAGCCCGGCCGTGTCGATCACCCTAAAGGAAAGATCGCCGAGCTTTCCCTCGCCTTCCCTGCGATCGCGTGTCACGCCCGGCCGATCGTCGACGAGGGCGCGGCGCGCGCCAACGAGTCGATTGAACAGGGTCGATTTGCCCACATTGGGCCGACCGACGATGGCGACGGTGAAGGACATGGACGCGATCTGATGGCAAGGGCCCATAGCAATACGCCGCTTTGGCGTAGCACGAGGCTCTTTAGCCTGAAGTAGTCAGTGTGAAAACGTGCCGGGAGGCGGAGGATTCGGCCAAACCGACTGCCCGGGCTGTGCCGTTTGCTGGGCTGGGGCAGCTTGCGAGGGCGCCGGCCAGACCGATTGCCCGGACTGTGCCGCATTGCTCGGCGGCGGTGCTGGCCAAGCCGATTGCCCCGACTGTGCCGCGTTGCTCGCCGGCGGCGCCGGCCAAGCCGATTGGCCGGCGTTTTTCGGCGCGGCGGATTTTGGCTTCTGATCGAAGACGGCATCATGCGTCGCCGGCGCACGTGCAATTTTCGGCTTGGGCTTGGGTTTAGGCGTCGGCTTCGCCGCCGCTGCTGCCGCCGCCGCGGCGTCAGCGTTGTCCGCGGCCTGCTCCGGCGGCGGCTGGTAGCCCTTCACCAAATCCGGCGGCACACCGGTCTCGGCGCCGGGAACGCCATTAGGAAACAACGCCTGGCGGTCGCCCTGCAGCTTCTTCTTGGTGCCAAACATGTCCGTGGACAGCAATTCCGTCGGATCGAACTGACCACCGGGCGTACAGCCGGCGAGCATCACGACGACGGCGAGTACCGCGCCAACCCGAACCAGCGAATGACCCCTTCGCGTGGGCATCGGCTCAACCCTTGCCGCTCGCTGCGATCAGCTCGCTCAGAACCTCGGCGCGGCTGCGCGCGCCCGATGGGGTCTGCGGATCGGTGATGATCATGTCGGTCCATTGCCGCGCCGCGCCCATATCGCCCCCCTTCCAGGCGGAAAGCGCGAGCAGCTCGCGCGCACTGTGGCGGAAGGCCCGGTCCGGCGCGGCCAACGGTTCAAGCCGCGCGCGCATGTCGCCATAAGAAGAGCCGTCAACAAGCAGGAAGCCGACGCGCAGTGTAGCCAGGTCCTGGATCACCTGTCCCACGCTCCTGTCGGCGGCGATTTCGTCGTAGGCCTTGATTGCGGCCTTGCGGTCGGTGCGCCCAAGCTCGGCGGCTTCACGCAGACGCGCCAGCAGGCGATATCCGGCGGTACCATCGGTGGCGAGTTTGGCGAACGCCGCCTCCGCTTCCTGGTGTTTTCCGTCTTCCGCCAGGATGACCGCCTGCTCGAAGGCGGCGCCGGCCCCGGCTGCCTTCTTGGTTTCCCACCATTCGTAACCGCGCCAAGCGCCCACTGCCACGACCACCAGAAGGCAGGCGGCGATGATGTAATAGCCGTAACGCTGCCACAGCTTGTTAAGCCGTTCGCGACGGACTTCCTCGTCGACTTCTTGGAAAATATCGGCCACGGAACCTGCCCCAGCACCAGCTCACGTTCAGCACCCCGCCTGCGCCGCACCTCTAGCCGCAGCCTCGGCTTCCGAACAGACCTGGACAAAATCAAGGGATTTCGGGCGGTTACGCTCCGAAATCCCCGCGGGAGCTAGAATAGTCATGTGGCGCGAGCAAGGCAAAGCCCCCAGCAGCCCGCGACCATTGCGCAAACCCCGCCCAGACCCGGTCGGCGCAGCCGTCTTACACTTTTTTCTTCCGCATCGGATAGACGTGCTCGGGGCCGGGAAAGCTGCGCGCGCGGACCCCCTCGGCGTAGCTCTTGACCGCTTGCTCGATCGAAGGCCCGAGCTCGCCGAAGCGCTTGACGAATTTCGGCACCCGCGGCGAGAGCCCGAGCATGTCCTCGAGCACGAGGATCTGGCCGTCGCAAGCCACGCTGGCACCGATGCCGATCGTGGGAATGGCGACCACGCCGGTGATGCGGCGGCCAAGCGGCTCGGCGATCGCTTCGAGCACGACGGCAAACGCGCCGGCATCCGCCACCGCGCGTGCGTCCGCTTCGATCGGCGCCCAATCGCTCTCATCGCGGCCCTGCGCGCGGAACGATCCGATCGTGTTGATCGCCTGCGGCGTCAAGCCGACATGGCCCATGACCGGCACGCCGCGCTCGACCAGGAACGCAATGGTCTCCGCCATCCGCCGGCCGCCTTCGAGCTTGATGGCACCGCAGCCGGTTTCCTTCAGCACCCGGGCGGCGGAGGCGAAGGCCTGCTCCTTGGACGCCTCATAGGAGCCGAACGGCAAATCGACGACCACCAGCGCCCGCTTCGAGCCGCGCATCACCGCGTGGCCCTGCAGGATCATCATGTCGAGGGTGACCGGCACCGTGGTCTCGAGCCCGTGCATCACCATGCCGAGCGAATCGCCGACCAGGATGACGTCGCAATAGCCGTCGAGGATGCGTGCCGTGTGCGCGTGATACGAGGTTAGGCACACGAGCGGCTCGCCGTTCTTGCGGCCGCGGATGTCCGGCGCCGTCAGCCGCCGGATGTCTTCGTGGACCGACACGCGTCAATGCCCCAGCGCCGGCGTGCCAAAGGCCGGCAGCCCGATCACGATAGGATGAAACACGAAGCCGAGCGCCAGATAGAGGATAGTGCCGACCACGATCGCGATGATGTCGTTGCGCCGTCCGCCGACCGGAATCGGCGGCGCCCCGGGATCGCTGCGACGTTTCAAGGTGATGCGGTCGTAGACCGCCCAAGCGAGCACCGCGCCGAACAAGATCATTCCGCCGAGATCGCCGTTGGCGCAAAGGTGCGCCAGGGCCCAGATTTTAACACCCACCAGCATCGGATGCTTGAGGACGCGCTTGATGTCGCCGGGAATATAGGCGGCGACGACCGCGATGCTCGCCGACCACATCGCCGCGACCACAATCTGGCGGGTCCATGCCGGCGGATACCACACCGGGATGAGGCCCGCGGCGCGGTAATGCGCGAAACCAACGCCGATCAGCACGATACCGACGATCGAGACCAGCGCAAACAGGCCCAAATACGGCCCGCGGCCAATCTTCGAGATCAATGCCGCGCGCTCGTTGCGCATCGAGACGAACACGTGCGCGCCGAGAAACACAACCAGCCCGAGGATTTCGATCGCAAGGCCCATGGCTCAGCGGCCAACTCTAGCGTTGAGATTTCAGCGTAAATCGGATGGAAGCGGAGGTAGGTCTGAATTGCACGGCCGCGATCATGACCAGCGGCCCGCTCTTGTCAATGACGGTACGGGCCCTCGCCAGCAATGGCCTCGACACCCTCGCTGGTAAAGGCTCACTGCTGGGCCCGCCGCCATGAAGTGGCGCCTTCCGAGCTCAACCAACCGCGCTCGAAACTGGTGGCGCGTCACCTTCGCGCTTCAAGCACCGCCTCGTATTGCTCCGGCGCGAACCCGACAAGCAATTTGCCGCCGCCAAGGTCGAGAACTGGCCGCTTGATCATGGACGGCTGCGCCAGCATCAGCGCCACGGCCTTTTTTGCATTGAGAGCGGCTTTGTCTTTGTCCGGTAGCTTGCGGAACGTCGTGCCGGCGCGATTCAGCAAAGTCTCCCAGCCGACCTCCTCCTCCCAGCGCTCGAGCCGCTCGCGCTCGATGCCGGCGGTCTTGTAATCGTGAAAGTCGTATTCAACGCCGCGTTTGTTGAGCCAAGCGCGCGCCTTCTTGATCGTCTCGCAGTTTTTGATGCCGTAGATGGTGATGGGCACAATTTGACCTTTCCCGCGGGAAGCATCCGCCTAGAGTTGCGATTTCTCGCAATCCGATCAAGCACCCGCGCCAGCAATCCCTCGGCACCTCACTAACTATCACCGGTTGCACACCTATAAATTGCGTTCCATAATGACGCAATCCGTTGCCCCTGGGAGGATTCCATGTCCGGTCTGACCGCAAGCGCGCGGCGAGCCCTGCTCGTTGTCGTCATCGCGTTAGCTTCCGTACTGTTCTCGACCGTCGCCTTCGCGCAGACGCTGACAGTGGCGCTTTATCCTTACGTACCGCGCATCGACCAGTTTGAGACGGCGATCCGTCAAGCTTGGCAGCAGGTGCAGCCCGGCGTACCGCTTAACTTCATCGACGACCTGAACGTCTGGGACGGTGGCTACGACAAGGATCCGCCTGCGCAGGCCGACGTCTACGTGTTCGACGCAATGTACTTCGAGCAGTTCCGCGCCAACAATTTCCTCGTCGCGATGGCACCGAACGAGATTCAGAACGCTGCGGATTTCCTCTCCTATGCACGCGACGCGGTCATCGTGAGCGGCAATTACTACGCGATCCCGCAGCTCGGCTGCGCCAACATCCTGTTCTACAACGTCAACGACGCGCCGGTCGCCAATGCCAGGACCCTTAGTCAGCTCAAGGGCGCGCTCAACCAATGCACCTACACCAGCGAAATCCCGCCGGATCGCCGCGGGCTGTTGCTGGACATGGACGGGCGCACTACCAACGCGACGCTCTACCTCGACATCGCGCACAGCGTGAACGGCAGCTATCCGCTGCCGCAGCCCGCGCAGCCGAACGCTTCCTATATCGCCGACCAGAAGACGATGCTCAATATGTCGAGCTTCTGGGACATCACTTCGCAGAATCCAAACGCCTATATCCGCGGCGTCTGGTACAGCCAGGGCTATGGCCGCGCTTTCATGGGCTTCACCGAAACTATGTCGAACATTACGCCGACCGCGCTTTCCAGCATCGGCTTCAAGGTGATGCCGCTCTCGGACACGACCACCAACCCTCCGCTGTTCTATGTCGACGCCGTGGGCGTCAATACCACGACCGTCCAGCACGGCACGCGCAATCTTGCAGTGCAACTTGCCAACCTCATCGCATCGACCGACGTGCTGGTGGCGAGCTTCCAGGCCCAGTCGAACACCAATCCGCAATACCTGATGTCGGTTCGCAACAGCGTGTTCCAGCAACTCGGTCAGCGCTACCCCATCTATCAACGGATGTATCAACTCGCGCAGACGAGCAATCCGATTGCGTTCAAACTCGACCAGAACGCGCGCAGCTGGGTGGCGGCGACGGCCGGCACCATCCGCAGCCAGGTGCGGGCGAACTACATTTGCGGCTGTGATCAGAAGGCGACGCAGCCGATCTACGACAACGCCCAGGCGCAATCGATTTGTCCGGCGACTTGCAGCAGTCACGGCGGCTGGAATGGGCAATGGACTAACCAGCCGCCGGCACAGGGCTCGGTGTGCGGCTGCAACGCGTGCCCAGTGCAGTAGAAATCGCGCACCGCTAATCGAGCGAAGCGCGCGCCTTCTTCATCGTGTCGCAGTTCTTGATGCCGTAGATGGTAACCGGCGTGGTCGTCATCCTCGTTCAATATTCGACTTAAGATGGCTTTCAGCCGGCGGTGCAGCGTCAATTGACCCTACCGAAAGAATTTGCTTCCACGCTTTCGGCGTCAGCGCGTATGATCCAACTGCGCCAGACTGAAACGTTTGCCAAAGTGACGGTCGAAAGAGCGTGAGCAAGATGGCGACAATCGCCGGTACCGCTGCAACTGGGTCGCGATCGAGTGGCGTCAATTCTTCATTAGCAGCCGCATATTCGCCGCGTCGGTAGAGTGCCGCGACGAGCTCGCGGATAATGGCCTGCCTCGTCCCATCCTGTTGCGCTGCGCCCAAAATCGCGAGCAGAAGCTGGCATGAACGAACGCCGGCTTTCCCGGGAAGCTGCGCGGTCGGGTGACGCGATTGCGCAAGATCAAGCATAACAGAAACCAAGTCTACTCCCGCGAAGTAAGCGTTCATTGGCTCAACAAGCCGCGGATTCACGTCGATCACGAGGGGTCCGCTGGGCGTCACGATAGCGTCCAGAGACAAAGCGCCGTGCCAATTCAACGCCCGTACCATCCTTGCGATTATTTCGGGCATCAGTGGAAGCGTTATGCTTTCCTTGATCGAGGCGCCTCCACTGGCGCCTTCGCGGATACGTAGATTTGCATGGTGCGCTACCAAACGCCCATCGTCCGCGACGGCTTGGATCATCGCAAGCGGCCCCGGAGAGTGGGATTGCACAAGCAATTCCTGCTCGCCAAGTCCCATTTCCATCGCCGCCCTCTCTAATTCGGCCTTCGACGACACGCGGCGAACGCCGCTGCTGGCCGTGCTGATCGGCCGTTTGACGAAAGTCGGAAAATTCGACACTCGGTTCAAGTCAGCAATGCTGCCAACGATCACCGATGCTGGTTGCGGGACCCCAATGTCTTCGAGCGCCCGCGCCGCGGATATCTTGTCTTGCACTCGGCGAAGGGAGGGGAATGGCGGCACCACTGTTGCGACTTGGAGTTTCTCTCGGCGCGCAGAAAGTATGGCGACCTGTTCCTGGGTGGGGAAAAGAAAATCAATGGCTCGGGCTTTAGCGACTGCTTGGGCGGCGTCCAACCAAGCAAGCGGATCGAGCCCGAAGCGCGGCACAAGGTGCACCTTGCGGACGTAGCGGGTAAACCTGGTCAAACATATTTGCGACGAGGAAAGTATCTCAACATGATGTCCAAGGTTGCCCAATCGGGTCGCCACCTGCCGTGACGTGAGGCCGGAACCTTCGGAGAGAAGGACACGCATAAGAACAGAGATCAGTGGTTTGGCGGATGATTCATGGCAAATTCTGCGAAGAGATTTCCTACTCCCACTCGATCGTGCCCGGCGGCTTCGAGGTGATGTCGTAAACGACGCGGTTGACGCCCTTGACCTCGTTGACGATGCGGGTCGCGACGGTGCCGAGGAAATCCATGTCGAACGGATAGAAGTCCGCGGTCATGCCGTCGGTCGAAGTGACCGCGCGCAAGCCAACGACGAAGTCGTAGGTGCGGAAATCGCCCATGACGCCGACCGTTCGCACCGGCAGCAGCACGGCGAAGGCCTGCCAGATATCGTCGTAGAGACCGGCGCGGCGGATTTCCTCGATGAAGACATCGTCGGCGAACCGCAGGATGTCGAGCTTCTCCCGGGTGATGGCGCCGGGGCAACGGATGGCGAGGCCGGGCCCCGGAAACGGATGGCGGCCGACGAAAGCCTCCGGCAGGCCGAGCTCGCGGCCGAGCGCGCGTACCTCGTCCTTGAAGAGTTCGCGCAATGGCTCGACGAGCTTCATTTTCATGCGCGCCGGCAAGCCGCCGACATTATGGTGCGATTTGATCGTCACCGACGGCCCGCCGGCAAACGAAACGCTCTCGATCACGTCCGGATAGAGCGTGCCCTGGGCGAGAAACTCGGCCAAGCCTTTTCCAGAATCTGCGATTTTTTTCGCCTCCGCCTCGAACACGTCGATGAACAGCTTGCCGATCGTCTTACGTTTCTCTTCGGGGTCCTCGACCCCGTCGAGCGCCTTGAGAAAAAGCTCCTCGGCGGCAACATGCACGAGCGGAATGTTGTAAGCGCCGCGGAACAAAGCGACCACGCGTTCGCCTTCGCCGAGCCGCAACAGGCCGTGATCGACGAACACGCAGGTGAGCTGGTCGCCGATTGCTTCGTGGATGAGCACGGCGGCGACGGCGGAGTCGACGCCGCCGGAAAGACCACAAATCACCCTGCCCTTGCCGACCTGCCGGCGAATTTTCTCGATGGCCTCGTCCTTGAACGTCCGCATCGTCCAATCGCCGGAACAGCCGGCTATATTGCGCACGAAGTTGCGGATGAGCGCCGCCCCGTGCGGCGTGTGCATGACTTCGAGGTGGAATTGCGTGGCGTAGAACTTGCGCTTCTCATCGGCGATCATCGCGATCGGGGCGTTGGCCGAAGTCCCGGTCGCGGAAAATCCCGCCGGCGGCTTGGTGACGCGGTCGCCATGGCTCATCCACACCGGATAACGCTGGCCTACCTCCCACACGCCGTCATACAGCGCCGAAGGCTTTGTCACCTCGACCTCGGCGCGGCCGAACTCGCGGTGATGGCCACCCTCGACCTTGCCGCCGAGCTGCTGCGCCATGGCCTGCTCGCCGTAGCAGATGCCGAGCACGGGTACGCCGGCCTGGTAGATCGCCATCGGCGCGAGCGGCGCGTCCTTGTCGAGCACTGAAGCCGGCCCGCCCGAGAGGATCACCCCCTTCGGCCGCAAGGCGCGGAATGCCTCCTCGGCCTTTTGGAAGGGCACGATCTCACAATAGACGCACTCCTCGCGGATGCGCCGCGCGATGAGCTTGGTGACCTGCGAGCCGAAATCGACGATGAGGATGGTGTCGTGCATGGGCGTTGAGGAGGGTATGTGCGGCCGTGACCCGCCCGGGTCAAGGGCACGGCGGCTCCTCTTCCACCATAATGCTATGCCTTGCGCATGACGGCGACATAGAAGCCGTCGGTATCGGTCGTCCGCGGGGTCATCAGCAGCCCCTCCTCCGCAACCAGCGCCGCGCGGCAGAACAGTACGGCGCGTTCGCCGAGCGCTGCGGCGACGATCTCGCGCGGCGGCACGGCGGTGAAATCCGGATGCCGGGACAAAAAGGCGCGCACCTGGTCGCCATTTTCCTCTTGGAGGACCGAGCAGGTGACGTAGGCGATGCGACCGCCCGCCTTCAGGAGCGCAGCGGCGCGGTCGAGCAAGGCTTCCTGCTGCTTGACGCGCTCCGCCAGCGCCCCAGGACGCACGCGCCATTTGGCGTCCGGGTTGCGTCGCCAGACGCCGGTTCCAGTGCATGGCGCGTCGATGAGCACAAGGTCGATGCGGCCGGCGAGGTCGGCGAGCACGTCCGCTTCGCCGCGCGGCGTGCGCACCTGGATGTTGCGCGCGCCGGCGCGGGCGATGCGTTCATGGATCGGGGCGAGCTGGCGTTTGTCGATGTCGGTGGCGTAAATCTGGCCGCGGTTCTCCATCACGGCGGCCAGCGCCAAGGTTTTTCCGCCGGCGCCGGCTGCCAGATCGACGACCTGTTCGCCGGGCTTGGCGCCGGCGAACAATGCCGCGAGCTGCGAGCCCTCGTCCTGGATCTCGACCGCACCCTTGCGAAAGCAGGGCTCGGCATAGATGGCCGGGCTCTTCGCGTCGGCCGCAAGCCGAATGCGCAAGCCGATCGGCGACCATCGCGTCGGCTCGGCGTGAAGATGCGCGACCATCGGCAGCACCTCCTCGCGTTCGAGCTTGAGGGTGTTGACGCGCATGTCGAGCGGCGCCCGGCTCGCCAGCGCGGCACCCTCGGCGCCGCGTTCCTCCTTGAAGACCCGCGCGAGATGCGGATCGAGCCAGTCCGGATAATCGCCCAGAACGGGCGGCGGCGCGCTCGCGAGCCTGTCGCTCGTCAGCGCCGCCCGCTCCGCCTCGGTCAAAGGTGCAGGCGCAAAGCGGGCGCCGCTGCACAGCGCTTCGATCGCCGCGACGTCAAGGCCGCGCTCGCGATGCAGCATGCCAATCAGCACGGCGCGCGGGCTGGCCTCACCCGTCAGCCACGCCGACGACGATTTTCGCCGCAACGCATCGTACACGAGACCGGCGATCGCTGCGCGATCCGACGAGCCGGCGAAACGATGGGCGAGGCCCCAATCCTTGAGCGCGTCCGCCGCCGGCCGCCGCCGCGCCTCGATGTCGGCGATGACCTCGATAGCCGCAGAAAGACGTGCGGCCGGCGTCATGCGGGCGTCCCGCTCGAGCCCGCCGTCATTTCATGGCGCGCTTGACCGCCGTCGCGCGGCGGGCACCTAGCGTATCATGACGGCGCACGTACTGGCGGATGTCATGGGCGGCATCGCGCAATTGCGCGCCACGGAATCCTTTCGGAACCTCGCCCTTGTCGATCGAAATCAGCATGCGCCGCAACAAGTCGTCATCATGCTCGTCGCGATACGGCTTGGTGTCGAGATCATCGGGTACCTTGGTCAAGCGCTCATCGCCGATTCGCTTGACGTATTTCTGCATGAACCGGTCGTAGTCGTGCCAGTTGATGCCGGCGGCGCGCACCGCCGCCTGCTCGGCGCGCGTCGCGATCTGATGCGCGTGAAGATAATGCAGCCCAAGCTGATCGATCAGCGTCTTCTCCACCTCCTCATGCAGGACGAGAAAGCGGTCGGTGTCGATCTTGCGGCCGCGGAACTTGAAGAATTGCGGCATATGGCGGTCGATATAGATGGTCTTGCCGTCCTCGCTGTAGCCGGCGAGGTAGGGAATGTCGTGCTTGCGGTCGAATTTCTTCACGCGCCGCACGATCGCGTCGAGCGCGCGGTCCAGCATCAGGCTGGAGACGTACCATTCCGGCAGCTTCAGCTTCTTGTGCGGCGCGGCCGGGTGGCAAAAGTCGAGCGGCATGGCGTTGAACCTCAACCATTGGGTTGGCAAAGGAAATCGCGCTCATCCAAGATTCTAAGGACGAGGCGATTCACGACTGCATCATATTATCACGCCGGTCAGCACCTCGACGACGTAGAGCGCCCACATGATCATGAGCACCAGCGCCCCAATCGAGAAGAACAGGCTACGCAGGCGAACGACATTGCTGGTGATGTGCACGTAAGCCTGCAGCATGCGGCAGATCACGAAAATCCACGCCAGGATGACAAAGACGTAGCCGGCGTGTCGGGTGACCCATTCCAGGATGGTGAGTACATAGAACAAGACAGGAAGCTCGAACTGATTGGAATAGGCGTTCGCGGCCTGCATCGTGCGCCGCGGCCAACCCGGCTCGCGCAGCGCCACGTCCTGCACCCTGACCGCGCCCGAGCGATAGTCGCCTTGGCGCAGCGCGCCCATCCACAGCATGAGTGCGAAGGTAAGAATGACCTCGACGAACAGCGGCAGCAGAACGGCTTGAAGCGACATCGGCCAGCCCCCGGAGGTTTATCGATAAAGCTGCTTATCACGGCACCGTGTTACCGCCAATGCGGGCTCATAGCTTGACGCTGATCGCCGTTTCGCCCGCCTCGCCGACCAGCGCGCTCCGCCATTTTTTGCCGTCGAACAGCGCCCGGGAAACCGCGTCGGCGCTGCCGCCGTGGTTCAGATTGGCGGTGATGAGCGTGCCGCCGGTCCGCAACAGGCTTCGCAAGGCGGTGTGCAGCGCCGGCACCGGCGTTTGACCGTCGAAGAAGGCGAGGTCGTAACCGGGATCGAGCGTGGCGAGCACGTTGGCGAAATCGCCCTCGTGCACGGTGATTCGATGGTCGAGGCTAGCGGCGACAATGTGGTCGCGGGCAAGCCTGACGTGTTCGGGATCGCGCTCGATGCTGTCGACCGTCGAGTCTCGTGCGCCGTAGGCAAATGACAGTGCCGTGTAGCCGAGCGCCGTTCCCAGCTCCAGAATACGCCGCGCCTGGACCGCTGCCGCTAGCACACTCAGGAGCGGGCCGTTGACGTAGAGGTAGGCGCTGCAGCCGTGCTGCGCACGATGCTGGTCAGTGGCCTTGCGGATCTGCGCGAACGGATCGGCGGCAGGCCTTTTCATGGCGAGTGCTCACTCGCGGTTCGGATAGTTGGGACTCTCGCGCGTGATGGTAACATCGTGCACGTGGCTCTCGCGCAACCCCGCGCCGGAAATACGCATGAACTCGGCCTTGGTGTGAAACTCGACGAGGTCTTTGGCGCCGACATAACCCATGGCCGCGCGTAATCCCCCGGCGAGCTGGTGCAGCACGTTGGCGACCGGGCCCTTGTACGGCACCTGGCCCTCCACACCTTCGGGCACGAGTTTGAGCGTGTCGTTGATCTCCTGTTGAAAGTAGCGATCGGCCGAGCCGCGCGCCATGGCGCCGACCGAACCCATGCCGCGGTAGCTCTTGTAGGAGCGGCCCTGATAGAGAAAAACCTCGCCCGGCGTCTCGTCGGTGCCGGCGAGCAGCGAGCCGACCATGGCGCAATCGGCGCCCGCAGCTATCGCCTTGGCGAGATCGCCGGAATATTTGATGCCGCCGTCGGCAATCACCGGCGTGTCGGATCGTTTCGCCGCCTCGACAGCGTCGACGATGGCCGTGAGCTGCGGCACGCCGACCCCGGCGACGACCCGCGTGGTGCAGATCGAGCCCGGTCCGATCCCGACCTTGATGGCATCGGCGCCGGCGTCGATCAGCGCCTTGGCGCCCTCGGCAGTGGCGATATTGCCGGCGACCACTTGCACCGCGTTGGACAGCCGCTTGATGCGGGTCACAGCGTCGAGCACGCGCCGGGAATGACCGTGGGCGGTGTCGACGACGAGGAGGTCGACGCCGGCCTCGATCAGCACCTCACTGCGGGCATAGCCGGCTTCACCGACACTGGTGGCGGCGGCGACCCGCAGCCGGCCCTGCTCGTCCTTGCAGGCATTGGGGTTTGCGACCGCCTTCTCGATGTCCTTCACCGTAATGAGACCGACGCAGCGGTAATCGTTATCGACCACCAAGAGCTTCTCGATGCGATGCTGATGCAGCAGGCGTTTGGCTTCGTCCTGACCGACGCCCTCGCGCACCGTGACCAGGGCGTCCTTGGTCATCAGCTCGGAGATCTTTTGCCGCTTGTCGGTGGCAAAGCGCACGTCGCGGTTGGTGAGGATGCCGACGAGCTTGCCGGCGCGCCCCTTGCCGCCGCCCTGGACCACCGGAATGCCGGAGATATGGTACTCCTGCATGAGAGCGAGCGCATCGGCGAGCGTCGCGTCGGGAGCAATGGTGACAGGGTTCACCACCATGCCCGATTCGAACTTCTTCACCTGCCGCACCTGCGCCGCCTGTACCGCCGGCTCGAGATTGCGGTGAATGGCGCCAATGCCGCCCGCCTGCGCCATGGCGATCGCCATATGCGCCTCGGTCACCGTATCCATGGCCGAGGCGGCGATCGGGATATTGAGCGTAATGCCGCGCGTGATGCGGGTGCGGATATCCACCTCCGAGGGGAGCACATCCGACAGACCGGGCTTGATGAGTACGTCGTCGAAGGTGAAGCCCTCGCGGGGACCGTTCTTGAGCATTGCCAACTCCGCTTGCGCCCGCACGGTTTGTGGCGGGCTGACTGGGCGGGCCGCATCGAAAAAGCAGCTGGAAAGAGGAAATCCCTGCGGGTGGGGCACTCGCCCTGCCCGCCTGCTCGTCCGACTAGAGGCCCGCTTTTGGGTTGGCGGCGGCTCCTAGCACGTCCGCAGCCGGATTCATAGATGGTGTCGGATTCAGCACTTATGGCGGCGCGTTTGCCTTGGCCGGGCGTTTGGAAGGAAACGGAGCGTGCTCCATCCCGGCGGCCGAGGTCGGCGCGGCCGCGGCCCCCATGGTGCGGAGTTCCTCGATGATCGTTGTGTTGAGGATGGCTTCGAGGCGCACCAGCGCGCGGGCGACCGGTACGCCGTCAACAACCCGATGATCGAACATCAAGCGCACCGGACACCGATGGTCGGCACCGATCATTCCATAGGTCAGGAACATCGGGGCCACGGCAATCGGATGGATGAGTTCGCCGCCGAACGCCGACACCGTCGACACCACGAAAGTGCCGAAATAGTTGCCGCGCTGGCGCCCGATGCTGAAGCCAAGCCACCACAGCAGCCGACGCACCGGCCCCGGCAATTTCGCAATGGCGAGCACGCGGCGGAAGTCCTTGATCTGGTCCAGCGGCGCCTCTTTGGCGTGGCGGATCATCTGCGCAAGATTGCCGATGCGGCAGGCCGCCGGATCCTTGATCATGCGCGGCAAGACACTCGCCTCGCCCCGATAGATGCGATCGATCGCGAACATGGCGACGCTGGCGGGATATTCGTACAGATGCGGCCAGGGCCACTTGAGATAAACACGCCTGAGCTCGGGGAACTCTTGCGCCGTAAGCGCGAAGGCCTTGCCGAAGAGCGCGACCCAGGGCGGGCGCGGCGAGCAGGCGTCGCGTGCCGCCGCCACGGCGCCGAGATCCATCGTTCTCTCGATCGGAATGCTCGGTATCGTTGCCGACAGACGCATGTAGTCGGTAACGATGCGCCGGGGAATTGAAACGGGAAGTGGTCGGCCGCGCATGTTCGCTCGTTCCGGCAGGTCACGCGAATGGACTGCCCGGCTTTGCCGCTAAGTGTACAGCAGAGTAGGTTGGCCGCAACCGAGACCGAGCCAAGCGAGTTAAGCGATTGCCCACCTCATGCCGGGTGAAGCGATGATGCCGCCGGGAGCGCCGTACGCCTTTTGGGCTCTTTGGGTGACCCTGGCCTTGGCCGCCCTGCCCATGCTTGCCGCGACCGCGCACGCGCAGGACGCAACCGACGAACGCCGTTGCACCGGACAATGGCGCGCCACCAATGAGGAGCGTATCGCGTCCTGCACGGCGCTGATCGATTCCGGCCGCTATCAGCCGGCCAATCTCGCCATCCTGCATCACGATCGGGCCATGGCCATGCGCGCCAAGGGCGACCTCGCCGGCGCGCTCGACGATTTCGCGGCGGCGATCGCCCTCAATCCCGGCTACGCGCGTGCCTTCGCCGACCGCGGCAGCGTGCGCCTGGCGCAACACGACTTGGACGGCGCCATCGCCGATCTCGACGCGGCGGTCAACCTCAACGCAACCGACGCCGGCGCATTCATGACGCGCGGCAATGCTTTCGACGAGAAGGCGGACTTCGACCGCGCCATCGCCGACTACAACGAGGCGATCCGCCTGTCCCCGAACTTCGCCGCGGCCTACTTCAATCGCGGCCTTGCGTTCCGCCGCAAGGGCGACTTCGACCATGCGATTGCCGATTACGACCAGGCCATCAGGCTCGACCCGAAAAACGCCGCCGCGCTCAACAACCGCGGCATCGTCTGGTTCCAAAAGGGCGATCTCGACCGCGCCCTTGCCGATTATAATCAGGCGATCCGCCTCGATGCCGATTTCGCCGCTGCCTACAACAACCGCGGCGATGTCTGGCGCGCCAAGGGCGACACTACCCGCGCCCTCGCCGACTTCGATCGCGCCATCAAGCTTTCACCGCAATTCGCGCTGGCCTACGACAATCGCGGCCTCGTCTTCTACCAGAATCGGGACTACGACCGCGCCATCGCCGATTTCGACGCCGCCATCCGCTTCGATCCGATCAACGCGGAAGCCTACAATAACCGCGGCAACGCCCACGACGACAAGGGCGACCACGACGCCGCCATTGCCGACTACAACGAGGCGATCCGCCTCGATCCCAAGAACGCCCGCATCTATTACGATCGCGGCATTGCGCTGCGCCGCGACGGCATTCTCGACCGCGCCGTTGCCGATTTGACCGAGGCGATCCGGCTCAATCCGCAACACGCCGGCGCCTACAACGAACGCGGCTATGCCTATTTTCAGAAGCGCGATTACGATCGCGCCATCGCCGACTACGGTGCTGCGATCAAGCTCAATCCGAAATTCACGGTCGCCTACAACAATCGCGGCAATGCCTTCGACGACAAAGGCGATTCCGACCGCGCCATTGCCGACTACAACGAGGCGTTGCACGTCGATCCGAACTATGCCGCGGCGCTCTACAATCGCGGCATCGCCTGGCGGCGCAAAGGCGACCTCGATCGCGCGATCGCCGATTACGACCAGGCGATCAAGCTCAATCCGACGGCCGCGGCCTACAACAATCGCGGCAGTGCCTGGCAGGCCAAGGGCGAGAACGAGCGCGCCATTGCCGATCTCGATCAAGCCATCAAGCTCGATCCGCGCGCAGCGGACGCCTACATCAACCGCGGCAACGCCAAGCGGGAGCGGCTCGATCTTGCCGGCGCCATTGCCGACTACACGCGTGCCGCCGAGCTGTCGCCGACCGCCGCGCTCGCCTTTTACAATCGCGCCTGGGCGCACTACCTCGCCGGCGACAACGTCGAGGCGCTGGCCGACGCCGACCGTGCCATCGCGCTCAACGCGCATTCGGCCAGCGCCTTTTCGACGCGCGGTCTGATCCGCGAGCGGCTTGGCGATGCCGCCGGCGCCATCGCCGACTTCCACAAGGCGCTCGAGATCGATCCGTCGTTCCAGCAGCCCGCCGAAGGCTTGCAGCGGCTCAAAGCCGGCCCCCCAGCGAGCCGATAGAACCACATGCCCCCGAGCGTGCCGCCGAGTTCGTATGACCGCGTCGTGCCGCTGATCGTCGCGGTCGCGCTGTTCATGGAAAACATGGACTCCACCGTGATCGCGACGTCGCTGCCGGCCATCGCGCGCGCGCTCGGCACCAACCCGCTGGCGCTGAAGCTCGCGGTCACCTCGTACCTGCTCGCGCTCGCCATCTGCATCCCGGCGAGCGGCTGGACCGCCGACCGCTTCGGCGCCCGCCATGTTTTTCGCATCGCCATCGGCGTCTTCGTGCTCGGCTCGATCGGCTGCGCGCTGTCGCGCTCGCTCGAGGAATTCGTGCTGGCCCGGATCGTTCAAGGCATGGGCGGGGCGATGATGACGCCGGTCGGCCGCCTTATTCTGGTGCGCAGCATCGATAAGCGGCTCCTGGTCCACGCCATGTCGCTGGTGACGATACCGGCTCTGGTCGGCCCGATCTGCGGTCCCCCGCTCGGCGGATTCATCACGACTTACGCATCGTGGCACTGGATCTTCATCATCAATGTGCCGATCGGTCTCCTCGGCCTGGCGATGGCCACGCGCTACATTCCCGATGTCCGCACCGAACGGCCGGCGCCGTTCGACTTTGTCGGCTTCATCCTGTCGGGGCTGGGCATCGGCGGGCTTGCCTTCGGACTCTCGGTCATGGGCCTTGAGTTTTTGCCGATCGGCGTCGTTGCCGCGCTGCTCGGCGTCGGCGCCGCTTCGGCGGCCGCTTACATCGTTTATGCCAGACACAAGGCGGCGCCGATCCTCGATCTCGGGCTGCTCAAGCTGCCAACGTTCCGCGCCAGTATTTTTGGCGGTTTCCTGTTCCGGCTCGGCATCGGCGCGCTGCCGTTTCTGTTGCCGCTGTTGCTGCAGCTCGGTTTCGACCTGACGCCGTTCCAATCCGGGCTCATCACCTTCACCGGGGCGCTCGGCTCGATGTTCATGAAGGCCGCGGTCGCCGGCGTGCTCCGGCACCTCGGCTACCGTCCGGTGCTTATTTACAACAGCCTCCTCAGCGCCGCGTTTCTCGCCGCCTGCGCCAGCTTCGTTCCCGGCATGCCGTTTGCCGCCATGATCGTCATTCTGCTTAGCGGCGGCTTTTTTCGCTCGCTGCAATTCACCAGCATCAACACGCTCGCCTATGCCGAGATCGAGCCGCAACTGATGAGCCGGGCGACCACGCTGGTCTCCGTCGCCCAGCAATTGTCGTTATCGACCGGCGTCGCCGTCGGCGCGTTGGTGGTCGAAACTACGCTGCGGCTGAAACACGGCACCGCCATGGGCGCGTGGGATTTTCCGCCGGCGTTCCTCGCGGTCGGCGCGCTTTCCGCCTCCGCAGCGTTCATCTTCGCGCGGCTTCCGCCCGACGCCGGGGCGGAGCTTTCCGGCCGCAAGGCAACGGATGCGGCGGCTGCCGATAATCCCTAGTGTCCCGATTCCGAAGTTCGCATCATTATGCGGCACCCTCGTTTGCGAACTTCGGAATCGAAGGACACTAGCAACGTATTGATCTAGTGTGGCTTTGGTTCAGAAGTCCGCATGACG
>Ga0187891_1001371_pt1 | contig 21037 bp, 21 predicted proteins | sample June2016WEW_21_4_FD_132990 | JGI IMG/M metagenome (GOLD analysis project Ga0187891, IMG submission 132990) | Peatland microbial communities from SPRUCE experiment site at the Marcell Experimental Forest, Minnesota, USA - June2016WEW_21_40 | ecosystem: Environmental > Terrestrial > Soil >... | reverse complement strand
GCCCAATCCAAGCTGACGAAAGTTTGAGTTTGAAGCGACTTGAAATAGGGCCACGCGAATATATCTAACACAACCAGCGAAAACAAAAGCAAAGCTATCCCAAGCACTATCAGCAAAATTGTGCGAATTCTCCGTTTTTGTCCATTTCGCATATTAACTTGTCTCCTCGACCTTTCGGGGTACGCGCCCGCCAATTCAAGCGTTGACTCACATAGAGCTCTAATGGTCGAACCATATTTAAGCGCCAATCCCTGAGCTAACTTACTTTTAAGGCGTGATTATGAGCATAGTCACGACTAACCAGAATAAAGGTAACAAAAAATTGTCGGTGAAGCAGAGCCTGTTTTGGGCTGCATCTTAATGGAGTTTTACGAGTTTTTACAAAAAAGAACTTTCACGAAAGAAAACAATTTGGATTGATTCATGTAGTAATCAAACCGAGGTGTTTAGTTCAGTTGAATGGTGTGTTTCTTAGTGGAAAAGGTTCCGCGGTTTGCTGGCAAGGTTGATGTTCTGGGGGATTTGGTTTTTCCATTGGATCGTAGGTTCATCGTTGTCGTTAGCTATTGCTTGTTTGATAAGTCCAGCATTTTGTGCTTCGTTGAGTTTTTCTATGAGCCACCCTTTATCGACTATTGCGTTTGTTAGTTTTTGTAGTTGATTAATTATTCCTTGTGTTGATGGGGTTCCTTCTTTTTGGGCGTTATCTACTGCTGTGATTAGGGTTTTGTTTTTTTCAGGTAGTTTTCTGAACATGTTTCGAAGTTGGGTTTTTTCTCGCTTATCTAAGAAGACAGCATAGAAAATTAGAACTGCAAGAATTACGCTGGCCACGATTGATAGAGCGAACCCGTTCTGGGAAATAGCTAAGGCGACTACGCTCCAGGTTTGTATTGGTGCCCAGTAGTTGTTGATGGCGTTGGCGATTGGAAGTTCTTGGTTTTCTGCTTGCGTTACGTTTTGGGGCGAGGATGGATAGGTGATTAGGCTTATCATTACGCTTTTTGTTTGTGCGGTATTGTTTGTGTTGAATGTGGCTGTTTCGTACCAGTAGAGGACAACTTGGGTTTGGTTTGTGTCTGTGTACTGGAAGGCGAAGTAGTGTGCCGTCATGGGTGGGTTGGCTTGGAGCTGTATGTTTTTGTCATCAAGTGTATTCACTGTTGTGGGATTGCCTTGGCTGAGAGGATAAGTGACGAGGCAGTATTCCCATTGGTGTTCGGATGTTACGCTGGCTGCTATCTGTATGGCTACGTACACAGATAATGCTGAATCGTTAGATACGGCGGTATAAGAGTAGACTAGTGCTGCGTCGTCGCCTGATTCTTGTTCAAATGCTGTGTCGCGATAGAGGTAATTAAGTGTGTATCCTTGAATGTTTGGGAGCATGGGGTTTGATGTGTTGACTTGGATGCCTTGGGGTGTTTGGGTTATGACTTGGGCTGGGCCTTGGGTTAATGCGAACACGGGCGCCCGAATAGATAAAAGCATGACTACAATTATGGCGATGCCCGCAATTTTTGCGATGTCGGCTTTGTTTAGTTTTGTTTTGGATTGTTTGAAGAGTTTTCCGCAGTTGGGGCAGAAAGGTTCAGCTGAATTTGTTGGGGGTGGATTGCATGTTGGGCAAGGTTGGGGTGGTTTGGGTTGTTTGAAGACTTTATCAGTAATCACTAGTAATAGGAGTGTGCCGAGGAACAAGAGAGCAGTGGCGCTCACGAAGTGGAACAGGTTGAGTGCTAAGTTTTCGCCGAAGTTGTAGCCTATTGAGAGGATGGATGTTATGCGGATTATGTTCAGTGCGACAATTAGGGGTATACCCATGATGAGGACGACGAATTTGTTGATTAGTTTACCCCGCATAATGTAAGCTATGAATAATGCGAATATGACAAAACCTAAGAGGCTGTAGACACCTGAGCAAGCCACATCCACACCGAAGGGCAAGCTAATGTGGTCGGGTCTAATGAGTGTTATTATAGGGCTTCCAGAAGCAGTGGAGAGTACTGCGTGCATTCCAAAAACGTTTGCGAGCGCGTTTGACGCTGAAGCGCACAGGTTTGCGAGGGCTGAGCCAACGCTGAAAAAGATTTGATCCGGGGGTGGTGTAAGGAAAATGAGGAATGCTATTGGAATGATTAGTTGTTTTAAGGTCTGAAGATTAAACAGTATGAGGGTTAATCCGACGACTAGGAAAGGCAGCGTTATCATGTGATATATTAGAGGCGTGAATGTGTAGCTCCCGTACCAATAGGTAAGAATGGCAACAGCAGAGAGCGCTATTCCAGTTAGTGTGCTTGAGTATTTTTGGAATACGCGTGTTTCTGTTTGCGGCGGTTGAAGGGTGGCGTTGATCATTTTTCTTTTTCTATAAAGCAAGTATGCGAAAAGAAATGGAACAGCAAGTACCTGGAATGTCGTGGATTCGTTGGTTAAGGCTCCATTGAAAACCATGCTGAGGTCTTGAAAGTACAGTGCAACTACAGCTATTGTTATAACGGAGAATTTTATCGCAATTGATAGTCGATGCTGGTTTATTGTTGAAGCTATTTCTGCGGTGGGAATTTTGGGTTTCAGCATGAAGACTGCACAGGCGCTTTCTCTCTATTTAAATCAAGTTTGAATTTATGTTTAGTGAATGTTCCCCTGATTTCTAGGTTGAACCTGTTGATTTTTTGTTTTAGGATAGGTAAGAGCAAACAAAACGGGCTTGTTTGGGAATTTTAAGATAAAAATTAAGAGGGGATTGTTGTATTTTTTTGTGGCTTTTTCCCCTGTTTTTAGATTTGGATGTTTAGGTGTAGATTTGTGAGGCTTTTTCGTTTGTAGACCAGTAGAGCTGCGAAGCATGCGCCTAGGGCTGCAAGTGCTCCAATGGGATATTCAGGAAGTACAAAGAGGCAGGTTACATAAAACGTTGCGCAAGCTGATTCGCCGCATTTACTTATTGCAGTAACTGTATAGTATTTGTCTGCTAATGCGGTTGTTGGAACTTTGAAAGTTGCGCTGAATGTTCCACCGGACACCTTGATTGTGGTTGGATTCGTTGGGGAAATGTGCGTTCCATCCCAGTATAATGTTATCGTCTGACCAGAGGTAAACCCTGAGCCTGTTACGGTTACGGTTGTTCCTACGGCGCCTAAGGAGGGATAAAGGGTTATTTTAGGTTTAGGAAAAGGAGATGCTTGCACCGTGAGTGCCGAAAATGCCATGAGGAAAATAATAGATATTGCCAGCACAGAAATTATTCCTGTTGCCGGAACAGAATATTTTTTATTCATTTCATTCATTTGCACCCTTTCTCCTTCTCTAAAGTAATAATGTGAAATTAGCTGTATCTCTATTGAATTGTTTTATTATTTAAGATAGTATGCAACTTAGGCTCGTGTTTTCTATAATTGGGATTCCATCGTAAAGCAGGTTTGGCTATTGCTTTTCTTTTAATTCGCCAAATCACGATGGGTTGACGTTGGCGGCTAACTTTTTTAAGAAAACTTCTTTCAGCTGTTTTACCTAAATGGATAAAACCGAAAATTTTTTGGCTATGGTATGGAAAACACAAATATGGAGCACAGTCTTTTCGCCTTTTAGTTTAAGAATTGGGTGCTGATTTTACAGCTTTAGTCATTGTTTGGCATTTGCATAGGACGTTGGGTTGCAAAAAATAGGGTTGATGTTATTAAGCTGAAGGTTATTGGAGTTAACTACATTTCCGTCTTTATGTTTTCTTTCGATTTATGCTTGTTTGTTAAGCGCCTATGATGATGCCTATTATTTTGATGCCTATCGTTATTAAAAACAGCGCACCTATGACGTAGGCGGCGTTGCGTAGCTTTTTTTTGTTTATTGTGAGATTTGTTAGCCCGCAGGAAGATGAGGAAAGCTCCGCTATAATCAGCAGTACAATTGCTCCGACTGCGAGCAGTAAGCTGAGGTCTGAAAATGTTAAAGGTGGGAATTGCATGGTTTATCCCTTGAGTATCTTGTATTCTATGAGTGTGGTTTTGGTTTCTTGGTTGCGGGTTTCGTTTTGGATGGTTACGGGTTTGCCTGTAGCTTTGGCTAAGGCGCAGGCAATGGCACTGCTCAAAAGACAGCCTACTTGTTTATGGGTTTTTGGTTGGGAATCAGTTTGACTGCAAATTTCGTCCAGTATGCTGCCAGTTATTTCAAGAGTGACGGCATTGCCTTGAATTTGGATTTCAGCGTTTTCCGCGAGCTCCATACCCTCGACGAGTAGTTTTGGAAACTTGTTTTTGATTTGGTTGAGGTCCGTTTTTGTGAATGAAAAGCCCAGTTCCTCTTCGAAGATTCGTGAGAGAGCCGATCCGGGTGGTGTTATGAACGCGCCGGTTTTTTGGTTTGTGAGCAGTTTTTCGTTTGTCTCTTCAGGTGTGAATAGCGGGGTTTTGAGGGCTCCAGGGATGAACACGAGGCTGGACTCGATGTTCTTGAGGTTTTTGGGAGGCAAGTAGACTCCCTTCTCGGATAGGTTCAGTTCTGATATTATCCGTTCGATGTTGGCTGCAGAGTCTTCGGCGGAAGCGGTAAGCAAGGTTAATGGCACGTACTTGGAAGGTGTAACGTAGAGAAGTATGGCTCCCCAGAAGATAATGGTCACGCCAAGAACCGCTAAATATGATGAAACAGAAAACGCGGAAACTGCCACTAGTCCTATGCCAAGTGACAGCATAGCAAAAATGATTATCTGGCTAAAGGTCTTTCTTTTTTGTCGGGGCATTCTCAGCTCACTTCTAACTAAGTTCTTTTACTACCTACTCATATAATGACTTATTCCAAAAATCGTAACTCTTTTTAAAGGATGACTGTTTAATTATTTGTGTTACCTGTATTTTGCTTGATATACGCTTCAGGGTGGCCGAGTTTTTCGGACACCAACTCTCTAAGTTATAAAAACCAGTTCTTCTAACGCGGCAAAAATAGTCGTTATGAAATTGAAGCCACAAATGCTTAAATCTTGATCTGTCGCAGACTATTGGTGGCGCTTGACAAAGCTATAAATTAGCAAGCAAAAAGTTTTCAAATGAAGCCTGTTCTAGAAAGCAGTCTGTTGTTCTGTGTTTGTGTTGTTCAGATTTGGAATCAGACTTATTGAAACGTAAGTTTTATTATATCGTAAATCTTCATACTTGTTCTTAGTGACTGCAAACAGAACGGCCGAAACTCTCCCTGAGGGGTAGCGCATAAATGGAAAAACAACTCTTAGCTGTCTTTATAGTCATCATTGTTTTGACAGCGCTCTCCATAAGCGTAGGTAACGCGTCTCCACAAACGTCTCTCACTCTCCAATCAAGCGGAATCGTGCAACAAACTCCAACGCCAACGTCAACGCCTACCCCAACGCCAACTCCTACGCCGAGTCCAACGGGAGCATATTCATATATCATAAGCGTCTCAGGCTCAAATTACGTAATGGTAAATGGAACCACGGGACAAATAGTTTTTCAAAGCACAAATTCCAGTCAAGTATTCAGTAACGCTGTCAGAAATTGCTCTTTAGGCGGAAGTATAGATGTTGAAACTGGTACTTATACTGTAAATACTTTGTGGTGGATGTACAAGGCTAATGGTATTACTTTGAATTTTGATAATGGAGCAACACTTGTTGCTGGAAACGGTATTGACACCTCCGTTCTTGCATTATTTAATAGTAATAATGACATCATAAACGGCATAACAATCAATGGCAACGCTGCAAATCAAGTAATAAATGGCCCTACAAAATCCCCCATTAACCCCGGAGGTCAAACTGTTTCTCCCGCTAATCCTGATGGCGTTTATATCGGTGGTTCAAATGATAAAATTAGCAACGCTATAATTTACGATTGCCGTGAGATGGGTGTAACCATATGCGCAGACGGGTTTTATGTTGCAAACGCAGTTCATAGTGGCGTTGAGAATAGCCAACTTTATGATTGTGGGTGGAACGGATTTTCCGCAACGGGTGGTTTATGTGACCAAAATTGTTACTGTCTTAATAATCAAATTTGGGGCTGTGGTGACGTGGGAGCAAGTACTTACGGGGTAGGTACACAGATAATGGGAAATTATGTTCATGATTTGAACGGAACCACTGGTGGTGGTGGCAACGCGGAATGGGGAATCGCGGTTGAAGGTGGAGGTAGCAGCACAATAATGCAGAACACCGTTCAAAACTGCTCGATTGGAATAGAGGATAGTGGCTTAGATAACAATACGATTTTAGATAACGTTGTAGTGGGTGCAAGTCAAGCGCGCCCTCAATATGGCATTGTCTTGTCTAATGGTTACGGTACAGGAGGCTGCGAATATAACTCTGTTACGGACAACAATGTTACCGGAATGTACTGTGATACAACGTCTTATTTGGGCGGCATCGGGATATTTCTTCAAGGTGCAACTTTTAACTTCATAGGCGGAAACTATGTTTCTCAGTGTGGGAGTGGGGGCATCTTTCTTGACGGATCCGGCGATAATAACAATGTAACCCAGAATACAGTCTTTGACCAGCGATCAGGTCAATACTATTCTATGGCAATAGGTGGATGCGGTATAGAAATCGCTGGAAGCAACAATTATATCAGCCAAAATCAAGCTTTTGATGATCGCACAGGAGCGGCAAGAACACAGCATTACGGAATAGCTATGGATTTGGGTGCAAGCAAGAATATTCTGTCGGAAAATAATGTATACGGCAACATAAATGTACAAATTTACGATGCTAATGTTCCAGAAAACACAATGATAAACAATATTGGCTACAACCCAGTAGGCACCATCGCAAACCCCATCTCAAGCAATACAGCCTACCTCGTAGACTCCGGAAGCAACTCAACATGGACAAGCACAAAAGTATACACAAACACAGGCTCACCAAAAGAACTGATTATTAGTGGTGGAACCGTCTCGGCTGTCAGCAAAAACGGAGTAACACTTTTCACAGCAACAGGATGCACCGTAACGCTTCAACCAGGTAACACTTTCAGCGTAACCTTCACTGTAGCGCCAACATTTAATGTCATTGGGCAGTAAAGATATAAAAAGTTGGGAAAAACTGTTCGGTTTTGACATTTTCTTTGGTCTTTGCAGAATTTTTGCTGATTGTAGGTGTCATTAGACTAGAGATGTCATGCTAAATCTGATAAGACATGTTCTTATATTCCAAACAACTTAATACGTCACCTATCAATTCAGGATGTATGGCCATGAGAATAATGGCTACAATCAAATTGTGCGTTCGCTACAATAAAAAAAACGGAAACATTAATCACAAGAAAACCGGTAATTTAGGAACTCTATCTAAAAGAGCATGACGCAACCAGTTGCGTTGAAAAGCCAAAAAAGAGGCGCAACCGCAAAGTGGCTTGAAAGTTTTCTTGTCTTTTAACGCCAGAGAAAAAATTAAAAGAGATTTTGTACTGTACTCTGTTAGGGTTGACGTGTTTGGTGAAAATAAACCCAGAAAGTCTCTCTGCTAAAAATGTTTCAAACAAGCTTCTTAGAAGTGTTTGGGAGCAGATTTCAGATAAGCCTTTTCCTGATGTTTACGCTTATACATTAGAAGAGAGCGAGTTTTTGTCAAACTTGGACTTGTTACAGAAGCAAAAAAAGGTTATTGATACCAGAGTTAATGAGTATGGAGTAAAAATTGATAACAAGTTCATTGAGGCTTGTACGTTCAAATTTAAAGGACACTTTATAATTTTTGTTAAACAAACAGTTCCTCTCGTCAACGCTTTAAAGCATGAATTAACGCATGTTGCGTCGTGGAATTTTAAAGATGAAGCACTTTAGGTTAAGATATTAAAATCCACAAATGTTGCAATTATAAGATATTATTTTGATTTTTCCTATTTTGAGTCTGGGAATTTCAGTAGAAAGCGTCTATTTTGCCGTTATTTCACTATTTTTCAATATGAGATTTAATTTTTATGGCGTACGTTAGCAGGCACTAAAATAACGAAAAGCCAAAATTGTTTCGAAAGGACAACAAAATGCCAAAATTAGAAAAACTATTTTGCCCAACACAAAAATTTTAGAGTTTTACGAAAAAGGTACTCAGTAGGTAAGAAAACAATTTTGAATGATTTAGACAACGATCAAATGAAGGGCTTGATTAAGAAGATAGATGTGTTTCTTAAAAGTGGAAAAAATCCCGCAGTTTACGGGCAAGGTTGGTGTTTTGGGGGATTTGTTTTTTCCATTGGATAGCGGGTTCATCGTTGTTGTCAGCTATAGGTTTTTTGATTAATCCGGCGTTTTGAGCAGACAAAGCTGTTCCAGCATAGATTTTTTGGTTTCGGAGTCGATGCGTTTTACAACGCAAATTTGCTCATAATTTAAAGTCTATTAATATTATTGTTCAGCAAAGTATTATTAGTTTTATACGTTCAATAAGAGTTGGGGGAAACAAGTGAAAAGAGGCGAGTTAGTCGCTCTTCTAAAAGAATTAGGTGCCAACCAGCTTGTTAGCCCTAATGTTGTAAGTATTGAACATAGATTACCTGATACTTACCTACTGAAAATAAAAGTGATTATGACCTTTCAGCATTGAAGATATTTCTTAATAACAAATTCTTAGGGGAAAAAAACAAAGATTACATAGTTATTTCTGAGCCATAAGACAACTTTTTTATAAATGGTCAATGTAAGTTATTTCGCTTGCAGATTTTTTTCTTACTTCAAGTGGGGTGTCGCTTAGCGTCAGAACTATTGGAACAACGCCACTATCCAGCTTTTCCATGCTATATTTAGGTTGATTTTTCATTTTATTATTTCTCCGTGTTTCATGCAGCGAAGACAGCTAAACCAATGCAGTTGTCTTTTGAAGTACATCAATAATAGTAAGATATAAGATTTGCGTTCTTTCAAAGAAGCAACCACAAGTAAATACACTAACAAAGCCGTTCCCTCTCAAAATTCATGGAAGTATCTATCACCCTTTGTTGACCCTGTTTTTATGGTTCCGAAACCGAAAAAGCCGTGATTTCTTTTCTTTCCTTACTGAATACATCTGAAACGCTTGAGAATGTATGCAGTATAACACATGTTATGTTTCTAAAGATATTTGCTTGTTCTTTTGAGTTTTGGTTTACCGTTAACTTCGCTAATCGTGAAGGCTTCACCATTTATGTACACGATTTTCTTTTCAACCATGATGCTAAAGCCTCTTTTCCTTGTCTCTTTTGGGGGATATGAGCTTTATTTGTCTTATTCCGTTAATGGATGCTTCCGGCTAAGTTTCTTTTGGTCTATGTTAGTTTTTGCCATTTTTTCGATTCTCTTAGAAATCCAGCGCATGTCCGCGTTCCTAAATTAACAACTTGAGTCCGTACACCTACGGCTCGAAGCAAACAACAAAGCGGATAAGCTTTCCACTCAGTTATATTCAAGTGAAAGACTATTCGGAATTCAAAAGTTGCTTTTATCTCGCTTGAATTACTAAAGTTGGGAACTCAGAGTATTTTGCTTGGAGTGGTGACGCTTCGATTCTTACTTTGTTCTAAGGCAACTGTACAACACGTCAACAGAAAAACTAGGCATGCCGAAAAATGATTGCTGTGCAATAATCTGAAAATATGGAATTCGGATTTATTGCTTCATAATTCCTTGTAAGAAGATGGCACAGGTCTTTTAACTGAATTTTTCCATTAAAGCCAAGGGGATATTTAATATTTTTGAGAGTATTCCTAAGTCCGAGAAAATGTTCCTGAGATTTCGAATATCTTCTTGAGTTATCGCTCCTGATAAAGGAGTGAGAATCAAATATACCCCACAAAAAAGAAGGAAACCACCTACAAGTTGAACCCAATAAGCCACGCCAAGAAAATACAAGAAGAGGTAAGAGGTCGCAGTTGCCATCAACGAAGTTAGAAGTATTTTCGCGGAAGATTTAAGGTCAATAGCGGTTCCGTATTTTTTCCATGTCCAAAATACACTTATGAATATACTGGGTATTCCATCAATCAAGGCGCTTATTATCACGCCGATTATTCCTAATGCTGGAATTAGAATAAATGCAAGTGGAATGCCTATTGCAATGGTTAACAAGTTTAGTTTCATGTAAAATTTTGTTTCCCCTAAAGCGGGGAGAAGACTATTAATGCTTATGTATCCGAAAACAGCAAACAGGTAAATTATGACGCTTAGCGCCAATAGGAGAGGAGCATTGCTCCATTTATTTCCGAAAAGTGTTCCGATAATTGGCTTCGCTAAGACAATAATTGCCAAGGCCGCCGGGATTAACAAAAATGCTGTGAATTTTGCGGATGAGACAAAAACTTGTTTGAGTAGTGTTGCTTCTTTTTGTGGGTTTATTTTTGAGAAGACTGGAAACATGACTGTTGCTATAGGAATTGTAAGAAAGGTCGGTAATACTGTGAAGTTTATTGCGATGGCATAATTGCCTATTATTGAGGTGCTGCAATAGATAGCCATCATAAAAGAATAAAATTGAGCGAGTATTCCGGCTGTGATGATAGAGATGTTGAGAGGAATTCCGTATGTCAACATTGGTTTTAGTGTTTTAAGCAGATCAGACTTGAAAGCAAATTGTGAGCTAAGACGTCTGAAAATGACAAAATAGAGTAAAAGCAACGAAGTGATGCATGAGATGACTGAACTTACTGTGTAGCCTATTGTAACGCCCAAGGCGCCATATCCCAAATAAACTAAAAGTGCGGCTAAAGCACTCTGCACAACTGCCTGAGATATCATCGTGTAGCTGCTAAGCTTCATCCGCTCGAAACCTACGAAAATAGATTGAGCAGCAGCTGATAACGCAGCTGACAAAATTGTAACAGATATAATGGCTATCAGAAATGCAGACGCTGGTTTCTCAAAGATATTGTGGGCCACAAAACTAGCTATTAATAACGATACTGCAGTTAACAGTAGACCTGTTGCAACTTCGAAGGTCATACCCGCCAAAATTATTTTGCGTAAGTCGATTTGTTTGTTTTCGGCTCGCTGCTGAGCGCAAAACCGCGTCATAGCTGCACCCACGCCCCAATCTTGAAAGAGCAGAAAAGTCGTAGCTGGAATTGCGGCGATAGTGTATAACCCATAAGCTGTCGGAAGGATAAAGATACCCACCACTATGGTTCCAACCGCAAGCAAAACTGTTGCAACCATCTTCCCTAGAAACAGTTGAAAACTTCCAACCGCGGATGTGTGACCCATTTCCGACGCTTTATCCAAGCCGTTCTTTCTCCTGAAGACGCCAATACAACACGTGGTTATTTATCAAAATTGCCCATGAGTAACAAAAAATTAAAATGAATTATTTTCTAAGCGCTTTAACAGGCACAGTCAGGTCTAACGGGAAAAACGCCTCAAATAAATTGTCAAAAATGAGATGCTGTGTGTCTGAAAGAAGTTTGAATCCGTCTATCTCATTCACCCAGCAAAAATTAACGGGAGGCAATGTTTAGCATGAATTGGGAAACAAAACGGATAATTCATAAGAAAAATAAACGTGGCAAAGCAACAACTCAGATGCATATGCTCAGGTGATCTTGATGACCATAGGTTTGGGTTTCGTGATCGGTGTTTGTGACTATGTAAATGGAAAAAGCGACAAAAGCTTGGATGAGATCACGAAAAAAATATTATCTAAGGTCCGCCCGGAAGACCTGCAAGATTTCTTCGAAAAAATCGCTCTTTTTAGTTCAACAAATAACCGCTATCAAGAACTTAAAGCGAACTGCGAAACAAAACTAGAAATAAAAGACCGTGTACTCATCATTCAAAAACTAACAGCTTAAAAGGACTAAACAGCCCTAAAGAGCTGGTTGCAGCTTCTGGTTATTATAAGGGTAATTGTTTTTGTGTATGGCAAACAAGAGCATCTTTTGAAGAATTTTGCATAATATTTTATCTTTTGCTGCTTGTCCATGTTAATTTTCTTCTGACTTCAGCAAAGGTTGGCAAGTAAAATGCCTTGTCACGGTTAGATGCTCGTTATCTCCGTTCTTGATGGAGAATGATAACGGCACATATTAAAACTACGATTAAGTGGAGAATAAAAATATAGAGTATTATATTGCTATCTTTATTTTTTGACGGTTTTGTTTTCGGTTTCGACTTCGGTTGCGATTTCTTCGATTGGCTTGGGCGAGGGCGTCGTTGCCATTGTGTAGCCTATCCATCCGCCGATTCCCAGAATAGCTATGAAAGCAACGGAAACCAGAATTAAGACTGCATCTAACCTAGTAGTAGTGACTGCGAGCCCTAAGTATGATGGAATACCTACTAAACTAAGATAACCTACTGCGACTATAACGCAGACAGCAAGTATTGCTCCACCAATCATCTGATCTTTACTCATCAAATTCACCTCGAGCGTGGATTTATCGTTGCTAAACAAATGATAACGTTTGGACTCTTAAATAGCATATTTCGGATTAAAAATATGACGAAATTTCTGCATGGTAGAAAGAACAAAAATTTAGTTGCTGCTATCTCAATTTTTAATGGAGAAAAATATCGGCACAAAGACAAGCAAATGCTCCGCCACCAGCCCTTCAAGACCTCAGGCTAGAACTCGCCCCGTGAATATTTCCCTCCAAAAGTCGATAGGCATAACCTGCAATATTTTGCTGCTTCCTCAATGTAATCTTTAATTTCGTTAAGTGCTGCAGGCGGATAAATCTGAAGATGAATCGCAGTTTCGTAATTAGCTTTGAATTTTACGGTAAGTGGATATGAAGCAAAGGTAACTCTAACTAAACGTTAATACCCTTCTCTATCCTCCAAAGTAAACAATAATACTCGATAAATGTCTATTAAAAAGTTTGCAAAACTCACCCAAAATACCTGCTCCTTTTCTAAATGCAACATTGAAACTCCTATTTTCCCTTAGGAACCGCTTCTCCCCTCTTAAACAAGCACAAGCATAAAAAAAGCATACAAGTCATATTGCTAAAATCACAATATACCATAGAAAACGACCTGAACTAAACCAGCCAAGTTAAGGCCAAAATAATAAAATGCGGTTCCCACTTCGTCAACGCTAGTTAGTCATAATATTTAATGTAAAATCATTTTCCCGGCTTTTATCTCATTTCAAAGTCGCTGAATTACTAACAGCTTGCTTGTTGTAGAGAAGACTTGGCAAGCTTATTTTGCATGCATGTGCGTTCCAGAATTTCCAGCTGATTCATAAGTGAAGAAAACTCTTGCTCAACCCGTAGATATTGATCCTGCAGATGCTTGTAGCGCTTCAAAAAGTCTCGACCCTGCTCCGTCAACGAGTATTTAGAGCCTACCTTCTGAATAAATCCCATCCTCAAAGTTTCCGCCAAATACTTCTCCAGCAACTTATAGCTCAGATTAGCCACATTCATAACATGAGTTTTAGTCGAACCCCTACCTGCAGCATCCAAAATAGCCGCAACAAGACCCAAGCGGTCACGATTCTTACCCAACAAAACCACCCACAAACACCTGCGAAATCAAACAAGAAAAGCCAAACCGCCAAACACAGAAACAAAACTTAAACAACATTAACAAAACCTCTTCATAACAGAAAAGACAGACGCAAAAGAAAACCTAACTAACATAAACCCACGTAAAGTGTTCTTCTCCAATTGAAAAAATATTGAAGCGTGCACTTTGCACATGCCCTCTCTATCCTCAAGCAAGTACACCGCAAAAAACAATATAAGCCATATTTCGTAATTCGTAATATATCAAAAACAAGAAGTATTCCCGCCGTATTGCAAGTACTTCTTAAAATAGCTTTAACCTACCCGAAGCACCCGCTAGAAGAAAACTAAACCTGTATTCGTAAAGGGGCTCAAGAGAACTGGGTATTCCACGGGTGTTATTTGGCATTGGATCGGTTGCATTGCCAAGCTTCACATACAAAACATAGTAAGATGAAGAACCCAACTGGTTTCCAACACCCACATAAACGGAGTAGTTCTGGCCGACAGCAATGTTGGAAGGATAATCCGCAGCCATCTGGTTTGGGCCTAAAAGATAAAGCTCAGAAAACTGCGCTCCTCTAGGAAGACTAGGAATGGCACTTGCAATTGCGGGAGCTGCAATGATTGAAACGCCAATTAAGCCCACAACAACAAAACACGTTTGTGACCTTCAAGCTTCATCAGTTGCTTGCCTCGATTCCACTAATTCTTTTCTAAACAATTGTGAATGGTTGTCTTTTTTATTAGTATGTTATAACTTTAAGTCCTGGGATTCTGGCGAAGTCTTTTACATTTCTGGTGATTATGGTTTCTTCTCCTTTTGATAAAGAAATAGCTCCAATAAGGATATCTCTGTCAGGGATTGTTTGCCCTTTTTTTTCCAGAGCGCTCAAAATTTCTCCAAACATTTTTGCGCCTTCTTCATTCATTTCCAAGATTACAAAACTGCTGAGAACCCCTGCCACATTTCTCATTTCACCATTCACATTCTTGGATTTGTAGGCTCCGTAATAGAGCTCCGCAATTGTCATGACAGTTGTTGAAACAGTTTCAGTTTCATTTGCGAGTTCGTAGAGTTTCTTTTCTGCAGCGGGGTTTTTTCTGAATAGATCTGCAAAAAAAGTTGTGTCTAAACAAACCATTAGTGAAGTTTCATCTCACGCATTCTACTGACTGTTTCGTCAAGGTTTTTTGCGTAGTTTTCGTCTTGGTGAAAACTTTCATACCACTGTAAAATTCCTTGCGGGGTGCCTTCTTTTCTTACGCTGGTTATGGTAAAACCCTTTAGGCGGAGCTCGATTTGAGTACTGACTGGGACTCCGGTCTTATCTCTTATGTTCTCCATTTCACTCACAATTGAGTCTTCGATTCGGAAGCAGACTTGACGCTTTTTCTCTTTTGCCCTCATCTTGTGCCTCGCAACTGTAATGCGATTATTGGCATTTAAATGTAACTCAAGCTATTGCATTTGTTCTGTCAAGCAGGCATTAAGAATTTTAGGGATTGCCTTCTATTGAAAAGTTCTTGCTCCTTATCTGGCCTTGTTATCTCTACTTCGCAAGTTTTGCGTGATGCCCTTCGCAAATTAAGTTGATTGTTTGCAAATTAGTTAATTTTGGTTCTCAAAAAGGCTCAAAAGCTATCTGACCGCTAACTTGTTTTTTAATGATGTAAAAATGGTAAATGGTGATTCGTCTGGTATTAATGGTCGGTTTGAGGCTTCGGTTAACATTTTCGTCGAGCCTGCAGAGAAGACCCAAGTGGTAGATGCTCTCTTGAAGCTTGAAAATATCGAAGAGATCTATGACGTCAAAGGAGAGTTTGACATAGTCTCCATAGTTTCTGCATCAAGCCTAGAAGAGTTCAGCGATGTCTTGCGGAAACAAATTCTGAAGATTAAAGGCGTGAAAAGCACCATAACATCCGTTGTCCTAAAAACCTACAAACGCCCCAAACAATTGCAGAATAAAAGAGGACAAATTTGGAGTGACCCACTGTAACAACAAGAAACATTCAGAAAACCAACGGGGTTAACCGAAACCCCAAACGCAAACTCGCTATGCACAAAAAACAGTTGCCCACTCTAAGATGCTTATGCTTATGCGGCGCAGAAATTCTGGTGGTTCCCGATTTGAAAGCCATGGATTAAACCATAAAAAATCATTTGTCCGAACACGAAAAAACAAGCGCTGGCAATGACAGAGCTGTGTCAATTGGGTTTCTGGAGGAATACTTGGTAGAACAGGTTCTGAGGGTTGCGAGTGAAAAGCGAAACTAAACCGGCCAAAACAGACCATAAGATGTTGGTGATGCAGCATTAACTGTGTTTATTTTTTAAGACGGATTGGGGGAAGCAAGTGAAAAGAGAAGAGTCCAGCGCTCTTCTAAAAGAGTTAGCTACTCAGCAACTTGTTAGCCCTAGTTTTGTTATTATTGAGCGTAGATTGCCTGATACTTACCAACTGAAAATTAAAGGCGATTATGATCTTCAAGCAATGAAGATATTTCTTAAAAACAAATTCTAAGTAGAAGAAAACAGAGATTATTTGGTTATTTTCGAGTCTTAGAACTGCTCTTATTTTGGTTCCTACTAAAAGGTTACCAATTATTCCATAACTACATAAGACCTCATGAAGGACAAAAAGTAAAAGCACGCTTTACTTGGAGCTTTCAAAAAGTGAGGAATCGATTCCTCGTTAAGCTGACAATAAAGGGCGAAGCTATTCCTTTCCTTGTTTTCTTGCGGGTTTTTAAGGATGAGCGTCCACTCGAACGAGCGGTTTGCCCATTATGCGCGAGAGCACAATTTCACCAACCACAACGATATTGTTACACGAGTTAAGACTTTCTCAAAAGCAAACCGTAACCCGAAACGCTCTCAGTATTCTCGTAGTAAGTCACTAACCGAAAAGTACAAAGTCTACAGTTAAGCTGACAGGTAAGTCTTGACTGGATTCGAACTTGGATTGGGTTGGATCTATTATGGGATTTGAACCCAATGCCGTTTGAAATGTGTATTCACAATCTAAATCTTGAACATTAAATTGTCTTTCATAAATGAGTTAAGCACCATGAAGCTTACCTACTTAGCAGCAGGATTGGTGGAAAACAGTTTGAACCAACATTTGGCAGTTAAAGGTAGAAAAGAGTTGGAAGCTAAGATGGCCACGGTTTTCGGTGAAAAAATCAAAGAGCTTTCTGAGGAACTGCAGGAGATATTGTTAGATGACATGGTTACAACGTTTGAGAACAGGCTTGTCGTGTTCACGCGTGCCAAGGTGGACTGAGTTTGCCTTGCAGAAGAGAAGGCTGAAACGATGAGACGGTCTCAACTGGAAATGTATCTGGATATCTTGGAGGTCTTGGCCCGAGGGGATCCGTTGAAGCTTACGCACATCATGCATCAGGTTAACGTCAACTGTAGCGTGCTGAGGGAGTGCCTTGACTTATTGACTAAGCAAGGACTGATTGAAGTTAAGATCATTGGAAAAGAAAGTAAAATCTACGCGATCACGCAACTAGGCATGACAGTGCTTAACCAGTTCAGAGAACTCAAAGAAGTGCTTCCCATAGTTGAAGTAATAGGAAACGAAGCAGAAACCAATAACCTGTCTGTTCGTTTAAAACCTCAATAGATCAGTCATTGAAGATCACCTAAGAAGAATGTTCTACAAACAGGTTCCAAAGAAGAACGTGGGAACAAAATTTGGTTCGGCATCAGATCAATTTCTACTTAATATCTAATTCTTTTGCAGAGGGTTGCATGAACAGCCCAAACATATTGACTGAAATGGCGCGTTATAAATCAAAAAATTCTATCGCTTGCGCGGGGCAGTTTAGCGGGCGCACGCTGCCAGAAACTAGTGTCTCTAGAGAAGATAAGTTTGAATTTATTGTCTGATTTTTTTTATATTCTGATGATTAGCTTAAACTAGGAAGACCTTCTTGCCTCTATGGGAGTAAATTTTTGTGAGACCTTGGCAAGGCGTATGGATGTCGTTTGTGGGCTTTGAGGACGACTGAGACTATTGCATCTTTGACGCCTTTGATCTTCATGATTTTCTTTCGCAGGACGTTGCGGAACTCTTCTACGCTTGAAGCCGAAACTATGGAGACCACGTCAAATTCGCCTTTGACTTCGTAAATCTCTTTGATGATTTCGAGCTTTGAGAGGGCGTCTATGATCTGCGCCTTCTGCGTCTGATCAACAAAAAGGTTGACCGATGCTTCGAACCGAACGTGATTAGTTGGGCAGTCGCCATTCTCCATTTTGCGTCATCAAAACAGTTTAGCGGTCGGGTAGCTTTTGAGCCTTTTTGAGAACCAAAATCATCTAATTTGCGAAGCGCGCTAAACAAGAGCGGAGCCAAAGGTCTTCCGCCGATCAGAGGGTATAGGATAAGTTAACGCAGAATTTGTTTGTTGTATTTTATATGTTCTGATGAATAGCTTTTTTTCTGGCAAGCCTTCTTTCCTCTATGCCCCAGAAAATTGAAGGCCTTGAGGAATTCAAGCGGGGAGGTTAGAGTTTGCGGAAGTGCGTGAAGATGGCGAACCATCCAGCAGTTCCCTCTGAACCTGCCCAATCAAGCAAACGATTTACTTTTTTTAAACCTTGTGCATTCAAGATACATAAAAATCGCCGAAGGGCAAACTTGACCGTCACAGTACATTGCTGGGGCTAAGGTCCGTCGCCGGTTGGAGAGGACAGGATGAACCCCAAATTTATTTTATATTTTTTATATGTTCTGATGATTAGCTAAATTCAAGCAAGCCGCCCTCTCTATATACACCCTGATTTCGGAAGGTCTTCATACCCGAAAATGGCGTACATTACGAGGGGCTCAGGCGTACTTGCACGCGAAACACAAAAGCGACCGCAGAAGTCCAGCAATAACGCCGTGCTCGCCCGTATGCGCAATTACTAGCCTAAACAAACGATGGTGTTTTGAAATTTAGTTCGAAATTCAGCTTCACATATGCTTTTACCTTTTTCAGAAAAACCGCTCTAGTTATTTCGACTTTTAGTTTCCATTCCCACCTATCACAACCAGTCGTTGTTTGGTCACTATGGTAAAACTGTCCAGCAAAAACATCTATTTACCAACATAAACGCTAAAACATGAGTACAACCTATTTGTTTTATCAGACTTGATAATTTTCCGCTTGACTGCTTCCTTTGAAATTATTCAAGTTAGAAGTTAAAATTTACTGAAATTACATTGGATCAGACAACTTCACTGTATCCCAACATATAGGCATCCGAGAGGGAAACTTCGGCGGACAGTTAAATAGATTGGTTTAGAAAGAGCAGATCAACTTACTTTATTATAACATTAATCACAATGACAGAGAATGCCGTGGCGTTTTGCTTGTGCCCAATATATATGCTAAATTTCATATTAGGCTTCAAATCAAGCCTGAAAATCATAGAGAAACCAAATAACTTGACAAAACTGTAGTAATTCTCTCCTATTGTTATAACGAATTGACAAAGAAAAAATCGAACATGCTTAATTCCCACCACCTAGCTGTTAGTTACAGGATGTTAATCCATGAAAAACTTACATGTAGTTAGAGTTGATTCTGACGATGGAGATACTCACTACGTTTTTCTAGACCTGCAGACTTCCGAAAAAAACCTATACACTTTGGATTATGACGAAATTGAAATAAAGAAAGCCTCAAAACAAGAAGCATCAAAACCCCTTATTCTAAAACGAGCCGAATGAAAAAGACAAAGCTACATTAAGAAAAAGAAAATCTTGTGGGTAAATTCTCTATATTGGAAAGGGTTCAAATCAACCCCAGCTAACTTGCAATAATAGATGAGCATATTTTAAACTGACTTTTGAAAAACTTGAAAAAATACAGGTAAAACTTTCAACAAGCTAGCGTAGAAATTTGCATTCTTAGAATGACGCACAAACTAGTATAGCGCACGTAACATTATCTTAATAATTGTGGGGTTGAGTGGGCAACCGTTTTTTTTCTGCTGAGCTATTTTTTGGGGTCTTTAGCAATTGTATCATTAGCAAACAAATACTCGATATATTCTTTCAATGTGCGATTTGTTTCGTTGGCTCTTTTTTTGATGTCTGCGTGAACTTTGTCGGTGACAGTTATGGTTTTATATCCTTTACGTGGCAAAAAAAGCAATCTCCCAAGTACATTACCGAACATTGAAATATAAAATTAACGGTGGAAACATAATGGGGAAAACAGATATTACATGAAACCTTATATAAACATACGTACGCTAACTAACTTGAGAGGGAAACAAAACGCCGAAAAAAGGCTACAAAAGCATCACTGTAAAGGCAGAGGTGTATGATTATTTTTTTAACGAGTGGATAAAGGTCAAAGAAGAATACGCCATCAAAAAGGGCATTCACAGCTTCTCAGCCTACATCACCTACACCTTAGCACAATTGATGGAAGAAGAAAACAAAAGCGGACATAAACCGCATTAGGAAAAAGTTTGTGGTATCAAGGTGCGCCCACACACGTTAAAGTGATAATTCTGCATTATCATCAGGCACAGTACCGTACAGAGAGGTTCACATGGCTAAATGTCCTAACTGTGGCAAAGAAGTTTCTGAGCCTGGCAAATCGTTAAAAAACGATGTGTTCCATATCGAAGCTTATGAATGCAAGAACTGCAATTGTCGCTTCAAAGTAGCAAGATAGAGTGACTACCTTTTTTCTATGGCTTAAAAATGCAGAGATATCCTCTTGTTAAATCTTCTTCATACGATAGATTGTATTTTTTAAGAAAACTCTCTATTTCGTTAAGGTCATAATCGCCTTTAAAACATAATTGGTAATCATCGGGTTTTCTCTGTTCAATAAGCGCTAAAGACGGCTTAATTAACCCTAAACCGCCTAATTCCTTCAGTAAAGCTACCGCTTCCCCTCTTTTCATGCGCTTCCCTCACATTGTGCTTTGAACGTACAAGATTAATAAGGTTTGTTCCAAAAACACTTTTTTATTACGTAATAAGTGCAAAATCTTAAATCTGCATAACGCAGAAATAACGTCAACACGGCAAAAAAACGAAAAGTCGCTTTAGGCAGAGTGTTAAAAATGAATAAACAAGAAGCTGCATCTTACCTGAAAGAAATCTTAAATAAATGTAATTTAGCGTCTGATTCATTCAGTTTAATTGAGCCAAACTCAAAGGATACACTGTCAAAAGGGTATAAAATACGCATAATAGCTTCCATGAATAAAGCTTGCAGGGAACAAGTAAAAACAATTACTAAGAAACATGACTTAGCGGTAATAGAAGAAAAAAATCAAATTATAATCTATAGACCTAAATCGACCCAAATAGATAGTGTATAGATATATTTAATTGGTCCTAAAGCATGTCAAGTTTTCAGAAATTGATGCCTTAATTGATAATATCGTTGAATGTTAGAACAAAAACTTTTTCTTGTTTTCCGCGCCACGCTAAAATGGAACGTAATTTTGTCTAATCCTCTCAGACTGTGCTGTATTAGACATCCAAGTTCTTGAGTGGACTGAAAACCCGCTTTATCGCAACACGCTTCCTGTAGGCTTTTTTGATCTTTCGTGGTCCATGACTTCTAAATTTCCTGTC
>Ga0187891_1001367_pt1 | contig 21146 bp, 15 predicted proteins | sample June2016WEW_21_4_FD_132990 | JGI IMG/M metagenome (GOLD analysis project Ga0187891, IMG submission 132990) | Peatland microbial communities from SPRUCE experiment site at the Marcell Experimental Forest, Minnesota, USA - June2016WEW_21_40 | ecosystem: Environmental > Terrestrial > Soil >... | reverse complement strand
CCCCTTGGCCACCATCCCCGCCCCTTGCAGCAACCCCTTCACCCAGCTGTAGCTGATCTCGACCTGGTGCTCTTCCTGCAACTTCTCGTGAAAGTGCCGCACGTTCAGATCGAAATACTTCTCCCGATACAGCCCCAGGACTTTCTCCACCACCGCCAACGGCACTTTCTTGGGCGACGGTTTCCCCCGCCGCCGGTCAAACAAACCCCGGAACCCAAACTCTTCATACCGTTCATGCCAGCGCCTCATCTGCCGGTCGCTGATCCCTATGATCTCCGCCGCCTGCCACCACGTGATCTTCTTCGCCATGGCCCGCAAAATCACTTCCTGTACCTTCATCGTCCGCTCCATCGCGGCCTGCGTGTAAGAGAACATGCCTTCCATGCTCTCCTACCCTCGCCGCCTGCAAAGCGGACACTTCACTTGCTATCTCAACCGGACATATCATGTGCTAACGACAGTGCTGTTCGCTGCGCTTGACGATTTCCACCGGGTAACGGAACATGTCTTTTGCCCAGTCGATCAGCTTGCCCGTATAGCCGCCGTCGGCGAAGATGGTGGTAATGGTATCGAACCGGCAGAACCGCCGCATCAGCACCGCGCGCGCCGCCACCCGGTCCTGAATGCCGGCCGAATGTACGATCAACGCCAACAGGTTGTCTTGCGTGTCGACCGCGATGTGCCGCTTGCGCCCCTTGATTTTCTTGCCCGCATCGTAACCGCGCCGCCCCCTTTTAGCGCCGTTTTCACCGACTGCGAATCGAGAATCGCCACGGTGGGCGTGGCCTTTCGCCCTTGTGCCTGGCGGCCACGCTCGCGCAGGATCTGGCCGATGCGCTCCCAGGTTCCTTCGTCGCGCCAGGCCCGAAACTGCTGATGCACCGACTTCCACGGTGGAAAAGTCTCGGGCAACTGTCGCCATTGGCAGCCGGTCTTCACCACCTACAGCAGAGCATCCACCACCTCGCGCAACTCATATTTGCGCGGCCGCCCTCCGGCATGGCGCTGCCCGCGCGGCTTCTTGAGCAATGGCTCCAGCGTGGTCCACTGCGCGTCCGTCAAATCGCTCGGATACATGAACCCAAACTAAAAGCCAACCCCTCCCACCGCATATTCCTTCCCAGATTCCGTCATGCAGTTTTTAGACAGGTTCTTAGAAGTTCAAGGAATCGCTTGAAGTGTGAGCTTACTGATTTGAAATCGCCCGCTGGCTGTCCTGGCACAGGCCGGGCGCCCACTCGACATTTGGAAGCCGTGCCTTCTATGCCATCTGCGAAGAAGGGACTTGCTCTACTACCTATTTGCCACTAGAACTGGTCTCATAAATGGTTCTCCCAGCAGGCTGTCCGGCCCTCAGGGGCTAAAGCCCGCATTTTTATTGGTCCTGGTCGCCACCCTTCGGCTCCGCTCAGGGTAGGCTCTGAAGCCGTTCCTACCCAAAACCATTTATGAGACCAGTTGGCTCTGTTGACATCCTAAGGAGGAAGATCGCGTGCCATAGGCGGTAAAGGTTGTAAGCCAAACCTAACAGCAGCGCTTGTAGACGTTGGGTAAGCAGGCATCGACCTGGAGCACGACAAGACAATTTGCGTTTGGCTACGGAGAAGACAGTTTCAATCAAGGAACGGCGGCAGTCCTTATGGTGGGGGAAATCGGCACGCATTTGGGCCCGGACGCCATGAATTCTCCACGTCTTTTTTCCGCGTTTGGCGGGGATGATGCTCTGGGCATGAAGCTGCTGGCGGATGAAGGTATGGTTGCGCTCGGAATCGAATTCGGCGTCGGCCAGCACGCAGCCGACGGGTGTGTGGGCATGGGCTTGAGCGACCAGGGCGGGAAGGTTGGCACAATCGTTCCAAGGAGCCTGCCGGGCCGACTGTGCCAGGATGAGTTGCTCTTGCACGTCGACGACGGCCAGCCATTTCAACCCATGTCGCCAGGGCAATGGTTGTTGGGTGTGGTGGTACATGCGGCGGACAAAGAACGTGCTGACTGCGCCTTGGGCGAGTCCGGTGGCATCGACGGCGACGGTGGCTCGCCTGCGCCGTCTCTCCAGGACGCGGCGCACCACTTCCTGCAGAGCGTGGTCCAGGTCAGCTTCGTGGAGGCGTCGCAAGAAGCGATAGAGCGTGGTGTAATCAGGGACCGAAGCCAGTCCGAGCGCTCGCCGCAGCTCCCGGTGCTCGGAAAGACGGACTTCAGCTTCGCGAAAGGTCCAGTCCTCGTAGCCCATGAGGCACAAGATGGCCAACAGTTGCGGCTGCGAGAATTGGTGTTTGCTAAAGCAGGTGCGGTAGCGCGGCACCGTGGCCTGGGCTACATCCCAAGCCAAATGCGCGAAGCGCACCAAACCGACTTCGGCCATGGTTTTGCAGCGGTCTCGCCCGAGCTACCTGCAGCATAGCTCTAGCCTGCTCACATGCAAGCCGTGTCATAAAGGATGTCAACAGAGCCAGACCAGTTCTAGTGGTTGTACCCTGCTTACCGGTCCCCAATTACTTCAACGGTTCCAGCGTCCGCTTCAACTTTCACAATCTGGCCCGTTTTAATTTCAGAAAGAAGGTCACGGTCGGGCTCACAAACAAAGGGTACCTTCGCCAGGATGGCCCCTTCCGTCATGTTGTAATCCGCTGGTTTCATCGTCACAATGGCGGCCGGGGCCATGCCTTTGCCAGCCAAGGTCATCAAGACCACGCAACCACCAGACGACCCTTTGGTCTCCTTGTAAACCAGTACCTTGCCTTTAAGATTCTTGCCTTTATTGGGGTTTCCCTGGGCAATGATCTCGCCGCTATCCATGTCCACATCGCCGAGAAAAGAAAAACTATCGGGGCATACAATCGCCTCCGCAGTTGCCGAGCCACGAACGATCTTTCGAACCTTATAAACGGACTTCATCATAGCCACCTCCCTGCCAGTGCCGCTTGAATGCAGTGATCGCGATGGGCGAGCACGGTCTCGCAACCAATTAGATCTCTGACGTACCTGGACATCTTGACACTATCCGTGACCATGGCCTTAACGTTGGGGATTTCCAAGCCATATTCGCGGCATGTCGATTGCCGCATATGGCTTTCCACCGGACAAGTATCTGCCACCACGACAGCGCCAGAATCCTCAATGTCTTGGACATATCCGGAGTATTCCGCTTGTTTTCGTGTCATCCGGTTCGTGCAGACCCAGAATCGAACTCCCTCGGCTATCTTCTTTCCTCGCAAAGCCTCCGCCACCACACGCAATTGCTCCAGGTTGTAATGTGGGCAGCCGAGATCGACAAAGTCAATCTTTGAGCCGGGTTTCACTGTGCTCATCTTTTCGTAGACCGCATCGAGATCTGCTTCCGTCACCGTGTAAAAATCCTTTGGCACCTTGCCGTGGAAGGCCTCGTCGACAGTCCGCGCCTCAGGCGTAAATCCGGGGATGTGGTAGAACGTCACCGACCCCGATGTGGCCAATGTGGCTCCCAGCGCAATCAGCCATTCCTGACGCAGGGGTTTGACCCCCTCGATGACCGGCACGTCGCTTCCGACGATGGCCCCGACGTGGAATCCCAGGGCCGTCCACGCATCATTGCTCCGCAGGCGTTCCTCTGGGATATTGACTTTGAAATAATGGGTTCCTTTGCGATTCTCATCGAGCAGATAACCCATAAGCGGGTATTTCCCAGTTATCGCGGCATACCGTGTAAAGAGTCCTCCACGGTTGGTGCGTGCTCCTATTACAGAGTTGTAGTAGATAATGGCGCTGCTCTCGGTGCAGGCAAGGTAACTGCCGAATGGCGGGATGAATCCCAATTGTTCGGGGGTACAGGTGTACGTCTCCATGATCCCCATGCGGCGATGCGCCTCTTCCGCCTGCGCTTGCAGGTCGGCCAAGGCCTTCGGGATTCCCGTGATCTGTGGCCGCTCGAGGTCGGAACATAGCGTGGTGGTGGTGGTTGGAATCGCCACTTTTCCACCGCGCTTTGCATATTCGACAAGGTCCTCCACGGACCCGGCATAGATTCCCATTTCCGCCGGATAATGACAATACACAATATCCACAAGACGTTCAGCATCAAACGCTTCACCGAGCTGAATGAGATAGTCGATTGCCTCGGCGACGACAGGACCATTCTCGCCGTTTAACATGGCCGTTTCTCGGTCAGTAAGTTTCATAATGACAAGTCCTCTAAGTCAAGGTTTGAGGATCGGCTGAGTGGAGCAAGAACTGACAGTAAGAATGAGCCCCAGCTTCAGTTCGAGACCACTTACAGCGACCCGGTTCATTGAATTTTCATAACGCTATGAATTAGCGACGTACTTCCCGTTGCGCAAAAGCTGTCGAACCGATCAAAACAATTAAAACAAAATGATCCTTTTCAGCAGGTGCTCGGGGGAGTAGACCTGCGGAGTAATGCGACGTTACTTCTCATTTTTGATCACAACCCCGCCCTTCATGACAAACTTCGCGTGCTCGAGCGAAGTGACATCTTTCAACGGATCACCAGGGACGGCGATGATATCCGCAAGCTTGCCCACTTCCAGAGAGCCGGTGCGATCCTGCCATCCCAGCAACTCGGCCGCATTGATCGTTGCCGCGCGAATGATCTCTATGGGAGTCATCCCCTCATCCGCGTATGCTGAAAGCATGTCGAGGCTGGCTTGTCCACGGTTCTCGTGCGGCATCGTAACATACATGTCTGAACCAGCGGCGATGGGCACACCCATCTTGCGAGCACGCTGCAGGCGATCGCGGTTGCCGGCCACAGAGGGCTTGATCCATCTCTCCTGCTCTTTGATCTCGTCGGGCGTGGGCTGGTGCGTACCGAAGGTCATGTCAAGATATTCCTGCATGGTGCCGTCGGTGGGGACCATGAAGATGTGTTTTTGCGCCATCATCTTTAACACATCGTCGGGAACCATGTAGGCGTGCTCGATCGAATCTGCGCCCGCCTCCGCCGCGATACGAGTCGCTTTTTCGCCAATCGCGTGGGCCGCAACTTTCACTCCATTAATGTGCGCCTCCCCGACGATGGCTTTCATCTCCTCGAGGGTCACGTTGGCCGGGCTGCCGTTGACGATCACCTTAATGCAGTTTGCGCCGTCGTAGAGCGCCTGGCGCACCGCCTGCCGGGCGCCTTCCGGACCGTTGATCGTGACGTATTCCTGTTCAATGATCGCCTGCGCCTCGGGGGTGAGTCGGCCGAACTGGCCACCCGGAGCGGCGAGGGCCCGGGTGGCTGCGACGATGCGTGGACCGGGCAACCATCCCCGCTTGATGGCATCACGTAGGGCCACGTCTCCATTTACGCCGGAGTTGCCCAGATCGCGCACCGTGGTAATGCCAGCCTCGAGGTCCTCCCGCGCCAGCTTGGCACCCAGTAAGGCGCGCTCGGCGGTGCTTTGCGTCGCAACCATTCTCAGCATCTCATGGCTAGCATTCGTCCCATCCATTTCAGTCAACAGGTGTGTGTGCGAATCAATCAAGCCTGGCAATAACGTCGCATCGCCCAAATCGAGCACGTTAGCTTCCGGCGGAATGGGTACCTTCGAACCAACGGCGGTAATCTTTTCTCCTTCAATGATGATGACCGCGTCAGTGACAGGTGATTCATTCTGTCCGTCGATGAGCCGGGCGGCGCGGATGGCAATCGGCTCGGACAAGTTCGTACCTTTTTGGTCTTGAGCAACCAGCAAAGGTGCGATCACGCAGGCGACCACAAAGCACAGCTTGCCGAGCTTAGTTATGGGTTGACCTCGAAGAAGAGCTAGACCCTGAAAGCGTATGCGAGGAAAAAAGCGACGAGCGTGGCGGAGAGGGGGAGAATTTGCATTCAACATTGGTCAAGTCCTCCTCCCCGCCCGTTTCTTCCTGAGATTGCACCTGAACTGAAACCTTCACTTCGAGTACTGGTCGCGCAGCCAGACCTGACGGCTGGTCATCGGCACCTCTCGTCCTTCAACAAAAACCTTCTTTACGTCGGTCTTGACATCCAGCGGATCTCCATTGGCCACTACTACGTTCGCTGTTTTTCCCGTATCCAGCGAGCCCAACCGGTCGGCTACTCCCCAGATCTCCGCAGGATTGATCGTGATTGCCTTGAGCGCCTCTTCGTGGGGCAAGCCGAAGGCAGTCGCATACCCCGCTTGGTAGGGCAGATTGCGGACCTCGTGCGCCGAGTACGACGCAAAAGCGATCTTTACCCCGCGTTGGTAGAGTTGTGCGGGAAGGCTGTATACGGTGTCATAACGCTCTTCCGGCCGGGGAGCTTCGTAGATGGGACCGACAATCACGGGAACCATCAGTTTCCCCACATAGTCCAGAACCGGCTGCGAGTGGCTGATGTGATTCAACACGAACTTCAGCTTAAACTCGTTTGCCAGATTGACTGCTGTTTCCAGATCGCTCGGACTTTCTGCCGCCAGCACGATGGTTTTCTTGCCTTCAAGATAGGGCACCAAAGCTTCCAGCTTCAGATCGCGCTTGGGAGCCAGTGGTTCGGGCTTTTTGTCGCGCGCTGCATCGGTCTTCTTGTGATCGTAGTCTGCCCACTTCGCTTTGTAGTCCTGCGCATCCACGAATGTCTGCCTTAGCTGGGCCGCCAATCCCATGCGCGTAGCCGGAAACTTCTGCTTCTCGAATCCGCCCTTGTTCCGGCGCTCCTCTCCCGTGAAATTCAGCGGCATCGCATTGTCCCGAATCAGCAGCATCTCTGTAGCCGACGCGCCCGCGAGCTGGATGAACGAATCCTGTCCCGGCAGCGTGTCTTCGCTGGACGGGGCGACCACCGCATTCGTGATGCCGTTCATTCGCGCCACGGGGATCAGCGTCGACTCGGCGTGGAACGCCTCGGCCGTGTGCATGTGCGGCATGATCTCGTCGCTCATCTCGACCAGGTCATTGGTCATTCTCTCGACCAAGATTTCAGTCAGGCCAAGATTGGTTTCCGAATCGATCAGCCCGGGATACACGGTCATCCCCGTAACGTCCACGATCTGCGCACCGCCCGGGACCGTGACCGAGTCTGCCGCGCCTACAGACGTGATCTTCCCACCCTGCATGACCAGCGTCCCGTTCTCAATCACCCCATGCGTGATCGTCAGCAGCTTCCCGCCCTTGAGAACCACGGGCCTTTCCTGCGCTAGCGCCCATCCCATCACAATAAAAAGCGCCATTCCGAGCAAAGCGAGGAATCTGCATTTGGCTGAAAGCTGATGGCTAATGGCTGACGTCCTCATCACTTCCCCTCCTTGTAATGTGTCGTCCCCAACCCCGGCAGCGAGCGATCGAAGTACACTTCGCCATCAATCAGGACCTTCTCCGGAACGCCGTAGCTGGAGAGCGGGTATCCGTTCCAAATAACAATGTCAGCATCCTTGCCCACATCAATCGATCCCACGCGATCATCCACGCCCACAATCCACGCCGCATTGAGAGTAATCATCTTCAAAGCTTCTTCTTCCGTGGCTCCGCCATAGCGCATGGTCTTGGCTGCCTCCTGATTCAGACGGCGGGTGTAATCTTCGGAGTCGCTCTTGATCGCTACCCGCACTCCCTTGCGCATAGCCATGACTGCATTCCACGGAATGGCGTCCCAGGCTTCTTGCTTGTAACCCCACCAGTCGGCGAAGGTCGCGATCGCAATGTTTTCCGCCGCCAGTTTCTCGGGCACCTTGTAAGCTTCGAGCGCGTGATGGAAGGCACGAATCTTGTAGCCGAACTCCTTGGCCATCGCGATTTCGGTCAGCATCTCGTCGGCGCGATAGATGTGGATCTGCACCATGAGTTTGCCGCGCAGCACATCCGCCAGCGCTTCGAGTTTCAAATCGTGCTTCGGCGGAGTAGCATCCTTGTCGCCACGCTTCACCTTCTCGTTATAGTTGTCCCACTCACGCATGTACTCCTGCGCCTGGACCAGGGCCTCGCGCTGCACGGCAAAGTTCCCCATGCGCGTGGAAGGCAGCTGATCGCGGGCCCCGTAGACGCGCTTCGGGTTCTCTCCGCTGGCGAACTTGATGGAGCGCGGAGCGTTTGGGAACAGCATCTCGTCCCGCGACGTCCCATACTTGTGCTTGATGACGACTGCCTGCCCGCCAATCATGTTGGCCGACCCGTGCAACAAAAGCGACGTGGTCACCCCGCCGGCCAGCGCCCGGTAGATCGCCTTGTCCTGGTAGTCAAAGGCATCTTTCATCATCATCTGCGGTGTAATCGGGCTGGTGGCCTCGTTGATGTCATCATCGAGCGCGATATGCGAATGCGAATCGACGATCCCCGGCGTGACGTACTTGCCGTCAGCGTCAATGACCGCCGCGCCGTCAGGAGCGTGGATGTCCGCACCCACCGCTGCGATCTTGCCGTCCTTGATGTAGATCGCACCGTTCGTGATGTTGCCGTGGGTCACGGTCATCACCATGGCGTTCTTGATCAGCACGTCGCCGTGCGCGGCGGAACTGGAAGCCTGTCCGAAGGCAGCCGCTTGGGCAAGTACCACGGCAACCCAAACGAGCCGCAACGCAGATTTTTCTATGGATCTCATCTAATACACCTTCCCTTCCAAAGGCTTGAGAAGCTCCTGGGGGTCATAGATCACTCCGCCTTTTACCACATGCGACACCGAGCGGACATTGCTGATGTTTTCCAAGGGATTTCGATCGAGGACCACAAAATCAGCTAGCTTGCCTGCTTCCACCGTGCCCAACTGGTCGGAGCGGCCGAGAGCATAGGCCCCATTGACCGTGGCTGCCTTCAGGATTTCCATCGGCGGCAGGCCGCTTTCGGAGAACAGTTCCATTTCCCTCCACAAACTAACCCCGGGCAGAATGGCCGTCATTACGAGGTCGGTCCCCGTGCTCAGAATGCAGCCGGCCTCGTGGGCCCGGCGAACAAACTCGATATTCTTTGCAATGTTGGAGCGTAGCTGTTCTTCCTTGACGCCCGGAAACTGGTGGGAATACTCGACAAGTTTGTCCCAAGCTTGCGGCGCGTAGTACTTTTTCTGTTCCTCCATATGATGCTCTTCCATTTTGCCAGGCAGCAAGGAGTCGAGCACAACGGTCGTCGGCGTCAGCACCACTTTCTGCGCGGCCGCCTGACGCAGCATGTCCAGAATTTCGGGCTGGGAAAGATCCAATGCAGAGGTTTCGTCCGTCCAAGCGGCGAAGTTATGCTGCGTGATACCTGCCGGACGGGTGTCGGACATGGCCAGAACGCCATGATAGAGCTGGTCTACTCCCATGGCCATTGCCTGCTTATAGGTCACGGCCCCGATATGCGCCCACACTTTTAGGCCGTGTTCATGCGCTTCGTCGATGGCGGCCTGCATGACATCGCCGCTCATGTTGGCATAGATCTTAATGGCGGATATGCCTTCCGCCGCCCAATGGTCGACCTTGAGACGCGCTTCTTCAGGAGTGGCGAGCGGATTCATCCAACCGACGGTGACCGGGGCCATTTCGAGATATTCTCCGGCCAAGAAATAACGAGGGCCGGTGTAAAGACCGGAGTCGATGCGGTTTCGCATGGCCAGGTCTCCGCCGGGATCCATCGACCCGGGATCGCCAATCGAGGTTACTCCGGCTGCCAGATAAAAGATGGGAATGAGAGGAGAAGTCGTGTACTTTACGGTAACGCCGCCATAAAGATGGCCGTGAGTATCGATGAGACCGGGGATGACATATTTGTCGCCGTAGTCGACAACCTTGGCCCCTTCGGAACCGGTCAATTCAGCTGCTTTTCCCGTCCGCAGAATGCGGCCCCCGTTGGTTTCGATAAAGGCATTTTCCAGTATCGTGCCGGTGGCCGGATTCATGAGGGCCTTGCATTTAAAGATCAGGTGTTCCGCTGGCGGCTTGATCCGCTTGGTCTGTGCGCCCGCCAAAAGGACAAATGCCATGAAGCACAGCAGCACTACTGCGCTTCTTCGTGGGGATCGGGTCAACATGGGCGATACTTCCTCAACAGTCAGTTAGTAATCAGCGAACTCGCATTTCTGTTCTTCAAAACCGATACCTTGAGCGACAGGCTGATCTGCGCCCATCGGATGCAAAGAAAGCGTACAGCCACACTCAAAAGGACCTTCCGCACAGAACGACAATTCCGTTCACCGCAACGTCCGATCTCTGTCGGGCTTCCCGATCATCGCGATTCAGGCCGAGCGGATCCGGGTGTCACGGCATGGCGATAGCCTCAAATGACACCTCATCCAACCAAGCACGCCCCTCGCCAGTTATGGCACGGCCAAAGCTCACCGAATCCGTTCGTCGGGAGGCCTGCTCTCGAACCCAGATTCCATTCACGCTCTAGAATCGGTCTGGCGGTCCGCGAAAATACTGTCACGGTATGAGAACAGCCCCGGCGTGCCTCCAGTATGTAAGAACACGACGTTCGCTCCCGGTTTGAAGTAACCCATTTCACACAAATCCAGGAGTCCTGCCATCGCCTTGCCGGTGTAAACTGGGTCAAGAAGTATGCCTTCGTTCTCCGCAACCCTGCGTATTGCACGCACGATCTCACTATCAAGAATGCCATAGCCCTTGCCAACATAATTATCGAGGACGGTAACTTCCCGAATCTCTCTAGAAAGACCGGTCGTCGCAAATTCCAACAAAACTTGATCTGTAATCTCCTTCACCACTTCGGCAATTTCGCCCTTCTTCTCTGACACGCTAATAGCCACCAGGTTTGTACGTGAGGCGAGAAAGCTCGCTCCCGCCAGCAGCCCTGCATGGGTGCTGCCTGAGCTGGTGGCAAACACCAGGTGATCGATTGCCACCTCTTGCGCCTCTGCCTGCTCGGTCAACTCGAGCATCGCATTTACATAGCCGATTGCTCCCCATGGGCGATTCATCGATCCTTCCAGCCGCGACCCGCCAATGGGGACTAAATAGGGCTTCCTTCCTGCCTTTCTTACTCGCTCGATCACGGAATCGACAAATTGTTGCACTTGATGAAGAGTCATGATTGGTGAGCCCTCCTCAAGTTGAACCACTGTAATGTCAGCCCCAAGGATTTCATCCAGCAACCAGTTTCCAGTTCGTTCCGAGGGCAATCCGGGGCGCTTGAAGAGGATGAGAAATGGCTCAATCCCGACCACCCGTGCAGCGGCGGCTAGCTGCCGGCACCAATTTGATTGCACGCCGGCCCACGTAACAATGGAATCGGCCCCCTGAGCTAAAGCATCTGCCATGATGAATTCCAACTTGCGAGCTTTGTTGCCGCCCATAGCAAGGCCGGTCTCATCGTCGCGCTTAATGTATAGGTTTAAGTTCAATTTGCGAGAAAGATTGGCGAGTTTTTCCAAGGGAGTCGGCAGATTACAAAGTGGTATACGCGGAAAGGTGTTGAGTCGCGTTTTGAGGTTTTGTAGTGAAGTGGCGAGTTGCGCGTTCATGATTTCCTGTCCTCAGTTCAAGATTTTCAATGATCCGCCTCGGGCTCGGGAAGCCGGTACGAGCGATTGTTGCCAACGACGATCGCAACCTCCGTAAACTGAAGCACTAAAGAACGCAGAAACTCTGTCGCTAAAACACCAACCTTAGAGCAAGCTGCGTCGAGCGTGGTTCCCCGAGCGGTGGCCGTCAGAACAATGCCCGGAGTAGGCGCCGGAAGCAGGTCGGTGATTACATACAGGCCCTCCTCATTGGTCCTACCCGGATAGCGGGTGTTTCGCGCGACGCTGACTACACTCACATCCGCACCCGCGATGGCTGCACCGGAAGGATCCAGCACGCGCCCCGTCAATGTTGCCATCGTGCTCTGCGCGAACGCATGGCCCGTCAGAGCGCACGCAAAAGCAATGACCGCCAGGACTTTCCGCATCGTTCCCCGTAAAGCTGCAACAGTGTTTCAGGCCTCCGTCGGTCGAGACATTGATCCCCTCATTACTAAGTACCGGATCGAAGGACCGAAGATGTGCCAATCCTTTCTCGCGATGGCACAGATTCGGGAATCAGCCGCTAAGAAATCAGCCCGCATCCTCAATGTCTAGACCAACACGTCCTCCTGAAATCGTAACTATCTAAAAATTGACTCGAAGCGCGAACTGGAGTTCCCTCCCCCCTGTGAGGGTGCTGCCAATCATGCCGAAGTTGGGGTAACCCGCGGTACTGCCAGGGGGGCCAAAAATTGGCGTATTGAACAGGTTGAATGCTTGCGCGATGAACTGAAGATCCCCCCGTTCGCCGAGCACGTGAACAGGGAAGGTCTTCTTTAGAGCCATGTCCCAGCGCGTCTGAAAGGGATTTTGGAAGGCGCCCCGGGTGGAGGAACCCATCAGATTACCTCCACTAGAGGCCGGATCGATCGTGTACATCTGGTCTCCGGGCCCAGCAATCGGGGAAAGCGGACCGAATGTTGTCCCCGGCGCCAAGAGAGGCTGCGTAGTTACGCAGCTCGCGTTCAGGTAGTTTGAAACGTGGTCGCTCACACTACCGGATGACTTCAACGTACAGCCTGGCAGCACGATTCCGTACCCGGCGCTTCCTGTCAGGCTGCTATAGGCGGGTTGGCCGATATAGCCCGAAGTGCCGGATTGGAGGGTCGTTTCGCCGGACAGGCTCCAGTTACCTATGAAATAGCTGGCAACGCCATGTTTTGGACCCGGTAGATCATAGACGTAGCTGGCAACAAACCGGTACGGGGTGTTGTAACTAGACAGGCCATAGTTCAAGTCGGGGATATATTGGTTTCCGGGTTCGCCGAGTCCTGGCTCGAATCCATTGACGCTCGGATAGTTGTCCAGCGCCTTCGACCAGGTGTAAGCCGCCTTCATATAGAGTCCCTTGCTGAATCGATGGCTCACGGTTACGAGCAAGGCGTCGTACAAGCTCTTGCCGTCGGTGGTTATATCGGAAAGTCCCTCGACTCCAATGATGGGCACGCGAGATAGCGCGTTAGCCGGCGAGTTCACGTCCAAGCCAAAAGGTCCCGGATTGTTGGCGTTGCGCAGCAATGCGCTGTTGGTGGCCTGCGACATGACCTGGTGGATGGCGTGGGACCCCACGTAGCCGATTTCGAGGGCCCAGTTCTTGATCAACTCAGTTTCGATGGTCAGGTTCCACTGCTCGGTGGAAGGTGTTCCGTTGCGCGGATCGATCTCGGTGATCCCCGTGAGTGGATTTACATCGTAATTGGGACCTCCAAGGGGGTTGAGACTTTGAAGAGTCGGCATCTGGGGAAAGATTGGAAACGCGCTTGGCAAGGGCAACGTCGGGAACGGATTCGTCAGGATCTGTGCTTGCCACGGAATGCCATAAATCTGAGGGCTGTAAAAGTCCGATGCGGCCAAGTTGAATGGCGGATTTGAGACACTCTGGAGCGATGACATACAGCCCATTCGTTGATAGTAGAGCCCATAGCCGCCACGAATGGCCATTTTGCCGTTTCCTAAAACGTCGTAGGCGAAGCCCACGCGCGGAGAAAAAATATCGAGCGGCTCATGAAGCAGAGTGGAATTCGAAACTCCTTTGGTCCCAAATTTGGAATTTTCTGCCGGGGCGATGAATCCATTTTGAAGTCCCGGGCCACTTTTCACGGAGGCATGACAAGGCGCCTGGCATCCATACAAGAACATCATTCGCTGGCAATGATATATGTATAACAATGTTTATGTCAAATTATTCTTGACAAATTGACGGATTTCATTCAGCATGTCGCCATCAAACAAAACTATAGACATATATACCTATAGAATATGCAGTGGTGTGAGGAGATTATTATGGGTATCGCGAAAGTCTTAAAAACTCTGTGCTTCATGCAAGTCCTGCTGTTGTCGTCGATTCCCCTGGTTGCCCAGGTGAGTCCAGCGACGGGGGCGATTCGTGGCAATGTGACGGACCCGACCGGCGCCGTAGTGGCGAATGCCACCGTTGTCGTGGTCAACTCGAATTTTGCCTTCCGCCGTGAAGCGAAGACCGAAAGCGATGGCGCATACATCTTCCCGTTCATCCCGCCTGGCAGCGGCTACCAAGTGGATGTGACGGCGCCGGGCTTTGCCCAAAAGGAGGTCAAGGGTATTGTAGTCCGAGTCACCGAGGTCACGACCGAACCGATTGGCCTCTCCCTCGCTAAGTCCACGGTTAATATTGAGGTCACCACCGCGGCCGAAACCGTCAATACCACCAACGCGACTACCGGGAACACGCTCCCTGAGGCTGTCATTGCTTCTCTACCACTTGACACCCGCAATCCGCTTATGCTGACTGCTACGGACGCAGGCGTCGCAGCCGACAGCGACGCACCAACCCTCTTCGCGGGCGGAAACCGTGACACTGCGAACAACTATTCGTTTAACGGAATCGATTCCAACAACTTTGAATTCAATGGCTTAGGTAACGTTGCGACCCCCGATCCAGATGCCGTCCAGGAATTCAGGACACAGACTAGCCTTTTTGACGCCAGTGTCGGGCGCAATCCTGGCGCTTACGTCGCCCTCGTCTCCAAGTCAGGAACAAAACAGATTCACGGTACCTTGTACGAGTTCAACCGCAACCAATCCATGGCCGCGAAGAATTACTTTACAACTGGCCCTGCCGCTCCGTTTGTGCAAAATAACTTCGGTGGCTCTGTAGGGGGGCCGCTGCCGGACAAAAAGACATTCTGGTTTTTTAATTACGAAGGAACAAGGATATCGGAGGGCTATCCAATAACTGGCCCCCTTCCCGTTTTGCCATCCACTCGCGATGCGGCCAGCATTGCGGCAGCCTTCTCCCTTCCGCAGTCTGCTATTGACGCAGTCGCCCTGGCCTACCTGAATCTCCCGGGAAATTTCAATGGATTTTTGATGCCCAGTGGGACCGGGGCACCCGTAGGGGAGCTTGGCAACTTCTTTATCTCGTCACCCACTAAGTTAAGCAAGTACCAAATGACCGCTCGCGTGGACCGAGATTTCAACGTGTTTGGCAAGCAGAATCGCCTCAGTTTTATTATGTTCCATAATCCATTGACAGGCACAAATGCCTTTGGCCTAGGCCCAGGGACGGGGGGAACGGCCAGTCAATACCTCAACGACAACTATTCCCTCGAAGATACCTACATCTTCAATCCCCACCTGATCAACAATCTGACGATTGGCTACACCAGGGACAACATCCACCTGAATAACTCCGTCCACCCAATCACGCTTTCCCAGATCGGGATGAGCCGTTTCAACTCGAGCCTTTTTGCCCAAGCTCCTTGGCTTGGTTTTTCAGACCAAATGAGCGGGTATGGGACGAACGCGGAAGCCGAACCAATCCAGATCCCCCACACGGCTTCCCTTCGGGAAACCGTCACACAGACTCACAACAAACACACATTGCATTACGGTTTTCAAGCGGCGGTCCAGGCAGTCAATTACCACGAGACGTACAATTTTCGGGGCAGTCTGAGCTTTGAAAACATCTTTGCCGACAGCCTCTATAATTGTCCAGCTGATGGCTGTGGTGGCCTGGGAGATGTTTCCTTCCGTGATTTCCTGATCGGGGCACCTGTCGGCATCAGCATCGCCAGTGGCCTAACGGCATCTGATTATCGAGCCAACGACATGTCGGCTTTTTTTCAAGACGACTTTCGGGCCAGCAGGCGTTTGACGTTGAACCTCGGGTTGCGCTGGGACTACTTCGGCAACCAATACGAGAACACTGGGCACGTGTCTACATTCGACCCGGCGCGCGTCGCGCCCGCGGATGCTGCCGTAGGCGGCACGGGAATTCTGGCGGGTTTCTTGATCCCGTCGAATATTCCGCAGTATGGCACGCCCGGCATCGGCAAAAGCACGATGTACAACCAGGACAAGGCCAACTTCGGGCCTCGGGTTGGCTTTGCGTATGACGTTTTTGGCAACGCCAAGCTGGCCGTGCGCGGCGGCTACGGCATCTTCTTTGATCGCATGGCGGGGATGGTTTTGTTGCAGACCACTGACCAAATTCCGTTCGGCGTGACTGAGTCCGAGAATTTTATTGGCACGCAGGTTCTAAGCAATCCATTCCCAACGCTGCCGCTCCCGTCTCAATTCCCTGTGATGCCGACGCCGCCTCAACTCACCGGCATTGATCCTTCCACAGGCTGTCCGCTTTTCGCCAATACGGCCCCCTGCGCCTCTCCGCTTTTTCTCGGCATCTCCGCTGTTAATCCTCACAATCACACGCCCTACACCGAGGAGTGGAACCTCACTGCTCAGTACCAATTTGCGCCGTCGTGGTCGGTGGAGTTAGGTTATCTCGGTTCGCACGGGCAGAGATTGCTGAACACCCTTCAGGGCTACGACGCGCTGCTCCACAACAGCAACAATCCCGCCGCCTTCGGTTTGGTTACGAATTCCGCGCAAGATCTCGCCGCGCGTGAGACCGTCGTCGGAATAGCTCCTAGCAGCTATGAATATGTCACCAACGGTGCCTCTTACTATGACGGCTTGCTTCTCACCGTCCAGCATCAAATGGCCAAGGGGTTATTTTTCAAAGCAGCCTACACGTTTAGCAAGTCGATTGACGACGCTCCGCATCTCTTCGGCTACGACGTCTTTGGCACTCCTCTCGGCAATCCATTCTTGCCTGCCCTGAACAAGGGATTGTCGGACTTCGACCAGCGTCAACGCATTGTCTTCACTTACCTTTACAGCATTCCCGGGCCAAAGAAGGGGGCACTGGGTTATCTCCTCGGCGGCTGGTCGATGAGTGGGATGACCACGCTGAATTCCGGGTTCCCATTTACAATCACGCAGTTTTCGCCGGGGCCGTCGCCAGTTGGCACGGCGTCGCTCTCGGGTGGCTCATTCCCGCTAAATAATTTTGTTCCAACCTCCGGTTTTGCCAATGTTGTACCCGGTTGCAATCCGTACACAGGGGGGAAACTCGGCGGCCAGTCGTACCCGCAGTTTATTAACTCAAACTGCTTTACCCAGACTCCGATCCTGACGGGGGGTGACACTTTTGGACCCCTTTCTCCCTTAGGGGGACCAGGCAATCAGACGTATGCCATTTCTCCCAATGGAATCGGCCAGTTGGAGGGAAATGCCGGACGAAATACACTCCGCGGGCCTTTCCGCCAGCGCTGGGATTTCTCCCTGGCGAAGTCCTTCCCCATTCGTAGGCTGGGCGAAGGCAAGGCATTCGAGTTGCGCGGGGACTTTTTCCAGATCTTCAATCACCCTGTGTTCTCAAGTCCGCAACCTTATAACAGCACGCTGGGCCTACTGCCCAGCTTTGGCCAAATCAACACTACCGCGGACATCCCTCGCGAAATTCAGGTGTCGGGCAGGATCACTTTCTGAGAGCGGTCGTTGTGAGCGTTTAACCTAACCGTCCGGTTGTGCTGACAGGTGTACGCTTGACCTTTTATTTTTTCCGATAAGGACGCGGCGCGATGTCATTCTTCCGAAGCTTCCTGCTTTCGTTCTTCCTGTTTGCGCTCGTGACGGTCAAGTGTTTTGCAACAACGAGTACGCAATCCGTACTCGCGCCTTCCCCGGCCCCCGTGTCCACGCTGGCTAGTCAGGCGCTCTCCGAGCGTGTTGTCGCGTATCAGATCGACGCCCGCTTCGATGCTGTCAAGCGCGCACTCGACGCCACCGAGGTCCTGACTTATCGCAACCTGACCAGCCAGCCGCAGGACACCTTCCCGTTCCACCTCTACTTAAACGCGTTCCAGCCGACCTCCACCTTCATGAAAGAAAATCGCCACGAATACCCCACGTTCAAGTGGGAGGACAAGTTCAAAGCCTCCGCGGAAATACGGGCCCTGGAAGTCGTGGGTATGGGCGACCTCACTTCGCAGATCAAGTTCATTGCGCCCGACGACGGCAACCTCGAAGACCGCACCGTTTTTCAAGTCAAGCTGCCGCGGCCGGTCGCGCCGAACGAGTCGGTGCAGTTCAAGATCGCGTTCCACGACCAGTTCGGCGAAGTATTCGTCCGCACTGGCTACAAGCGCGATTTCATCCTGGGCGGGCAGTGGTTCCCGAAGGTTGGCGTGTGGTGGCAGGGCGCATGGAACTGCCATCAGTTCCATCTCAGCTCGGAGTTCTTCGCGGATTTCGGCACTTTCGACGTGAAGCTGACCGTGCCGCGGAATGAAGTGGTCGGCGCCAGCGGCGTGCAACTCGCCGAGGCCGACAACAGCGATGGCACCAAGACGCTGACTTTCCGCGGAGAAGACATTCACGACTTTGTCTGGACCGCGCAGCCCAGCTATCGCGTCGTCGAGGACTACTTCACCGGCAGCATGGGAAAAGTTAAGATCCGGATGCTGATGCAGCCCGGCCACATGTCACAGGCCGCGCGCCACATGCGCATCATGAAAGAAACCCTGAAGCGCTTTGATGAGTGGTACGGCCCTTACCCTTACAGACAGATCACGGTCGTCGATCCAGCGTACGGTGGCGGCCAGCGAGCCGGAGGCATGGAGTATCCAACGCTGATTACCGGCAACGCGACCTGGTGGATGCCCGAGGGGGTCCGTCTTCTCGAACAGACCCTGTCACACGAGTTCGGCCATCAATACTGGTACGGCATGGTAGCGACCAACGAATTCGAGGACCCGTGGCTGGATGAAGGCATCAACAGCTACACCGAGTGCAAAATCCTGGACGATATCTTCGGCAAAGACAGATCGTTAATGGATCTCTGGGGGATCACCGAAAGCGACTCTGCGGAGCAGCGCAATAGTTATCGCGCTGCCGCCGACCTCGACCCCATCTCGCGGTTTGCCTACCATTACATCAACGGCGTCTACTACTACGACCTCGTCTACGGCAAGACGGTAACCGTCCTGGTTACGCTCGAAAAGGTGGTCGGAGAAGAAACGCTCAAGCGCGCGATCCGCACCTACTTCATGCGCTACCGCTTCAAGCATCCAACCCAGGAAGATTTCTTGAAGACGATCGAGGAAGTCAGCGGGCAAGACCTTCGCTGGTACTTCAATCAGGCGGTGTATGGGACCGAGGTGCTGGATTACGAAATCCTGCGCGCCGACTCGGACCGCGCGGATTGGTATGTGAAAGATCCGCCTGCGGAAAAGAAAGGTGAGACGCTCTATCGCACCACGGTGCTCGTGCATCGTAAGGGCGGCTTCATTTTTCCCGTCGATGTCCTCGTCAAGTTCGACAACGGCGAAACCGTCACCGGTCATTGGGACGGCCGCGAGCGCTGGGCCAGCTTTACTTGCGACAAGAAGGCCAAGCTGGTGTCGGCGGAAATCGATCCGGGGAACGCGGTGCTCCTCGACAAGAACTACTTCAACAACAGCTACACGACCAAGCCCGACACCCGCGCCACTCGCAAGGTGCTCTATTACTGGACGTGGATCACGCAAGTCGTCGCGCAGTGGCTGGCGTGGCTGGCGTAGATCGTAGCTGTGTAATTGAGAACCGGGAACTAATCATGACCGAACATCGTGGGCTGTTGTGCGAAGGTTTCTTCCGCCTCAAGAACTATAAGCGGGTGTTGTGGTGGATGTTCATCGTGAACCTGGGTCTTTCCATGCTGGGGGCATTTCCAGCGGCGATATCGGTGCGCATGGCAACCGATCACAGCCTGCACGCGCGGCGTCTGGTGGACAGTTTTGACCTCGGGGCCTTTTCCGCGCTGGCTTCCGACCCCGAAGTACATCTGTTCTCCACCACCGGTAATTCCCTGTACTTCATCGGGGCCTTCTCTGCGGATGCTTCCTCTTGCGAAGTGAATCTGTACTCCACCACTGCGTGTTCCCTCCACTTCGCGCTCTTGTTTATGCTGTTTTCCCTGTTTCTGACGGGAGGCGTGCTCGAAGCCTACCGCACCAACCGGAAGCTGGCGACACGCGAATTCTTCGAAGCTTGCGGCAGCTATTTCTGGCGCTGGATCAGGCTTCTGCTCATGATGACAATCGTCTTGGTTCCCATTGTGCTACTGGGCATGGCGCTGCTCAAACATACCGCAACCCTCCTCAAGGACTCGCCCAACGAGAAGGCGGCCTTTTGGTTCTTCTTGGCTGGCGCCGGACTGATCGGGTTCCTGCTGATCTGCGTGCGCCTCTGGTTCGATATCGCGCAGGTCCGGGCCGTCGTCGAAGAAGACAGCCGCATGCTGCGCAACTTGCAGCACGCGTTCATGCTTACGTTCGGGAACTTTCCCACGCTCTTCTGGATGTATCTCCGCCTCGTCGTGTTTGGTTGGATCGCGTTCGGGCTGGGTCTTTGGACTTGGGCCCGCAGGCCCGCCGCGGGCTTCGAGTGGACCATCCTCCTGCTCGAACTCGTGGTCCTGTGGGGCTTTGCCATGCGGCTCTGGCAGCGTGCTTGCGAAATGGTGTGGTACCAGCGCAGGGTTCTGTAAGGTATTGAAAAATATGGTGGCCAGGGGCGGAGTTCGACCTTTGAGTTATTAAGGATGCCTCAAAAATGTCTACATGGGCATAACCCGGGTCAATGGGCATAACCGGGTCAAATGGGCATAACCCGGCTCAATGCATTATGAAAGAGCGCCCCGCTTCAGAAGGTGGGAGCTGGATGTGGCGCCGCCTCCGCTCCGCTCCGCTGTGCAGGGGCTTCGCTCCGCTACGGCGGCTAGAGAACTGCAGAGGTGTGTGCGGTGGAAGGAAGAGCAGGAGGGCATAGGCAAATCGGCTGGAGAATGGCACTTTACCTTGGGGGGAAAGATACCGTTGACACGAATGACCTTTCCCCCAAGGAGGCAACTCAAATGAGTCACGACGTCAAATATATCGGAATGGACGTGCACCAGGAAGCAATGGTGATCGCCGTCCTCAATGGCAGTGGGAAGCTGGTCATGGAAACCATCGTCGAAACCAAAGCCAGCAGCATTCTGCAGTTCATCCACGGTTTACGGGGCGAGCTCCATGTGACCTGGGAAGAAGGAACCTGGGCGGCCTGGCTGTACGATCTGCTGCAGCCCCAGGTGCAGCAAGTTCTGGTCTGCAATCCGCGCCGTAATGCCTTGTTAAAGGAGGGCAGCAAGAGCGACAAGGTGGATGCACGCAAGCTGGCCGATTTGCTGCGCACCGGCATGCTGCGACCGGTCTACCACGGAGAAAATGGACTCCGGACGCTGCGCGAGTTGGCGCGCAGTTATCAGACCATCAGCAAAGATTTGACACGCGTGATGAATCGGCTGAAGGCACTGTATCGAGGCTGGGGCATTCCCTGTGCCGGCACCCAGGTCTATGCCCCGCGCTATCGGGAGGAATGGTTG
>Ga0187891_1001366_pt1 | contig 21178 bp, 19 predicted proteins | sample June2016WEW_21_4_FD_132990 | JGI IMG/M metagenome (GOLD analysis project Ga0187891, IMG submission 132990) | Peatland microbial communities from SPRUCE experiment site at the Marcell Experimental Forest, Minnesota, USA - June2016WEW_21_40 | ecosystem: Environmental > Terrestrial > Soil >... | reverse complement strand
TTCGAAAAAATGCCCATTTTGCATGCAATCGACGCATCCGAACAAGAACTTCCCCTCGACGACCCGTCCAATCAACTGAGTCTATTCAACTAACGTTGGGACAGCTATGCGTCTGTCCCCTTTCCCTCCCGAAACCCCGGGGAGCAGCGTGAAAATGCGTCTGTCCGGCCCCGGTTTTCGCAGGGGCATGACGGGTGATTCCGTGCTATCCTCTCGGCGAGGTTTTTGGCTGATGAACGACTATATTTCGCTCGCGAAGTTCGTTGTCGATATCGTCGCTCTTGGCATCCTGTTTTGGTTACGCCTGGCTCACTATGCATATTCGGAACGCGGCAACCGATCAGGTTGAGGCGATGGCTAAGCCGTGCTTGACGCTCGCGGCAAAGCTCCGTAACCAGGACGACGCCATCTTGGAGCTGAGCGGCGCCGTCGGAAACACCGTCGCCGCGGGAGACCAAGCAAATTTCGTCGTGCAAAACATCGGCACCGGCGTCGCGCTGAACGTCTCCTACCGGTTCGACGATCTCGATGCTCCGACAGGAAGCCGCCCAAAGGGCAAAAGCTACCTTATGAACGTCCTTGCGGGCCAGAGGATAACGATGCCCGAGCCGATGAACGTCTCAGCGTACTCAGGAAACTGTGAGCTCATCTTCTCTTTTGAGAGCATCGGAGGCAGGCGCTACGAGTCCACCGTTACGATGAATGCCCATGTGCTCACCGCCTTCAAGTTCAAGAAGCTTTAGGTGTCGGACCTGTACGGCTTTTTGAGCGGTGAAATGCTCAAACCTCCGTTCCGCCCGACTCAAGAAACCGAAAAGGGTCAAAACCCGGTGACGGCCAAAGCTCGGTGACGGACGGGACGTAATCCTCCCAGCGCCAGCTTCTTTGTCCCGCCGTCTCTACTTCGTAAAGAGCTCCAGCGGCGTGATCGATACGATCAGCCAGCGCTTGCCTCTACGCTCTACTTTGCAGGTGAGCTGCGATTCGCGCTGGAAAATGCGCATGCCGGTTTCGGCGTTGACGACTTCGAGCGTCCAATCGACTTCGAGCGCGCGTGCGGTGTCGGTGCCTTCATCGGTAGTGAGACCGATGGTCGAGTCGACTTCGCCTTGGGCGGCGAGCGCCTCGACGCCGTTGCGCAGCGACTCGTAACCGGGGGACTTGGAATCGAACGAGGCCAGGAAGCCAGTGGCCGGACTGCCTGGTTGGTTGAGCGCGCGGGCGGCGGTTTGCAAGAGGTCCCAGGCGCCATCGATGTCGGGCGGCGAGAAAAGGCCGGGAGTATCGAGAGCGCCATCGAGAGACACGATGCGCAGCGCGCCATCGCGCGGTTCCACGCGGCATGTCACTCGCTTCTGGCGATGGGTGATGCTGCGCAGGCCTTCGCGTGCCGCCAGGTCCAGTTTCCAGTCGATGGCGAGTGCGACACCGCGATCGCCGGCGGTGGCGGAGAGGAAATCCAGCGCCGGCTGAATGTCGTAAGCGCGCACCATGGCTTCGACGGGCTTGCGTAAGTGTTCGGCCAGCGGCCGGTCGAAGGCTTCCAGGAAGCCGGCGGCGCGCCGTTCGGCCAGCGCTTGCGCGGCTTTCGAAACCAGGTCGCGCGCGGCTTGCTGCCGATCATTCGGACCGCTCTGCGCGGCGGCCGGCCATGCCAATGCGATCAGCAAAAGAGCGCGCCGCGTGTTCCCCATGTCACGTCCTGTAACTGGCATTGATGTGGATGTAGCCGTGGGTGAGGTCGCAGGTCCAGAAACGGGCTTCACCTTTGGCCTTGCCGCGCAGCGAAAAGCGGACGTGACATTCCGGCGCATCCAACTTCTGTTTCAGTTCGGCCTCTGAAAATGGCGCGGCCAGGCCGCCGCGGCAAACAGCGACGCCCTGCATCCAGATATCGGCTTTGCCGGGATCGAAGGGCACTCCGGCGTTACCGGCGGCCGAAAGGACGCGGCCCCAATTCGGGTCGGAGCCGGCGATGGCGGTTTTGACCAGCGGCGAGTTGGCGATGGCGCGAGCCAGCCGCGCGGCGGCATCGTCACTGGGCGCGCCCGTGACTTCAATGGTGACCAGCTTCTTGGCGCCCTCGCCATCGCGTGCGATGGCCTGCGCCAGGTGCTGCATGACGCTGGTGATCTTCTCTTCCACGCGGGCGAGTTCACTCGATTCCGGACGGACGCCGGAAGCGCCGTTGGCCAGCAGCACGAGGGTATCGTTGGTGGAGGTGTCGCCATCCACCGAGAGCCGATGGTAGCTGGCTTCGGCGGCGCGCTTGAGGATGGCGCGCAACGCGGCCGCGGGAAGCAGGGCGTCGGTCATCACGAAGCCGAGCGTGGTGGCCATGTTCGGCTGAATCATGCCGGAGCCTTTGGTCATGCCGGCCACGCGCACGGCGCCGCGCCGCAGGTGGGCTTCGGCGAAGGCGGTTTTCGAGACCAGGTCGGTGGTCATGATGGCGCGGGCGGCTTCTTCGAAGCGCGCGGGCGAGAGGCCGTCAACAAGCCGCGGCAGGGCTGCAATGATTTTGCCGTCGTCCATTTCCACGCCGATCACGCCGGTGGATGCGGTGAGCACCTGGGCCACCGGCAGCTTGAGAAGTTTAGCGGTAGCGCGCGCGGTGGCCAGCGCCACGGCGTCGCCGGTGCGGGTGGCGCAGTTGGCGTTGCCGGCGTTAATGAGGATAGCGCCGACGCGTCCCTTCGACGACGCCAGATGGCGTCGGCAGAGCCGGACCGGCGCTGCCTGCACGCGGTTACGGGTGAACACGGCGGCGGCGCTGGCGTCGAGACCGGTGACGATCAGCGCCAGATCGTCGCGCTCGGCTTGCCGTATACCGGCATAGACGGCCGAATAAGCGTATCCCAGCGGCAGGTTCAAACGGGCACCTCTCCTAAGATTTCATTTTCGACTAATCGCTGCCCATTCGCGAAATCTGCGGCGGGCATTCGCTTGCGGCCTTCCATCTGCACCTCGATCAGTTCCAGCGCCCCTACGCCGCAGGCAACCAGCAGGGGCTTAATGCGAATGAGAGCGCCCGGCGGATGGCCGGCGCTAACTTCGGCCGGGCGCCCGCGCCACACGTGCAGCGCGGCGCCGCGAAAGCTCGAGTAAGCGCCCGGCCAGGGCTGCATGCCGCGCACCTGGTTGTGAATCTGAAGGGCGGAACGGCTCCAATCGATGCAGCCGTCTTCCTTTTTCAGCATGGGCGCGTAAGTGGCTTGCGAGTTGTCCTGGGGTTGCGGAAGGATGCGGCCGGCAGCGAGTGCGTCAAGGGCCTCCGCCAGCAGGTCCGCGCCCATCAGGGACAGGCGGCGGCCCAGGTCGAGCGCGGTCTCATCGGCGCCGATGGCCGTTTCCGCTTTGAGCAGCAGCGGGCCGGTGTCCAGGCCGGCATCGATGCGCATGATGGTAACGCCGGTGGTGATTTCTCCGTTGACGATGGCCCATTGAATGGGGCCGGCGCCGCGGTATTTCGGCAGCAGCGAGGCGTGTACGTTGAGAATGCCGAGCGGCGGAATATCGATGATGGATTGCGGAATGATCTGGCCGTAGCCCACCACCACCATGGCTTCCGGCGCGAGGCCTCGCAGATGTTCGACGGATTCCGGCCGCTTGACCCGTTCCGGCTGATAGACGGGTACGCCGAGGCGCAGGGCGGCTTCTTTCACTGGCGGGGCGGCAAGGGTCTGGCCGCGTCCCTTGGCCCGGTCGGGCTGAGTGACGGCCGCCAGCACCTGGTGGCCGCGGTCGACCAGCCGTTCCAGCGTGGGCACGGCGAACGCGGGGGTGCCAAGGAAAGCCAAGCGCATGGCGGGGGCTCAGTCCCACTCGCCGGCGCGCTGCAGCTTGCGGATCTTGCGCTTGAGAAGATCGCGCTTCAGCGCGCTGATATGGGTGATGTAGAGGCGGCCGTACAAGTGATCGGTCTCGTGCTGGAAGGCGCGCGCCAGCAGGTCCTCGCCGGTCTTTTCAAACGGCTCGCCCTTCGAATTCTGCGCGCGGATGGTGACGCGCTTGGCGCGGCGCACCTGCTCGCGGAAACCGGGAACGCTGAGGCAGCCCTCTTCGCCCACCTGCTTGCCTTCGAGCTTGACGATGGCGGGGTTGATGAGGACGAGCTTGTCTTCCGGCCGTTCGCCATTCGAAACATCGATGACGGAGATCTTCCGGGAAAAGCCGATCTGCGGCGCGGCCAGTCCCACGCCCTTAGCCGCGTACATCGACTCGAACATATCCGCCAGAAATTGATTGAGGTCCGGCGTATCGAACTCGGTCACGGTTTCCGCTTCGCGTTCGAGCACGGGATTGCCGAATTTGACTATCGGGTAGACCATATTTCGATTAGTAGTTTCGCACCTGCTCGAGATAGCCCAGAAAATTGCGGCGGGTTTCGTCGAGCGAGTCGCCGCCAAACTTCTCGAGAAACGCCTGCGCCAGAACCAGCGCCACCATGGCCTCGCCGATCACGCCGGCGGCCGGCACCACGGCCACGTCGGAGCGCTCATAAGCTGCCAGGGCGGGCTCGCGGGTCGCCAAGTCCACCGATTCCAGCGGCCGGCGCAGCGTAGAAATTGGCTTCAGCAGGCCGCGCACCAGCACGTCCTGGCCGTTGGTGATGCCGCCTTCCAGGCCGCCTGCGCGGTTGGCGCCGCGGGTGAACACGCGGCCCGCACGGTCATAGTGAATGGTGTCCTGCACCTGAGAGCCGAAGCTGGACGCGCCGGCGGCGGCAAATCCGATTTCAACGCCCTTAACGGCCTGGATGGAAACGATGGCTTGGGCAAGGCGGCCGTCCAGCCGCGCATCCCAGGTGACGTGCGAGCCCAGGCCCATCGGGACGCCGCGGGCCACAACTTCGAAGACGCCGCCCACCGTATCGCCGGTGCGGTAGGCTTCATCCACCTCTTCCTTCATGCGAGCCTCGACGGCGGGGTCGACGCAGCCGAGCAGTACGCTGTCGCGGCGGCTCAGTTCGACCAGTTCGCCGAATTCGACGGCGCGTTCGAGACGCACGCGGCCGACGGCGATGACGTGGCTGAGCACGGTGATGCCGAATTCGCCGAGCAGCGCCTTGGCGATGGCGCCCACCGCAACGCGGGCGGCGGTTTCGCGAGCGCTGGCGCGCTCCAGGATGTAGCGCGCATCGTGGAAGTTGTACTTGACGGCGCCGGCCAGGTCGGCATGGCCGGGACGCGGACGGGTGACGGGCTTACGCCGGTCTTCCGCGCCCGCAACCTCCTCCACCGGAAGCGCGTGCGCCCAGTTTTCCCAATCCCGATTGCGAATCAGAATGGCGATGGGGGAACCGATGCTGCGCGAATGCCGCACACCGGCGACGATTTCGGCGCGGTCGGTCTCGATCTTCATGCGCCCGCCGCGGCCGTAGCCCTGCTGCCGGCGCCAAAGCTCGCGATTGACCGCGTCGAGGGAAATAGGGATGCCTGCCGGAAGTCCGGTGAGCGTGGCCACCAGCCATTCGCCGTGGGACTCGCCGGCGGTTTCAAATCGCAACATCGATGCCAGAATTTTTTATCGTAGCAGACCTGCGGCGGCAGCCGTCAGCCGGCAGAGTGCCGAGGGTTCACTACATGAAAATGGTGGAATCCACGTTTGCGTCGTTCACCCGGGTACCGAGTTGTGGTGGCTTTGGCCAAGGCCGCTGGCAGGCGCTAATGGCTCCGCAACCGGCGCCCGATCACGACCGGGCCCGCACGGCTTGCCCATGCAACCGGTTCCCTACAGGCGCAAGTTCGGAGATGAGCCGGTTTTGGCGTTCGACCCGGTCTTCCGCGGGGCTTAGCTCGTATGTATAGCCGGACGCAGTGTGCTCCCGCAGTACTTCATTCGGATGTTGGAGATGTTTGCGCAACTCGGCTTGTATGTTAGCGGTCTCGCCCACAAAAATCCATTGGCGCGCATTCGAGAGCCCGTACACGCCCGATGCCGCCGGCGCATTCTTATCGACCGAGGTCGCCGTAAAAGGCCGGTTCCCATGATTTTCGAAAGGCACTATTTCGCTTCCCCGGCCCGAAGAATTACAGGTTTCCGTGCGGCGGGCTTGGTTGTGCCTGCAAGATCGCCTCCGCTTTCCTGTTCGTCAACCCGCTGCTCGCTCGCCCACTCGCGGGCCGGGTAAATCCAAGAGAGGATTCGACGCGGCCACGATTCGCCCGCTTGAGACGTCAGAACCGCCATATCCGGCTTTCCTTCAGTAGTAGAAGTCTTCCGCCGACTCGCGGCCCGGATTCTGGAGCTCGGCCCGTAGCGGACGGGATTTCCAGTCTGTCCAGAGGCTGGCCAATGCGGCAATGCAAACCATCAGGGCGCACAGAGGCATCGCGCCCGTCGAATGAGTGGAAATGAAACTGGAAAACACGTTACCCTTCCCGAAATGGTTGGGCTAAGAAAGGGACCCAGGTGAGCTGACTTAGTTCAGATCAACTGTAGATTGGGCGGAAGTGCCCAGTCACTAACTTAAGGCTAGGTGAATTCCGGATACTTGTCAAGCAGAACGCGGCATGTTCGCCACAAGCGGTACTGGCCGCCGCTAACCCAGGTTTGTCACGGGAGCGCGGGATGCCGGGGTTTTTGACCGCCTGACGGTGGATAGTTAGTCTCAACTCGAGCGCGAATCAGAATTAGGAACCTACCACGCCGGCCAAGGGGCTGCTGGCGGAGGCGTAGAGTTTCTTCGCCATGCGGCCGGCTTCGAAGGCGAGACGGCCGCCTTCGACGGCCAGCTTCATGGCGCGGGCCATTTTCTCAGCGTCGTCAGCGAGGGCGATGGCGGTATTCATGAGGACGCCATCGGCGCCCAGCTCCATGGCGATGGCGGCATCCGAGGCGGTGCCGACGCCGGCATCGACAATGAGCGGGACCTCCGTGATCATCTCACGCAAGATCCGCAGATTCGTTGCGTTTTGCACGCCCAGGCCGGAGCCGATGGGCGCGGCCAGCGGCATCACAGCGGCGGCTCCCGCATCGATCAGGCGGCGCGCGTTCACCACATCATCGTTGGTATAGGGCAGTACCACGAAGCCCTCTTTGACCAACGCGCGGGTGGCCTCCAGCAAGCCGGCGTTATCCGGGAACAGCGTCTTTTCGTCGCCGATCACTTCCAGCTTGATCCAGTGGGAGAGGCCCACTTCGCGCGCCAGCATGGCGGTGCGGATGGCGTCGTCGGCGGTGTAGCAGGCGGCGGTGTTGGGAAGGACAAAGATTTTCGAGCGATCGATGTAATCGAGCAGCGATTCCTTGGAGCGGTCGGTGAGGTTGACGCGGCGCACGGCGACGGTAACCATGCCGGCTCCGGTGGCCTCGTGGCAGCGCTGCATTTCCTGGAAGCTGCGATACTTACCGGTGCCCACGATGAGGCGGGAGCGAAACTCGCGGCCCGCGATGGTGAATGATTGCGGCATGCCTTCATTGTAGCGGGGCTGCCATGGTGCGTCATCGCACCAGGATCGGGGAATCGGTACGATAGCCAGCGGGAATCCTCTCGACGCTCGCCGCATCTGTTTGTCTTGAGGAGAATTGCGGACGAGCAAGTCCGGAGACATCTATGAGTCAGATTCATGCTTTAGCTGCCAGAGAGGCGAAAGGCCCTCTGCAGCCGTTTTCGTACGATCCAGGACCGCTCGGCGACGAGCAGGTGGAAATTGCAGTCGCGTATTGCGGCATCTGCCATTCGGACCTTTCCATGCGCAACAACGAGTGGGGGATGACGCAATACCCGTTCGTTCCCGGCCACGAGGCAACCGGCAAGGTGGTCGCCATCGGGCCCCACGCCAAGGCGGTCAGCGTTGGCCAGACGGTGGGACTGGGCTGGAACTCGGGCAGTTGCATGTATTGCAAGAGCTGCATGACCGGCAATCACAATATGTGTGAGCGGCTGGAGCAGACCATCGTCGGGCGGTTTGGAGCGTTTGCCACGCGCGTCCGGTGCCACTGGTGCTGGGCCACACCGATTCCTGACGGGGTGGACGTCGCCAAGGCCGGGCCGCTGCTGTGCGGCGGCATCACGGTGTTCAACCCGCTGGGCGAAATGAACGTACGGCCCACCGACCGGGTGGCCGTGATCGGCATCGGCGGCCTGGGTCACATGGCGCTCCAGTTCTGCAACAAATGGGGATGCGATGTGACGGCCTTCACTTCGAACGCGAAGAAGGCCGATGAGGCGCGGCGCATGGGAGCCCATCACGTGATCGACACGCACTCGGCCGAGGAGCTCAGGAAGGCCGCGGGCAGCTTCGATTTCGTTCTCTCCACGGTGAACGCGGATCTGGACTGGAATGGGTATATCGGAGCGCTGGCGCCCAAAGGGCGGTTGCACGTGGTGGGCGCGGTGCCGAATCCGCTGCCGGTTCCGGCTTTCTCGCTTCTGGTGGGGCAACACTCGGTGAGCGGTTCGCCTTCGGGCTCGCCGGCGGCGGTGGTCAGGATGCTCGATTTCGCGGCGCGACACGGCGTCGCGCCGGTGGTGGAAGAGTTCCCCATGAGCCAGGCCAACCAGGCTCTGGTACACCTGGAAGCGGGCAAAGCGCGCTACCGCATCGTGCTGAAGAACGATCTCGAGTGAGGAGACGTAGCGGCGCTGGGCAGCCCCGGCCCCAACGGTTGGGGATGATACCGGACGCCGGCGGCAAGACCGCCGGCGCTACCGGTTGCCTGCGTTACCGGTCAGATCAGCACAAGGCCGCGGCGGATGCCGATGGTGACGGCTTCGGTGCGGGTTCCGGCGTTGAGTTTTCCCAGGATCGAGGCCACGTGAAACTTCGCGGTGTGCTCGGAGATGCCGAGCTTCCAGGCGATTTCCTTGTTGGCATCTCCTTCGGCCACCAGGCGCAGCACGTCCAGCTCGCGGGCGGTCAGCGCGGCTGAGGCGGCGGAAACCGGCGCGAGCGCCGACGCGGCCAGCAGCGGCTCCAACTCTACCGGCTCGATCACGGCCAGCCCGCCGGCAGCGGCTTCCACGGCGGCGAGAATCGCGCTGGGTGACGCGTCGCGAGCCAGCACCGCGCGCACACCCAGCTTGAACGCCTCGTGGGTAAACGAGGGCTGCGATTCGGAGCTCAATAAAACGACGGCCGGCGCGCGGGATGCGGGCGGCGGCAGATCTTCCAGACCGCCCGCGGCCAGCAGGACGTCGGGGTTGAGCGCCTCGGCGGCGGACGCATCGGGGAACGATCCCGCCAGTTGCAGGCCGGGCGCCGAAGCCACCAGGGTCTCCAGGCCCGCGCGGGTCATCGCGGAGCGGGCGGCGATGAGCACAAGGATCACGCCGCCTCCAATACGCGCTCCCCCAAGCGGACCACGGTTTCTCGCACCGGCAAGCGGCCGCTCGAAGGCGCGCCGCGCATGAACCGCAAGCGCAGCGCCGGGTGGCCGGAATCGAGCGCGTCGTGAAGCTCGTCGAGAGACAACAGCAGCAAATCGCCGGGTTTGAGCGAAGCCATGGCGGCGGCGCCATCCGGTTCCACATCGAGGATTAGAACGCCGGCGGAGACGGGGCGCAGCGTCACGCCCAAGGACGGGCGCGGGCCGCGGCGCACGAAGTCGGCGGCGTCGTTCGAAGGCACGGCAATGCCAAGCCCGTTGACGATGGCGGTGTTGATGCCGATGACGCTGCCTTCGGCGTTGGCGAGCGGGCCACCGGAGTTGCCGGGAGCCAAGCGCACTTGCGCGCGAATCCAGGCGCGGTTGCCCATGCCGCGAATCGGTCCCACCGAGTGAATGACGCCGGTAGAAACCGCGCCGGCAAAGCCGAGCGGGCTGCCGACCGCGATCACCAGCTCGCCTGGCCGAAGCGACGATGAATTGCCGGCGGCGGCCGGGTCGAGCGAAGCGGCGGAGACCCGCAGCGAGGCCAGGTCGCGGCGCGGGTCGCGCGCGAGCATCCGCGCCGGCAAGCGGCGCCCATCCCAAAGTTCCACTTCGAGGTCCGCGCTGCGCGCCACGTGGGCGTTGGTCACCACCAGCCCATCGTTTGACCAGATGACGCCGGAACCGCTGCCGCGGCCGGCGTGCGAGTGAACCTGCACGGTCGAGCGGCGCAGCCGCTCGGCTACTTCACCGAATTCCCGCATGTCAGCTCCTCCGCGGCCGTTCGCCGATCGAGATCGAGAGCGAGCGGGACGCGCCGCCGCGCACCACAGCCACCTCGATCACGCTCCCCACGCCATGTTTTTCGAGCACGGTCTGGATGTCGTCGGTATCGGCCACCGCAATACCGCCGAGCGCGACCAGCACATCGCCAATCAGCACGCCCGCCAGCGCCGCCGGTCCCTGCGGTTCGAGCGAAAGAACGATCAGACCTTTTTGATGATCGGGCAACTCGACCGGTTGCAGGCCGACGCCCAGGTAGCCGCGCGCAACGCGCCCGCGAGCGAGAACCTCATCAACCACCCGATTGATGGTAGACGCGGGGATGGCCAGTCCCGCGATGCGCGACAGCGCGGAGGTGGCGATGCCCAGCGCCTGGCCGGCGGCGTTCAGCACCAGCCCGCCGGAGGAACCGGGATAGAGGGTGAGATCGAGACGGATGTAGCGGTCCAGGCGGCCGCCGCGCCAGGTGCGCCAGGGACCGCTGACGGCGCTGACGATGCCCAATGTGGCGTTGATGCCGGAGTCTTCGGAGCGGCCGAGTGCCAGTGCCAGATTGCCGGGCACCGGATCGTCCGTGGCCGCGACCACCGGCGCGCCTGGCGAATCCACCCTCAACACCGCGATATCCGTGCCCGGGTCGCTGCCGGCCAACGCGGCGGCGGCGCTGGCGCCATCGGGCAGAGTGACGGTGATTTCCTCTTCGCGCCGCACGGTGTGCTCGGCGGTGACCAGAATGCCGGGGCGCCAGAAGGCGCCGCTCGAGGAAAAGCGCGGCCGTGCATGCACCGCAACCACCGAGGCCGCCGCCCGCTCCACTACCGCAGCCAATTCTTTGGAAAGGGCCGCCAATTCGTTTGCCATGAAAAAACCTCCCTGTGATTTCCAGGATGACCGACGCGGGACGTTCCGCACATCGGAAGATCGGGTAGGTGGAAGCTAGCCGCAAGAGCGAGGCGAGCGCCTCGCGGAGAGCGTACTGGTACCGCCGCGGGGAACGGAGAGTAAGCCGTTTCATATGTTGCCGGAAGGGGCTGTAAGCCATTGATAACGATAGCCCGCATAGAAATTTTCAATTGGACGCGCCCGCTCCCACGGTTTAGTTTGAGATATGGGAACTGCAATGAGGATGGCCATAGCGGATGCTGAGGTTGGCTTGTTGCACAGGATCAGCAACATCGTCAGCTCGGAGTTGTCAGTCGATGAAATTTTGGGCGAGGTGCTCAGCCTTGCGGCGCAGGCCACGGCTTGCGACGCGTGCCTGATCTATCTCTTCGATCAACAATTGAACGAAATGGTGCTGCACGCATCGCAAGTGCCGCACGCCGCGGATCTGGGGAAACTGCGGATTAAAGTAGGCGAGGGCGTGACCGGCTGGGTAGCGGAGCACAAGTCGGCGGTGGCGCTCGCGAAAAACGCCTTCGCCGATCCGCGGTTCAAGCGTTTCCAGACGCTGATCGAGGACACGTATGAAGCGTTCCTTTCGGTGCCGCTGGTCAGCGCCGGCGACTTGATCGGCGTGATCAACGTGCATCATCGCCTGCCGCACGAGCACACGCGCGAGGAGATCGCCGTGATGAAGTTCATTGGCGAGCAGCTCGGCGTCACCATTTCCAAGTCGCTGCTGGAACAAGAGAACGCGCGGTTGATGGAACAGACCGCGGAAATGAAGCGCGAGCTGGAAACGCGCAAGATCGTGGAGCGCGCGAAGGGATTGCTGCAGCAGAAGTTCGGCATCAGCGAGGAGGATGCCTATTTCCGGCTGCGCAATCAGAGCCGCCGTTTGCGCCGTCCCATGCGGGAGCTGGCCGAAGCCATCATTCTCTCCGAGGACTTGGATCGCGAAGGCGCCGCCGCTGGACGCGACCAACGCGTCGCGTAGCGGGCTGGCAGGTAGGACAGACCATCGCCGTCCGTGGTCTGTCTTGCCGAAACACGAGCCTCGACAGGCGACATAAACCGATCGTCTGTCCTACCTCTGATTTGACCAGCCGCCGGCACGTCTACGCTGTCGAACCCTGCCTGCGACAACTTTTTGCCTTGCTGCGGGTTTAGAACAGTACGCAGGCCCGATACTGCGAGACAATAGGTTTTAAGGGGTCGCGTGCGCAATTGTCACCCGACGGCCGGCTTGCTTCTCGTCGCCGCCTGCTTCGCCCCGGCGGCGGCGTTCGGCGCCGATGCGCGGCCAGTGTTCACCGCTCCGTTCGAAACCGCGGGCGAGTTCACCCCGCGGAACGGGATCGACGAGCTGGTTCTCGCCCGCTGGAAGGAACTGGGCATACAACCGGCGAACCTGTGCTCCGATAGCGTGTTCCTGCGGCGGGCATGGCTGGATGCGACCGGAACGTTGCCCACGGCGCAGCAGGCCACCGAGTTTCTGGCGAGCAGTGACCCCAGCAAGCGGGCCGTCCTGATCGATCAACTCTTGGAGCGCGCGGAGTTCGCCGATTACTGGGCGATGAAGTGGAGCGACCTGCTGCGTGTCAAGGCCGAGTTTCCGATCGAGCTGTGGCCCAACGCCGCCCAGGCGTATTACCACTGGATTCACGATTCCCTGCGCGAGAACAAGCCCTACGACCAATTTGTCAGGGAGATGCTGACTGCGAGCGGCAGCAACTTCCGTGACCCGCCGGTGAACTTCTATCGCGCCATGCAGAACCGCCAGCCGGCGGGGATTGCGCAAACGGTGGCCTTGACTTTCATGGGAGTGCGGACCGAGAAGTGGCCGGCGGCGCGCCTCGAGCAAATGGCCGCGTTCTTCTCGGCGGTCGGATACAAACACACGGACGAATGGAAAGAGGAGATTGTCTTCTTCGATCGCGGCAAAACGCCGGCAAGCGCGCTGACCTTCCCCGATGGAACGCCGGCCCGGCTCCAGCCGGACCAGGATCCGCGGGAAACGTTTGCCGACTGGCTGCTGGCTCCGGGCAATCCGTGGTTCGCGCGCAACATAGTCAACCGCGCCTGGTACTGGCTGTTGGGCCGCGGGATCGTCCAGGAACCGGACGACATTCGCGCCGACAATCCGCCGGAGAATCCGCAGTTGTTGGCATGGCTGGAGCGCGAACTGGTAGCTTCGCATTATGATCTGAAGCATGTTTTCCGGCTGATCCTCAACTCGAGCACGTACCAGCTTTCGCCGATACCGCGGGCGGAACGGATGGCCGCGGCGGCCCACTTCGCGGCCTATCCGCTGCGGCGGCTGGATGCGGAAGTGCTCATCGACGCCCTCGACCAGATCACCGGGACGAGCGAAGCCTATTCGAGCGCGATTCCCGAACCGTATACGTTCATGCCGGATTTCCAGCGCGCCGTCAGCTTGCCGGATGGCAGCATCGGCAGTTCCTTCCTCGACCTGTTCGGGCGGCCGGCGCGCGACACCGGATTAGAATCGGAACGCAATAACCGGTCGAGCGATGCGCAGCGGCTGCACATGCTGAATTCGACCCACGTGCAGCGCAAGATTCAGCAGTCGCCGAAGCTAACGGCCCTGATGCACGACATTAAGAATCCGCGGGAACTGGTGACGCAAATCTATCTGACGATTCTTTCGCGCTACCCAACTGACGAGGAGTGGAAAGCGATGGTGGCGCACTCGCAATCCGGCGCGCCCAAAGGACAGGCCGCGATGGTCGATCTCGAGTGGGGATTGATCAACAGCTCCGAGTTTCTGTACCGGCATTAGGAGGTATCGAGATATGAAACCCAATTACCGTTTGCTGCCGATCAACCGGCGCGAAGCCCTGCGCGAAGGATTCTTCGGCGCCGCCGGTGTGTTGCTGGCGAGGCGGCTGGCGGGCGCCGCGAACGCGGCCCCGGCCGTTTTTCAGTCTCCGGCCAAGGCGAAGTCGGTCATCCAAATCTGGATGTGGGGAGGACCGGCGCATCTCGACACTTTCGACCCCAAGCCGGAGGCGGGCGAGAACTACTGCGGTCCGCTGAACGCTCCCCTTGAAACCAACGTGAGTGGCATTCGCATCTGCGAGCTGTTGCCGCTGCTGGCCAAACAGGCGGACAAGTACTCATTGATCCGCGGCATGACGCACGGCCTCTACGCGCATGAGACCGCCTCCTACACGGTACAGACAGGCCGCATCGCGGGTGGGCACGACGTCTATCCCAGCGTGGGCGCGGTGGTGTCGTTATTCAAGGGCTACAACGCCGGATACAAGGGGCTGATTCCGCCTTACATCGTGCTGACCGAGCCGCAGGGCCGCTTCGCCGAAGAGGGCTTCCTGGGGTCGCGCTACAAACCATTCGCCACCGGCGGCGACCCGGCGCAGGCGCGCTTCGTGGTGGAAGGCGTGGTGGCGCAGGGCATCACGGACCAGCGGCAGAAGGAGCGCCGTGAGTACCTCCATCAACTCGATACGCTGGGCCACGCCATGCAGGGCGATCCGCAACTGGCGGCCAACGACGATGCCGAGCGGATGGCCTACGAGTTGATCCTGGGCGACGCAGGCAAAGTTTTCGATCTTTCGCAGGAGAAGGACGATTTGCGCGACCGCTACGGCAGGACGACATTTGGCCAATCGTGCCTGGTGGCGCGCCGTCTGGTGGAGCGCGGCGTTCCTTACATCACAATCAATTATCAGGGCGGTTGGGACACCCACAAGCAGAATTTCCAGGTGATGCGCCGCAGGCTGCCCGAGATGGACAAGGGGTTGGCGACGCTGCTCGACGATCTCTCGCAACGCGGGCTGCTCGCTACCACGCTGGTCTGGTGGAACGGGGAATTCGGCAGGAAACCGAAGGTGGATTGGGAAGCGCCGTGGAACGGCGGACGCAACCATTGGGGCGGCGTGTTCTCAGCCCTGGTGGCGGGCGGCGGTTTCAAGGGCGGCCACGTGGTGGGGTCTTCGGATGCCAAGGGTGAAGAGGTGAGGGACCGGCCGGTGTATCCCGCCGACCTGATCGGCAGCATGTACGAACTGCTCGGTATCGATGCGGCGGGCAAGTTGCCGCACCCCACGGGCCTGGAGGCGCGCGTGACGCCCACCGCGGCGGACGGATTGCCGCTGGCCGGACGATTGAAGGAGATCATGTGAGGCACGCAGTTGCGGCTGCGGCGGCGGTAGCCGCTGTAGCAGCCGCACTGGCGGCCCAGCAGAGGCCGCAGAATCCGCACTTGGGGTACGTCTATCCAGCCGGAGGCCGGCAAGGAGCGAGCATCGAAGTCCGCGCCGGCGGCGAGTTCTTGAATGGCGCAAGCGCGGCGTATGTTTCCGGCCAGGGAGTCCACGCGACAGTAACGCAATACGTCAAGCCGCTCAGCGGAGCCGAAGCCCAGAAACTGCGCGACGAAATGAAGGAGTTGCGCGAAGAACGGGCGGCTTCGCGGAAGCCGGCGGCGGCCGGAGCGCCCAAAGTTATCTTTACGGATGCGGATAAGAAGCGGATGGACGAGCTGCGCGACAAGCTGGAGGACGTGCAGCGCAGGCCTTCGATTCCGGCGATTGCCGAAATCGCGATTCTGTGGGTCACCATCGCGCCGGACGCCGGGGCGGGCCCTCGGCAACTGCGGTTGGATACGGCCCGCGGGCTGACCAACCCCATCATATTCTGCGTGGGCGAGCTGCCGGAGTTCTCGCGGAAGCCGGTCCGCGTGGCGCCCGCCTACAATGTCGTCAACGGCGCGACTCCGGCTAACCGCGCCGCGCCCCGTCCACCGGAGCCGCCCATCGAGATCACGCTGCCTGTCGTGGTGAACGGCCAGATGACGCCCGGCACCGCGGACCAATACCGCTTCCAGGCAAAACGGGGACAACACTTGGTGGTCGCGGCCAGCGCACGCGAGCTGATTCCCTACGTTTCCGACGCCGTGCCTGGATGGTTTCAAGCGGCGCTGACGCTGCGCGACGCGCAGGGGAAGGAACTGGCATCGGCGGATCATTTCCTGTTCCATCCCGACCCGCTGCTCGACTACGAGATCCCCAGCGACGGCGAATACATCGCGGAGATCCACGATTCGATTTTTCGGGGGCGCGAGGATTTCGTCTACCGCATCAGCATCGGCGAACTGCCCGTGATCACCAGCATCTTTCCCTTGGGTGGGAAGGCAGGGGCGCGCACGACCATCGAGACTCAGGGCTGGAATCTGCCTGCGGCGCGGATCACCGAGAATTTCAAGGGCAAGGCTAAGGCCGAGCATCCGATTTCCTTGCGGAAAGACGGATGGACCTCGAATCGCGTACCCTTTGCGCTGGATTCGCTGCCGGAGACGATGGCCCGCCCGGGGATCGGCCACCGGGAAAAAGCGCAAAAGGTGAAGCTGCCGATTATCGTCAACGGGCGCGTTGCGCAGCCTGGCGAAGCGGAGTTCTTCCGCTTCGAGGGCCACGCCGGCGACGAAATTGTGGCCGAGGTGTCGGCGCGCAGGCTCGGCTCGCCGCTCGATTCCGTACTCAAGCTGACCGACGCAACCGGAAAGCAGATTGCCTTCAACGACGATTTCGAAGATCCGGCCGCCGGCCTGATCACGCACCAGGCCGACTCGCTGATTTCCTGCCGGTTGCCGGCCAAGGGGAGCTATTATCTCCAGTTGGCGGATGCTCAAGGCAAGGGCGGACCGGATTATGGCTACCGGCTGCGCATCAGCCATCCGCGGCCGGATTTCGAATTGCGGGTGGTGCCTTCGAGCCTCAATCTGCGCGCGGGTGCGACCGTTCCGATCACGGTGCGGGCAATACGCCGCGATGGCTTCGCGGGCGAGATCGCGCTCAACCTGAAGGATGCTCCGGCCGATTTCACGCTCAGCGGCGCAGCGGTGCCCGCCGGACAGGACAAGGTGCGAGTTACGTTGACCGCACCGCGGGCGCCGGTTGGTGCGCCGCTGTCGATACACTTGACCGGCCGGGCTATCATCGACGGCCATGAAGTAACCCGCACCGCGGTCCCGGCCGAAGACATGGAGCAGGCGTTCGCCTACCATCACCTGGTGGCGGAGGATGCGTGGATGGTCCGCGTGATCGGCGAGGGCGCGCGCGGAGTCGGCTGGCGCCCCATCGAAAGGCCTGTGCAACTGCGTTCCGGGGGCGCCACGCCGGTCAATCTCTTCGTTCCTCCCCGCTTTCAAAAGGGGATGCAACTGGCGTTGAACGAGCCGCCGGAGGGGATCTCGATTCAGAGTGTGACTCCGGAACGCGACGGCGTATCCCTGGTGTTGCGCGTGCAGGCGGACAAGGCCAAACCCGGGCTGAAAGGCAACCTGATCCTGGACGCGTTCCGGGAGGTGGCGCCTAACCCGGCAGCCGCGAATCAGACCCGCCGGCGTCAGACGCTGGGAACACTGCCGGCGATTCCGTTTGAGATCGTTGGTTCCGCGGCGCCGAGAAGGTAAGGGTGGCGCGCGCACTCCTGCGTGCCGCGTCGAGATTCTTCTCGACATTCCCTCGCTCGGGGACTCCAAGACACGCCGGCACGAATCGGCGCAGCACGTAAGACTGCGTGCGCACGAGGGTCAACGCTGGCGAGCGCCAGGGGTTTGGCTATTATGAGTAGCGTATGCGAAAAACCGTGCTCACGACTCTGGCGGCCATGCTGCTCACCGGTGGCATCGCGTGTTACCCTCAGCAGATCGGACTGATACAGAACCCGTCCGCCCGCCAGAACCTCAGTCTGAACGGGCCGTGGAAGATCATCGTCGATCCCTACGAAGCCGGCTACTACGACTTCCATTTGCATCCGATTCCGGGCGGCGGCCTCGGCGCCAATCTCGCCCCGGCCGACAAGAGCGACCGTCTGGAGCTCACCTTCTTGCCGAACGCCGCTACGCTCCAGGTGCCCGGCGATTGGAACACGCAGAAGCCGGAATTTCTCTGGTACGAAGGGACGATCTGGTATAAACGCGAATTCGACTACGCGAAGAAGCCCGGCCGCCGCCTGTTTCTCTGGTTCGGCGCCGCCAATTATCAGGCCATCGTCTTCCTGAACGGCCAGAAACTCGGCCAGCATGAAGGCGGCTTCACGCCCTTCCAGTTCGAAGTTACCGACGCCGTCCGCGATGGCACTAACTCCGTAATCGTGAAGGTGGACGACCAACGCCACGCGGATGGTATCCCCACTGCCATGACCGATTGGTGGAACTACGGCGGACTTACTCGTGATGTGAAGCTGATCGACGTACCGGAGACGTTCATTCAGGATTACTTCGTGCAACTCGAGAAAGCCGAACGCTTCGGCTGGCTCAACCGTATCGGGGGATGGGTGCGCCTGGATGGCGCCCACAAGCGGCAGAAGGTGACCATCCGCATCCCGGAAACCGGCAACTACACCACCGTCGATACCGACGAGAATGGCTACGCGCACTTCGCATTCAACGCCGACGGCCTTACTAACTGGTCGCCGGAGAATCCGAAGCTCTACGATGTCCGCGTGGAAGCCGAAACCGACACCGTCGAGGACCGCATCGGCTTCCGTCTCATCCAAGCCGGCGGCCAGAGGATCTCGCTGAACGGCAAGCCCATCTTCCTGCGCGGTGTTTCGATACACGGCGAAGCTCCGTTCCGGGCAGGCCGCGTTTTTTCGGAAGCCGATGCCCGCGTGCTGCTCACCTGGGCCAAGGAGCTGGGTTGCAACTTCGTCCGCCTGGCGCATTACCCGCATGACGAAGCGATGACCCGTCTGGCTGACCAGATGGGCCTGCTGGTGTGGAGCGAGATTCCCGTCTATTGGGCCGTCCAGTGGGAGAACCCCGCCACTTATGCCAATGCCGAGCGGCAACTCACCGACATGATCGCTCGCGACCACAACCGCGCTTCCATCATTTTCTGGTCCATGGCCAATGAAACGCCCCTCGGCGATGCCCGCCTCAAGTTCCTCTCCTCGCTGGCGGCCAAGGCGCGCGAACTCGATCCCACCCGCCTAATTACGGCCGCTACGCTCACCCACTACTCCGACCCGGCAACCATCTTGATCGACGATCCGCTCGGGCAGTACCTGGACGTGATCGGCTGCAACGAGTACATCGGTTGGTACGAGGGCGCTCCCGCCAAGGCCGACAGCATCAACTTCAAAACCGTCTACGACAAGCCCATGGTGATGAGCGAACTGGGCGGCGCGGCGCAATTCGGCAGACACGGCGACGAAGATACCGCCTGGACCGAGGAGTACCAGGCCAACGTATACCGTCACCAGATCCCCATGCTGAAGCGGATTCCATTCCTTGCAGGCATGACTCCGTGGATTCTGATGGACTTCCGCTGTCCTCGCCGCTTCCTGACCGGCGTCCAGGATTACTATAATCGCAAAGGACTGCTAAGCGACCGCGGCGAGAAGAAACAGGCATATTATGTGCTGCGCGATTATTATCAATCGCTGGCTGCACAGGAGCAACCTCGGCCCAGTCCACCCAGCTTGCGCAGCGCGGCGCCGTAGATTCACCGGCGTCAAAGTCAGTGTGCAGGGAAAGCCGAGATGACTCTCGGGTCAGCAGCCTCGACAGGCCGCGCCACGACGCCGGTGCCGCGCACGTTAGAATCGGATTTGGTTCTGGTTCAGAACGTTTCCAAGCTGTATCGTTTGTACCGGCGGCCGGCCGACCGGCTGCGCGAGCTGCTGCCGGGCGTGGCGCCGGCCCACCGCGATTTCTGGGCGCTGCGCGACATCAGCTTCGAAGTCGAGCGCGGTGAAACGCTGGGGCTGGTGGGGCCGAACGGGTGCGGCAAAAGCACGCTGCTGCAAATGGTGAGCGGCATTCTGCAGCCGACCACGGGCCGGGTGGTGACGCGCGGGCGGATCGCCGCGCTGCTCGAATTGGGCGCCGGTTTCAACCCGGAATTCAGCGGCCGCGAGAACGTTTATCTGAACGGCGAAATCATGGGTCTGAGCCGCGGAGAGATCGACCGCGCGATGCCGTCAATCGAATCGTTCGCCGAAATCGGCGAATTCATGGAGCGGCCGGTGAAAGAATACTCGAGCGGCATGTATGTGCGGCTGGCGTTTTCGACGGCTATCCACGTGGACCCGGAAATCCTGATCGTCGACGAAGCGCTGGCGGTGGGCGACGCGGTCTTCGCCAACCGCTGCGTGCGCAAGTTCCAGGAACTGCGCGATCGCAAGATAACGGTGCTGTTCGTCTCGCACGACCTGGGGCTGGTGAAGCAGCTCTCCGACCGGGCGATACTGCTGCTGGGCGGGCGGATCGAAGCCGCCGGAGCGCCCAACGACGTGATCAACCGCTACATCGGGCTGGTGCTCGAAAAGCAAGCGCCGGAAACGCGGCAGGAGCGTTTGCGCTCGAGCTTCCGCCACGGCGACGGAACCAGCGAGATCGTGGGCATTCAGATGTTGAACGCGCGTGGCGAAGAGACCACCTCGATTGCAAGCGGCGAGCCGGTGACGGTGCGGGTGCAGGCGCGTTTCCACCGCGCGGTCTCCGACCCTATGGTAGGGATCCTGGTCCGTACCCGCATCGGCATGGATGTTTACGGCACCAACACGCGCATCGAGCACACGGAGCTGGGCGACTTCGACGCTGGCCAGTTGCTGGAGGTGGATTTCGGCATCGAATGCTGGCTGACGCCGCAGCAGTACACGCTCACGGCCGCGACACAGAATGCCGATGGTTCGAGCCACGACTGGCTGGACGACGCCATCGCGTTCGACGTGGTGGACACGCGCGTGGCTGCCGGCGTCGCCAACTTGCGGGCGAAGGTCGAATGGCGCGCATCACGATAAAGGCGCATCCGCGCGCGAAACGGTCGGCGGTTGCCGGAAGACTGGGAGCGGCGTGGAAGCTCGACCTGGCTGCGCCACCGGCGGAAGGCAAGGCCAACGAAGAATGCGTGCGATTCCTGGCGGAGTTGGCCGGCATACCACGCTCGCGGGTGCGCGTGGTCAGCGGCGCGACCGCGCGCACCAAGATCGTGGAAGTGGAAGGAATGGCGCAAGAGGAGCTGGAAGCGCGGCTGGCGGCAGCGGAAAAGCGCGCCCGCAAGCGGGCGTTGGCAAGCTAAAGAGGCTGCTGAAAAAGTAAGTCTCTGATAGGTCCATAGCCGTTCCGGAGGGGCTTCCGGGGTTTTCCTACGCCGGGATCGTGGAGTTGCGGGCCCGTGGCGGCGCTTTTTGTGCCCATCTG